>Ga0182024_10000874_pt1 | contig 77984 bp, 67 predicted proteins | sample P32metaG_FD_120480 | JGI IMG/M metagenome (GOLD analysis project Ga0182024, IMG submission 120480) | Permafrost microbial communities from Stordalen Mire, Sweden - P3-2 metaG (Illumina Assembly) | ecosystem: Environmental > Terrestrial > Soil > Wetlands > Permafrost | place: Sweden: Stordalen...
GCACGAGAGCGACGTCATCCCGCCGCCGTGGATGTAATAGATGCACGCCAATCGCTCGTCATTGTCGGGGCGGATGATTTGCAACTTGATGACGTTGCCGTCAGGAGAGGAAATGACCTCACGTGTAGTAACAGAAAGACCGGCCGAGGGGGCAACTTGTTCATTGTTGAATTGGTCCATGAACTCGGCTTCGGCCCCGAGTACCGCCATACCGGCGGGTGACACTGCCTCGGCGAGCATTTCCTCGCGATTGGCCACGCTGCTCTCGGGTACCTGGGGCCAAATCGAAAGTATGGCTCTAATTCGTGGATCTAAACGAAGATCAGATTGCACGTCGTGAGCCACCCTCGTGATTGTAGAAGCCAGGTGAAGTGATCTTGAATACCAAGAGTTACGCGAGAATGCGGCTGGTTGAAATGACGACTGGTGATCACACCGAAAGTGTCATCTTGGGGAAATTGCGCGGAACCGTGGCCTTTCTTCATGGGGTGTCAGAAGCCGACGTCCGTTTGCATATCGCGGGCCGAAGCGTTGACTGTTCCGGCTACTGCGCTTCTGCTCGCACGCGGTCGGGAATGGACTCAAGAATGTAAGGGTTCGTCCCATTGGCGAATTACGCAACAACATTGTTCGCAATTCGCCAATGGAGCGAGAGTGATTGGTCCGCTACTGAAGGTTTGTGCTTGAAGAAGGTTGGCCAAGTCAAGCTATTTTCGGTTGGGGGATACGCGGGTGCCGGCCACAACTGTTGCTACACGAGTCGGACGTGAAATGTGTCCAGACCGAAGTGAAAGCGATCTTGATTAAGTTGAATGACTCGTGCGGCTCGTGTTTTGGGAGTGCGACGATTGCTGAAGTCCGCTTCGTACCGACACGAGCAGGGGGTTGCCGGGCTAACGAAACGGTCGCGTCTCTTGCCCGCGACGGTCCGATTCTTGAGACGTTCATGTTCGGAGTCCGCGGTGTCATTGGTAGCACAATAGTAGGATGTCCAAGTAATTCAAGTTCATTTTCTTGTCGGCTGATAATTTCTTACTTACTTGAAGGACCGCCGCCAACCTCGGTGGGCGGTGAGGTGGAATCGGAAGGAAGGTACGCCCGTGGGTTCTTCAAAACCACTGGACTTCGATCCCATCGAGGAAGCGCGTCGTCAGTGGATTGACCACGGATGGGTCGACGCGGCCGACGGGATGGCGTTGGTGACTTCTATCATTCGTGCTCAGCAGATCTATCTGACCAAGATTGACACTGAACTTCGAGAATTTGACCTTACGTTCGCCCGGTACGAACTTTTGACCCTGCTGAGCTTCACTCGATCCGGCTCACTGCCCATGAACAAAGCTGGTGTTCGTTTACAGGTACATCCAACAAGTGTGACGAGCACGGTCGACCGGCTCGAAAAACAGGGATTCGTTGAGCGTCGGGCCCACCCCTCAGATCGTCGCACCACACTCGTCGCGATTCTCCCCGAGGGGCGCAAAGTAGCCAAGAAGGCAAGCGTCTCATTGAATAGTCGCGTTTTTCAACTGCCGGGAGTTTCGAGCCAAGACGCCAAGGTTCTCCTTACTCTTCTTCGAGTGTTGCGGGGAGGCGCAGGTGACTTCGTTTCGTAGCGCCAACGACGTCATTGCGTCCATTGCAGTTACCGTCGAGCCATAACCACGATCATTGATGGAGAGTAAGGAGTCGGCACATGATTGATACGAGTCTGAACGAAGAGCACGATCTTCTGCGTAGGACGGTCGAGGATTTTGCGCGCATGGTTGTGAAGCCTGTCTCAGCTCACCACGACGCGACTGCAACCTTTCCTTACGAAGTGATCCGCCAGATGGCTGATATGGGCTTGTTTGGCTTGCCATTTCCAGAAAAATATGGCGGCATGGGTGGCGATTTTTTCGCCCTGTGCTTGGCGATTGAAGAGATCGCACGTGTCGATCAGAGTGTGGCAATCACGTTGGAGGCGGCTGTTTCGCTTGGGGCCATGCCGATCTTTCGTTTTGGAACCGACGCGCAAAAGGAATATTGGCTGCCCCAGTTGAGTTCGGGCCACTCTATCGGTGCGTTTGGACTGACGGAATCTGGGTCCGGAAGCGATGCGGGCGCAATCAGGACAACGGCGCGATTGGACGGCGGGCGGTGGATCATCAACGGCTCGAAGAGCTTCATCACGAATTCCGGCACAGAACTTACGAAGTTGATCACTGTTACGGCGGTGACCGAAGAGAAGTCATTGGGCAGGAGGAGTATTAGCTCCATCCTCGTTGAGGTACCTTCTCGTGGCCTTCGGGTTGACCCGGCATACGACAAAGTGGGCTGGCACGCTTCAGACACTCACCCTCTGTCATTTGAAGACCTGGTCGTGCCCGAGGAGAACCTCTTGGGCGAACGAGGACGAGGTTATAGCAATTTTCTTCAAATTCTTGACGAAGGACGTATCGCAATTGCTTCGTTGGCGGTCGGAGCGGCGCAAGGCTGCGTGGACGAGAGCATCAAATATGCTCACGAGAGAGAAGCGTTTGGCCACGCAATCAGTCAGAACCAAGCGATCGCATTCAAAATTGCGGACATGGAGGCTCGCGTGCACGCTGCTCGCTGCACCTACTACGATGCCGCGGCTCGAATGCTCAGCGGTCGTCCATTCAAGAAGGAAGCGGCGATTGCAAAATTGGTCGCGAGCAACGCGGCGATGGACAATGCGCGAGACGCGACGCAAATACATGGGGGCTTTGGGTTCATGAACGAGTGCCTGGTGGCACGCCACTACCGAGATTCAAAAATCCTAGAGATCGGTGAGGGGACGAGTGAAGTTCAAAGGATGGTGATTGCCCGATCGCTCGGCGTATAACAGGACTTAACTTTGAGTACGTGGTCACTGATCAACTTCGATTGATCCATTCAACCCGGGTGGCTCGAATTGCTTCCATTCAGGGTATCGAAGCATCGGACCGGCTCGTGAGTCTGAATAGGCAAACTGCCCTTGGGCCGAGTTCAGTGATTCACGAGTTAGCCTCGATGACCGGGCGTATCTTTCGATCTAGAAAATTTATGACTGCCTCGGAGAAGTCGTCGTTGCGGTCGCCAGCAATCATGTGCGTCGCGCCCTCGACCTCTACTACGGTCGCGTCGGGAATGCGCGTCAAGAAATCATCAACTCCTTCTCTGGTGACGACATCGCTCATAAGGCCCCATATGAGCATCGTTGGAACATAGATATTGCTCATTGCTACTTCTAAAAGTCCGTAGGGCCGATTCGGTTCTGCTTCCGACCGGTTTTGGGAAATGAACGCCGGATCCCAGTGCCAATACCACTTTCCGTTTCGTTCGCGTAGGACCTTTTTTAGTCCCTCCGGGTTGGTCTTTCGTGCGCGTTGGGGCGTGTAGGCGGCGATCGCACGCGCCGCGTCTTCAAGCGTTGCGAATCCATCGAGACCGGACCGCATGAAATTTTGGATCCGAGTGATACCCGCGGGGTTCGACTTGGACGACATATCCACCAGCACCAATCCCGAGGACACGGTTCGATCGCTTGTTCCTTCGGCCAAAATCGCGGCTATGCCACCGAGAGAGGCGCCGACGAGTACCGGAGGCTTTCCCAACTGGTCCGCCACGGCTACGCAGTCGGCGCAAAATGCGGTGAAGGAATAATCGCCATTAGGCGCCCAGTCACTCTCACCGTGGCCCCTCAGATCCAATGTGATGGTTCGCCAGCCGTTGTTCGCCAGAATTTCGGCGGTCTTGCCCCACGCGTGCCGAGTCTGCCCTCCACCGTGAAGGAAAAGTACGGGCCAATCACCTTCATTCCCGCGTACGTCGCCAATCAATGTGAGATTTTCAAATCCTTTATACGCAACTCGTTGGGAGTCCACAACACCCACTTCCATACTTAGATTCTTAGAATCTTTTTCACACGCTACTAAACCGCATCGCTAGGTCCGTCAAGGCGATGGGACCAATGCGGTCGCTGGGGACGTCGTAATGTGATCGTGTGGTTGCCGTGGTGAACTACGAATTGGTTGTTTGAGTCTTGATCACGGACTAAGTGCATCGCATACAAAAAAGAGGGAGCCAATGCCAATCAACGTGACGCCGATTCCAGGTTTGAACCCAGAACTAAACGATGTTCGTTTGCGCACCGCCAACCTCATTAATTTGGAGATTTTGCCAAATGAAGAAGTGTTGTGGCGCTCCTCGCAAAATGCGGGATCCGATGAAGCCGATCGATCCGCCGCCCGCGCGGAAAGTCTTGCGCTGCGCGATGAGATTAAGAGCAAAGTTGTCTCTGCGGGATTGTGGGCACCGCATTTGCCAACGGAATATGGCGGTGCTGGTCTCGACTTCTTGTCGCTCGCCTATATGTACGAAATACTTGCGTATGCGGTCGGCGCTTCTTCGCTGTTTGGAATCGCAGCGCCCAACTCGGGTAACGCGAGCGTTCTCGTGAAATATGGCACAGAAGAACAAAAGCGGAAGTGGCTCGTCCCCCTGATTTCCGGTGAGCTGGAGTCGGGATTCTCGATGACTGAACCTGACCACGCTGGGTCCGATCCGCGCTCCATCGAGACCCAAGCCGTGAGGGACGGCGACGATTGGATTATCAATGGTCATAAGTGGTTCACGTCAAATGGTTTTAAGGCCGATTTCTTCGTGGTGATGTGTCGTGCGGTCGATCCGTCCGACGAGTCTGGTTCACGAGGGCGTTTGACCCAAATCATCGTTCCAAGCAAGACCAGTGGTGTGAACATCATCAGAGGTGTTGGCGTCTTCGGACACGCCAGGTCCGATCATTGTGAGATTCGCTACGAAAACGTACGCGTGCCGTACGAGAACACACTTGGTCTTGTAGGACAAGGTCACCAGGCCGCGCAAGACCGACTCGGCGCTGGTCGGGTGTATCACTGCATGAATTCGATTGGCCAAATGTGGCGCGCTTTCGACCTGATGATAGAGCGATCACTGGTTCGACAAGTTCACGGGGGTTTACTTAAGGACAAACAATTTGTTCAGGGATTCATCGCCGAAAGCTATATTGATCTGCAGTCGGCTCGGCTCATGACTATCAACGCAGCGCAAAAGGTTGCCAAAGAGGACCCCGATGTGCGTACTGCAATATCGGCGATCAAAGTGTTTGTCCCTGCCGCCTTCCATCGAGTTGTCGACCGGTCGATTCAGGTGTGGGGTGGTGCCGGGGTGAGCAATGATCTTCCGCTCGCCCAGATGTACCTCGCGGCACGGATACTTCGCTTGGCCGATGGCCCTGATGAGGTGCACAAAATCCTAATTGCCAAGAACATAATTCATCGTTACGAAGGTGGAATGGGATGGAACTTTGGAACGTGACGTAGATTCACTTTGAATCCTTTCGGAACGTGAGATTGGCTCTGTCGCAGTGTCGATCAAATGCGCGTTAGAGCAGGACCGATTTCCGTCGTCTTGCTTCGAATGGCAAGATTGGTTTTCAGGAGGATCTTCGATGACGATTGAGAGAGATGCGGGATCAAGGCAACGAGAGACGGGGATTACTGAAGAGATAGTCTCATTCGTCACGACGACGACGTACGACGATCTCCCACCGAACGTCGTGTGGTCAACTCAACGAATTGTGATCGACACGATTGCTTGCGCCGTCGCCGCTTTTGACTTGCCGCCCGCGACGGCAGTTCTCAAACTTAAGCGAGAGCAAGGTGGACTCCCGCAGGCCTCGATTGTTGTGACCGGTGAGAAAACTTCCTGTGCCAGCGCCTGTTATGTGAATGCGCAACTCGTGAATTTGCTCGACGCCGACGAGACGTTATTGAACATGGGTCACTTCGCCTCATTGATCGTGATGCCGACATTGGCGGTGGCCGAGATGATTGGAGCATCCGGAGCCGACGTGGTGAGGGCCGTGGCCATCGGGTTCGATGTGGCTGCCCGCGCTGGCCTTTCGCTACCTAATAGTGCCATCTCGCCTGACGGCGTCGTCACGCACGCCCGGAGCCGGGGGGTGAGTTGGGCGGCACTGGGAACGGCGGCCGCAGTTGGCTGCGTGCTGGGCTCGACAGGTGAGGTCATTTCAAACGCACTCGGTACCGTAATGGCAACTACTCCCATGCATGGATCCCTCGAGCGTTTCATGGAGTCCAAGACGTTCTGGCACAAGTACGCCATGTACGGCGCGATCGCCGAAGCCGGACTCAACGCCACGTTGCTAGCCCAGAACGGCTTCGAAGCCGATGCAAAGGTCTTTGACCCTGGTGCAGGATGGACGCGCGCGTTTGGCGCGGACGAGTGGGAGGGTGAGGTTTTGCTCGCCGATCTCGGCTCTCGATGGTTCATCGAGGAGACTTCGATCAAGCCGTTTCCGTTCGGACGCTTCGGCGCCGGCGCACTCGATGCCTTTGCCGAGATCATTGATGCGACTGGTGCCAAGGTTGAGGACATTGAGAGTGTCATGGTGACCATACCTCCGCACTCGGTGTTTGAAGAGATGCTGCGAACCACGACACCGACTTCGGAGCTCGGTATTTTTGCGAGTATGCCTTACGCATTTTCCCTCATCGCAGGTCGTATCGCACCCGGTCCGCGATGGTGGAACGCTGAACATCGCGCTGACTCGGCCCTACGAGGGTTTGCATCAAAGGTTAGGTGGGTTGTCAACAGTGAATGGGGACCGCACATGGTGGAGCAGATCGCCCACGAAGGTTATTATCGGACGATTCCAGTCACCGTTGAAGTGCAACTCACCGACGGCACGACGTCGGTCGTGCACAAAGAACACGCCAAAGGTGATCCGTGGCCCCCGGGTTTCGAAGTAACGGACGAGGAGTTAGACATCAAGGTTCGCAACTTCACTATTGATCAAATTGGGCCAAATGGCGCGCAGCAATTACTGCGGGCAGGTCGAGCCCTTTCAAGTGCGCCGAATGTGAATGAATTGGTGGATAGCATGATCCGCACCAATGTCGCGGGCGAGGTGACGCAAAAATGGGAGTGACTCGAGAATATTCTGTGGATGGTTCGACTGCTACCTGCCGTTTGAATGTTCCAACTCGAACGATGGTCGCACTGATGACATCATGAGCGCGATGCTCGTCGTCTCTCGCACTGAAAGAATGAGGTCAATCGATGGACGTTGATTTTCTGTCAGGTCCTCCGGCACTACTTCACAATGTGTTCGCCGATCATGCGGCGAGCGATCCCTCACGAATATGGTGCAATTTTCAGGGCTCCGAATACACCTATGCAGAGATTGACGTCCGGGCAAATCGGTTTGCACACGCACTACGCGATGAATTTGGCATCAAGAAGTCCGATGTGGTCGCCGTGTACATGGCCAACAGCGTTGAATATTTCGTTTCCATGCTCGCCATCTACCGTCTCGGCGCCGTGTACCTGCCGTGTAGCACCCTCTTCTCACAGGACGAACTTTCGTATCAATTCAGCCACGCTGAAGTACGTGCTGTGATCTGCGATCAAGTAAACCTGGATCTCGCCATCCTGTCTCTACCGTCGAATACGGATCCATGTCCGATAATTCTGTGCGGTGAACAGACGTGCGCCGGCGTCTTCTCTCTTGACGAACTCATTGACTCGGGTTCGGAGTCAATGCCCTCGCAGACGCAGAGCGTCACTGCCGACGACCTGGCAATGCTTATCTACACGTCTGGAACAACGGACAGGCCAAAGGGCGTGATGTTGAGCCAAGGAAACCTATCGGTCGCGGGCCAAGTCTGGGCAAAACATCTGAGATGGCGCGAAGATGATCGGTACTTGCATTTTTTCCCCTTGTATCACGCAAACGGTGGCATTGCTGGCGTCGCACCCGCGATTCTTGCGGGAGCGACGCTGGCGATGGTTCCAAAATTCAGTGCGTCCACGTTTTCACAGATGCTGGTAGAAAATCGTGCGACAATCGCGTCGGTCAATTCAACGCATGTCAAAATGATCCTGAAATGTGCTGAAACAGAGTTTGACCGCGCTCATAGGGCACGAAGAATGATGTTCGGAATGACGTTGGAAGAAGACCATTGGCGCACGTTTGAAGAGCGCTTCAACACCCGCCTGGTCGGCGGTTACGGGCTCACTGAATCAATCGGAAGCAAAATCATGGCTGAACCTACGGGACCGCGCGCTGTGGGAGCTGCCGGTCGCGTAACTCGCGGTTATACACTCCGACTCGTTGACGACGATGGCAATGCAGTTGGAACAAATGAACCGGGCGAGGCTCTGCTGCACGCCCATCAGCGGCACGGACTTGCCATGGGTTACTTCAAAGATCCCGTCAAGACAAGCGAGAACTTCGGCGAATGGTTGCATACCGGCGATATCTTGCGGGTCGACGAGGAGGGCTTCGTCTGGTTCGTCAGTCGGAAAAAGGACATGATCAAGCGTTCCGGCTTCAACGTGGCCGGTGCGGAGGTCGAACGCGCGATTCGTACTGTCCCGGGAATTCTCGACGTTGCTGTGGTGGGTACACCGGACGCGATTCGTGACGAGGCGATCGTTGCCTTCGTGGTGCCGGAGGCGTCGGGAGCGGTGCACGAAGACGATGTGTTCGAGCAGTGCACAAAACTGCTTGCCGACTACAAGCGGCCGCAGTTCGTAATTTTCATGGATTCACTTCCGGTGAATTTCGTCGGGAAAGTCGAGCGCAACGTTCTTCGGGAACTCGCGTTGGCATATCGGATTGACTCCACCGAATGGGCGCCCGTCGAGCGTAGGGGATAATTCGCTGTTCCGAAGTTGAGCATTGACTCACTGAATCGAATGCACGAAGTCGGCGGACATGGTCTGTGGTAGGAATTACGCGAGTTTCTCATTCACGTTGACGGACGCGTGAGTTCCTCATTTGAAGGCGTGGGTAACATTTTCGTGGACAAATCTTTTGATCATCGCCTTAGGATGCTCGATGATGCACGTGAGAGCGACTTTTTTTGTCGATAGTGGTCCGTCGAGGAAATGAAGTCAACCGATATTCCGAATGGGACGTCAATTGATGGATAGCGTTGAGCAACTCGAAAACCTGAACCACGCGATCGCTACTGCTGGTCTCAACCCAACAGCAATCAAACTACCTGTTGAGCGCCAAGTCATTGCCAATGGCATTCGACTTCACGTGCTCGACTGGGGTGCGCCGGACGGTGCGCCGATCGTTTTCCTGCACGGAGGCAGTCTCACGGCTCACACGTGGGACCTCGTGTGCGTGATGCTGAGCGATAGATATCGGTGCATTGCGGTTGATCTTCGAGGTCATGGAGATTCGGAGTGGGCGGCAGATATTGATTATCGGTACGAGACAATTCAGGCCGATATTGAAGGTTTGATCAAGCAACTTTCGATTGACTCACCGGTGGTCATCGGGATGTCTTATGGGGGGTTGGTGGCCATCAGTTTGGCCGGCGAGCCCGATGCCTCGTTGAGTGGCCTGGTGCTCATCGATTCGGGACCAGTGCTTCACGTCGAAGCCGCTACGGAAATAGTCGAATTCACGCGACACGACCAGGAGATGGACAGCGTTGAAGACTTCGTGGATCGGGCAATGAGGCAAAACGCCAATCGTCGACCCGAACTTCTCCGGCGCAACCTTCTGCACAACCTCCGTCAGCTTCCTAACGGCCGCTGGACTTGGAAATGGGACTGGCGACGTCACGAGAACTATGACCTTGTTCGGATGAGAGACCAGCAGGCCCTACTCTGGCAAAAAGTCGCGGAGATCAACTGCCCCACACTTATCGTGCGAGGTGGACGAAGCCGAATCTTCTTGCAAGAAGACGGTGAAGCGCTCGCCGCCGCGATCCCAAACTCTTCATTTGTCGTCGTACCAAACGCGGGACACAATGTGCAGGGGAGCAACGCGCGCGGCCTCCTCGATGTTCTCGAACCATTCTTGGTGGATAGGTTTGCTGGTTGGAGTCGATAACGTCGCGGTGCGCGGACGCGTCGTGAATGTTTGAAAGGGGTCATGTTGGAAGGTGACAATGGGAGTCGCGTTTCTTTGGTTGTGAATCCGTCATCGCAAGACAGTTGGGTCTATGACGGGTACATCGAAAGTGGCGACGTGATGCCGAACTTGTATCGAGTCTTAGCCAACACGCCCGGTCTACTCAACGCGTGGGCCGCGTTCGCGTGGCCGTTGAGAGAAATCGACAGCAGTCCGAGGGCAGTTCGTGAGTTGGCCATTACGTATCTTGCGATTCGACGTTCGAGCGAATACGTGAGAGTGCATCACCGTAGATTCGCTCGCCAGCATGGTGTTGCTTCGGAGTTGTTTCTTGAACTAGATCAGTGGCGCCAGGCGGACGCATTCAATGAGCAACAACGCGCCGCGCTGCAATTGGTTGACGACATCGTGGACGAGGGTGCGGCATCGGCGGGAACCATGGCCGAATGTGTGAGGATTTTTGGAGAAGACGGCGCTGTCCAGCTGGTAGTGACTGTTGGCTTCTACGAGGCTGTGTGCGTGATAAATCGTTCCCTCGCAATTCCTCTTGAATCGTGAGGTTGACTATGGTGCATTTCTAATGGTCTTTCAGACCGTGTTCTTAGGGGAAAACTGGTCGCGTGGACACGTCCTTCCGAGAGTGGTCTTTACTGCAAAATTACGTTATTTCCATGTGTAGGTACGATCGAGCGACGATGCTTTAGGGTCGAGAGAGGAAACTAGATTGTCATCGCCAGACAGTTTTGAATCGATGAGAAGTGAAACGAGGGACACGCTATGAGTCAGGAATTCCAGCATCGCGATCTATGCGCCATATCTGGCATTGGATCCACGGATTTTTCACGCGATTCCGGACGAACGCCAATTACACTGGCCACGCAAGCGGCGCTCGCTGCCATTGCCGACGCTGGCTTGACTCCGGCCGAAATCGACGGAGTTGTTCATTCTGACTATGACTTGGTCTTGTCCAGTCACATTGCCCACTCAATCGGCATACTGAACATCAACTTCTGGGGCGCGACCGGCCTGGGTGGAGCCGCACCGTGCGGCATGATCGGTTTAGCAGTCGGCGCAGTGGTGGCGGGGCTGGCCAAGAACGTGTTGGTATTTCGCGCGCTCAACGGTCACTCGGGACTGCGTTATGGTCGAGGCACGGCCGTTCAACGATCGGCCGGCGCACATTTTGTCGGCGGCAATGGCAGTTTTGATGAGTTCTTCTTACCGTATGGAATGCTGGCGCCCGGCCAGATGTGGGCCATGATTGCTCGGCGACACATGGCTGAGTTCGGAACGACCTCCGATGATCTGGCGAGCATCGCCCTGGTTGCGCGCGAGCGCGCAAACGCGAACCCAGCAGCCCAGATGACTGATCGAAAGATGACTCGTGACGATTATTTTTCCTCCCGCATGATTAGCGATCCGTTGCGCTTGTTCGACTATTGCCAAGAAACCGACGGCGCGTGTGCCGTGGTCGTCACGTCAGTGGAGCGAGCGAACGACGGGCCTCAGCCGGCCGCGTACATTCGAGCCACGGCCCAGGGCAGCGGACCGCAATCTCAGGCTGGTTCGTACTTTTCGGCCTTGATGCGCGAGGTTTTGACGGTACAACCATCTGCCTGGACCGCTCAGACGCTGTACCAACGAGCGGGTTTGGGACCTTCCGACATTGACGTGGCGCAGTTCTATGACTGCTTCACTCCAACGGTATTGCTGCAATTGGAGGACTATGGATTCTGCGAGAAAGGCGACGGCGGCCGTTTTGCTTCGAGCGGGGCGTTGGACCTCGACGGATCACTTCCAATTAACACCGCCGGGGGAAACCTCTCGGAAGGTTACATTCACGGCATGAATCACATCCTTGAAGGTGTGCGTCAGATCCGCGGCACGTCGACCTCGCAGGTCGCTGGAGCCCAAACATGTCTCGTGACGTCTGGCATACCCATCACGACCAGCGCGATCATTTTGAGGGCCGCGTCATGAGCACCCTTAACAACGCGCCACTGCCCTTTACGGATGACCTCGACACCAGTGGCTTTTGGAAAGCGGCGACCGAGGGAAAAATCTCCATTCGAACGTGTGCGGCGTGTGAAACCGTGCTCCATCTACCAAAGCTGTACTGCCACAAGTGCCAATCGTGGGAGACGTATTGGCGAGACGTACGTCCGACCGGGACGCTCTATTCCTGGACCGTGACCGTGCAGCAATTGCATCCGGCATTCCCGACGCCCTACACCGTCGTGTTGGTCGAACTTGATGACGCCAAAGATGCGCGACTCATTGGGTATCTTGAAGGGACGCCCGAACTCAAGATGGGAATGGCGATGCGTGCGAGCTTCAAAGACGTCGAACCGGGCGTGACGCTCGTGCAGTGGGAACCGGACCTTAATTCGTAGCGATATCAGGCTGTAGGCTCACTCGAAAGTTTTCCGAACTCGACATTCTGAGGGCTGACTTCAAGAGATCGGCGAACATGAAGGAACTACAAGGAATGACGAGGAGCGTAACGTGGCGTTTGACTATCTCTCTGGCACTGAATCGATTTTGCAAAATGTTTTCGCTCGTCACGCTCAATCGGATGGTGCAAAAACGTGGTGCGTCAGCGAAGGAAAAGATTACAGCTACGCAGAGATCGACCAAGACGCGAATCGCGTTGCCGATGGACTGAAGAATGAGTTCGGGATCTTGAAAGGTGATGCCGTTGCGGTATGTATGCACAACCGAGCTCAATTTTTCATCGCTATGTTCGCAATCCTGAGGCTCGGGGCCGTCTACGTTCCTTGCAGCACGCTGTATAGCGCCGACGAATTGCGGTATCAATTGGACCATGCGGACGTGAAGGCCCTCTTTACGGACGATGCGATGTTGCCGCTCGTTCTTGAGTCGCTGCCTAGTGAGGAACTTCGGCGTCACATTGTTTTGTGCGGGACTGACACGTCGCACGAGCACGTGGGTTTTGAAACGTTCCTTGACGGTCGATCCACTGAAATGCCAATCGAGTCCCAACTCGTCACCGCAGACGATCTGGCAATGATCATGTACACCTCGGGCACAACCGCACGACCGAAGGGAGTCATGTACAGCCACGGGAATATGACGACATTGGCTCAGACTCAGGCTCAGTACTTGGGCTGGACGAGTGAAGACCGATACTTGCACTATTTCCCGCTCTATCACGGCAACGGCGGCCTGATGGGTGTCGTGCCGGCAATTTGGCGTGGTGCGACGCTCGTGATGATTCCCAAGTTCAGCGCGTCCAATTTCAGCCGGCAATTAGTTGAGAACGACGTGACATTCGTTCCGGTAAATGCGACGAATGCGAAAATGATCCTGAATAATCCTGAAACAGAATTCGATAGCACCCATCGAGTCCGCCGCATGATGCTTGGCCTCACGCTGACCACTGACGAACTACAAGCGTTTGAAGCTCGTTTCAATACTCGGCTGATAAGCACGTACGGACTTACCGAGTCACTGACCGCCATGGTGATCAGTGAACTCAGCGGGCTTAACCCGGCGGGATCGGCTGGGCGAGTGGTGCGCGGTTACAGCGTCAAGGTGGTTGGAGACGAAGGCGAAAGTGTCGCGCCCGGTGAAGTTGGCGAGGCCGTCATCTTTTCACATCAGCGTCACGGTCTGGCCATGGGCTATTTCAAGGATGCCCCGAAAACTGAAGAGGTCTTTGTGGACGGTTGGCTTTACAGTGGCGACTTCATCCGAATCGATGAAGATGGTTACGTGTGGTACGCCGGACGAAAGAAAGACATGATCAAGAGATCTGGCTTTAATGTTGCCCCTGCTGAAATTGAGCGCGTGATTCGAGAGATACCGGGGGTCACGGATGTCGCCGTCGTGGGCTGTCCGGATGCGGTTCGCGAGGAAGCGATTGTGGCCTTCGTGGTGACTAACGCGCCGTTGTCGTCAGACGAGGTGATCGCCGCGTGCGTCAAGGACCTCGCGCACTACAAGGTTCCGCAATTCGCAGAGTTCTTATCTGAACTCCCGTGCAACTTCCTGGGAAAGGTCGATCGCATTGAGCTACGAAGGTTGGCGATGAAGTTCGAAGTCATTTCTACGGAGCGGTCATAGCGTCACTGAAGGGACTGTAAGTGCGCCGCTGAGGTCACCGATCACATATTTTGATGGAGACGTTGCTTACTGCGAACAACCCAGCGCGGCCATTCTGCGCTGGGTGAAACCAATGCTGCGACAACGACAAAATTCACTTTGTCGCTACGAGGTCATCAATCCTCCGTCGACGGTAAGACACGTACCGGTGATAAAAGAAGCGGCGTCGCTGGCGAGGAAAATTGCCGCCGCCGCGCACTCTTCAAGCTCACCTAGGCGATTCATGGTAACCCTGCTTTTTATTACGTGATCCATGAAGTCGGCGTTCATTTCGTCAGTCATCTCCGTTGGGAAGAATCCCGGGGCGAGCGCATTGACTCGAATGCCTTTTCGACCGCTCCACTGTTGTGCCAAATCACGCGTCAGCGCAACAATTGCGGCTTTGCTTGAGGAATACGCGGCTTGAGGTAGGCCTGTGGAAGTGAAGGCCATGACACTGCTGATGTTGACGATGCTGGCGCCGGGTTTCATATGTCTGACGCAGGCCTGGGCCATCCAGTACGAACCCATGAGGTTCGTCTGAATGACGGCGCTAAATTCTGAGGGCGTTTCACGGGTCGCGGGCACTGCAGTGCCGAGTCCGGCCGAGTTGATGAGAATGTCAATTGCACCGAGTTCGTTCATCGCCGCATCAGCGAGTGCCGAGCACTGGTCAGGAACCGTGACGTCGGTTTGCACGCAAATGGCCGATCGCCCCAGACTCTGGACCAATTTTTCAGTGGCGAGTAGACGCTCAATACGCCGTCCACCTAACGCAACATCTGCTCCTGCCTCTGCGAGCGCGACGGCGAAGGCGACGCCAAGTCCAGATGACGCTCCCGTCACCACAGCAACTTTTCCGTTCAAACTGAATTTTTCTAATACTCCCACGTTGGCCCCGCTTCTACTTTCATCAATCTGTTCCACAAATTCAATCCTTTGGACCAAGGCAGCCCGAGTTCTAGAGTAACTCCTCTTGGTTTTGTTGAAATCGTGGTGCGACCTACTCCTGATTTGGCGACCCGATGTGTCGGGGAACTTTCTTACCCGCTCACGAGGACAAAGCGTCAAGATCCATGACTCGCAGATCTTGGCATCGTCAGTCGAGCTCGTGTGTTCTCATTCGCGAATGCTCTGAGTTTTGCGGAACGATGTCTTCACGTTCCTTCGAATGTTGCGCTATTCAACGGACGATTCTCGGCAGAGCTACGTATTATTTCCGCTCAATGCGAGACGAAGTATCGGCACGTCGTAGTATCGAATCCGCAACGGCTAGACAGCGAGGGAGTTGGAATATGAAGGGCTGGCGCGTGAATGAACTTGGCGAACCCAAAGAGGTGATGGTTTTCGGCGACGTGCCCACACCCGAACCGGGGGATGGTCAATTACAAGTACGCGTGTTGGGCGCGGCCGCCAACTTTCCCGACGTGCTCATGTGTCGGGGCTTGTACCAAACCAAACCCCCACTGCCCTTCACGCCGGGCGTAGAACTGTGCGGTGAAGTCACGGCCATTGGACCCGGTGTCGCGGGATTTACGATTGGCCAAAGAGTGCTCGGAACCTCCTCACTGCCTCATGGTGCATTTGCGGAGTTCGCGTTGATGGACAGTGATAAAGCGTTTTCATCTCCTCCAGAGTTGGATGACGCCGAGGCCGCGTCGTTTTACATCGGATATCAAACTGGCTGGTTTGGATTACATCGTCGTGCACAGCTTCAGGCGGGTGAAACCTTGTTGGTGCATGCCGCGGCGGGTGGTGTTGGAAGCGGCGCGGTTCAATTGGGCAAAGCTGCAGGTGCGCGCGTCATCGGCGTAGTTGGCGGGCCACAAAAGGTTGACGTTGCGCGGAGGCTCGGCGCTGACATCGTGGTTGATCGAAACTGCGAAGACTTCGTCCAAGTGGTCAATGAAGTGACCAATGGACAGGGTGCGGACGTCGTGTACGACCCGGTTGGGGGAGATGTTTATTCGCGCTCAACAAAGTGCATCGCATTTGAGGGTCGGATCCTCATAATCGGCTTTGCGGGCGGAGAGATCCAGTCAGCCGCACTCAACCACGCGTTGATAAAGAACTATTCGATCGTGGGGCTTCACTGGGGGCTTTACGCGAAGAAGAATCCCGCACTCATACGATCGTGCCATGAAGAATTGTGCAGGCTTGTCAGTGCCGGTTCGATCAAGCCCCTCGTGAGCGAGAGGTTGGCACTCGAAGCCGTCGCAGACGGCGTGGACCGGTTGGGCAATGGCACGACCGTTGGACGTGTTGTCTTCGTCGCTTAACTGGTCGGACCGATATCCGAGACTACGAAAGGTTCTATGTGCCACAGCGTGACCAAACGCCACCGGTGGAAGCGGTCATATTTGATTATGGTGGTGTGCTCACCACTCCCGTAAAGGATTCGATCGCGGCGTGGCTCACTCGGGACCGAATTGATCCGGCATCATTTTCCAGGACCATCAAGGCCTGGTTGGGCCGAACGACACCGGATGATACACCGATGAAACGCCTCGAAATAGGCGCACTCACTCGGTCTGAGTTCAATGTGCTACTGGCAAATGAACTCGTGAAGGAGGACGGCGGTGTTGTGTCGCCCGATGAATTGGTGACCTCGCTGTTCGCCGACTTGCGCCCAGAACCCCTCATGTTCGACATGGTCCGAGATCTGAAAGACGCAAGTGTGCGGGTCGCGTTGTTGTCGAACAGTTGGGGCACCGACTATCCTCGCGAGACGATTGACGAACTTTTCGACACAATTGTCATTTCCGGTGAGGTGGGGATGCGCAAGCCGAACCCCGACATTTTCCTGCATATGTTGGACTTGCTCGGTCTTGAACCAGCGCAAGCAGTCTTCATCGATGACGCGGAACCGAACACTGAAGGTGCTGGCCGGCTCGGCATGATTACCGTTCTACACAGGGATCCGATCAGTACACGCGAGAAGGTCTCGCAGATCGTGTCTAATTTGGAACCGTAAACAAAACAATTGGAGGAGAAGTCATGACCACTCAACGCCGTACGGCCATAGTGACGGGGGCTGCTCGGGGTATTGGCGCTGCAATCGCCCAGCGCCTCAGCAGTGACGGCTTTGCCGTTGCCATCCTCGATCTCGACGAATCTCAGTGCGCCAACGTTGTCGAGCAGATCCGAGCGGCGGGAGGCGAAGCGCTCGCCGTCGGCGTTGACGTGGCGGACGAACGCAGAGTGGAAGAGGCGGTTACTCGCGTCGCTGAGGAGCTCGCCCCTCCCACTGTCTTAATCAACAATGCGGGTATTACTCGAGATGACTTGTTGTTCAAGATGACCGCCGATAACTGGGACGCGGTCATGAACGTGCACCTGCGGGGCGCATTTCTCATGAGCAGATCGACCCAGAAATACATGATTGACGCGAAATGGGGTCGAATCGTTAATCTTTCCAGCGTGTCCGCACTTGGTAACCGCGGTCAGGTCAACTATTCGGCCGCGAAGGCAGGGATTCAAGGATTTACAAAGACGCTGGCGATTGAACTAGGCAAGTTTGGTGTTACCGCGAACGCGATTGCGCCGGGTTTCATTGAGACGGAAATGACAATCAACACAGCCGAGCGCATGGGCATATCGTTTGAGCAATTCAAGGCCGCCGCGACAAAGGAGATTCCAGTCGCTCGTGTCGGCCAGCCCGAGGACGTCGCGGCAGTCGCGTCTTTCTTTGTGCGCGATGACGCGTCTTTCGTCAGCGGTCAGGTCATCTACGTCGCGGGCGGTCCGCGCGTATGAGACTTTGTACTTTGGTTTGGTCACTTTGGGACGAAGCAAAATTCAAGCCGGGTGCTAACTTCGACGTCGAGACGCGCAAAGAGGTCATTGCGATTGGAGTGCTAACCAATGGATATTGAGGAGTACCGAGCGCAATGTTTGGCTTGGTTAAAGTCTGAGCTGCCACTCAACACCAGCGAGGAAAGCGTTGAGTGGGGGCACGGTTCCGATGACGTCTCAATATTCCAATCGGCAACCCATGAGGAAGAGTCGGAATTCGTCGAGCTTGGACGAGAGTGGCAACAGCGGCGATTGTCCGCTGGATTCGGGGCCATCACCTGGCCCGTGGAGATGGGTGGTGCCGGATTGAGCAAGGAACACGCTCAGGCGTACCGCGAGATAGAAGCGAACTTTCTAACGCCGCAGAGTCACGAGTTGTTGAGGGTGACGATAGGATTGATCGCGCCGACTGTCAGGGAATTTGGTACGGCGGAGCAAAGGGAACGATTCTGCGATCGATTCCTGAGCGCTACGGAACTCGCGTGCCAACTGTTCTCTGAGACTGGGGCCGGTTCGGATCTGGCGGGAGTCGCCACGAAGGCGATACGAGACGGCAATGAGTGGGTTGTCAATGGCGCCAAAGTGTGGACTTCAGGTGCGCAGTATGCGCAGTGGGGTGAACTGATCGCGCGTACGGACCCTGACGTGCCCAAGCACGCGGGTCTCAGCGCTTTTCTCGTGCCGTTAGATGCGCCCGGCGTCGTCGTGCGTCCCATACGCCAGATGAGCGGCGGCTCGTCATTTTGCGAAGTCTTCTTCGATGATGTGCGGATTTCGGATGACTTACGGCTCGGCCCAGTTGGCAGTGGGTGGAAAGTAGCGCTGGCAACACTCGGATTTGAACGGGGTCAAAGCGGTTCGAGGCAGGTGGGGGGTTCATGGGAGCAACTGCTGGCTCTCGCTAAATGGACGGGGAAGTCGCAGGACCCCGTCATCAGGCAGCGGCTCACTGAGGTGTACGCGCATGAACGCCTGCGCCAACTGACTCGACTACGAGCGGACGCCGCGCGAAAGGCGGGACTGACGGTGGGCCCGGAGGGCTCTCTTGGCAAACTTCTGTGGTCTCAAGGCATGACCATGATCGGTGAACTCGCGGCACAAATGCTCGGTTCTCGAATAGCGGCTGATACGCACGAGTGGGGAACGTACGCCTGGTCGAAACAACTTCTTGGGGCGCCCGGCTTCAAGATTGCGGGTGGCTCTGATGAAATACAACGCAATATTATCGGCGAGCGCTGTCTCGGCCTTCCTCAAGAGCCACGAGTTGATCGTGACGTACCGTGGTCGAAAGCCCACTAATGAGCAGTGAGTATCCTGCAGAACTGTCTCGGGTTCGACCCGGGGAAGAGTTGGAGTGGCCCTCGATAGAGCGGTACCTTCGTGAACAGATCGACGACCTGGCCCCACTCGTTCAAGTGTTGCAATTTCCGAACGGGTCGGCGAACCTCACGTATTTGCTCGAGTTTGAAGATCGGCGTCTAGTACTTCGACGACCTCCTTTCGGTCACATTGCCGTCGGTGCTCACGATATGAAGAGGGAATATCGAGTGTTGTCGCGATTATGGCGTCACTTCGATCGGGCACCGCGCGCGTACGTTCTGTGTGAAGATCACGATGTCGCGGGAGCGGATTTCTTCGTTTCCGAATACCGTCCGGGTCAAGTTGTATGGGGCACCGCACCGCCCTCCATGGCTCATTACGACGAACTGGGACGCCGGGTCGGATTTGCGGTTGTCGATGCGCTTTCCGATCTACACCTGCTCGATCCAACTGAGGCCGAAGTGGGGGACCTTGGTCGGCCGGAAGGTTTTGTTGACCGCCAACTCTCAGGATGGCACGACCGTTGGAAGGCCGTCTCAGAAAGTGCGGAAACGCCATTGATGGATGTGGTCGCTGAACGACTTATCGCCTCAAAGCCAGAATCTCAGAAATCGGCGATATTGCATAACGATTTCAAGGTTGATAACTGTCAGTTTGATCCACAGAACCCCGACCGCGTGTGGAGCATCTTCGACTGGGACATGGCGACACTCGGGGATCCGCTGATCGACGTCGGAATTTTATTGAATTATTGGCCTGATCCGTCCGACGGGCCGGTCGATGGACCAGTGTTTCCGCCGGGGCTCGATCATTTCGGACTACCAACGCGGGCCGAATTAGTTGAACGCTACGCCGCGCGCACGGGCATTGATTTGGACCGTATTGCGTGGTACGAGGCTTTCGCAAGTTGGAAGACGGGAATCGTGCTCCAGCAGTTGTACGCGCGATTCATGCGTGGTGAGACCTCCGACGAACGCCAGGGTGAAAAGGGGGGCGAACGTGTCGCCTCTCAGGCTCGTCGAGCAATGAAGATTTTGGAGACGTCACTATGACTTTGCCAGACATGTTTTCGTATGAAGACAGGGTAGTGCTCATCACCGGTGGAAGTCGAGGGCTCGGCAGGGAGATGGCGTTCGCGTTCGCGCGAGCCGGGGCTCACGTGGTGGTTTCGAGCCGAAACGCTGAGTCGTGCCAAAGCACCGCCGAGGATATCGAGCGCGAAACCGGCAGAGCGGTGCTTCCCATTGCGTGTCACGTGGGAAAGTGGGATCAGATCTCGGCACTTGTCGATGCTGTTTACTCTTCACTGGGTCGTATTGATGTTCTGGTCAACAACGCGGGGGCGTCGCCGCTCTATCCGAGTCTGTCCGAGGTGTCCGAAGAACTCTTCGACAAGACGATTGCCCTAAACTTGAAGGGGCCGTTTCGCCTCAGTGCTCTGGTGGGCGAGCGCATGGTCACCGACGGTGGCGGCGCAATTATCAATGTGAGTAGCGTCGCAGCGATTAGACCAAAGCCTGGTGACATGATTTACGGCGCCGCGAAAGCTGGTCTGGACGCCCTCACGAAGGGCTGTGCGAGGGCTTTTGCACCAACAGTTCGCGTAAATTCCATAATGGCGGGACCGTTCATGACTGACATCGCCAAGCACTGGGACATGGATGTCGTCGGAAAGAGAATATTGGGATATCCGCTTGGTCGCGCCGGCGAGCCCAATGAGATCGTGGGTGCGGCCCTTTATTTGGGCAGTGATGCCGCAAGTTATACGACGGGCATCGTTCTGCCGGTAGATGGCGGCATGAGCGTCGTATAGGTCTGAAGAATACGACCACTACGGTCGTTTTCTACGTCGGCCCTCTGTGGCGCACGCAGTTCAGAAGCGGTTCGCCTGTTCTAGGCGAGTTCTAGGCTGCGCCCAACGATTTCTTTCATAATCTCATTAGATCCGGCGTAGATACGTTGTACCCGACTGTCGCGCCAAAGCCGAGCGATTTCGTACTCATTCATGTAGCCGTAGCCACCAAAAAGTTGAAGACATCGGTCCACGACGCTGCACTGCAAATCAGTCATCCAATACTTGATGCCGGCGGCATCGGCTGGCGACAACTCACCGGCGAGTAACGACACAAGAGCGGTGTCCGCGTAGGCCTCGGCGGCCTGAATTTCGGTGTGCAATTCCGCCATTGTGAATCGAGTTGCCTGTAGGGCCCCTAGGGGCGCGCCAAAGACCTCACGATTGCGAACGTGTTCCAGCGTCAGGTCAAAGGCTCGTCGCATGGTACCGACGCCGATAAACACGGCGCTCATTCGCTCTTCGGGCAAATTCTGCACCAGGTAGTAGAACCCGCGATTCTCTTGACCCAAGAGGTTGGCTACTGGAACCTTGACGTTGTCGAAAAACAACTCGGCGGTATCACGGGAACGCTGTCCCACCTTGTCGAGCTTCGGACCACGTGTGAAGCCTGGCATGTCGCGTTCTACGACGAACAGACTGATTCCACGGTGCCCTTCGTCGGGGCTGGTTTTGGCGGCGACCACCACAATGTCCGCGAGTATTCCGTTGGTAATGAACGTCTTCGAACCGTTCAAGACATAGTGGTCGCCGTCACGCTTCGCAGTCGTCTTTATCGCTGCCATATCCGATCCAGCTGATGGCTCCGTAATCGCGATGGCGGAAATTAGTTCACCGGCCGAAAATCCTGGCAGCCAACGGGCCTTCTGTTCGTCGTTCGTTAGACGAACCAGGTAGGGAGCAATCACATTGTTGTGTGCGGTGAAACCAACGCCGACAGTGCCAGTGGTATTCATTTCCTCGGTGACGATTGCGTTGTATCGAAAGTCATCGATTCCAAGACCGCCAAACTCAACCGGAGCCTGCCAACCAAGCAGTCCTTGCGCACCGGCCTTGAGCCAGACATCACGATCAACGATCCCGTCATGTTCCCATTTCGCAACGTGCGGAACACACTCAGTGAGAAAAAATCTCCGCGCCAATTGTCGAAAGTCTTCGTGGGATTCAGTGAACGTCACTCTCTTCATGTTGGCTCCAAGTCATTCTTAATTGCGATTGAGTAGATCAGCGACCAAACATACTACTGAGACTCGTGGGCTAAATAAGTTCTGACCAGACACGTCTTTGCGAATTCTCGCACTACGAGCCTTCCCGCTAGACGTGTAAGAAGGTCCTACGCACTTTCGGGTTCGCCGCTCGTGTTTTTTGTGACTTGAATACCCAGGAATACCGTGCGCAGCAGCTCACCGTCGAGAAACTCGCCTGGCGAACCCTCCGCGGCGATGTTGCCACCAGTCATGACGAGCACTCGATCGGCAACGGAGAGTGCAAATGGGATATCTTGTTCGACGAGAAGACAGCCAACGCCCATTTCGTCGCGGCTCTTCTTGATGACTAACCCAATTTCCTTTAGGACTTTTGGAGCGATGCCGAGCGACGGTTCATCAAGAATGAGCATCGTAGGCTGAGACATCATGCCGCGAGCGAATGCAGCGATGCTCTGCTCCCCTCCACTGAGTGAGCCAGCGAACCTCTTTCGAAGCCGCAAGAGGTCCGGAAAGTTATCAAACCATCGCTGCTTATCATCGCGGATTTGAGACCGGTCTGAGCGTGTGAACGCACCCAAGTCGAGGTTTTCTTCGACTGTCATAGCAAAGAAGAGTGACCGCCCTTCTGGAACCACACTTATCCCGTTGTTCACTCGTGCGCGAGGTGACAGGTGCGAAATGTCGACATCGTTGTAAATCACGTTTCCTCGCCGCGTGTCGATCAACCCGCCAATTGTCCGCACCGTCGTGGTCTTGCCCGCACCATTCGGCCCGAGCAGCGCAACTATTTCGCCCGCTTGGACAGAAAAACTCAGCTCATCAAGGATGTCGTTCCTGCCGTACCCTGCCGTCACGTTCTTTAGCTCAAGCATCAAGAGAATCCTAGATAAGCGGCTTGCACGTCGTTTGACTCAACCACGTCTTTGGGTAGACCGTCAGCGAGAACAACTCCATTGACGAGGACCATGAGTCGATCACAGAGCGGTAGCAAGTGCGCAACCTTGTGGTCGACAATGCACAGCGAGTGGCCGTCCGCTTTTAATTGCATTACCAGCGACGAAACCCGTTCCGCGGCGGTCAAACTGAGTCCGGCGAACGGCTCGTCCATTAGGAGAAGGTCGGGGCTGAGGGTCAGTGCTAAGCCAATGCCCAACAAGCGCGTGTCTCCCCATGAGAGGTCTCCCGCCATCATGTTCTGTACCGGCACCAATCCAAGATATTCCAATATTCCATCGACGGTCGTGGGAACACGTTTGCTCAAACTCGCCGCGACAATAGACGCGCCGACATTCTCGCGAACGGTCATTCCGGGCATCACCATTGCTTGTTGGAAGGTGCGCACCATCCCGCTTCGCGCTCGGTTCTGCGCGGATTCGTGTGCAATCTGATTGCCCTTCCAGATGATGGTACCCTCGTCAGCTTTTAGAAAGCCGGTGAGAAGATTCAGCAGCGTAGTTTTGCCTGATCCATTCGGTCCCATTATTCCAACGACGTCACCACGTGTCACCGAAACGCTAACTGAACTCACTGCGGTGACGCCTCCGAATTTCTTAACGAGACCCTTTGCGGAAAGTATCTCTTCTCTTGGTTCGGTCACAGTCATCGCAGCCCTTCCCTGACAACTTGACAAGAACGACGTCGAAGAGAGGGCCGAGAACTCAGCCGACCGGCCGCTGACGTAGTGGCGACGATGTCGTGTGTCTTCCTGCAGCGTCCGAACACAGAAGATCCGTGGATCGCCAGACGCATGTCGTTGTGCGTCAACATAGACGAAATGATTCCGGAATCATAGGTGCCTTGCATCACGATGCCGGTTCGACGGTAATTGTTTCAACGATTGCCTCATGCTGATGTCCCGGCATGCCACTACTGAGACCAGCAGTTCGGTCGGAGTTAAAGCGCAGACGAAGATAGGTATAAAGGTTCTTGAGGGCACCACCAATACCAATTGGCATGGTGATGATGACTGCAACCAACACCAGTCCGTAGATCAATTGCGATACATTCGGGCTGAGGTTCAATATCTCGGGCAGAAAGGCAAACACTGCCGCGCCAACGAGGGGACCTAGCCACACCGTCGCTCCGCCCAGGAGGACCACCAGTAGAACGTTGAGCGTCGTTGGTATGTCATAGGTCGCAGGCGTTATGTAGTGCAGGTAGTAAAAGAGCATTACCCCTGAGGCTCCGCTAATTCCACCAAAAATCGTGAAAACGACGATCTTGTCTCTCAGAACATTTACGCCAAGGGCTCGCGCCAACTGCTCATTTTCCCGAATGATCAAGAGGCGTTGTCCCAGATTCGCTTTAATTACGAGATACGTGGTGATCATCGCCAGAACCATCACAACAAAGCAAAGGTAATAAAACGAGTTGGTCCCTCCGAAATTTATTGGGCCCAGCGAACTCGGCGGAGTGGCATCAACAATGCCGAGCTGGCCTCCAGTGAGTGACGTCAGATTGGTAAATGCGAGAATGATGAGTTCGGACAGTACCAACGTAAGAATCACGAAGTAGGAGTGCGTGGTTCTGAGCGCGATTAGACCAATAATGAGAGCAACAATGGCGGCGGCAATAATTCCTATCGGCAGCTGAAGCCAAAACCCCCAGCCATATTTGCTGAGGAGGACCGCTGCGGTGTAGCCACCAACACCCATCAACGCGGCTGGGGCCACAGAAAAGATACCCGCCTGCTTGAACGTCAACCAAAACCCTGTCGCCGCGGTCGTCAGAATCAACATGTAGGTCGCGGTTGACATTGGTTCACCCGAACCGAGAAACGCCGGTGCACATGCAGCAACAATCAGTATGATCCAGATCGCTTTTCTATCTGTAGAGAACCTTGTCCACCATTTCAACTTTGGCGACTGAGCCTTCACGATGCTCGCGAGTCGTATTTCGTCAGCATGAAGGCGGTCGGCGGATGAGCCTAACGAAAAGTGACCAACTCCGGTGCCCCCGGCCGACGAGAAAAGACCGAACGGTCGCCAAAGAATAATCAGCGCCGTAGCAACGAGACCGAACGCGGGCGCCCAACTGATGCTTATGTACGCAGACGCAAAAGACTGAGGAATCGCTAAGAGAAGAGCGGCCACAGCAGCGCCCCTGATGCTGCCTAGTCCACCAATAATTGCAATCGCGAAAGCGACCAAAACCAGCTGAGTTCCTGAATACGCACTAAACGGATAGATGGTCGCAAGGATCGCTCCGCCCAGGCCAGCCATTCCGCTTCCCATAAGAAACGTGAAACTGATATAGCGACCTACGGGTACTCCCATCAACAGTGCGGTTGTTCGGTCCTCAGAAAGTGCTTGAATTCCTCGGCCGAGCTTCGTGCGTTCGAAGATCAAGAACAGAGCGACGAAGAGTATCGCGACTGATCCAAGTAATAGAAGGGAGGGAGAGTCCAATCGTAGGCCTCCGAGGACGAAGATACGCGTGAATGGTGGTGCGACGCTGTAGTCGTTTGGACCCCAAATTAAGACGATCGCTTGCTCAATAACGATAATGAGACCAAGCGAGATGACGAAGCCCCGGAGAGGGCTATCCAGCGTACGACGAAAGAGGAGTAAATCAAGGATTTCTCCGATAAGGGCGATGGCGAGCGTGCCTCCTAAGATGCTCCAACCAACTGGAATGCCAGCATGGTCGAGTGCGTACGTTAGGAAGGAACCCAGAACTAGCAGCTGTCCCTGCGCGAAGTTGACCAATCTTGTGAGTCCGTAGACCAAGGTAAGTCCAAGCGCGACTGAGAGGTAGAGCGCACTTAGCGAGATCGCGTTGAAGAGCTGCTGAAGTAATTGCATTACACGTCGCCTCCGCGATCAACGGGCAAATTGCCATAATTCTGTTGCGCAGCACAAAAAGGTATCAACTGAATTCTCTTTCCGGGGTGGACTTCAGCATTCAAATTACCTCTTCCCCGATTTTGACGACGATCATTGGCAGTTTGATTCTCCACGCGCTTGAATGGTAATGCCCCCTGAACTTCATTATTGAAAGCCGAAATTAGATGAAAGACCGGCCAAGAGCAAATTGAGTTCAGAACACTGGTCAATCACCCTGGATCCTTGTTCGCCAGAATATTCGGTAGGAGGACACCTTTTGGTGCAGCTACGCAAATTCGACCGCGACAATCGTTACGGAAACTGAGAATTTCGACGATGTCTTAGTCATGTCAAATTCGATTCGTTGTGCTTCGCCTCCCCCTTATACCGTCAAGTAAGCCTGGTCTCATAAGCACTTTTAGCTTTTGTGCATATGAGAAATCGTTCGATCTTGAACTTGGATCGTACCGTCAAGAAGTGTCTCGTACTAAAAAGTTGGCGAGGTTATTGAGAGCATGCGGACAGATTCTTCGACCGAGAAGTTGCTCCATGGCGAACCACGAAGTTGGTTCCCAATGCGAGAGATGGCTATGCTCATCCGCGAATGGAAGTTCCGAGGCTTAGGGAGTGTGAAACGTGACGTCACTCGATTTGTTTATGGATGTGCATCTGGACGTTCCAGCGATGCCGTGGACTGGTCCGGTGCCAATTCCCGATATTGACTCTGCGGCATTCTGGGAAGGCCTAAGCCAGCACCGGCTACTTATCATGCGTTGTGACGAATGCGGGTTTTGGATTCACACCCCACTTGCGGGCTGCCCGCGGTGTCTTTCGTCAAACGTGTCCGCTCAAGAAGTGAGTGGACGCGGGGTCATCTATTCGTTCACGGTGGTTAACCGCGAGTTCGCGCCGGGCATCAAGCCACCGTACGTGGCGGCCTACGTGGATCTCGTTGAGCAAGATGCACTTCGATTGCTCACCAACATGGTCAACGTTCGTATTGGGGACTTGCACATCGGCATGCCAGTGCAGGTTCGCTTCTGTGACATTGGTGAAGCAACGCTGGCGATGTTCGAGCCCGTCACGGAGGAGAAGTAAATGACCACACGTAAGAACCCCATTCGTCGCGAGGTCATTATCTCGGGCGTGGGCTACTCGCAGATAGCCCGCTCCACGGGCCGCAGTGAGGGATCATTGGCACTAGAGGCTTGCAAGAATGCGATTTCCGACTCTGGCTTGACGGTCGACGACATCGATGGCATCGCTGTATGGCCCGACCGCATTTCGAGCGTATTCGAGGGTCCTTCCATTGCCTACATGCAGCGCGCCCTGGGACTCAAGCAGACCCGCTACTGGCAGGCATTCGGCACTGGACCGGCACAGCTCTCCTCGGTGGTCGGCGCCATTCACGCCATTGTCTCGGGCGCCGCCGAGACCGTCATTTGCTATCGCGCCCACCTGCGACAAGAACAGCGCTTCTATGTTGCTGGTTCCACCGGCACTGGCGGCATGCTGGCGTCGGGTGACCTCGCGTTCAAGGCGCCGTATGGCGTCCCGGCCGGGTCACCACGCTGGGCTCTGTGGGCGCAGCGCCACGCGTACGAGTACGGCACCACCGACGAACACCGCGGCGCGCTGGTACTCACCTGTCGCGAGCACGCGCAACTCAATCCCCGGGCCATCTGGAACGGGACGCCGCTCACCATGGACCAGTACCTCGAGGCTGACCTCATCTCGAGCCCGCTGCGCATTTTGGACTGTGACATGCCTGTCGACGGTGCAGTGGCACTGATTTTCTCTAGTGCCGACCGTGCTCCAGACTTGCGCGGCAAGCCGGTCTACGTCGAGAGCATGGGTCACGCAACTGGACCAACGATTGATTTTGACTGTTGGCCCGACGTCACAAAGATGGGCGCGTGGTATGCCGGACAAGAGATGTGGGCCGGGACGGATCTCAAACCCAAGGACGTCGACGTCGCGCAGGTCTATGACGGATTCTCCTCTCTCGCCATTGGCTGGTTGGAGGACCTTGGTTTCGTCGGCAAGGGCGAAGCCGGCGACTGGCTTGTCGAGGGCAACGGAAAACTCGGCGGCCAGATGCCTATCTGCACTGACGGTGGCCAATTGGGTGGCGGACGGCTCCACGGTTTCGGGAAAGTTGCCGAAACGGTGCTGCAACTTCGTGGTGAAGCGGGCGAACGTCAGGTTGAGGGCGCGGAGGTTGCACTGACCTGCGCGGGCGGGGGCCCACTCGCGACCTCAATTATTTTGACGTTGTGATGCCCAGCGCGTTGGTCGTCCGAAACACTGCCTTGCGTAGGTCGGCGACAATAGACGCGCTCACAAATGGAAAATTGCGTCGGTCGACGTGGCTCAACCCAACTCGCGAAACTCGACAATATGTGAAAAGTGCACCGACGGGACGGGACCCATATGAACGACGCTGAGCAACTTGAGCATTTGAACGAAACGATGCAAATCGCGGGTTTGAGTCCTAGGAACGTGGTGTTGCCAGCGGAGCGCCAATTGATTGTCAACAATATCCGTTTGCATCTTCTTGAGTGGGGTCCGCCTGACGCACCGCCCATCGTCTTTATGCACGGCGGGAATTTGAATGCCCACACATGGGACTTAACCTGCGTTGTGCTGAGTGATCGATATCGTTGCATCGCTGTTGACATGAGAGGTCACGGGGACTCTGAGTGGGCTGCGGATGTGGACTACTCATTTCCGACCATGGAGGCAGACCTCAAGGGTGTGATTGACGCACTCGAACTTCATATGCCCGTGGTGGTTGGCATGTCTTACGGGGGACTGGTATCAATAAAGTTTGCCGGTGATCACAGCGCGGAGATGAGCGGTCTCGTCATTGTCGACACCGGTCCCGACATTAGGACTCACGGCGCCGAGGAGATTAGAGAGTTCACTCAGAACGACCAAATCATGGATTCAGTCGAAGATTTCGTCAATCGGGCGATTCGATTCAATTCTCGCCGTCGGCCAGAACTACTTCGACGGAGCCTTCTTCATAATCTGCGCATGCTGCCTAGCGGCCGCTGGACGTGGAAGTGGGATTGGCGTCGACTTCATGACTATGACCTCAAGGTTTTGGGCGAGCAGATGGCAGTTCTTTGGCAGAGCGTGGTCCTCATTGCGTGCCCGACGTTGATAGTCCGTGGCGAATACAGCAACGTCTTCCTCCCGGAGGATGCCGAAAAGCTTTCAGCTGCTCTGCCTGGCTCCAAGCTCGAAGTTGTGGCCAACTCCGGTCATACGGTTCAGGGTGACAACGTTAGCGGGCTACTTGATGTTCTCGAGCCATTCGTTTCGGGGGCGTTTGCTGCATGGACTCCGTGAAGGGCCTCGCTGTAGATCTTGACGTAAGAGTCGAAATGCGAGACGGAGTGTTGTTGAGCACGGACATCTATCGCCCCGCAGAGGGAGTTTGGCCTGCATTGCTCTTGAGAACTCCATATTCCAAATTGCAACCCCCGACAATGATGGCATCACTTGACCCGATTCGCGCCGTCAGGGAAGGATTCGCGGTTGTTATTCAAGACACGCGGGGCCGGTTCGATTCAGAAGGGGAATTTTCACCATTCGATGAAGGCGAGGATGGATTTGATTGCGTCGGCTGGGTCGCGGCTCAACCTTGGTGCGATGGCAACGTCGGCATGTTTGGTAGCTCATATATGGCCGCTACACAATTGCAGGCAGCCGCGGCCAGACCTCCCGCACTAAAGGCGATTTGTCCGGTCGCAGGCAGTTCTGACTATTACGAAGGTCGCTCCTACCGTGGCGGCGCGCTCGAACTCGGCGCGCTCGTCACGATCGCCCTCTGGGCGCTCGCGCGGGGCGCACATGTAGTCGATGATTCCAAACCGCTCAATAAGCGAATGGCCGAAGTGCGAAACGTGCTGAAAGAGTTTGACGAATTCTTGTCGGTACGCCCGCTTGATTCGCTCCGGGCAACGATTCTTGGGGAGGTAGCACCCTTTTTCTTCGACTGGGCGACTCATTCAAATGCTGACGACTATTGGTCTCACATCTCGCTCGAGGAGAAGTATCCAAATTTTGACGTGGCAGCATTGCACGTGACCAGCTGGTTTGATCAGTTCCATGTTGGAACGTTACGAAATTACGAGGGATTGCACGCGAGCGCTGGAACACAAGACTCGCGAGACGCGCAAGCGCTCGTCGTAGGGCCGTGGGCGCATTTTTCTCCTCGCTCAACCATGGTGGGTTCCGTTCGCGTTGGCGATGTCAATTTCGGCCTCGACGCGCTCGTAGATCTAGAAATAATGCAGATGCGATGGTTTCGTAAGTATCTGAAAGGCAGCGCCGGTTCTTGGCGTAATGCAACGCCGGTGCGTTTGTTCATGATGGGTGAGAATCGTTGGCACGATGAAGAGAGTTGGCCCGTTAAGGATGTTGACGTGGAACCACTCTTTCTTGGTGCCAACGGCCAACTCTCGTGGGAGCCGGCAACCGATTCCGGATCCGCTACCTACGTCTTTGACCCGAGGAACCCCGTGCCGACATTTGGTGGCGCCCACTTGGTACTCGAGTCTCTCTACCCCACGGGCCCCATAGATCATCAACATCAACCCGCGAGGGACGACGTTCTGGTCTACAACAGCACGACGTTGTCGGAACCAGTTGAAATCGTGGGTTGGGTCGAGGCCAACTTGTTCATCCGTAGCGATTGCCCTTCGACGGACTTTACGGTCAAGCTATTGGATGTGTGGCCCGACGGGAGAATATTGAACGTCGTTGATGGCATACGTCGAGTGTCTGGTGCAGACAAACCTGATGAAAGCGGATGGTTGGCGGTGCGGGTTGAGATGGGCGCGACTGCTATCAGGTTGCTCGAAGGGCACCGTATTCAGGTCCACATTTCTAGCAGTAACTTTCCTCGTTTCGACGTAAATTCGAACACGGGCGAGTCGCTACTGACTGCGACCGAAACGGCAATTGCGAGACAGACGCTCTGCCAGGGGGGGCCGTACGGGTCGTACATTCTGTTGCCAGTGAGACGTGCTGGCGGGCAGTCCGTGACGTGAAGAATACTGCCCGTATGCTCCAAAGCGTAATTTCCGTTGCCGGACTTTTTAGCTAGGAGGCGCTCTGATGAACGTAGAAACTTCTGAAGGAACCTCTCCAGGCCATCCCCGTTCCGGCTCGCGGACCGCCGTGGTAGTAGGCGGTTCGGGAGGCATAGGTCAGGCCACCGCGAGAACACTGGCGGAGCGCGGCTTTGATCCGATAGTCGTCACATACTTTTCCAATGAAGCGGCCGTGGCAAAGACCATGTCCGATGTTCATGACGCGGGTGCACACGGTGTCGCCGTGCAGGTGGACGTCAGTAGATCGACTGACCTCGCGGTGCTGGCGGAAACCTTTGGCAACTATTCAGATCGGCTCGACGCGCTCGTATACTGCGCTGGCTATCGAGTGCTGCGACCGACGATGACAATGGATGAAGAAAGTTGGCAAGGAGCACTCAATGTGTCCCTTAATGGCTTCGTTCACTCTGTGCAGCAGCTCACCCCAAGAATGGCTTCGGGCGGCAAGGTCGTTGGCGTAAGCGGTCTTTCCGGTGTTCGAGCGTACAGTCCGAACCACATGGCGATGGGAACATCAAAGGCGGCGTCGCATCACGCGATGACGTACCTTGCGTGGGATCTGGCCGAGCGTGGTATCAACCTCAACATGGCGTGCTTTGGTGCGGTGCTTACCGACGGCGTGAAGGAGGATCTCACGCCCGAGCAGTATGAAGAATTGATAGCGGGCGCGGGGCGGTCCGACAAGATCCCGCTCGGTCGCGTGGCAACCGTTGAAGACGTGGCACGAATTATTGCCTTTCTGTGTTCGCCCGACGCCGGATGGTTGGTCGGTCAGGTGATTGTCGCCGATGGGGGTGAGACGCTACGATGACGGCTCACGGTTGCGCCTTAAGCTAACGAGTTGACGCGGTTCGATTCAAAGCGTGTTGACCGAGACCATAATGTGTCGCGTAATGTGGCCGAATCGAAGGAGTCCATCTTGTTGCCAGAACCCGAGAAGTTCGATTTAACGACGTTCGACCCATTCAGTAGCGAGGTCGGGCGCTGCCCGTTCGATGCATTCGAGACCCTAAGGTCCAGTGAGCCCGTGTTTAAGGTGCCGGACGCACCCCTGTACCTGATATCAAGTTACGAGCACGCGCAGCAGATTGCGCTTGACACCACGAACTTCTCGCTTGAATTCCATGGCAGCGTTGCCGCCGCCGAAGTTATTGGTTGGCACAGCGAGGACGCGGAAGTGAAGGAGATCTTCGCGAACGCGCAGCCGTTTGTGGAGTCGTTGCACAATGTCGATCCGCCAGACCACACGCGACAACGTCGCTCTGTGACTAGTCGATTTTCTCCCGGTCGGATTAATCGTGACTGGACTCCGCTCGTTGAGCAACACGTCGACATCTTGTTGGACCAGATCCCGGTTGATACTGACTTCGAGTTCATGAGTGAAGTCGCTATTCCGCTTCCGATCAGAGTGATCGCGGCGATCCTTGGCATTCCGTTGGACCGTGAGGCCGACTATAAGCGTTGGTCTGACGCGTACGTGGCCATGGTTGGTCGAAAACTATCCACAGAAGAGTGGCTGGATAAGGCGCGAAACCAAGTTGATATGCAGTCGTTCTTCTCACGCGAACTTGATGATCGTCGCAACGCACCGACCGACGATTTATTGACTGACTTGCTGGGCGCGACGAAGGAAGAGCCTCCAAGTTTGAGCGACCTAGAGCTCCTTGATGTTCCTCAACATTTCCTCGTCGCGGGTAACGAAACAACGACTCAGCTACTTGGCGAGATGATGCGCTTCCTTGCGGCACAACCACATTTGTTCGAGCAAATTCGAAGGCAACCAGAACTGATACCCAATGTCGTGGAAGAGGCTCTGCGACTCGCCTCTCCGGTGCTCGGCAACTATCGAGTGTGTGTAGCCGACACAGAGGTGGGTGGTGTTGTGATTCCAGCCGGCGCACTCGTCAGTTTGCTGTGGGGAGGTGCGAATCACGACCCTCACGTCTTTGAGAATCCGGAAATGTTTGTGCCAGATCGAGCCAACGCCAATAGGCACCTTGCATTCGGCAAGGGCATGCATTTCTGCCTCGGTGCGCCGCTGGCGAAACTGGAAGCAAAGGTGGCGCTGACCAAGATAGTGGAGCGGTATTCGTCCGTGAGCATTTTCGAGGACTCGATCGTAGAAGATACCCGAAGCTTCATGTTGCGGGGTCTCAGGTCGCTGCACGTGAGATTCACAGCGTGAGTCGGTCGGACCGACGTAGGGACGTCCACGACGGTCTACTCTCGGGCAAGGTAGCACTGGTAACGGGTGCGGCGAGTGGGATTGGCAAAGCCATTGCGTCGGTGTTTGCCCACGAGGGCGCGTACGTGTTGCTTTCAGATGTCGATGAATCTGCGGGGCGCACGAGCGCCGCGGAACTCGGTGAACGTGCTGAATTTCACGTTCTCGACGTAAGTGTCGAGCACGAATGGGAGCAGTTAGCGCAACTACCCATAATGCGCGATCTGAATATCTTGGTGAATAACGCCGCAGTAGTTCGCCCAACAGATCTGTTCTCTACATCGGGCGATGACTACCACACCGTTATCAAGGTGATCCAGCTCGGTACCCTTCTCGGAATGCGCACTGCCGCTCGCTTGATGAAATCCAAAGCCGGAGGCTCGATCGTCAATGTGTGTTCTATCGCCGGTGTCTCGCCGAAGAACGGATTGGTTTCGTACGCGTCAAGCAAGTTCGCCGTGAGAGGAATGACCAAGGTTGCGGCGCTCGAACTCGGGCAATTCGGGATCAGAGTCAATGCGGTCATCCCGGGCAATGTCGAAACACCGATGTTGGCAGCGACATCGGGAGCAGAACAGCGCGTCGAGCGTTTGAGCACGTTGGCGCTTGGCCGGTTTGGAGAGCCTGACGAGATAGCGAACGCAGTTCTGTTCCTTGCTTCCGATCTGAGCAGCTATTGCACGGGCAGTGACCTCGTCGCCGACGGTGGTTATCTTGCTGGGCGGGTCGCACAGGATTTGCCGGGAGGGCGAGAACGGATTTAGATTTCTGGACTGCCCGTTAGGGTCCAGCGCCGCAGCGATGACGATCGAGAGATTCGTCGAGTAACTGACGAACGGAGCGTTTACCTCTCAGTTACCTGATTCATGTGAAAGTCAGGCTGATGCTTCTTGATTTCGCGCCGTGCGATGGTCATCTTGTGAACTTCGTCGGGTCCATCCGCAATTCGAATGATGCGCGCGTGGGCGTACATCCGAGCGAGGGGATAGAACTGTGTGACGCCGGCCGCGCCGTGGACTTGGATCGCGCGATCGATGACCTTAAGGGTCATGTTCGGTACCGCAACCTTGATACCTGAGATCTCGGTTGCGGCCGCCTTGTTCCCCACCGTGTCCATGAGGTGAGCCGTGCGCAATACGTACTCTCGCGCCATGTCGATTTCGATTCGAGATTCCGCAATCCAATCCTGAATGAGTCCCTTGTGAGCGAGGCTTGTTCCGAACGTGCTGCGCTCTAGCGAGCGGATGATCATGAGCTCGAGGGCACGTTCTGCCGCTCCTATAGATCGCATGCAGTGGTGGATTCGACCTGGTCCAAGTCGCGCTTGCGATATCGCGAAGCCACCACCCTCGTCTCCGAGAAGATTGTCCGCTGGAACTCGAACATCACGATAGATAACCTCCGGATGTCCGCCATGGGCTACGTAACCAAACGTATGAGGGTCTCGTCCGAGTTCGATTCCGGGGGTGTCTTTCGGGACAACAATCATCGACTGCTGAAGATGGCGAGACGCGTTGGGGTTCGTTTTTCCCATCACGATGAGGACCTTGCAACGTTCGGCCTTCGCACCCGAACTGAACCACTTTTTTCCATTGAGAACGTATTCGTCGCCATCGCGCTCGATCCTCAACCCAATATTGGTCGCGTCCGAAGACGCGACATCAGGTTCTGTCATCGAAAACGCGCTGCGAATCTCGCCCGCGAGCAACGGTGCAAGCCATTGCGCCTTGACGCGGTCGGATCCATAGAGATTGAGAATCTCCATGTTGCCGGTATCAGGTGCGGAACAGTTCAGTACCTCCGACGAAAAGAACACTTTCCCCAGTTGCTCTGAGACCGGGGCGTAATCGAGATTCGAAAGTGGCGTTCCTGGATTGTCGGTGTTCATATGGGGCAAGAACAAATTCCAAAGCCCTCGTTCCATTGCTTTGGCCTTAAGAATGTCAAGCAAGGGAGGAGATAGATCAGGACCAACTTCTTCTTGTTGACGGTCGTACTCTTCTTCTACCGGTTCGATCACGTCTTTCATGAAGTGTCGCACTGTCTCTTGTACTGCGAGGCCCTGCTTACTGAATTCGTATGGCATTCGTCCACCGTCTCTCTGGCATTTTGTCGATTCCTAATTTGTTGCTACTGAATATTGCCGAATTGCGTTCGAGCAGTTTCGCCTCATGATAGCGAAACCAGAAATGAGCAAAATCATATGCGGCCTTGGCGAGTTCCCTTTTTGACCTTACCGAGAGGAGAATTCAGCGCATCGCGGAAAACGGTGACATGATTGAACAGGCGTCGACTGCTTAAGTGCCAACGGCATTTTTGCCGCCATGCCGGGGCGGAAGTGGATGAGAAGAAGTGCCCACCCTTCAATAGAGGAGTGTTGTCATGACGTTCAATCGTGATTCGCTGGGCAGTCCAGTGCACAATGTCGATTACGACCGTGAGCCCTCGATTCGTCCATTCGGATTTAGCGATGGAATGGAGCTTTGTGAAGGGGGCACTCTTAACTTCCCCGACCGACCCTCTATTTACTATTTCGACTCGGTGATCAGTCGAGGCCGGGCGCACGAGGATGCGCAGGCGCTCGCAGCGGCGCTGCAGTCGGAGTTCGGTGTGAAGCACGGTGACCGAGTGGCCCTCTTGATGCAGAACATCCCTCAGATGCCAATCGCAATCCACGCAACATGGTTGTTGGGTGCGATCGTCACACCGGTGAACGTCATGAACCGGCCCCGAGAACTTCGACATCAGTTGAAGGACTCGGGAGCCATCCTGATCATCTGCTTGGAGTCCAGTTACGAGATGGTGTTCTCAATTCTGAGTGAGACATTCGTCGAGCACATCGTGACGGTTAGCGAACTTGACTACTTGGACGTCGTCCCCCCCGCGTTGTCAGATGTACAGCAGAGATCCTGTCCTTCAGCGACACGATATGGGGATCTCTTGTCCTCATATCGCGGAAAAGTTCCTTCACGTTCGAGCGTGGAGGCATCACAACCGGCTCTGATTACGTACACGTCGGGCACGACCGGCCTCCCCAAGGGAGCTATCAATACGCACGGAGCCGTTTCCCATAATGCTGGGGTCTGGCGGGACTGGTACTACCTCCATTCCCAAGATGTCCTCGTTGCCGCGGCTCCGTTATTCCACATCACTGGCTTTATGGGTAGCTTTGCGGCGTCGCGGGCCTCGGGCGGTCCTTTGGTCTTGGCGTATCGCTTTGAAGCTGGAGAAATGCTTCGACTTGTCGAACGGTGGCGAGGTACGTGGATGGTTGCCTCGCTCACGGCATTCATTGCCCTGCTGGAGCATCCTTCGCTCTCCACGCGCGATCTCACCTCACTGACAAAGGTTGCTAGTGGGGGAGCGCCGGTCTCGGCGGCGGTTGCGGACCGTTTCGAGCAGGCCACGGGTCTTTATTTGCACAATGCGTATGGGCTTACTGAGACGACGTCCGCGGCCGTTCTCGTACCCTTCGGCCAACGCGCCCCGATCGATCCCGAAGACGGCGCCCTATCGGTGGGAATACCCGTCAACGGTGCGCTACTTCGAATAGTCAGTACTGAAAGCCGTGAAGACGTACGTGCCGGTGAGCCGGGTGAGCTCTTGGTGAAGGGTCCAATGGTGACGCCGGGATACTGGCAGAATAAGAGCGCTACTGAGGCAGCGATCAAAGATGGCTGGTTCGCGACGGGTGATGTTGCAAAACGCGATGAATCGGGTTGGCATTGGATTGTCGATCGAGTCAAAGACATGATTATTTCTTCCGGATTCAAAGTGTGGCCACGAGAAGTGGAAGATGTCCTCTTCAGTCACTCGTCTGTGTCAGAAGCCAGCGTCGTCGGCGTTCCAGACGACTATCGAGGCGAGAAGGTTGAAGCGTTTGTTGTATTGCGACGCGAGTATGAATCGACTAGCGAAGGCGAACTCATCGAACACTGCCGACTTTTGCTCGCGGCATACAAAGTTCCGCGCACCATACATTTCGTCAGCGATCTGCCCAAGACGGCCACGGGAAAGGTGCTGCGACGTGAGTTGCGACTGCAGGCGACTGACCAAACGGGTGCGACTCCCGAGCTTTAGGGGGCTTAGGCATTTCGAAGTACCTACCAGATGTAACTTGCGCGAAATGACTTGGAGATGTACTGAGTTCCACGACGACGCAGGGCTAGTCCGAAGCATGTGATCTGAGCGACATCGATACTCTCCGTATACTGAAGTCGAAAATTGGTAGGTAACGTTTTCGCGAACTCGCTGCACGTGTAGGGCGGTCTACCTCTCATCTCAAAGGAGGAACAATGGCAAACGCAGGACAGCGATTGAAGTCATCGCCTGAACCAATGCATTATTGGGAAGGTTCGCGAGGCGTACGTATTGCCGGTGACAGTTGGGGCGATCCCAACGGACCACTCGTGATCCTTCTACATGGCGGCGGACAGACTCGTCACGCATGGAAAGGCACCGGGCGGAGCTTAGGAGCCGCTGGCTACTTCGCGTTGGCGCTTGACGCGAGGGGACACGGTGACTCTGATTGGGACGAGGAAGGAGAGTATTCACACAACGCAAAGGTGGCTGACCTGATCGCAGTGATAGACGCCATTGGCAAACCTTCACCGGTCCTTGTCGGGGCGTCGATGGGAGGCGGCACAAGCCTGATCGCCGTTGGCGAAAATCGCGTTGAGGCTGCTGCGCTGGTGTTGGTGGACGTAGCGCCCCGAGTAGAACTTGAAGGCGTCATAAAGATCAAGGATTTTATGAGCCAGAAGCCAGACGGATTTGACTCCCTAGAGGAAGTTGCAGAAGCAATCGCCAATTATCAACCTCATCGAGAGAGGCCGAGAGCGTTGGACGGTCTATCCAAGAACGTCCGATTGGGTGAAGATGGTCGATATCACTGGCATTGGGACCCCAAGAGTCGATCAACCGAAGATTTGGGAGATCGTGAAACCCGCCTGGAAGCCTGTGCCCGGAATCTCAGTTTGCCAACCCTCCTTATACGCGGTGGTCTGTCGGATGTCCTGAGTGAGGAGGGTGTGAAAGAGTTTCTCGCGATGTGCCCGCAGGCTGAATACGTAAATGTGGGCGATGCCGCGCACATGGTTGCGGGTGACCGCAACGATTTATTCGCCTCGTCAGTCGTGGAGTTCCTCAGCCGCCACGTCCCCGCCCGCATTGAGTGAATCAAGATAATATATTAAATATTGATTGACTGGCTCATTTTCGATGTGGAACCAACGGAGAAGTTGAGATCTATTCTCCGCAAATCTCGAAAACGGGATCCACTTCGAGATCGCCATTAAAAAAGGGAAAATCAGCTCCCACTGTCCAATATCTTCCCATTTATCAGGGATTTTGTACCCATTTACGAATTTGAATCCACGACAATATATATAGGGCGAAATTCGATACTTTCGAGAGCCTCTTGAATGCGCTTTAGTTCAATAAAACCGCGATGTATATTTAATATATCGTGCAGAATTTAGAGGCGATTTAGAGATCCAAGATCGCAGTAGCTCCAATTGGTGACGAGAATGATATTTAATATATCTAGCAAATCTTGTCTTTTCACCAAATCGGGATCGAAACTGGACGGACTGAAGCGACTTGATTGCCGACTGAGCAGAGGCGCGCCAAATGACGAAGACTCATCAAATCGAGCGGATCCGGCAGAGTGCACTACTACACCAATGATCAAACCCGTTTCGGCCAAACAGGCAAATCTACTGACCGATTGGGTATGCGAAGGATTTCCGGTTCCGTCCGTCTTGCCATGGGTGAAGGGCAAACACCGGGGTCAACGAGCGCTTCGTGACCGGCCGCCCCGCATGGAGCGTTGCCTTATGCAGACGATCCGCTCGGATTCGCGAGTGCAGACGCCAGTTCACGATATTCCCTCGATGGGAAAATGTCTCGTGACTCACTCAACACCTGGATGCATACGTGATCAGCGCCCGCCTCGAAATAACGTCTCAGTTTGGCGGCGACGGCGTCAAGAGTTCCCCAGCACACCAGAGAGTCGACCAGGCGATTGCTACCGGAACCAGAAAGATCTGCCTCGGAGTACCCGAGGGAGCGCAGGTTGTTGGCATAGTTGGGCAGGCTCAGATAGTGCTCGGTAAAGGCCCGGGCTCGTTGACGAGCCTTCGTCACGTCGCTCTCGAGGACCACAGTTGCCGAAGGAGCGAGCATTGCATGTGGTCCAAGGGTGGCTCGAGCCAAAGTCACATATTCCGCGGGAACGAAATACGGATGTGCGCCCAGAGATCTTTCGCGCGAAAGCTCAAGCATCCGCGGTCCGAGGGCCGCAAGGATTCGATGATTTTTGTCTAATGGTGTAGCCGCCACGTCGAGATCGTCAAGGTACTTCACCATTTGGCTGAATGGTCGGGCATAACCGACGACCCGTGTGGCATGACTTGCGCCGAGACCCGCGAGGAAGCGACCGGGGTAACGCGTCTCGAGGTCGGCGACGGCTGCGGCGAGATCTGTCGGGGTGACGGTCCAAATGCTGACAATGCCGCTCGCAACCGCAATGCGGGTGGTGGCCGCCAAGAGGCGCTCGAAGTGTTTCGAAAGCCCTGATTCAAAACCGCCCGATGACCACAAGGTTGTGTAACCGATTGATTCCATCTCGGGCGCTACGTCGGGAGATGCCTCGTCAGCTCGCCAACGTCCACTCCACCAAATGCCAATCTTCCCAAGTTCGATACGGTAAACATAACGCGGCGATCGTGACATGGGCAATGAAAGTTGATGACTGGAAACTTCAGCGCGAAATATCCACCTGTCGCGAATGAGAGGGCTGCGGATGGCGCCTTTCAACCTGGGGAAGTTTGGGAGGCCCGGTTAGTCAGTGCGCGCATAGCTGTCTCCCCTAGTGTGTCTAATGCGTTACCAAGTGCAGATGGTCAGAATCAAATGGGAGGACCGAAGTGAGCGCGCGTCGTCTGGAAAACCTCAAGGCTGTGATTGTTCAAGTGGGTTCCGAGCTGGGACGCGGCTGCGCACTTCGGCTCGCGTCCGAGGGTGCTGATGTCTTGGTTATTGATCCTTCGCAGGAACGAGCCGATGGAGTCGCTGCCGCGATAGCGGCACAGGGTGGCACGTCGATGTCCATCCAGGCCCAAGTGAGTAACGAGCAAGAAATCCACCGACTCGCGGACCTTTGTGAAAGAAAGTGGGGACACGTTGACGTGCTGGTACTGATCATCAGCGCATTGGACTGGTGGAGCGAGACGGAGTTGTCGATGAGCGCCTGGGAAGAGTGCCTCCGTATCAACCTGTTGACTCCGATCTTCTATTCAACAGCGTTTCGTCCGCTCTTGGCAAAGTCTGGAAGAGGATCACTGATCATTTACGGTTCGATTGACGGCCAACGGGGCAATCCCAGAGTTCCGGCTTATTCGGTTGCTCGTGGTGGACTCATCCCATTCACGCACATAATGGCCGAACTTTGTGGTTCAGAAGGAACCCGCGTCAATTACATCGCTGGTGCTGCAATTGTGCCCACCGGTCCCGAGGCCAAGCCTCCGTTCGGGTCGACGGCCGATTCTGCGGCCCTCCTTGAGGCAACCCCTCTTCGGCGGATGGCAACACCAGATGACTTCGCGGGTGTGGTGTCGTTCTTGGCGTCCTCGGATTCCTCGTACGTCACCGGTTCGGTCATCGTTGTCGACGGCGGCCGAACTTCAATTACCCCGGGCACGGCAATTCAAAACTAAAGTGATCACATTTTCCGGAAGGTACGAGATTTTCAAGGGGCCTCCAGTGAACCGCTGGAGAGTTGTTATCGGTGAAGGGAAGGAGCTGCTGGCGAGGCCCAACAATTGAAATCAGTGCGCCGATAGTTCCGCCACTTTCCACTTGGCGAGGGCTGGGCGCCCCTGCGTGACATAAAGCAATATGGTTTTCGAGAATACAGTGTGGTTGAAATGAGAGGGAGACAGAGTGGACGTTGATTATCTGAGTGGAGCCCCCGCACTTCTCCAGAACGTGTTTGCCAACTTCGCCCTCGACACTGGTCGTGTTTGGTGCACAAAGGATGGTGTGACGTACACGTACGCTTACATGGATGCGGCCGCAAATCGATTCGCACGAGCGCTGCTCGACGATCTGGGCATTGTTAAGGGCGACATCGTTGCGGTGTACATGGCGACATCAATTGAATACTTCGTATCGATGTTCGCCATACATCGAATCGGAGCAGTTTATCTTCCGTGCAGCAACAATTTTACAGAAGACGAATTGTCGTATCAGTTCACACACGCCGAGGTTCGCGCAGTCATAAGTGACGCCGCGCATAGTGACCTTGCGAAAAAAGCCATCCCTGACGTTGCTCACCGAACGTGTCCACTCATAGCGTGTGGCGATGACGTAATCGATGGCACGCTTTCTTTTAACGAATTGGTAGCCACAAAGTCGTCACTCCCGCTTGACGAGTCCCTCGGTGTCGCCCTCGATGATTTGGCCATAATGATCTATACATCGGGGACCACGGCACGGCCAAAGGGCGTCATGCTGAGTCACGGCAATTTGGCCGCTGAAGCACACACCATGGCGAAGCACTTGGGATGGCGCGACGATGTTCGATTCCTTCACTATTTCCCCATGTATCACGGCATGGGCGGTCTCGCTGGTGTCGCGCCGGCCATACTCACCGGTGCGTCACTTGCCATTGTGCCCAAATTCAGTGCATCGACATTTGGTCAAATGTTGGTCGAACAAAACGCAACCTTCGCATCGCTCAACGCAACACACGCCAGCGTAATTCTGCGAAATCCGGAGACGGAGTTCGATAGCGCGCATGGTGCTCGTCGCATGATGCTCGGAACGTCGATTGGAACCAAAGAGTGGCAAGCCTTTGAGGACCGCTTTAATACGCGCTTGATCGGAATGTTCGGATTGACAGAGACCCTCGGCTTAAACATTGCGGGCGAAGCATTCGGCCCTCGAAAGATCGGGTCTGCGGGGCGCGTGGTGCGGGGGTACACGCTGCGCATCGTGAACGACGAGGGTGAACCTGTTTTGGTGAACGAACCGGGCGAAGCTTTGTTCCAGACACACCAGCGTTACGGACTTGCCATGGGCTATTACAAGGATCCTGAAAATACTCGGGAGACCTTTGGAGAGTGGCTCTCTACCGGTGATGTACTGCGTGCTGACGAGGACGGCTTCGTGTGGTTCGTCGGTCGCAAGAAGGACATGATCAAGCGGTCCGGATTCAACGTTGCGGCCGCAGAAGTCGAACGGGTGATTCTAGAAGTTCCCGGCGTGATTGACGTTGCCGTCGTTGGCACCCCGGATGCCATTCGTGAGGAGGCAATAGTTGCGTTTGTCGTTCCCGAGTCGCCTGATGCAGTGAGTCGACAAGCAGTCTTCGACAAGTGCGCGGCCATGCTGTCGGATTACAAGCGACCACAGTTTGTGGAGTTTATTGACGCGCTGCCCGTGAGTTTCATTGGCAAGGTTGAACGAAAGGTACTCCGGGAAATCGCTCTCAAATATCGAATTGATTCCTTAGAACGCAAGCCAATAGATTTCCAGGGCTAGGCCACGAGGGGTCGCTTCTTACTCCTCCACGATCGGTGCACTCGCCAATATGGCGAGTTCCGCATTGCTCAGAAGTGGTCCTCTGTCCGAGCGAGCGCTCTCGGTTGTTCCCTTTGGGATAAAGACGGCAGCAACGATTGCGAGCACCGTAGAGATCGCGAGAAAGGCGAACGCAATCTTGTATTGAGCTTCGGTGGGATATCCATCTCGAAGAACGCTGGAAGCGAGGATGCTCGAGACCACCGCCGCGCCGATCGCGCCGCCAATCGTGCGAATGTTCGCATTCATGCCACTCGCGACCCCAGTCTGAGAATGTGGTACCGCGTGAACAATGAGATTAGACATCGCAGAATATGCGAGGCCGAAGCTGCCGCCGAGCAATGCGTTCACCACGTAAATGTCCCATCGATGGCTGTGGGCGATGGTCAGCCAGGTGTAGCCGCACCCTGCGACGATGAGTCCAAGAATGACGGCTGACTTAGATCCGATCGCGGAGGTTATTCGCCCCGCCATGATGCCGACAAGGAACATACTGAGGCTGAGTGGTAGAAGGAACAAGCCAGCTTGAATGACGCTTGCACCGAAGCCGTATCCTGTCGACGTTGGTGTCTCAACGAATTCGGGCAGAAACGTAAACACGGAGAACATGCCGACACCGAGCAAGAACGCAACCACATTGTTGGTCCAGACTGCCGTAAGTTTCATCATTTGCATGTCCACAAGTGGTTCTTGGGACTTCAATTCAACGATTATCCATGTTGTACACGTGACTAACGCCACACCAAACAAGGCAATGACCTTTTCTGAACCCCATCCCCACGAAGCACCTTTGCTCAACGCAAGTAGCAGTGCCACGAGCCACGTCGATAACAAAACTGCGGCAGGTATGCCGATCCTTCCCCCGGTGCGTTCTCTGGACTCGGGAATGACCCTCCAGGCGAGAATGGCGGCGAGCGATGTAATGACCAATAGCAACCAGAAGAGCCAGTGGTAATTTAATTGATCGATAATTGGACCAGCGATGATTATTCCGGCACCCGCTCCGGCGGCCGCCATCGCGGCGAGCAGACCTACTCCCGAAGCGACCCTCGCTGGTGGGTAGACATCTCGAACAATTCCAAAGGAGAGAGGCACGACCGCTCCGCCGAGGCCCTGGATGACTCGCGCGACGATAAGGATCTCAATCGAATGTGCGATGCCTGCGAGTATGCAACCGAGCGATAGCGCAAGCAATGTGATGACCAATAGCCTCTTGCGTCCAACTTGGTCCCCAATTCGCCCGAGTATCGGCGTAGCGATGGAGGCGGAGAGTAAGAATGCTGTCAGCACCCAAGTAGCGTTCGCTTGAGTGGTGTGCAGGTCTTGTTTGATGATTGAGAGGATTGGCAGTACGAGCCCCTGCAAAAGTCCGAAACTTGTGACGCTAATGAGCAACACCGAGCCGGTTGCTTTGTACTTAGCGAGTTGGGCTGGTTCGTTCATCCACTTTCCTTGCGTAGCCGAGGCTCCTTGGTGTGGGTGACCTCAACGATTCCTAAACTAAACCATACGGGTACGTGACACGGAGCCCTTTCGGACTTTTCAACCGCTGCGTTATGAATCTCGAAGATTCGTATTGCCTCTCGAACCGCTGTCGGAGCCATTGAAAAGGATGTGATAAGAACAAATACCTGTGGGCCGATGGGCCGATGGCTCGTTCGAATATGAGAACCTCAATAGTTCGAGATACAAACTGAATAGGGGGACCAAATGGAAAGTAAGCGCTCTGCCGTAGTTACTGGTTCAACAAAGGGTTGGGGGCGCGCGGTCGCGGAGGGATTCGCTTCTCAAGGTATTCGCGTGCTCGTCAATGGGACCAGTGAAGAAGTTGACGTGGTTGTGGACTCGATCAAAGCATCTGGGGGTGACGCCGTCGGCGCGCGGTATGCCTCCGACAACGTCGAGGGCGTCAACCGCTTGATGGAACAGGCACTCGACGTTTTTGGTCATGTTGATATTTGGGTCAATTCGTTGGGGATCCAAAACCCGCAACCCCTGCTTACGATGGATCTCGCGAACTGGAATGAAATACTGCGAATACAACTCACCTCGTATTTTCTCGGGACACAGCGCGCCGCACAGGAGATGGTCCAAAAAGGTAATGGAGGGCGGATTATCAACGTAGTGGGCGGCGGAGCCTACGGAATACCAGGAGCGAGTGCTCACTCCGCGTCTAAGGGCGGTGCGCTATCCGCCACGTACAGTTGGGCGGGGGAACTCAAGGAGTATGGAATTATGGTGAACGCCGTCCGTGGTGGGGTACGTAGCCCTGGGATGAGGGCGTATATGGGTGGCATGGGAATCCTCAACGAGGATTCGGAAGCTGACAATGAGGCTTGGCGGAAATTGGGATTCTACGGTCCAGAAGAGGCCGCGCCATTGACGAATTGGTTGGCGTCCGAGTCGGTGAATGACATCACTGGCTATCAAATCGGAATCGATGGTCCGCGAATTGTTGTATATGACCGTGTCCATCTGCAGCTCGAACTCGTTGACAAGGACGGATGGACCGAAGAAAAGCTTGAAAGCCGCCTGCGACCGGCGTTGCTCGAACAGTCCAGGGCTGAAGATGCGGTGCTGAGCGCGACATCCGTAGGTGGTGAGCAACCTAAGTATTAGAACGACGCCACTGAGTGAAATTCATGGACGATGTCGTCAATTGCATTCATGTGCCGGTGAGTTCCCAATCGTAGAGGCGCCATTTCCTTCATGTCATGGCTTCAAGGTCTATCCCGCGCGAGAAGACCGAGCAGGAGTTATCTGCGGCACGGAGGCGTATTTCATCCATAATTAAGGGGTGACTCGGGGAAAAGGCTCGAAACCAAGATCACTCGCGCGCATGAAATTGACACGGTTCGCAAATGCCTCATATGCTCAGCGCATACAACATTGGGGCGTCGCTATAGGCATTAAATAACTTCTGCAGATATTCTGAAGATGTCGTTGTGAAATTCTGCACGCGGTCGATACCGCGATTTTGTTTGGCAATGGAATGTGATACAAGACGTGTGGAAAGAAAAACGATTTTTCTAAGTGAGCGAGGAACGAAATTATTATGAGCCATGATCAAGCTGGTCCATCCGAAGAGGAAGTCACGAAGGCAATCGGACATTTCGAAGAGTATTCAAACTGGGGTCGATGGGGTGCCGACGATACGATTGGCGCGCTTAATTTGATTACTCCGGAAAAGCTAATAAGTGCTGCGGGACTAGTTAGAGAAGGGAAAACCGTTTCTTTGGCACGGTCCGTGACGTTCGCACCCGTTCCGGATCAGGGTGAAGCGCTTATACCGCCGATTCACTTCATGCAATTGGCGGGCGAACTTGCCGACCCGGAAGGATCGGGGAGTGCTGTTGACTGGGCCGGATTGCCCCTTCATGGACTGTTCGTCACGCACCTCGATGCTCACTCGCATATCTTCTGGAAGGCGAAGATGTACAATGGCCAACCCGCAAGCAAGGTTATGACCGATCGTGGTGCGACTGCGGGGGGAATTGACAATGTTCGTAACGGAATCGTTACGCGCGGCGTCATACTGGACATTCCTCGAGTTCGTGGAGGAAAGGTTCTCGAAGGGTCAGAGTTCGTGACACGAGCTGATCTCGAAGCCGCTGAAGAAGCCCAGGGACTTCGCGTCGAATCAGGTGACGTCGTATTGGTTCGCACAGGCTATGGTCAAACTCGCAAGAGTCGGAGGCGCGGTGAGACCAACGCCGAACAGCCAGGAATCGGCCTGGATTGTCTGCCGTGGATTCATGATCGCAGCCCAGCGGTTCTTGGAACCGACACGGCAACGGACTCAACGGCAGCTCACTCTGAGCGACTCCGTGCGCCGGTGCACTCCGTTTGCATGGTCGCGATGGGTATGTGGATTATTGACGGTTGCGACCTTGAACTTGCCGCCGAGGAGTGTGAGCGTCTGGGACGCTGGGAGTTCTTATTCTCTGCCGCACCCCTTCGTTTGAAGAACGCGACTGGATGTCCTTTGAATCCGGTCGCGATTTTCTAGGTAGAGGCCGAGTTTCGAAGGAATTTGCGGCCTGAATTCCGAAACAAAATATTGTATGTTATATTCGAACTTCAGTTTCGCCAAGGGATGAGTGAAAGAGGGATGAAATGAAAGTATTCAGGGGGGCGCGCGTTGCTAGCGCTCTGTGTATGGCAACACTAGGTATTGCGGCGATTAGCAGTACAAGCAACGCTGGCGCCGCGAACACCAAATTCAAGACAGTGCCCATTGGAATGATTACATCAATTACTGGTGCGTACAGCGTTTATGGTTTGCCGTTTGAGCAGGGTGCGGCATACGCCGTTTCTCAAATCAACAAGACCGGTTTCAAGGTCAAGGGTCACAAGTACAAGTTCAAGTTGACAACTGAGAACGACAACACGGACCCAGCGACCGCGGTGCAGAAGGCGACAGGTCTCATTGACAACCAGCACATAGTGGCGATGTTCGGACCTATCGGTGCTCAAGGACCGGCAGCCGAGCAAATCACGAATGCCCATCACGTGCTCATGTTCTCTTCAAGTTCGTCCGTTACTGCGACGGCAGGGGCACCCACCAATCCGTTGGTATTTAGTACTAATGGAGATCCGAGCCAAGCAGGAAATTTTGTCTTCAACGCGATTAAGGCGTTCGTACCCGGAGCAACCAGTGTCGCGCTGCTTTCACCGTCGGAACAAACCGACGCAGCGAACGTGCCACTTGATATAGCGGCCGCGGCGAAAGATGGCTTGAAGTTCTACAACTTCAGTTACCCCGTTGGTACGACGAACCTTTCTTCCATCTTGACCCAGCTCGTTGCCGACAATCCCAGTGTCGTGATCATGAGCAACGACTCACAAGACGTGGCCGTACAGGGACCTCAGTTGATTGCGGCTGGGCTGCCGAAGACCACTCCGGAATTGCTGTATGCCGGTGGAATTTCTGAGTGCGCCACTACTGCGACTCAGAACCCTTGTATTGCTGATCCGCTCGTTGGTGCTGACTTGACTTCAACGTCGTTGTCGGCGGCGTCGGAGAAGTGGGTATCGGGAATGGAGGCCTTCTCGAAGTCCTCGACCCTTAATCCTTTCGTTCAAGCATCCGAATGGACCTACGACTTCCCGTACATGCTGGAACTAGCGATGCAGAAGGCGGGCACCGTGACGAACACGGCCGCAATCGCCAAGGCTCTTCATGAAGTGTCGCGAGTTGGATTGGTCGGAACTATTAAGTACAACGCGGAGAATGGTTGTGAATTCCCGTTGGCATTCACTTACATCACGACGACTGGCCAGGAGACGACAAAGTCCATTTCTTCCTCGTAGAGTATTTGCCGCTTTATTTGCTGAATCACATGGTTGTAGTCACTTGCTCCCCACGGTGACTACAACCATGTGAGACTCAAATCTAAAGTCAGGGGAGTCTGAGGCGTGACGTCGCTTGATTCAAAAACGAATGGGAGTCTGGAATTTTTGACGTTACTGCGAAGCATTTATGACTACTCGTAAGAATCCCATTCGACGCGAGGTCATCGTTTCGGGCGTGGGCTACTCGCAGATTGGCCGCTCTACGGGCAGAAGCGAAGGTTCCCTAGCTCTCGAAGCCTGCAAGAACGCCATCGCCGACGCTGGTTTCACCGTTGACGATATTGACGGAATCTCGGTCTGGCCCGACCGCATCTCGAGCGTATTCGAGGGTCCTTCTATCGCCTACATGCAGCGGGCCCTAGGACTTAAGCAGACCCGCTACTGGCAGGCTTTCGGCACGGGTCCGGCCCAGCTCTCCTCGGTGATCGGCGCTATTCACGCCATTGTCTCGGGCGCCGCTGAGACCGTCATCTGTTACCGCGCGCACTTACGACAGGAGCAGCGCTTCTACGTCGCGGGCTCCACTGGTGCTGGCGGCATGCTGGCATCGGGTGATTCGGCCTTTAAAGCGCCTTACGGTGTGCCAGCCGGGTCGCCTCGCTTCGCGCTGTGGGCGCAGCGTCACGCGTACGAGTACGGCACCACCGACGAACACCGCGCCGCAGTCGTGCTCACCTGTCGCGAGCACGCACAACTCAATCCTCGGGCCATTTGGTACGGCACGCCGCTCACATTGGACGAGTACCTTGGGGCCGACCTCATCTCGAGTCCGCTTCGCATCTTGGATTGTGACATGCCCGTCGACGGCGCCGTGGCACTGATCTTCTCCAGCGCCGACCGAGCTCCGGACTTACGCGCCAAGCCGATCTACGTTGAGAGCCTGGGTCACGCCACTGGCCCATCAATAGACCCAGATCGTTGGCCTGACGCCACCACAATGGCGTCGAAGTACGCAGGACAAGAGATGTGGGCTAGGACCGACCTCGAACCCAAAGACATCGACGTCGCCCAGATTTATGACGGGTTCTCAGTTCTTGCCATTGGCTGGTTGGAGGGTCTCGGTTTCACTAAGAAAGGCGAGGCCGGCGACTGGCTCGTCGAAGGCAACGGCAAGCTCGGTGGTCAGATGCCTATCTGCACTGACGGTGGCCAGTTGGGTGGCGGACGACTCCACGGATTTGGCAAGGTAGCCGAGACGGTGCTACAACTTCGCGGTGAAGCGGGCCAACGTCAAGTTCAGGGCGCGGAAGTGGGCATCACGTGCGCCGGTGGTGGCCCTAGTGCCACCTCTATGATATTGACCACCTGATGGCCACCGCTCTGGTTGTCGGGGGGACTGGGGCCACTGGACCAGATACGGTCAACGGGTTGCTGAAGCGCGGTTATGACGTGACCATATTGCACAGTGGTCTGCACGAATCAACATTTGTGGGCGACGTGCAACACATCCATGCCGACACACACGTTCTCGAAGTTATTGCGTCCGCGATTGGCGACAAGAGGTTCGATCTGGGAATTGCGATGTACGGCCGATTGCGTCATGTGGTCGCCGCGCTTGGAGGTCGAGTCGAACAGTTCATCGCTGTCGGCGGTGTGTTTTACGAAGGCTGGATCAATGACCAATTTCACGCCTCACCTGATGGCGAGATTGCCGAGACCCCAATGGCGCCCTATACGTTCCCCCCAACGCCGATGCCCGAAGATGCGCCGATGGATTCGAATCCCAACAATAGATTTGCCCGACTCGCGCTTGAAAGTGAGCAGCTCGTAATGAATTATCACGAGCAGGAACGGTTTAGCGCATCATTTTTTCGTTTCCCAAAGGTATACGGTCCTCAAGCGATTGCTCCGATCGAGTGGAGCATCGTGCGTCGTGTCCTTGACCGACGACCAAAGATCATCGTTCCAGACGGCGGTCTGGCGCTCGAAACGAAAGCGCATGCGAGTAACGCCTCCGCCGCAATTCTCGCGGCCATTGACCACCCTAGTGAAGCAGCGGGTGAATTTTTTAATGTGGGCGATGATCGACCAGTATCCACGCGCGAGTGGATCTATCAGCTTTCGCATGCGCTGGGATATGAATTCGAGTATGTCTCCGTTCCCTTTGATGTCGCCTTCAGTAGCTATCCCTATGCACGTGACCCATGGACAATTTGCCATCACGTGCTTGATTTGACGAAGATTCGAAGGCTCCTTTCTTGGAGTCCACCCGTGCGAGTGGAGGAAGGACTTGCCGATACCGCCAGATATCTGGCTTCAAACCCACTTGAAGTCGGAGGTGAGTCTGATAGTCAAGTTGGTGATCCCTTTGACTACGCCTCGGAGGATCGGGTTCTGGAAGCAACGACGTCATATCGAGATGAACTTTCAGCGCTGACGCCTTCCTTTCGCTATCGGCATCCCTATCGCCACCCCAAGAAAGATCAGGCGACTTCATGAAGATCGGCCTTCAATTACCAGTCTTTGCTAGCGAGGGCGCCGCTATTCGGGATTTCGCAGTGGCTGCTGAAGTTAACGGTTTTGATTCAGTATGGACAGGAGATCACTTTGTGATTCCGGCAGTCGTTAACGCCCCTTATCCGTACGCGTGGCGATTCTCATCGGACATTGATGATTTGTTCCCAATTCGCAACTTCCTCGAAGCTGTATCTCTCTGCGGATTTGTTACCGGCGCGACTTCGACGTTGAAGATGGGCGTCGGCATTTTTGTTTTACCGATGCGCAATCCCGTCGCATTTGCGAAGGAGTTGGCCACACTTGATCTCTTGTCGAGCGGACGAATTCTGGTGGGTATAGGAGCAGGTTGGTTGGCGGAGGAGTTTGAAGCGCTCGGCCTACCTTTCGCTGAACGGGGAGAGCGCACTGACGAATACATTGCAATTATGCGTGCGCTGTGGGGCGCCAATCAACCTGTTGGCTTTACAGGGAAATATCACTCCTTTAAGGAAGTTTATTGCGAGCCCCTGCCCTTTACTCCAGGAGGCCCACCGATTTGGGCGGGCGGTCATACACTTGCGGCACTTAGACGATGCGCCCGCTTAGCGGACGGGTGGCACGCAATTGAATTGTCACCGGACGAATTCTCGTCGCACAATGCTCGCTTGGATCAATTGTTAAGGTCAGAGGGGCGTGCGCCGGAGGAGGTTGTTCGCACCGTGGCGCTGCGGCTTCGACTGAGTGGGGACTCTATTGACGAGGCCGTTAATCTAGTCGATGCGTATGCTGAGAGAGGCTGCGATTTGTTGGTAGTGCTTGCTACTCCGAGTAGGTCTGTTGAAGAAAATGTGATAAGAGCCAAGCGGCTACGCGACGCTCTTGGGGATAGGTACATATGAGTTTGCTGGAAAACATGATCGTTGTAGATGTGGGATTCATGGTCGCCGGACCGTGCGCGTCAAGAATTCTCGCCGATATGGGAGCCACCGTCATCAAAATTGAACCGCCTCAGGGGGACGTGGGACGGCACCTGTTGCCATACGGAAATATCAGTGTGATGAACGAAGCAAACAATCGGGGAAAAAAGAGTGTTGTATGCAACCTCAAGACCGAAGGCGGGCGCCTAGTTTTTCAGGATGTGGTGCGCCGAGCGGACATCATCTTCACTAACCTAAGACCCGCATTCCTGCAAGAAGCCGGCATCACTTGGGAAGCCGTACACGCGCTCAATCCCCGCACTTCTCTCGCCATCATCTCCACTTTCGGATTCGATGACCCGCTGTCCGGCGTGGCTGGCGGGGACGCGGTCGCACAAGCGGAGAGTGGTAACTCATTCACGAACGGTGAGCCAGACGGCGCACCTCTCATTGCCCAGACGGCACCGGCAGACGTTGCCGGAGCGATGTACGCCGCTATCGCCGGACTATCTGCTTATGTAGAGACGCAACGAACAGGCGTGGGTCATTTCATTGATCTTTCGCTCATTGACGTCTACATGACTGTTGATGTCGGTATAAATCCGATGGTTCTTGCGTCTGCGGGTAAGTTTGTCCCGACGCGATCTGGTCAGTTTCATCCCTCGTTTACTCCACATGGTGTCTTCAAGGGTACGGGCGGATATGTGGCACTTTCAGGTTACGGCAGCGGACCCAACTCCATGTGGCCGAGAGTCGCACGTGCAATTGGACATGATGAACTCGCGTACGCGGAAGGTTACGAATCCGATGCCTCTCGATTGCTGCGTCGCGATGAAATATTTGGACTCATAGAGGAATGGCTAGCAACATTGGACAGCACGGAAGCGGCAGTTGCGATCTTGCGCGAAAACGGGGTTGGAGCGGCCGTTGTTCGATCACCCCACGATGCAATGAGTACGGAACGCTCGCGCCGGCGCATCGTCAAGAGGATTGAGTCGCCGTCAGGTTCGTTCGACGTCCTGGGAATGCCTGTTCAAATCTCCGGGTACGAACCCGAATACGCAGCGGCTCCATTGATAGGCGCCGATACGAGGGAAGTTCTGAGGAGCTTGCTTGGATATGATGAGCAACGAATCGCAGATCTGATAGCCAGTGGAGCCGTCGCGACCGCGGAGGAATAGGACATGGACTTTGATTACCTAACAGGCTCACCGGCAATCCTTCAGAATGTGTATGCCGAGTACGCAACGAATACTCCCGAGCGCATATGGTGCACGTTCGAAGGTAAGACCTACACATACGGCAAAATTAACGACTCTGCGAATCGACTGGCGAACGCACTACACGAAGAGTTTGGCATCCAGAAAGGTGATGTCGTAGCGGTCTACATGGCCAATAGCGCCGAATACTTCATTGCCATGTTCGCCATCCATCGACTTGGGGCGGTATACCTTCCTTGCAGCACGGCGTTTACGCAAGACGAACTGAGCTACCAATTCATGCACGCTGAAGTTCGCGCCGTGATTTGCGACTCGGCAAGCCTTGAACTTGCCGCAAAATCACTACCGCAAGATGGAGTCTGTCAGCTCATCGTGTGCGGAGACGATTCGATGTCTGGGGCATTCAACTTAGAGGAGTTGATGGCGTCGCAATCAAATGCAATGCCAGAGTCGTCCGCGCTGGTGACTATAGACGACTTGGCGATGCTCATCTATACCTCAGGTACCACTGATCGACCCAAGGGAGTAATGCTCAGTCAAGGCAACCTCACGACCACGGCGAATAATCTCGTCAGACACTTTCGCTGGCGGGAGGAAGACCGCTATTTGCACTTTTTCCCTCTGTATCACGCTAACGGCGGGCTCGCAGCCGTCATGCCCGCCATCATGTCGGGAGCGTCCCTCGCGCTGCTTCCAAAATTCAGTGCCTCAACCTTTGGCCGGCTGCTGGTCGAAAGCGAGGCAACCTTTACCGCGGTGAATTCAACGCACATCAGCATGATTATGCGTCACCCCGAAACTGAATTCGACCGCTCCCATAACGTCCGAAAAATGATGCTGGGAATGACGATCGAACCGGAAGACTGGTTGGCTTTTGAATCACGCTTCGATACCCGACTTATGAGCACGTTCGGGCTTTCTGAGTCGCTCGGGATAAACATCATTGGAGAGGCGGTGGGACCACGAGCGGTAGGCGCGGCGGGACGGGTACTGCGCGGCTACACACTGCGTATCGTTGACGACGATGGTGAACCAGTGGGAGTCAATGAACCAGGCGAAGCGCTCCTGCACAGTCACCAACGCCACGGTCTTGCGATGGGTTACTTCAAGGACCCGGATAAGACACGTGAAACCTTTGGCGAGTGGCTTCACACGGGTGATATTTTGCGAGCCGACGAGAACGGATTCGTTTGGTTTGTCAGTCGCAAGAAAGACATGATCAAGAGATCCGGCTTCAATGTCGCTGGAGCAGAGGTCGAGCGCGTGATACGAAACGTGACCGGTGTACTTGACGTCGCAGTCGTTGGCACTCCCGACGTCATGCGTGAAGAGGCCATCGTCGCGTTCGTGGTTGCCGAAGTTGCCGGCGCGGTGAGTGCTGACAAAATTTTCGACAAATGTGAGGAATATCTTGCCGATTACAAGCGCCCACAATTCGTGGAATTCGTGGACGCGCTGCCTACGAATTTCCTCGGCAAAGTCGAACGGAAGTTGCTCCGCGAAAACGCACTGAAATACCGAATTGATTCGTCAGAGTGGACGCCAATTGATCATCGGGGATGAAGCGTTCGTTGCGGATCAGAAAGAAGATGGTAGTTGAAAGTTTGTGATTCATATCAAATTCGGTGGATATCGGGTCAAAGTGTTGTGGTGTGTTTCAGTTAGAAATAAAGAAGCGCCGATTTCAATCTATTCGAACTAGTTCGAGTACCAAGACAAGGAGTTTTGATGCCGGTTCTCGTTGTTAATATCAATCCCAATCCTGGCCAGTTGGAGACTGTCGAAGCAGTCTTTTTAGAGTTCATTGGTCGAGTTCACGAGGAAGATGGATGTGAACTCTACGCCCTTAATCGCGGAAAGTATCGACTGATTCTCATCGAGAAATGGCGGGACATGGAATCCCTGAAGGTTCACGGAGCTGGGACCAACTTGAAAGAGCTGCATGAAAAACTCGATGGTCTCTTGGCCAGTGAACTCGATGTTCAAATTCTCAGACCAGTGCCCAGCGGTGACGAAGCGAAGGGTGCTCTCTAGATTTGCGGCACAACGCGATGCTCGGTAACGGCATCCATAAGGAGTTAAGTTGAAGACAATTACCGAACCGTTCATAAGATATGAATTGCTTGAAGAAGGGCGGATTGCACGCATCACCCTTGATCGTGAAAAATCGCGGAATGCGCAAAATCGCGGAATGTTAGTGGAACTCAATGAGAGTTTCATGAAAGCTGAGTCTGACGACAATGTTCGAGTTGTCATTTTGTGCGGAGCCGGTCCAATATTTTCTGCTGGCCATGACCTTGGATCGAAGGAAGCTCTTGCGGAGCGAAACCCCGATGGCCCCGATTTTCACCCTAGTTACGCGAAGAATGGTGGTACTCGAAAGGCTGCCGAGCGGCGGATGTTGCAAGAGTGGCATTACTTTTTTGAGAACACACGACGGTGGCGCAACCTGAGGAAGATTACTATCGCTCAAGTTCAAGGCACGGTGTACGCCGCGGGACTAATGCTGATGTGGGCGTGTGACTTGATTGTGGCTGCAGAAGGTACCACCTTTGATGACGTAGTCGGGACCCGTCTCGGTATGTGCGGAGTCGAGTATTTTGCGCATCCGTGGGAATTCGGTCCACGTCGAACCAAGGAATTGATGCTGACCGGGGACTCGATTGGAGTTGACGAAGCCTACAGCTTAGGTATGGTTTCCAAGGTCTTCCCATCAGGAGAATTAGCTGAAAAGACCCTTGCGTTTGCTCAACGCATTGCCGACCTTCCGACGATGACAGCCTTACTGATCAAAGAATCCGTGAATCAGACGGTCGACAATATGGGCTTCTACAATGGGCTTCAAGCGTGTTTTACACTTCATCAACTCAACCACAGTCATTGGGCCGAGCTCCACGACGACAAGTTCCACGCTGCTCGGCCCGAAGATGGTGTGGTTGACTGGCGAAACGCGCCTCCAATCGTCCCGTCGATCAAAGATCAAGTACGAGCTGACGAGCCCGGATAGCCACCGGCCGTTTGATGTATTTTATTTGATATATCGAAGTGGCTAGCATCGAGTCACATGGAAGCGAGAGGGCGGTGATTCGTCCTACGACTGGGAGGTTCCAATCATGAAGTACACATCAACGACCGAAGAACTTTATGGTTCGGACGCCATAATTGAGGCCCTCGTTCAAGGTGGTGTTAAGTACGTCTTTGGCATGCCGGGAGGCCTGACGGGATCCCTATGGCGGTCGCTTCACAATCACCCAACGATTCGCGCGATGCAAGTGCGCGAGGAATCAATTGGTTCGGTGATGGCCGAGGCGTACGGTCGCTTGACGTCACAACCTGCAGTGGTGATGGGACAGGGCGAGTGGATAGTTGGCAATGCCGGACAAGGGTATCTTGAAGCGCTGTTGGGATGCTCACCGCTGGTAATTCTCACCGAAATGTCTGACGGCGCGGCCTTGTCGCACCACGCTCCCTACCAGAGTGGTACTGGAGACTACGGCACGTGGGATGCTCGCTCGGCGCTGGAGGGTGTCACCAAGCGAGTCATGATCAGTCACAGTCCTGCGCAAGCCGTGCAGCACACGCAGTTGGCTTTGAAACATGCGATGACTGGCCAACCAGGACCCGTAGCCGTCGTATTTCACAGTACTTCCTTGAGAGGAAAAGTCGGGCCTACTTCTGTTCCTCGACAATATTCGACGGCAGCGTATTTGCCAACGAAGTCAAGCTTCGTTGATGAGTCGACACTTCAACTCGTCGCGAACGACATACGAAACGCTCAACGACCCGTGATCATCGCGGGTAACGGCGTCCGCTTGTCGCAAGCTCAAAGCAGTCTCCTGCATTTTGCCAAGACCGTGGACGCACCCATAGTCACGACTGCAAGTGGTAAAGGTGTTGTGGACGAGACGAACGATTTGGCTGTGGGGGTCATGGGGCCGTTTGGTTGGCCCGCCGCCAACGCAGTGGTTGCCGAATCCGATTTAGTGATCGCGGTCGGTACGAAACTTGCACCCAGCGACACGATTGACGAGAACGTTCTCTTGCTTGATCCAGACCGCCAAGTATTCGTTCAAATCGACATCGAGCCTCTGAATGCTTCGTGGACCTTTCCGATCGATCATGTTCTCATTGGTGACGCTGGACTCACCATGGACCGGCTTGCCCATGAGTTGAACGAGCCGGTGGAGCGTGCAGAAGAGTGTCAGGCGACAACACGGGCCGGAGCCTTGCGGGCGGCATACGGAGACTCGAGCGAACCGCAGTCTCAATCAGACGAAGTGCCGATCGCGCCGCAGCGAATAATCCGGCTTCTAGAGCAGTTATATCCAGACGATGGGATCATCTCGTGCGACGCTGGTGAGAATCGCCTCTTCATGATGCAGTGGTACAAGAACAAGTCGCATGGCGAATATCTTCAACCAGCTGCGGGAGGCGGAATGGGATACGCAGTTCCGGCGGCCATGGCCGCAAAACTCGTTCATCCCGATCGAGCCTCGTTAGCGGTTTGTGGTGATGGCGGTTTCGCAATGTCCGTGCACGCGTTGATGACGGCGAGGCAAGAGGACCTTCCGATTGGAGTACTCGTATTCAATAATGGAGCACTCGGGTGGGTCCTTCACGGCATGGGTAATGAGGCAGTGGCCGCAAATTTTGCTGAGTTTGACTACGCGTCTATTGCTCGCGCCATCGGCTGCGATGGTATTCGCGTGACGAGTACGGCCGAATTAGCTGACGCGCTGAAACAACTTGCGAATCTCAGTCGACCACTCGTTATCGATGTTCCGACGTCACTTGCTACTTCGTTTAAAGATGTTGTGTATGAGCTTTCGAGTGCTGAACGTCTTCGCACTGGCTATTGACGCCAAGTGATCAGATCCAGATTCGCGGGATGACCCGGCGATAACATGACACGTCGTTTTCGAGAGCGGATCGGCGCTGGCCATTGGACGATGAACCATTTCGCATGGTCACTTGACGGCTTTTAGCTGGTGATAGGCAAGTATGGTGGCTGATCGCCCGCAATGGCCGTTTGAACCCGAGGACGCTCAGGATATCCGAGAAGCTGTGCGTCGGATCTGTAGCGGTTTTGGGGATGACTACTGGCGCGAGCGCGATCAGCGACGGGAATTCCCCTGGGATTTTTACGCGGCGATTGCGCAAGGCGGGTGGATCGGCGTTGCTCTGCCTGAAGAGTATGGCGGAGCAGGTCGAGGAATCACAGAAGCGTCAATAATCCTCGAAGAAATTGCCGCTTCTGGTGCAGCGATGAACGGTTGCAGTGCCATACACCTGTCAATCTTTGGAATGAACCCCGTGGTGAAGCATGGGTCGCCACAAATGCGTGAGAAATACCTTCCGCGTGTCGCCAGTGGGGAACTTCACGTAGCGTTTGGCGTCACGGAACCCGATGCCGGAACCGAGACCACGGCAATCCGGACGTTTGCCAAACCGACAAAGGGTGGTTATCTGGTGTCGGGTCAGAAGATATGGACAACGAAAGCATCACTGTGTGACAAGGTGTTGCTGCTTGTGCGCACAACGCCAGTCGAAGAGTGTGAGCGGCGAACCGATGGGATGACGTTGTTGCTCGCTGACTTGCAACGGCCCGAGGTTGATATTCAACCAATTGCTAAAGTTGGGCGCAACGCGGTGGATTCATGTGAAGTGCGTTACAACGAACTTTTCGTTGAGGAGTCGGACCGCGTTGGGGAAGAGGGACGTGGCTTTGCGTATCTTCTTGATGGTCTCAACCCAGAGCGGATCCTCGTGGCGTCCGAAGCACTGGGCATCGGACGGATTGCCCTGAAAAAGGCGGTCCACTACGCGAAAGAGCGGGTGGTCTTCGGTCGACCAATCGGGTCAAATCAAGGTCTCTCGTTTCCTCTTGCGGATGCGCATGCGCGACTAACAGGAGCAGAATTGTCAATTAGAAATGCCAGTTGGCAATACGACAACGGTCTGCACTGTGCTGAAGCCGCCAACATCGCGAAATACTTGGCCGCGGAAGCCGGGTATTTTGCAGCCGACCGCGCTATGCAAACACTTGGTGGCATGGGATACGCGCTCGAGTACGACGTCGAACGCTACTGGCGCGAAGCACGCTTGATGCGCCTCGCTCCCGTGTCCCAAGAAATGGTACTCAATTATCTATCTGAACACGTCCTTGGTTTGCCGAGAGGGTATTAATGCGCCCCCTCGAGGATCTTCGTGTTGTTGACGCCACAAGCTTCATTAGTGGTCCCTTCGCTGCGTTATGTCTTGCGGATTTGGGAGCACGAGTGCTCAAGATTGAACCACCTCGTGGAGATCCAATGCGTCGATTCGGTGTCCTTCACAACGGCGTCAATTTTTCTTTTGCAGCATGCAACGTCAACAAGGTGAGCCGAACCTTGGATCTCAAGCGGCCGTCCGACGTGGCTCGATTTCGCGAGATACTCGATGAATCGGATGTTCTCCTGACCAACTGGCGCCCGGGTGTCGCGGAAGATTTTGGTTTAGGGCTGGACACGATTCGAGATTCGTATCCAAAGTTGATTTGGGTTCGCATCTCTGGATATGGCCAGGACGGACCATTCGCTGGGCGGCCAGCGTTTGACACAATTATTCAGGCACGATCTGGAATTGCGTTTTCCCGCGAAGGAGATGCACAATTAGCTACTGGATATTTGGCGGACAAGGTCACTGGTATGCTCGCGGCTCAAGCGGCGCTTGCCGCATTGCATTCGCGAGAGACAAACAATGTTGGCTCAATTGTTGACGTGGCAATGCTCGACGCAATGGCTTACTTCAACGGACCGGATTTGTTCGCGGGCGGATTAATTAAGGCCAGATTTGAACCGGCCGTAATGCGTCACGTGTGCGGACCACGACCACTGCCAACGAAAGATGGCTGGATCATGGTTAGTCCAGTGAGCGGGCAGCAACTGAAGTCATTGTTGGTGGCGGTAGATCGACCGGAATGGCTCGACAATTTGCGAAACGCGAGCGATCCGGCGGCGCTCATCCTCGAAATGCACCGACTCTTAGAGACGGTTCTTCCAAACCACACCACTCAGGAATGGGAACGTCGGATGGCTGACGCTGACGTGCCAGCGAGTGCAGTGATTTCGCTTGAGCAGCACTTCGAAGATCCTCAAGTAGTACACAATCAGCTCTATCATGATTTGGAAGATCCAGTATTTGGCACGATCCGCCGCCTTCGGTACCCCGCGTTGTTTGACGAATCAGCGGCGGAGACCGGCGACCTTCCGGTCCCTTCCCTGGAGTCTTTAGGCGAATCGATTGAACAATCTAATGGGAAATCGAAGTCCTAAGGTTTTGCTGCAAAGGGCCCTGGTAATCACCGACCAACTTCACTAGTCGTTGCTTCTCTAGGTTCCGGTCCACTTCGGTGGGCGCTTTTCCGCGAACGCTCTTGGCCCCTCTTTTGAATCCGAAGATACAAACACGCGTTCTCGGAACGAATTCTGTAATTCAAAGAATTCTGATTCGCTAAGTCCAGTCGTCAATTTGATGAGGTCTCTCGAGGCTGTCACCGCGAGTGGCGCGTTTTTGGAGACTCGTTCTGCTAGTTCGAGGGCACTGGCGACCGCACCACCGGGCTCCGACAGTCGAACAATGAATCCCAAACTATATGCCTCTTCTGCAGAAATGGAGTCGCCGGTCATCGCCATCTCCATTGCTTTGGCGTAACCAATCCTTGACGGAAGTCGATAGAGCCCTCCGCCCGCCGCAAAGAGGCCAACCTTAGTTTCGGGAATCCCAAATTTGGAACCCTTCGACGCGACGATGAGATCGCAACTCAGCGCTAATTCCAGTCCACCCGCCAACGCAAAGCCTTCAACGGCGACAATTAGAGGTTTCGCTGAACCCTCACGAACAAATTTTATGAACGGTCCAATATTTTCGCCTCTGGAGTAAGCCTTTAGATCCATACCCGAACAAAACCCTCTGCCGGCGCCGGTCAATACACCGACGGTAAGGCTCGAATCGGTATTGAGCCGTTCGACGGCCATTTGTAGGCCGTTTGAAATCGCCGCGTTTATTGCATTCATCGCGTTCGGCCGATTGAGCGTTATGAGCAGGACCCGGTCTCGCTGCTCCAGTAAAACTGCGTCTTTATGCGATTCTTCTTGCATTGCGCTCAATTCTATTTTGCCGGCAGTCGCGTACCCGCGTCGACGCGAATCACCTCGCCATTCAGGTAGGGATTCGTCAGGCACTCAACAATGACGTAGGCGAGTTCCTCCGCTGTGCCCAATCGTTTTGGGAACAACGTTGATTCGCTGAGATGCGATTTCATGTCGTCGGCCCGCTGTCCTGATCCATAGATGGGGGTATCGATGAGTCCGGGTGCCACGGTATTAACCCTCACCCCAATAGCGGACAAGTCTCGCGCTACGGGAAGAGTCATGGAAGCAATCGCTCCCTTGGAAGCAGCGTAGGAAGATTGACCAGTTTGACCATCGAACGCCGCAATTGACGAGAGATTTACGATTGCGCCCCTTGCACCGTCGGGCCCCACGGCCTCTGTCTTGGCCATGGCTGCTGCCGCCTGACGAAGCATATTGAACGTGCCAAGCAAGTTGATCCGTATCAGCAGCTCGAATGTCGCTTGTGGCATTGGATCATTATTGCGATCAACGACCCTCGCTGGACCTCCGCGCCCTGCCGAATTAACCAGCGCACGAAGTGGCCCGAATGTTGAAGCGGTGGCAACGACATGCGCCACGTCTTCTTCACTTGTGACATCGCAGTGGATATACGTTCCGCCAATTTCCGAAGCCACTAACTCACCTCTCTCGTCCTGTATGTCGGCGATCACGACGTGCGCCCCTAGTTTTGCTATCTGGCGCGCTGAACTCTCACCAATTCCTGACGCGCCTCCAGTGACAATTGCGGACGCACCGCTAAAATTCATCCTTGGCATTGATGTTATATTCTCTCGATAATCGTCGCATTTGCCATTCCGCCACCCTCGCACATGACCTGAAGTCCGTATCGGCCACCAGTACGTTCAAGTTCGTTAAGCAAAGTCGCCATCAACTTTGTGCCGGAACTTCCAAGGGGATGCCCAAGTGCAATTGCGCCGCCATTTGGATTCACCTTTGACATGTCTGCGCCCAACTCTTGCTGCCACGCAAGTACCACTGAGGCGAATGCTTCATTCACCTCGAAGACGTCAATATCGTCAACCGTGAGACCGGCCTTTTCCAGAACCTTCTTCGTTGCTGGTATTGGCCCCTTCAACATTGTGACGGGGTCGGCGCCCGCGAGCGCGAAAGCGTGAAATCGAGCTCGAGGCTTGAGTCCGAGTGCGACCGCCTTTTCGGCGCTCATGATCAGTACGGCAGAAGCTCCGTCGCATATCTGAGACGAGTTGCCAGCGGTGACTTTTCCGCCTTCCTTGTAGGAGGCTTTAAGGCCGCCTAGGACTTCGAACGTGGTGCCTTCACGGATGCCTTCGTCTTTTTTAAGAAGGTGCGTACCGTTCTCGTCATTTATTGGAACTTCAACGATCTCGTTTTCAAAACGTCCTTCGTTCGTAGCGATTGCGGCTCGCTGCTGACTTTGCGCGCTATACCTGTCGAGATCTTCGCGACTCAAATTGAATTCATCGGCAATCATTTCCGCACCGATCCCTTGGTTAGGTGGTCCGGCAATGGAATAACGTTCCAGCAACTCTCGTGGCCATGGGGCTCCGTCACCTCTCGACGTGCCCAGGGGTACGCGTGTCATAGATTCGACGCCCGCCGCGATGACTACGTCATAAGCGCCAGCCATGACTCCTTGCGCCGCGAAATGCATGGCTTGCTGGCTGGAACCGCACTGCCTATCAATTGTCGTGCCTGGTACTGACTCGGGCCATCCCGCGGCAAGCACCGAATTGCGGGCTACGTTTATGGCTTGGTCGGACACCTGCAGAACGCAACCCATAATGACGTCATCAACAATCTCGGGATCTAATTTATTGCGCTTGACCAAGGAATTCAGAACGAGTGCTCCCAGAGTCACTGGATGCCAGTCTCTCAGTTGCCCGTTCCGCTTTCCACCGGGCGTCCGAATCGCATCTACTATCACCGCATCTTGCATATTATATATCTCCCTAATTTGGACTCTTGTTGCTGGTTGGTTTCTTTGGGTTTGAGGCAGAGATCCCGTCGACTTAGCCGTCGGGTTTACTAAAGCAATCTACTTTGACACATTAGGCCATCGTGGCGCGAACCAATCGCCAGACTCGTTTCCTAGCCCCCGGCGAAGGTTCGAGAGGGACGAACCTACGGAAATATTCGTGAAAAATACTTCATTAACTCGAGCCACGAACCCGCTCGCACAGGTGTCGGCCGGTTTGATTCTCTTTGACTAGACGGAACTTCCGTCGTCAGTAAAGGTCGGCTCGCTCCAAAATGGCCAACCGGGGGGTAGGTCGTTAGGGACGCGACTGGGGAATTCTGCGGCTCGTTTTGCGAAGAAACTTTCAACACCCTCACGAGCGTCGGCGCTGGCGCTTGTGATGCCGATGAGGGTTGATTCGAGTCGATGCGAAGCCATAGGGTGATCTTCCACGAGGCCGCGCCACAACAGTCTGCGAGTTAAGGCCACCGAGACAGCGGAGGTATTGGCGGCAATATCACGGGCAATCTTCTGCGCAGCGGAATAAAGTTCCTCCGGCTTATGAATCGTCTCCACAAGTTTGGCCTCTGCTGCTTCCTCGGCGGGTATTATCGCTCCGGTCAAACACCATTTGAGTGAGGTGCCAATACCTACAATCCGAGGCAGAAACCATGACGCACATCCATCAGTAATGATTCCGCGACGAGTGAATACAAAACCAAATTTTGCATCCGATGATGCGAGGCGAAGGTCACACGGTAACGTCATTGTCGCGCCAATACCAACCGCTGCACCGTTGATTGCGGCAATTATTGGCTTGTCGAGATAGAATATTCTCAAGACCAGCATGCCGCCCCAATCTCGCGGTGATTGGGTTGAATCGGATTGATTTGGAATCGGAGAGAAAGCGTCAGCACCAATCGATAGGTCAGCCCCAGCGCAGAAAGCCCGACCCGCTCCCGTCAAGATCACTACTCGTACACTGGCGTCGTTGTCTATCTCATCAAGTGCGGCAACAATTTCGGCTCCCATCTGGCGATTCATCGTGTTCAGTTTTTCGGCTCGGTTGAGCGTTATCGTCGCGACGCCAAAATTGTCAGTTTCGAAATCGATGAATTGATATTTGATTTGATTTCCTATCTTCGATTACGCGACCGCTCGTATTGGAGACTGAAACTGTGAGAGAACAGTTACGTAACGACAATGTAATGTCAAGAGTTAATTGCGTGACTTTTACTTAAGCGCGTCAATCATGGTCTCATCTAGCATTCGATCGTCTAATGTCCCTAAGAATTCGATGAGCAATCTGCCCGCATGAATAATGTGAATCGCCATAGCTTCATTTGCTCGCGCGGCGTCGCGACTTTCTAGAGCGTCGAGGACATCTGGGTGGTCTTCAATTGCCGTCTTGGACCAACCCTCAATGTGAGAGTGCAGCGGGCGTGGGCTGTAGTGCATCACCATACCTAGGAGCCAAAGTAGCTTTGGCGACCCCGCAAGTAGATTAATCTCCTTGTGGAATTGATAATTTTCTTTTTCGATCGTTTCATGATCATCTCGTCCTGACGCTTCGATAATTCGCTCCTGTATTCCACGGAGTTTTGCCATCGTCGTGTCATCCATGGCGTCGGCCGCGCGCGCAGCTAATTCTCCGGCAATCGTTGCCTGAGCATCAAAGACGTCCTTCACGTCTTTGGCGCTGAGTGGCAGAACGAGAAAGCCCTTTCTAGGAATCAACTCCAAAAATCCCTCTGCTCGCAATGACATGAGGGCCTCTCGTACGGGAGTCGCGCTGACGCCCAAGAGGCTCGCCAATTTGTCAAGACGGATGTACTCCCCGCCGCCAATTTGACCGGTCATGATTAGGTCGCGCACATACCCGGCGACCTCGTCGCCCAACTGAGCTCGACCTTCAAATGGTCGGACAACCCCATTGCCCAGTCGGTCGTAATTAATCACGGTTCCCTCTATTTCGTGTTACATCTTGAGTTTCTTGTGGCAGTAAATCCGTCATCCCCAGAATCACCTTGCAGAACCTGTGGACATAATATATTCGCCATCACCTCGCAGGCACATCCTACGCCTTAATTGTCGTTTCAGCCTGGTCTCCTGTAGAAGTGAGTTATGACCGGGCCGCAAATTGGGACCCCGACGGCCGGAGAGACAGATCGCGATAGTGCAAGAGAATTGGCCTCATCGAGACTCGAGTTGGTGACCCTTGTGTCTTTCGGCCTTGACTGAGGTGTACCTTTAATTGCGAGTTGTTCTTCGTCGCGCAAGCGCCTCGACAGCATGTCCTTATCTGCGAGACAAGGGTCAAAATGAAGCGTTCGGAGAAGAGAGTCTCCGTGCCTTAGTCTCATAATGAACGCGTCACCTCCCGTGACATGTCCGTCCGGTCCAACAAATGCAAATCTGGCAACGAGTTTCCGAAAGATCGCGCAGTTCATATCGTGAAGAATTCGACGCGGCGACCAGAAATGTTCGCCATTGTCGAAGCCATCTCGCCCCATCGACCATGCTTTTACTCGCTTCAGTAAGTATCGGCATGAGAACTACTTCGAGTTCGGCCGCTTTACTCGCTACGTTCGTAAGGCTTTGCCGCACTGCGTCCGCGTTCCGAACGTGGAGCAATCTTTTGAGTCGCGCGCTCTACCAGTTCGTCATCGTTGGTGATCCCGAACGTTACTTAGTCTTTGTCATCGTTGCCTTTGAAGAATTGGCTGACATCTCGCACAGTGCGCTGGTCATCTTTGAATCGCCGCTCGAGATCGCACGCTGAGTCGGTAATGCGTTCCTGGAGGCAATCCTCTTCGATGCCGGGGCTAAAGCCCTCAAACATCGAGTCTCGGTAGAAACCGTTGTCGAATGCGTGAGTCTGATTCGGGAAAAGTCGATTATGAACCGATTTACAGAATCCATCGGCGGCCGACAGCATTGGACGACGAGCAGTAAAGTGAGTGAGGCCGCGCGACGTGGTGAATGACGCGTGGTTTTACCTTTCTGAAACGGTGAGAGAAATTGAGTTCTGCTAAATCATGAAAGTCCCTACCCGCACCATTGGAGTTCACGGTCTCGTGGTTGGGGCTATTGGACTGGGGTGCATGAGTTTCAGCCCGATTTATGGCGATTCTGGGGGTGATGACCCAACTCGGGTAATTTTGAGGTCGCTAGAACTCGGGGCCACGATGCTCGATACGTCGGATGCTTATGGTCCGAGTGAGTTGGCCGTCGGCAAGGCCATCGCGGGCCATCGACACGAGGTGGTCGTTGCTACCAAATTTGGCATTGTCTCGCCTCCTGAGAAAGGTAAACCTGCGGTCATAAATGGCACTCCTGAATATGTCCGAGCATCCGTCGAAGCATCGATGCGGCGATTGGGCATCGACTACATCGATATCTATTACCAACATCGCGCTGACCCGGACGTACCCATTGAGGAGACGATTGGAGCGATGGCGTCGTTGGTGAGCGAGGGCAAGGTGCGGTACTTAGGCCTCTCCGAGGCTTCTATTGATACGATTCGCCGCGCCGCAGCAGTGCACCCGATCGCCACACTACAGAGTGAATGGTCATTGTGGAGTCGTGATATCGAGGATGAAGTAGTACCGACGTGCCGCGAACTTGGCATTGGAATTGTTCCAAATACCCCTCTTGGTCGTGGTTTTCTCGCTGGTCGACTTGCATCGACCGATGACTTGGGCGTACAAGACTTTCGTCGGAATCACCCGTGGTTTAAGGACGATGCATTCAATGCCAATCTGGCCTCGCTCACGATTGTGCGCGATATCGCGGCCGCACACGACGCCGCCCCGAGCCAGGTTGCTCTCGCGTGGCTATTGGCGAAAGGCTCCGATGTTGTACCCATACCCGGAACAAAGCGCATTGCCTTTCTCGAAGAGAATCTTGGCGCTGTGAATGTAGATCTGTCGTCGCGTGAAATTGATGAAATCAACTCACTTACTGCAATTGGTGCGCGAGCTTTCGACCCTGATTTCATATACCGGACCACGCGACCATTAACGGGTTCGACGAACCCGGATGGTGATTGACGTTGTCGTCGGGCACTCAGGCGATAGGCCATGGGCTCGAAGCGCGTTCGCAGGCGTTCAAATCGGATCAAACTGGTTGAAATTATTGGACTTCCAATTCATCTCCACTCATCAAAGTTTGCTCGAATTCATTTCAACTTCTGAAGTTAATGCTGAAGTAAGCCCCTGGAGTCTTGTTCCTGATGCCTAATTGATTCCTGGTTTGGCGGTGACACAATGGCTCGACTCGCAAGGCGACAGCAGCGAACCTCGTATCAACGAATCGCACCGATGAGACGGAGGTGATTAATATCTTCTGTGTTAATTGACCACTCCGATAATGCTTCATCGCCTCCTTCGCCGAATGAAGGCGGTGGCCTTTTGATGGTACTTGGCGTGCCTTCGAATCTTGGTGCCGGAGAAGGTTGAGGAATATTATTGACTTTGGTAAATGTACTTCGGTGCACCAAATGCGGGTGATTGCGCGCCTCATCAAGGGTGAGAACCGGGACTGCACAGGCATCAGAACCTGCAAATATTGATTCCCACTGAGAGCGCGACTTATTTGAAAACGCTTCAGCAAATACTCTCCTCATCATCGGCCACGATTCACGGTCCATTTGGACTGGGAGAGTTTCCTCTCCCAATCCCATCAACTCGATCAATTCTCTATAGAACTTGTGTTCAATCGCTCCAACAGCGATGAAACCTCCGTCTGCCGTTTCGTAGACGTCGTAGAAGTGCGCTCCCGTGTCTAGGAGATTCGTTCCTCTATCTTCGCGCCAGCTTCCTTGATATTTCAAGGAGTGGATCATCGTTGTTAGAAGTGCCGTTCCGTCGACCATCGCGGCGTCGATCACTTGTCCTCGTCCCGTCTCGCTTGCACCTATGAGCGCTGCCAGCATTCCGAAGGCGAGAAGCATGCCTCCGCCACCAAAATCGCCCAGCAAGTTGATTGGTGGCACGGGACCCTCACCTGCTCGGCCGATCATTCCTAAAGTGCCGGCTAATGCGATGTAGTCGATGTCGTGACCGGCGGCCTGAGACATGGGCCCATCCTGACCCCAACCCGTCATCCGCCCATAAACGAGTTTCGGATTTCGTTTCAAGCACGGGTCTGGTCCCAGGCCTAGGCGTTCAGTGACTCCCGGTCTAAAGCCCTCCATTAGTCCATCTGCTTGTTCGACCAATCGAAGCACGAGTTTCACGCCATCGTCATGCTTAAGATCCACCGCCACCGATCGGCGACCTCGATTGAGGAGGTCCAAACGCTGCCGGTCGCGCGATTCAACGGTTTCCTCTTCGATGCGATCAATACGAATGATGTCCGCACCTGCGTCAGAGAGCAGCATTCCGGCGAATGGAACGGGTCCTATGCCTGCCAATTCAATTATGCGGATTCCAGCCAGCGGGCCACTCACATTATCCTCACTAACTTCATTGATCTGCGTCGCCCGACGCTGAACTTCGTCATCCTATATCGACCTCGATTGGTCCGATTTAATTGCTCCTGGGTTCACCACTCTATGCAGGGTCGCGATCTTCAACTGTGAGGCGGACTGGCAAGACCCACATCGGGATTACCACGTGCGATTTTGAGTGCGATTTCGCCTGCGGTGCGCTGCAATCCAGATGTGTCGAGAGCGAATTTAGTGAACTCGCTCAGTACGTGCGGACGTGTTAGCCAATTCGGACGTTCAATGTGGTCGGCAACCTCGGCGGGTCTTGACCCTCAACTCGCCCGATGGTGTGCCCTCAAAGTCCAATACCCGCCAACTGCATGTATTCGACTCCAACTATCGTACCAGCGCGAAGAAATTGCGCATCTCCCCAACGAACAGTTCCGGCTGTTCAAACGCAGCGAAATGACCGCCGCGATCAAGTTCATTCCAGTACACGATGTTCGTAAATCTCGACGACGCCCAGCGTCTCGATATTCGTAGGATCTCCTTAGGGAAGATTGAGCATCCCGTTGCCACGCCGATTGGATCGGTGTTCGCATGGTAGTAGCCCTCCCAATACAATCGGGCTGACGATGCGCCGGAAGCGGTGAGCCAGTAGAGCATTACGTTGTCAAGCATTTCATCCCTCGACAACGCATTTTCTGGGTGACCCGCGCAATCGGTCCACGCCCAGAATTTTTCGATGATCCATGCGCAGAGAGCAGCGGGCGAATCGACGAGACCGTAACCGACAGTTTGCGGCCGTGTCGCCTGCACTTTGGAATAGCCTGAATCCCACTTCCGCCGTTGGATGAGACTCGAGAGCGCCATCTGCTCGTCCAAGGTGATATCTGTCGTTGTCATTGAGCGAGCGGAGACGACCGGCATGTTGAGATGAATGCCCGCGACGTGAGACGAGTCTTGAAGTCCAATTATCGACGTCACTCCTGATCCCCAATCGCCTCCTTGCGCGCCGTAACGCTCGTAGCCGAGTCGCGCCATTAATTGTGCCCACGTACTCGCGATCCGCCCGACGTTCCAGCCTGTTTGTTCAGGTTTGGCGCTGTAGCCGTATCCCGGCAATGAAGGACAGACGATGTCAAATGCGTCGTCCGCTTGGCCACCGTGCGCGATCGGATCGGTCAAGGGCTCGATGATCTTGAGAAACTCAACTATTGATCCCGGCCAACCATGTGTGATCAGTAGCGGGAAAGCGTCGGCATGTCGTGATTTGATATGGAGAAAATGGATGTCTAGTCCATCGATGGTGGTTTTAAACTGGGGGAACGAATTAATTCGCTTCTCGCACCGGCGCCAATCGTACGAATTCGCCCAATAGTCGCAGATGTCCATTATGTAGATGAGGGGGACGCCTTGTGTCCAGTCGTCGACCGTCTCCTTCTCAGGCCACCGCGTTTTCTCAAGCCTGCTCGTCAGATCAAGCAATTGATCGTCGGGTGTTTCAATCCGAAATGGGCGAATCTGACTCTCCATAACGCTACCGTACACCGTGTCAAAGCAACGCAGTCGCGCTTCGAATCCTTCGAAAGCATGTGATGTACATGCAATAGCAATTAAGCGATTTGAAGTTTTGCACGTCAACCGACAGGTCTAGTACGACGAACTGCAAACCTCGATTCACATGCATGACCTCAACTCATGTGACAGTTGTCAATTTACCAGTGTGCAGTGGCCATCAATAAGTGGCGCCGGATCAGATCAGGATCTGACACGAGCCAACCCATCTCGTGCGTACTGCTTGCTCGGTCGTAGTACACCTGAAGTCGAGATTCGCCCACTAGTAAATTTACACAGAGGCCATCGAACTGAGTCCATTCTTCTTGTCAAGAATTTAACGCTAAGCACTGGGGCTGTACCACTGATCCCCACCAAGCACCGATAGGGTTACTTTCGATTAGACGTGAAGAAACTGCGTAAAGGGAAGCCCATCGACACGAGAGCGTCCAGAATCAATTTCTCTCTATACTGATTTAAAATCATGTCCTGTCGTAAAATGGTCTAGTTGAAGATGCAGTTGGTGTGGAGGCGAACATCTATGCGTCCCACGGAATAAGAAGCTTTGTCACTCTTGACGGGTTCGGTGTGCTGAATGATGTTGGTTCACATTGGGACTAGCATCTCACTGAATCAGATGCACAATGACACAGGAGCATCGCGTGAAATTTCCTATTGAATATGGGCACATAATGACTTTTGCGAGATCAATAGGAGATCCGAATCCGATCTATTACGACGAAGTGTATGCCGCGACGACTGAGCCGGGGAGGGTCATTGCGCCCCCCACGTTCATTCGTGCAAGCGTACAGTTCGAACCCGACTATTCGTTGCGACCAAGAATAGGTGAACCGTGGTTTGGATCGGGTCGAGAGCCAACTGGCATTGCGACGTCAGAGAGCGCGGCCAACGGCGGAATTGATTTACACGCTGAGCAGCACTTTGAATATCACCGTCCCGTTGGTGTTGGCGATGTTCTGTCACCAACACAGCGGATTGGTGACACTTGGGAGCGAGAAGGTCGAAGGGGCGGTTCGCTAGTCTTTCAAGAGACGATAACGGAGTACCGTGACGAGAATGACGTACTTTTCGTGACTTGCCGAAGAGTGGGAGTACGTACGTCGCGACCGATCGGGAGAGATTGAAATGGCGCTGCACCGAAGTGAGATATCCATCGGCGATGTTTACGAACATGTGGTGATCGATAATCTGACGCGAACCCAAATTGTGCAGTACGCGGGCGCGTCAGGTGATTACAACCCGTTGCATACTGACGAGATTTTCGCTACTCAGGTCGTTGGTAATCCGACCGTCTTGGCGCACGGAATGCTAACGATGGGAGCGACCGGACGAATGCTCACTGATTTCGTTGGCGACGGGCGACTGGTCGAATATGGCGGGCGTTTTCTTGCTCCAGTGTGGCCTGGGGATACCTTGACAGCGAGTGCCGAGGTCATCGGCTTCAGAGTTCGTGACGAGATATCGGAGGTCGAGTTAAGCGTTACCACTCTTAATGCGGCGGCCCAAGAAGTATTTAAAGGGCGTGCAGTTGCGCGGATGGATGATTGAGTCTCGAGACCTTCGGTGTGATCGTTACCACGAATATTACATTCCTGGCCCTCTAACTCACGCTGAAAGCGCTTCAGATTACGATTGACCGGATCATTGAATCTTCATGGAGTTGGAAAAGTGGTAAGGCTAGGCCAACATTGACTTTTTTGATCTCTAGAGGAGGGTTCATTGTGAATCTCGCCCGTTGTCGGAGTGCTACACGAACTGCCCCTGGAAGCACAATGACTTCGAGCGTGAGTGAGTTGGTATTCGAGTAATGGAGGATTCCTTTGACGTCGACGCCTCAAGAATCTTGAAGGCCAAGTTCTGGCATCCCCAGTTTGAAGACAATGTCAACGACGGCGGATCATCAGGTGATGGCGCACTCCTCGAGGACTTAGAAGTCGATGTCAGTTGAGCCCCATTCCCTCTTCGACTCGATACGAGTTGGCGAGGATCGCCTTGCAGTTTCGATGCCCGACGGCAAAATGACCTACCGTCAACTATGCCAGGCAGTCAAGTCCCTTTTAGGTGACTTGAGAGGCGAGGAGTCACTTGCACTTTGGGCGACTCCGGAGTTGGCAACGATCGTTGGACTGGTTGCGGCGTTGGCCAGCGGAATATCGATTATTCCACTCAACCCAAAGTCTGGTGATCGGGAGTTGGATCACGTGTTAAAGGATGCCCGAGTGGGAGCACTTCTGGCCGCTACCGACGCGACGTTGCCCGCCGCCATGACGTCGTTGCGACGATATTCGATTGACCCTTGGCGCTCTACTCACGGTTCGGTAACGTGGCCGACACAAGCCTCTGGCCGGGCATCGAAACTCATCATGTATACGTCGGGCACAACTGGTCCACCGAAAGGCGTTGTGCTCGCCATTTCAGCCGTACGAGCAAATCTGGAAGCTCTTGCGAGAGTCTGGCATTGGACTGATCAGGATCATCTCGTTCACGCCCTCCCGCTCCATCACGTGCACGGTTTGATCATTGGTGTCCTCGGTCCAGTGTTCGCCGGCGGGAGTGTTGAGCACCTGGGCCAATTCTCCGTTGACGGCGTAATCGGCGCGCTCGGCGCGGGCGGCACGATGTTCTTTGGAGTGCCCACTATGTACCATCGACTTGCGAATGCGCTCGATGAATCTTCAGAACTTTCACGGGCGCTCGCGGGCACCCGTCTCCTCGTTTCCGGTTCGGGTCCCCTGATGATACGTGACTATCAGAGGATCATGCAGGACAGTGGAAAGCGCGTTGTCGAACGATACGGAATGACAGAAACCCTCATTATTACGTCGACTGACTTGGAATCGGGTGAACGACCCGGATACGTCGGGCCAGCGCTTCCTTCGGTGTACGTTCGAGTCATTGACGAAATGGGAATTGACGTGCCCGCTGACGATGAAACCATCGGCACAGTGCTCGTGCGAAGTCCGAGTCTATTCAACGGGTATCTCAACATGCCGAAAGCGACAAGATCTTCGATGATTGGCGACTGGTTTTCAACGGGTGATCTGGGAGTCTTGTCGAGTGATGGGTGGCTGCGACTAGTGGGACGTATCTCGACAGACTTGATTAAGAGCGGCGGATACCGTATCGGAGCGGGCGAAGTTGAACAAGTATTGCTCGAGCATCGACATGTTGATGACGTTGCGGTTAAGGGAGTGCCGGACGACGATTTGGGCGAACGCGTTGTGGCATGGGTTGTGCCCATCGCCGGCGTAGACATTGTTCCTCAAGAGCTCATCGACCACGTTGCGGCCTCGCTAGCTCCGCACAAACGTCCGCGAGATATAGTGCTCGTCACGTCGTTGCCACGTAATGACTTGGGAAAGTTACAAAAGCATCTCTTGGTGGATGGCGAAGTTGGGACGAGCAGTTAGTGAGGCAATCATGGGAACAGACGCCGATAAAATTGGCCCTTAGGCGGATCTAACGACGCCATCAGATTGCCAATGGGACGGCTTCACTTTCCACACGAAGAAATGAGTCTCATTTGTAGTTCGACGGGCGGTGGTGGACGCCTGGTGGAGTGGAGGATGCGTCAGTCATTCAGATAGTGATTGGGGAATGAGAGCCACCGGTAACTGTCGACCGATCGGAAGTGCCGTGCTAACTTCCGTTGCGAGAGTTGTGCGACCAGTTTTGGGTCATGGACATGTTGTGGCGGCACCTTTCGAAAGGAGGAGTGGTGGTCGAAATGGTCCAGAAGGAGGGTCGGCCAGCTCGGTTGCGCCCGTTCGATGAAAGTGGTGTGGTGCGAAGGGCCGACGGCGTGCTTCACTACTCTGATCAGCCAACATCCGTACTGGATATGCTCCGTGCCAGCGTCGAACGTGATCCCTCGCACATTGCCGTAATTGAACTCAACGGTGATCGAATCGACTATCAGCAACTGTGGGATCGCTCGGCGCGCGTGGCGGGAGGGCTAGTAGCGAATGGCATCATGCGCGGGGATCGGGTTGCGATTCGGTTGGGTAATGGTCTCGATTGGGTGCTTGCTTTCTTCGGAACCCTTATGGCCGGTGGGGTGGCCGTTCCAGTGAATACACGTTTCACGAAGCCTGAGGTTGACTATGTGGTCGGAGACTCGGGGGCGAACTATATCTTTGAGCCGGGCAGCGACCTACCCGTCGGACGGCCAGTCGTTATGGAAGACCCCGGTCGAAACGAATTGGCCGCCATTTTTTACACCTCGGGAACTACTGGTTCTCCGAAGGGGGCGATGATCACCCACGAATGCATTCTCTCGAACTGCGAGACCGCCCGGCGAGTAAAAGGTCTGGTGCCAGGTGAAATATGCAATCTCGTATCGGTGCCTTTGTTTCACGTCACTGGCTGCAATAGTCAGTTGTTGTCGACCTGCGAACTCGGTGGGACCACGGTGATAATGCCAACTTTTGATGTGAAGAGCTTCTTAGGCGCGATCGCCAAGGAGCAGATTAATACACTCGTCTCGGTGCCGGCAATCTACTGGGTTGTGATGAATCAACCCGACTTTCGAAGACTCGATGTCTCGCGTATTCGTTGGGTTTCCTATGGTGGGGCACCGATCAGCAACAACCAAGTGCTTCGAATGAAGGACGCGTTTCCGGATGCACTACTCGGTAATGGATTCGGATTAACCGAGACCTCATCCATTGCTACTTATTTGCCTCACAAGTATTCAGCAGTCCATCCCGAATCGGTTGGATTCGCCGCACCACCTGTTGAGCTCGACCTGTTTGAACCAGACCCTAAGGACGGCGCAGGAGAGTTGCTAATTCGCGGTCCCAATGTGGTCTCAGGTTATTGGAACAAGCCTGAGGCCACCGATGAGGCATTCACGGACGGCTGGCTTCACAGCGGAGACCTCGCCCTGCTCGATGCGGACGGATTTTGCACCATTGTCGATCGGAAGAAGGACATGGTGAATCGCGGCGGCGAAAATGTCTACTGCGTCGAAGTCGAGAACGTGCTCGCGGGATGTCCCGGTGTTTTCGAAGTGGCCGTCGTAGGTGTTCCTGACATCATGATGGGAGAAAAAGTGGGAGCAATCATTGTTCCGGAGCCAGGTATTGATTTTGATCCCGCTGTCCTAGTGGCCTTCGCCGGTGATCGACTCGCTGATTTTAAGGTGCCACAGTATGTTCAAGTGCGTACAGATTTGCTGCCTCGTAACCCGGGTGGAAAGGTATTGAAAAACAGGCTTCGGGACAAGACCATATGGGGAAGTCCTATCCGCTGAGGGCTCCAAAATCCAGAGCTGGGTTTGGAGAGAACTTGCAGAGCTACAGGGCAGTCGGACCGTTGAACATTGTTCCAGTGCGAATGGAGTACCTGCAGGCGCCGGTGGAGACCGCTTGAAGTCTGGTCCCCATGAGTGCATTTGTACCGGACCGATGCAAGAGCACCTGTTCGTGTTGTTGCGGGTAACTGAAGTTTCCTGATTTTAGGAGCGGAATGAAAAGTCCGCGTCGTCTTGTTTCAAACGTTGGTTTTTACTCGATGGAGTAAAGGAAATTCGAATCCCTGACCCCTTACATGCCATCGGTTCGAGACGCGTTCCCGAGCGTTCATGTCTTCAAACCAAAGCGCATTGGACAAAAAGTCCGCAGTGGTCACCGGTGCCTCCCGCGCGTTAGGACTTGCAATTGCAAAGTCAATTATTGCGAAGAAGGGATCCGTCGGAATCTACGGTCGCGATCCTTCAACGATGGAGTCTGCATCGAGTGAGGTGGCTAGTTGTCGCACAATTGGTGTCCCTTGCCGTGCTGACGTTGCTGATATTCAGAGGGTCGTCATCTAATAAAACGTCAATGCGTTCGGATTGTTCATGTTGCTTGATAACAACGCTGGGATGAACCCCATTTTCGGACCACTGATTGAAACCGAACCTGACGAGGGTCTCACGAATCACCGCACGAAAGGTCAGCGATCAGATGCGAACCGCGGAGGCTCGCCGGAATTAATCCATTCGTCAATCTCCTGGTGAAGCGTGGCATCCACGAGTTCAATCCAAAGACCGCCATTGTAATCGTGAAGGTAACTCACTCTAGACGTCGACTTACTGTCGCCCATTCCCGAGAATTCCATTCTGTAACCGAGTGCTTCAAGCCGAGCGACCTCCGCGGCAAGGTTTTGAACTGAAAAACCAAGATGATGGATCATTGGTCCACCGGTCGCCTTTTGCCATGCAGTGTTGTCAATTTGTTCAATCAACTCAATATGGTGCGGCCCTTCAAGCGAGTACGTGACTCGTGACTCTCGGTACGAGATGCCACCACCTAAGACATGAATTTCTCCGCCGGAAACGATGGGATTGGCCCATTCGAACCCGAATGCTTCGCTCATGTTGCGCATTGCAATTTCGAGATCAAATACAATTATGCCTGTATGAAACATACCCGACAATGCAGGATGTGTCATCAATAGCTTCCTTCGTGATTTTGATTCTCGAACTTAATCCTACGTCACTGGCTGACTTATGGCTTTTGATTGGATTGCACTGAAGTTAACTTGCGTTACTGACACATCAGAAATGAGAAGCATCTTGTAAGTTGGGCATTTGTAGTATCAGTGGTCAACGAAATTAGAGATAAGACGGGGCTGCGTAAGCCTTTTTGTTAGTTGACACTTATTGACTGGATAATCCCGAGGAGTTATACCTTACTTGCAAGTGCGAACTGCTCTCTGCCTTGTTGAACGTGAACGTTTTGGTCTGGAAGATGAACCTGGCCAACTCTTGAATATTCACTTCGAGTGACGTTACAGCGTGGTGGCTGTTCGCGTCGCGGCGTGAACTTTCGCGTAAAGATCGTTGCTGCGTTGGACTGGTTGATCCGCCCGCCTTCGGCCGTCCTGCCCTGCTCATGTGGCACAAGCAGGGTTTTCGGTGAATCGCGAGGGACTGTCAAGTAGGAAAAGCCCGGTGTTATGGCTCGAGTGGGCTTTGACATAGTTCAACTTCGATCATGAAAAAGTTGAGCTGTTGCAACGACGCTCAATGTTTTCATTCATGTGTTGGAGAGCCTGCGAGTGAGCACATATCGAATCCGTCAATGCTGCAATATACCAAATCTTTGATGCAGTATTTATTGAAAAATGCGGTGCTGTCGCGCTATCATATATAACCTTTGTTCGTATCGTGAAGAGACTCCTGTAAGTAAAGAAACCGGTGACCATTTCGCCCGGTTTTTCAATCAACGTAGGTTCTACTCTTTATCACCAAAAGGTCTCAATGATTGTGTCGATCTCGCTCTAAAGACGATCGGCAACTTCGGAATCCTTCGTATTTCGGATGCAATTGGCCACGGCGATTGGAAATACTTCCCTATTTGTCCAATTGTGAAGTATTTGAGTGATTCATCCTTCTTGCTTTTGTTTAAAGACACAGATTTGTTGGAATTGTTCGAGATCGACATGTGTGCTGGAGCAACTGGTCCCGCTCTTGTTGGGCCAACTTAATGATGACGTCCTAAAATTCAATTGCAATGTGGTGATTATTTGAAACACTGCGTACGTGTGAATTCGGTGGCATACGGCCGCGAAGTTGCTGTTGAATATGAAAATAAGCATTCACCCGCGAGGTCAGATTTCCATAGGCCAAAAACAATCGGCAGTTAGACACATGTACTTTCAAATCGAAACCAGCGCCCCTTTGACTTTCAACGAATTGATGGCCATATGACTCGCGTCTAGCTGATGTCGCGCTTCTTGAACATTGTCAGACCAATAGCCCCAAGCGCTGCAGCCCAAAGAATGATGACCAGCCATCCGTCGCTGGCAGGCAATAGATGATGCTCCGTGGTTTGGAGTCCCACCATTGCGTCTTCGGCGTGGACTGGTAAAAAGCGCCCGACCGAGGGCAACAGTCCGAAGACCAAGTTCTCCACGACAAATCCCCACGCCAGTAAGGAAATGACGGCGCCTACCTGGTTAGGAACGATGCTGCCGAGTCCCACGCCGAGA
>Ga0182024_10000875_pt1 | contig 77960 bp, 68 predicted proteins | sample P32metaG_FD_120480 | JGI IMG/M metagenome (GOLD analysis project Ga0182024, IMG submission 120480) | Permafrost microbial communities from Stordalen Mire, Sweden - P3-2 metaG (Illumina Assembly) | ecosystem: Environmental > Terrestrial > Soil > Wetlands > Permafrost | place: Sweden: Stordalen...
AAGCGCGGCTCCCCCCACAAGAGGGCTCCGCCCCCTTGTGAATCCCCCGCAAGATTTTCAGCGGGGGTACTTGACAGGAGCAGGCCTTCTCATGGAAGCCGTGACCGTAGGGAGCGGTGCTTTAATCTTCCGAGCCGAAAATATTTCCCAGTGCGCCCAGAGGACTGTGCTCGTCGCCGCCGGTCCGCGTGGGCGCCAGTTCCCGCCGCATTTTTTGTAGGGTCATGCTCTGCACCACCACGTGGCCCGGGCCGGTGAGCGTGGCTAGGAACAAACCCTCGCCGCCGAAGATCGCGGTCTTGATGCCGCCCACAAACTGGATGTCGTACTCCACTGATTCGTCGAACGCCACAATGCAGCCGCTATCGACTTGCAACACCTGGCCGGGCTGCAAGTCGAACTCCACGAAATCGCCGCCGGCATGGATGAACACGCTGCCGGGCCCCGTGAGCTTCTCCAGAATGAAGCCCTCTCCACCGAAGAACCCAACTCCCAGGCGCTTTACAAAGGCGACGTTGAACTGCACCGTCGGCTGCGCCAGGATAAAGGCGTCGCGCTGCGCCAGCAGTGACTGGCCGGGCTTGAGGTCGAAGACCTGAATTTTGCCGGGATAGTTCCCCGCAAATCCCACTTCGCCGGCGCTCGCGTCAGCGCGGAAGTAGGTGAGAAACAGCGATTCGCCGGTGACGGTCCGGCGCAAGGCTCCCAGGAGTTTGTCGCTCAGCGTGGCCCCGCTCATGCGCGTCTCCCACTGCACGTTGGCGGTTTTGTACACCATCTTGCCGGCCTCGGCGTAGACCTCCTGGTCCGGCTTCAGGCGGATGCGCGCCACCTGCAGGTTGTCGCCCTGAATCGTGAAATCGAGCGGCTCGGCAGCGGGCGCAGCAGCAGCCGCCGCGCCCAACGGTTGTCCGCAACCACGGCAAAAGCGCGCCCCATCCACAATCTGCGCCCCACACTGCGTGCAAAAAGCCATAAGGCCGAATTTTATCGCACGGCCGCAGGTACAATGTGGATGAAGTGCTCTCCTGGCTGTTTTCCGATCCGCTTCCACCCGGCACGCCGGCGCCGGATTTCTCTCTGCCGGACGATCATGGCCGCACGGTCGCGCTCGCATCGCTGAAAGGCAAGAACGTCGTGCTGGTGTTCTATCCGGGCGACGACACGCCGGGATGCACCAAGCAGTTGTGCGAATTTCGCGACGGATGGGATGCCGCCAAAATGCGCTGTGTTCAGGTGTTCGGCGTGAATCCGCAAGGCGCGCCCAGCCATGAGCGCTTCCGCGAGAAATACCATCTTCCGTTTCCGCTGCTGGTGGATCGAGGCCAACAGGTGGCGAAGCTGTATCAGGCCAATGGGCTGTTCGTGAAGCGCACGGTATATCTGATCGGCCCCGACGGCATCATTCATTTCGCCCGGCGCGGCATGCCCAAGCCCTCGGAAGTGCTGGCCGCGGCCGTCTGACCGCATCAGCCGTTACAATAGACACATGGCACTGAAGGAGCTCGGGATGGCTCCGCTGCTGTTGGTCTGGGCTTCGGCCGCTGCGACGGCTGCTATGCCGCCATTTTCGCTGACCGATACCGCCGGCCACGTCCACACGCCCGCCGAATGGACCGCCAGGCGCGCTGTGGTCTTGCTCTTCGTGAGTACCGATTGCCCCCTGAGTAATCGCTACGTGCCGGAGTTGAAGCGCATCGAGAGCGCCTACGGCCCCCGTGGAGTCGCATTCTATGCCGTGCAGGGCGATGCCACCATCGCCGTAGACGAAGTCCGGCGGCATGCCAAGGAATTCGCCTACACGTTTCCGTACTTGTTGGACCCGGCCGAATCTCTCGCCACGTATACCGGCGCCACCGCCACGCCCGAGGCAGCCGTGCTTTCACCGCACGGGGAGTTGCGGTATCTCGGCCGGATCGATAACCGCCTGGAGGATTTCGGCCAGGAGCGCGTGCAGGTTACCCAATTCGACTTGCGAGAAGCGCTGGATGCGGTACTGGCCGGAAGACCCGTGCCGCACCCGCGGACCAAAGCGCTGGGATGCGCCATCACTCGAAAGAAATGAACAGAGCCAATCTTATGAAAGTGACGCTGACTTCGTCCTTGGCACTGCTTGGCGCCGCGGCGGGCGCACTGAGCGCCGCCACTGCAACCACGCCAACCTATAACCAGGACATCGCGCCGATTCTGTACCAGAACTGCGCCGGCTGCCACCGTCCCGGCGAGGTCGCGCCATTTTCCTTGTTGACGTATCAAGACACCGCCAAACGGGCGGCACTCCTAGCAACCGTCACGAAAGCGCGCGTGATGCCGCCGTGGAAGGCCGAACCCGGCTACGGCGATTTCAAAGATGTCCGGCGCCTGAGTGACGAGCAGATTGCGCTGATCCAGCAGTGGGCGGCCCACGGCGCGCCGGAAGGCAGCGGGCCCAAACCCACGCCGCCGAAGTTCACCGAGGGCTGGCAGTTGGGACAGCCGGACCGGGTGGTAACGATGCCCGCGAAGTTCGCGGTGCCGGCCGACGGTCCCGACCAGTTCCGCTGTTTCGTCATCCCCCTGAACCTCGAAGGGGAGGCGTACCTGCATGCCCTCGAGTTTCGCGCCGACAGCCGCCGCACGGTCCATCATGCCCTGGTGTTTTTGGACAATAGCGGGCAGGGGCGCAAGCTGGCCGCGGGTTCGGCGGACGGAGGCTACACCTGTTTCGGCGGTCCCGGCGTTCCCGCCAACCTGATCGGCGGCTGGGCGCCCGGCATTACCCCGCGCAAGCCTGTCGCCGCCTATGCCACCACGCTTACGAAGAGTACGGATCTGGTGGTACAGATCCATTACCATCCTTCCGGTGTGGCGGCCCAGGATCAGTCTTCGCTGGGGCTGTTCTTCGGCGATGCTCCGACGCAGGGGCGCTCAGTTATGTTGATGGGCAACTTGGGCATCGACATCCCGGCGGGTGAATCGCACTACGTGGTGAAGGCGGCGCGTTCCATAACCGCGGATGCGGATCTGCTCGGCATCACACCGCACGCGCACTACCTCTGTAAGGACATGAAGGTGACTGCGCACCTGCCGGACGGCACCGAGACGCCGCTCATCTGGATCAAGGACTGGGACTTCAACTGGCAAGGCGCCTACACGTACGCGAGTCCGCTGAAGCTGCCGAAAGGCACGCGCGTCGATATGGAGTTCACTTATGACAACTCCGAGAGCAACCCGCGTAACCCGGCGCATCCACCGGTCGAGGTGAAGTACGGAGAACAGACCACGAACGAAATGGCCTTCGTGTTTCTGACGTTTGGGCTGCCCACGCCGGCCGATGCCGCGGCGTTTGCGAGAGGGCCTTTCGGGTCGCGATGAGGCTGCCGCGCCTCTATCCGATCCTAGATACGGAGACGCTCGCCAATAGCGGAGTGGGTGTGGAAGTAGCGGCAGCGGCCTTCCTGGAAGGCGGCGCGGGTATCCTGCAGTTCCGCCACAAAGGCCACTGGAGCCGCGAAGTCTTCGCCGTAGCGCAGGGCGTAGCACGGCTCTGCCGCGAGGCCGGGGCGCAGTTGGTGATCAACGACCGCGCCGATTTCGCCATGTTGCTCGATGCCGGATTGCACTTGGGCCAGCACGATCTTGCGCCGCGTGACGCTCGCAAGCTAGTGGGGCCGGATACCATAATCGGACACTCCAGCCACAACCGCGACCAGCTCTGCGCAGCCGGTGGCGAGCCGGTCAATTATGTGGCGCTAGGGCCGATCTTCAACACGTCCAGCAAGCAAAATCCCGATCCCGTGGTGGGCGTGGAAGAGCTGCATCTCTGCCGCGCGCTGCTCGATAAACCGCTGGTAGCGATCGGAGGAATCACGCGCCACAATGCGGCGGACGTGCTCCGCGCCGGGGCCGATTCGCTGGCTGTCATTTCCGGCTTGCTGCCGGAGATCGCGACGGCCCGGTCCATCCGCGAGCGGATGGAGGAGTGGCAGCGGCTGGTGAGAGCGGTTTGATGCGAAGACCGCTCCCTATGGTCGCGGCTCGGTAAGGCGCGTGCGACTTGAAGCGCACGCGCGACGGCGATCCGTTACCGAACCGCGACCGTGAGGGAGCGGGGGTTTGTGGAATCCGCTCCGGAACCCGCGTGCTAGGATGGATATTTGTCAGGTCTCGGGCTCCGTGCAACGGGCGGCTGCAAACCCCGCCAGGTCCGGAAGGAAGCAACGGTAGTGGTGCGGCTCGTGTGCCGCGGATTACCCGGGGCCTGGCAGAAAATCCGTGCCGGACACGGAATGCCCACCGCATGTACCAGGTCATCGCCCGCAAATACCGCCCGCAAACGTTTTCGGACGTGGTCAACCAGGAGCATGTCAAGACTACGCTCGAAAACGCCATCGCGCAGAAGCGCATCGCGCACGGCTACATTTTCTCCGGCCAGCGCGGCACCGGCAAGACCACCGTCGCGCGCATTCTGGCTCGCTGCCTGAACTGCGTCCAAGGGCCGACCACCACACCCTGCGGCGTGTGCGCGAGTTGCCGCGAGATCACCGCCGGCGGGACGGTGGACGTGATCGAAATCGACGCGGCCTCCAATCGCGGCATCAACGAAATGCGCGAGCTGCGCGAGAACGTACGCTACCAGCCGGCACGCGATAAGTACAAGGTCTTCATCATCGATGAAGCGCACCAGATTACCAATGAAGCGTTCAATGCGCTTTTGAAGACTATTGAAGAACCGCCTGAGTGGGTGGTGTTCGTGCTTTGCACTACGGAAGCGCACAAGATTCCGGCCACCATCGCTTCGCGCTGCCAACATTTCAGTTTTCGCTCAGTGGATTTCGAAGACCTCATCGCGCGCATGGCGTGGATCTGCCAGCAGGAAGGTATTGCAGCAGACGCCGAGGCGTTGGCCGTGCTGGCGCAGGCGGGCGAAGGTAGCGTGCGGGACTCGCTCTCGGCGCTGGACCAGGCGATCGCTTGCTGCGGATCCAAACTCGATGCCGCCGAGGTGCGCGCGCTGCTGGGCGCCTTCTCGCTGGAATGGCTGGAGCGCGTAACGCAAGGCGTGCAACAGAGCGACGCGCGCCGCATGCTCGATGTGGTGGACGAACTCGAGCGCAATGGCCACAACCTGCAACATTTCAGCCGCGAGCTGTCGCGGTACTTCCGAAATCTGCTGGTGGCGCGGATTTCCGGGTCTGAGGCGGCCCGGTTGATCGCGGCTTCGGCCGCACAGCGGCAACGCTTGACGGATATCGCAGCCGGTTTCTCCGAAGAGGATCTGACGCGCTACCTGCAACTCAGCCTCGATTTGTTCAAGGACTTACAGACCTCTTTGCAACCGCGGTTTCACCTGGAGCTCGGGTTAGTGCGGTTGGTGCAGGCTGGACGCCTGCTGCCGATCGAGCAGGCGCTGGCCGACCTCGCTAACGGCGGCGGGGATGTGCGGCCCGCGCCGAAGCCAGCGCCAACAACGCCGGCGGCAAGACCGCCAGCGCCACCAACGACGACCCCAACAGCGGTGCCAGGGCCGGTCAATCCGGGAGATGAGCGGGGGAGGCTGCACGCGCATCTGGTGAAGGCCGGGCTCACGCATCAGGCCGATGCGGTCGAGAACTCGCGCATTTCGGTAGTGGGCGCGGAGTTGCGGATCGTCACGGCGAAAACCTACACGATCTATTTCAACGACAAGCCATTCGCGGAAGCGGTGCGCGAGGTTTTCGGCCGCCCTCTGCGTATCCAGACCACCGTGGGAGAAACCGGCGAGCAGGCGCCGGCCTCCCCAGTCTCCAACAACAACGAGGACGACGCCACCCGGCGTGCGCTGGCGAACACTGAGGTGCAGCGGTTCCGGGAAGTCTTCGGCGGCGAGATCCGCAAAGTTCGAAACCTCAAGGAGTAGCGACGTGAAGTTACCGGGCAACATGGGCAACATGCAACAGATGATGCGCCAGGCGCAGCAGATGCAGGAGAAACTGCACCAGGAGATCGCGCTGATCAAAGTGGAAGCCACGGCCGGCGGCGGCATGGTCACGGTGCAGATGGACGGCCAGAAGAACCTGCTGGCAGTGAAGATCGAACCCGAGGTGGCCAGCGACGTGGAGATGTTGCAGGACATGATCGTGGCCGCTTCCAACGAGGCCGTGAAGAAGGTGGACGACGAGATCAAAGGGAAAATGGGCGGCATGCTCGGCGGCATGGGCCTGCCCCCCGGCATGTTCTAAGCGATGCCGGATTTCGCGGAACCTCTCGCCCGGCTCATCAACGAGTTCAAGCGGCTGCCTGGCATCGGCCAAAAATCGGCGCAGCGCATTGTGTTCCACCTGCTTCGCGCACCGCGGGAAGAGGCCGAACAACTGTCGGCGGCTATCCTCGATGTGAAGGACAAGCTGGGCCTCTGCGGGATGTGCAACAACATCAGCGAGAGCGATCTGTGCTTCTACTGCCGCGATCCGCACCGCGATCCGAAGGTGATTTGCGTTGTGGAGGAGCCGCACAACATCGTGGGGATCGAGACTACGCGTCAATACGAAGGCCGCTACCACGTGCTGCACGGCGCGCTCTCCCCGCTGCGCGGAATCGGGCCGGAGGCGCTGAAGATCAAGGGCCTGGTAGAACGCATCGGCCGGGGTGAGATTCAAGAGGTGATCGTTGCGACCAATCCAACGGTGGAGGGAGAGGCGACGGCCGTCTACCTTGCACGGCTGCTGAAGCCGCTGGGAGTGAAGGTGACACGAATCGGGATGGGCATTCCGGTGGGCAGCGATTTGGAGTTCGCTGATGAGGTCACCATATCGAAAGCCATGGAAGGGCGGCGGGAGATGTGAGCTTTACGAAATTCGATCGGCGCACCCGTGCTCGACGAAACTATTCAGTGTGAGTGAGAGCATGGTTCGAGTAGATCCTCTCAAGCCTATCGAGCATAACCGCCCCTATGGCTTCTGGAGAGAATTCCCGTTGAATACATTCTTGACCTCGAGCCGCTCTGGCACTCCGATCATAGCTCGCGTTCACGACAACTCTCATCTGCTCGATTGCCTCACTCAAACGCGGCGCGGCCCACATGGTACCTTCATCATAAGGATCACAGCCCGCGGGCACTGTTACTAGATCATATCCAACCAGGAAAGAGTTATCGTGCCTCATAAAATCCATGTTTCCCGAATATGCCGTCCCGATGACCGGTTTCTTCAGATACATGGCTTCCGCAAGTGTGAGACCAAACCCTTCGGACCGATGGAGAGATACAAGGCAATCGCAGCATTGGATCAGCGAGTTCACATGATCGCGCTTCATCGTGTGATCGATAATGCTCACCGGCAGGCCGGCAGTAGCATTAACGATTCGAGCCATCTCAGCCGGTCGGCGCGATGCATGATTGACTTTCAAAACCAGGTGGTACTTATCCGATCTCTCGAAGGCCCGTGCGAAAGCCTCAATGACTCCCAATGGGTTCTTTCGTTCCACCACGCTAAGGAGATCAAAAACCGTCAGAAAGACAAAGCTGTCGGCGGGAATCGAAAAGGAACTTCGATTCAGCTGGTTGGGACACGGAACCTCAATAGCGGGCGGCACTCGTAGGACCGGTACAGGAGATTTCCGAGCGATGGACTCTTGACTAAAAGTGCTAAGAGTCCATATTTCGTCGAACAGTTGGAAGGATGCGTTCCAGCGATCCGGGAACTCCGACAACTCCCACGCCCAACAGCCCACGTTGTGCTTCCCCTCGACAAAAGAGGCTCCGAGTTTTTGGATCACGGAAGGGCTCTGATCGGCGTTAACATAAAATACGTTGATTGGGTGCGGATAGCACGGATCCGGGCTCCCGATAGAGCAGTCCTCCAGGCGATACGGTCCGCGAGCGTCATCAACGGTTTTCACGGCGACGGGCATGTGTACCGCCCGCGCGGCCCGAACAGCGCATCGAACCGATTCACCAGTACCCATTTCGGATTGGAGGTACCCAATGAAGTTCACGCCGAGGCCGCGGCCGTCATTTTCGACCAGGGGAACCCGCTGCCGATTCCGAATTGGTTCTCCTGCCACAGCGACTTTATGTCTGTCGACGCGCGAAGCCGCAATCGTACGAGTCATCCGCATCGATTGTGAGACATTGATAACTGCCTTCCGGAGGCGGAGAGATTCTCCCATAGCGTGGAGGACAAAGCGGAACCAAAGCCGCTGGGCCCCATGATCCAGGGAATTGATCGCTACCTCCCATTGTTGACGCAAAGGCGCCACGAGAGCATCGGCCAACTGGTATTCTTCAGCGCCGTACGTCAAGAACCACAAAAGAAAACGAACACCGTCCCGTCCACAGGGGTCTGGAAAGAAACTCTGCAAATCGAGCCTGGATTCATAGATCGCTCGGGCAAGTTGACTCAGTTGAAGCTTGGCGTTGCCATTGCTGATTAATTGGTTCAGAGTTTCGACTCGTTGAGTTGGACTGTCAGGGTTAATCCAAATCCCCTTTTGAGCGAGAGTCTGCATTATCCTTTTGTCCACAATCGGGTCACTCTGTTCGTACACGTTGGGCGAAAGGCGCTTCTCTTCCTCTTCTTTGATTAAACGGCTGATCGGACCTGTAAACACCTCGCTGAGGTTGTACTCTCGCCGTCCGCTTGACACCACCCACTTCAGGAACTGCACCAAATCGCCGCTAAAGATATCCGGCATGGTGGCTTGGACGTCTGCTCTCGTTTTGTAGATTCGATAAGCCAGTCTGTTTATGCCCGATGGCTTTCCATTGGGGCCGTCCACCGGAGAATTCCAGGCATTCACAAAAGCCTTAAAGCCATCCTCGGAAAAGGGGTCTGCGATGGAATCAAGGATTTCGGGAGCTTCATGGTGCACAGGCCGGCCCATGTCAGGGATGGGAAAACCGTTGGCAAATGTGCCGAACGCGTAGGGCCAGTCCTTACACTCGCGGTACCCACTGGCCAAAAGGTCATTCCGATAATCAAGCGCCAGTTGCCGGGCATCACCCAAATCATCAAGCGTAAGCCTGTTCTGGTGACGCGAAAAACCGTGCGGCTGTTCAGGATCGAAACCGCTAAAGTGCATGAAGTATAGCGGCGCCCCGTTTACCGTGTACCCAGGTCCGTCCCTTACAACCCTACGATGCGGGAGATTCCAGTACGCTACGTTGTACCCGGGGTCCCGCAACACGTAAATGCCTGGGAACATTCCCGGCGCTAAGTCAATCCAGCGCTGATCGACGAACAATCCCTTCGCGAGATCAACGACGCAATGATCGTACAGCTTTGTCCGCCACCATCGCAAAAAGTCCATTGTATCGGTGCATCGGCGGACACCGATAAAGCCGAGGTTATAGGCGCCCGATCGAAGGATGTCGAGATCGTTCGGGCGGCGGTCATCCTCCAAGGGGGCCGTCAGGTGCGGTATGAGAACGAGAGTATGATCGGAGAGCTTCTCCAACAGTTCAAACAAACCGTTGTATAGTTTTATGTCTGGGTCAAAGTAAATTGCCGTGTCACAACTATATTGGTGCAGGAGGAATTCCAGGGCGTATGGTTTCACGGCGGTACTTAGTTCTACCATCGTGTACTTGAAATGGAACCAAGGGGATTCCGGAAGATCGAGGTCTTGAGACAATACTATATCGAAGTCCTCAGCCTTCAAATCAAAACAGCCGTCTGTTCGATCGACAAGAATTACAACCCGCTGAAGCTCAGGCGCGTAACGCCGCAGTGAGGCCATTAATACGCGTGCGTATGGCAGGTAGTTTTTGGCAATGATTGTAAATGCGAGCGATCTCATATTCTGAGAGGACCTTCCTGCTTAAGGTACTAACGCAGAGCCAGCTCTCAGGACGCGCAGATTCTTTGGCGCCACGACTCGGCTCCCACCGCCACCCACGCCGCGCGGCCTTCTTGTGTGCGGGTGGGTGGCCAATGGGATCATTCGTCGTTAAACTGCCTGGTTAATTGAGGACGATCGCTGTCGAAAGTACTCCGGTATGAGTTTGTTCCGGCGTGATCAGAGTGGTTCCCGGGTTAGACCCAAACATGGTGCCGCTCGACGCGATGATGTAGGACTTAGCGTTTTCGGATATGAGACAACCAGCAAAGTACAGTTGCGCGCTGGCGCCAGAAGACTCCAAGCCGGCGGCGGTATTGAAAATGGCGCGATCGCTTTGGAGCGCCAACGTGCCTCCACTCGCGTAGAACCCAATACCATTGTAATGCGCGGAGGAATCTGCGACTGTCATATTCCCTAAGGCAGCGTTGGCCCCCGCGGTTGTGTTGTTGTCGAACGAGGTGTTATGCACGTAGGCCTTGGCTGAAGCATTATTCAGCAGGAGGCCGTTGGCATGGGAGTCGGTTATCTTCGAATCGTAGACAGCCAGATTGCCGCTGGAGGTAAACTCGATTCCGTCGTTAACAAAGTTCTCTATGTCTACACTATACAGGCGCAGAAAGCCGACTTCCGTAACCAGGATTCCGTCGTTGGCGACGTCGCCCCCATGCAGGTTGAGCCCGGTGATGGTCACGTTTCCCGTCGTATCTATGGTGAGGCCATTTTCCCCGGTTAGCGCGGTGATCGAGGCATCAATACCAATGGCGGTAATGACCACCGGTTGAGAAATCGTGGCAGGCCCGTAGCCGCCGGAGTTGACCACCACCAATTCTCCTCCTGAATTCGTTACCGAGAGCGCCGCAGCGAACGAGCGGCAAGGCGAGCCCGAGCTGCAGTTGGCGGCGGTGTTGCCGTCGACGCCGCCCGTAGACACAAAGGTCCTGTTAGCGCTCCCCTGGGCAGCGACAGTGAATGCCAGCGCGAGCACAGCGCCAGCTAGAATGTTCGTCGGATGTTTTCGCATCTTGCGGAGTCCTCTTCTTTTGGTTGAACGGTCATGCGATTTCATCGCATTATGCCCTCGGGATCCACCTTCGGATACTCGATCGCTCACGATGGTTTAAGCACACGAGGCGCCGCAAAGTTTCTGTATCCAAGGTTGAAATGGAGCCAGCATCGCTTTTTTTGGCCCGCATGCTACCCTGTTGGGGGCGACCTCTAGCGACCATGCGGGCCAAGTATAGCGACTATCATAGCCCCTGTCAATCTTATAAGGGTACGTGAAATGTGGGACTTGCCCGGAAAGAATCTTTAAAAAATGGAGGTCGTGGTGGTGAGGAACCTCGCAGCGCCGCTAGTGATCGGCGCCACCGGCGGATCGGGTACCCGGGTCGTCGCCAGGGTCGTCCGCCGGGCCGGAAACTTCATGGGGATTCACCTCAACGCAGCGGAGGACTCGACGGAGTTCTTCGAACTATATGACAGGTGGATTAATCGCTTCGTCCTGTGCGGCATTGCGCCGCTCTGCCTGGAAGAGGAGGGGTTGCTACTCCGGGATTTTACTGCCTGTATCGAAAGGCATGTCTCTCCAATGCCAATGGAGTCAAACCCGTGGGGATGGAAAGAGCCGCGTAGCATCTACTTCCTCCCATTTCTCGACCAGCACTGGCCCGAATTGAAATTCATTCACGTGGTTCGCGATGGGCGAGACATGGCGTTTTCGGCGAACCAGAATCAGCTTCGCAAACATGGCCCCGCGGTCCTGCGGCAGGAACTCCAGGATGCCCCTCAGCCAGTTCGGAGCGCTTTGCTTTGGGCGCGAATCAATTGCGAGGCCGCATCCTACGGCGAGGCTCGAATGCCCGATCGCTATCTCAGAGTGAGGTTCGAAAACCTCTGTAGTGACCCGGTGTCCACGATCACCGAGATCTTGTGTTTCCTCGGCGTCGAGAACACCCGGCCGGACGATCAAATGTTGCGGGAGGTCGCGCCCCCCGAGTCGATCGGCCGATGGCGGAAAATGGCTGACCCATCCATCATGGATTCCATCTACTCGGTCGCGAGCGGTGCGCTCCAGCACTTTGGATATCTTTAGTCGGGTAGGCGGCCCAGAAACAGAAGCTTGCTGGGACACGCGGTGGCAAGAGACGTCTAGTACCCGAGAACGCTGGTTCCGGGAGGCACGCTGTCTCCCAGGTCCGGAAAGAGATCGCCATGGGCCAGGCAGATGATGTTATGGAAGCCGAGCATCTGTGCCCAATCGATCTTAGCAATCCGGTACCCCATTGATCTGGTCAACGTGACGAAGTAGCGCCAGTCATAATAAACCGCTTGAGTGGTATCGACTTCACTCACGAAAACGGTATTTTGATTCTCGGCCATCACTGGAAAGCCCTTCTTATTGAAGAGAAACCAAGTGGCCCGAATGATGCCATTGGGCGCAAGCATCGAGCGCATTTCTTGCAGGTAAAATTGCGTCTGGTCGTCGTGCAGGTGAGTAAAGACGGAATTCGCTTCAATCAGCGTGAATCCGGTACCAAGCTCAGTGATCGGCAAGTAACGATTCTTCGAGTTTTCCGGAGCGTAATTTGGGTTCCATACGTCATGGTGGTGAAAGCTAAAACCATTGTGTCGCAGATTTTTCTGACACCATTCGATCATTCCCCGATTGATATCGACACCTACATATGATGCGGGCTTCTCGCGCTGAAGCATTAAGCGGCGGGCCTCACGTCCGCAACCGCAGCCGAAATCCAAGATGCGTTCGTAGGCTTGGCCAAGGTTCAGAGGACCAATCTGCAAGGGTCCCCAGATGTAATCGCCAGTCGGATTATCATAATAGCTGTCGTCGACGATGGGACTTACAAGTTGTCGAAAAGGCAGGGGTGGAAAGGGAATTGCCACAGTTGGCATGTTTCTTTTCGGCTCATCATAGCATGAAGGTGGTGCTTGTTCCACAGGCTTGGAACCCACCTCCTGTGTTTCGAACCCAAGACAGCCATTTCTAGTTTTCTCCTCAACAATTGATCTCGAGGAAGCCTTCGACGACGCGCCATTCGCAGCCGCGGGTTTGCCGAGCACGAGTTGGGAACCGCAGATCATGGCATCTGTCAGGGGGACTTCAGGCGGTAGTGCGCTGAGATCCTGGGGGTAAGACGTCAACTCGCATTTCAGCACGCGAAAACCGGCTGTCTGCACAGCTTCGTGAAAACGGGCAGCCGTGTATTGATTCAGAGTCGTGAACTGGCTCCACAGATGTTTCAGAATCAACCACTCGAGGTCCGGATGATCGCGGACATACTCCTCCAGACGAGCTCGAATCCAGGTATGGTCGCGTTTGAGATGAAAGAAAGGTTCGGCAATAAAGTCTGACAGATGGCTGCCATAAAAACATGGGTACCATGGATAAACGTTGATCAAAACCAGGCCGTCCGGCTTGACCACACGCGATATTTCGGCCAACACGCGCGGAGGATCTGCGACATGCTCGAAAACGCCCCACGAGAATACCAGGTCGAACGACTCGTCCGCAAAGGGAAAATCGGTGCCGTTGTAGCCCTGGTACGTCAAACGCCGAGCGTAGTCTCGCGGCGGCTGTATTCCATGTGCGAGAAGCTTCTCACAAACCCGATCCACACGGCCGGGCGCCGGCTCTACCAAGTCGAGGCCAACGACTTCACCAGCACCCGCGGCAAGTAACCCGAAGTCGGTGAGCATCTCGCCGCATCCGACATCCAAGACGTTTTTGCCTTTTAGCTCGCCGCATGCGGCGATAGTCTTCTGAGGTACATCGAAATAGTGTGACGAAATCCATTCGTCATTAGACGGAATAAAAGGCATCAGTCCACTTAGGATACGCCACGTTGGCTAACGGTGGTCGAGCGCCATCCTGGACCGGCGTGTAGAAGGTCTGGCTCAAGGCACCAGCGGCCGCCGCGAGGCAGCTCCCGATCACGCCACTCACCAGAGAAAACCCCACTTGCATCTCCGGGGTTTCCATAAGCACGACGGTAATCGTCACGACACCGCCTTTGGCGGCGTAAAGGTGTTCCTTCAACTCGAACTCTATACGGAATCCCATGCTGGCTTTGTCCGGGAGGGCCTCGGTGGAAGCCGCAGAGCCTGGAACCCGCGGTTGGTTGAACGACACGAAAGTGGCGGTTGGCACGGCTTGGTGAAAACGCGCTGCAATGGTTCGCGGAATCCAATGCTACACGATTCCTTGCATACTATAATGGATAGGCTATTTGGAGTATCCGGCCCCCGCCGGAAGTTTAAATCCGCGATGGCTTTGCCCACACAGCTTCCACTAATCATCTTCACTCTCATCGCCTACATGAACATGTCCCCATTGAGCTCTGCGCAAAATAGCAGTTCACAGCGAGCCCCTTCGCAGCCTGCCGTCAAAGGCTTTTTCGAAAGTGTATCTCCTGGGCCTAAAGGAACGTTTCCGGTATTCGGGTGGGCCTGTAGAGTTGGCTCGGAAGAAAAGCTGCGGATTCGTCTGTTGGGTCTGGCGCGCAGTGGGCAGTGGCGTACCCTAAAGGAAACCACCGCCGACCGGGCGTCGGAAGTTGGGGTTCAGCACGAATGCCGCGTCGATAATGCGGCTCGGGTCGACGGCAAAGGATTCCGGTTCGCTCTCACGCTCAGTCGTGAAGATCTCGACAGCATCTCGGATCTTCAGATCGTCGCCCTAACGAATGGGCAGATGGTGAACATTTCGAAGGTCCCGAATTGGAAGGTTGTGATTATGGGAAAATAGCGATCTTGTAAGCCGTCCGCGGACCAGCCCGTTGGCTCAGACACCAGCGGCAGCCGCGAGGCAGTTGCCGATCACGCCATTCAGCACAGAAAACTCCAATTGCATCTCCCGGATCCCGTTAAGCATGAGAGTAATCGTCACAATGCCGCCTTCGACGGCGTAAAGGTGTTCCTTCAGATCGAAATCTATGCGGAATCCCACGCTGGCCTTGTCCGGGTGAGCCTCGGTGACATCCGGCCGCTGTTCTGGTTTCCATCGCAACTGTCCTCGGCCGATGCGAAACTGAACCGACCCGAATGCCGATCGGTCGCCACAGGCACACCACCCGCGGATGAGGCAGAAGGGGGCGCGAATTATCCGGTCCCCAGGGTCGTCGATTTGTAACAAGATCGACGCGCTCACTGCTTACCTCGCATGCGCAGAAATGCACCGCCTATTTGGCGTATCGGCGCAGTCAGCCGCCAAGACCACGATCTATAGATTTCCTGGATCCATGCCTCGCGTTGCCGCAGTATGGCGCTTATTTGCTCGCTATGCTGCCGCTCTAACAGGCGCATATGAAGGAGCCGTGGCACCAGAACGTCTTGGAAGGAAGCTGCGTGCACCACCTCGCGTAGAAGATTCCCGACCTGCTGCGTGGTAACGTCCCACCCGCTGGCGCGGTGTTCGCCTGGACGGGCCCCATTGGTGTGCCATTTCGGAAAGCCCTGCTTGAGCCGTTCGATCAGTTCCCTGGTTGAGGAATAGAGAATCAGATTTTCACGTGAATCGAGTTTGCCCCGTATGTCGTGCATAACGGGAATCGAACGGGCCAGCACCGGTTTTCCGTAAGCCAGACTCTCGACAACCGGAATGCCGAAGCCTTCATAAGTTGATGGAAATACCACGAAGCTCGCACCCCGCATCAACTGCTCCATCCGGTCTTTGCTCAAGTCGCCGCTCTGGTACGAGATCACATTTTGCCGGCTGTCGTCCCGAAGACCGATCACCACGATCTTCTCGCGAGGAAATGCATGGCTCAGTGCATCCACGGTCGCCGGCACCCGCTTGTGCGCGAAAGCATTGCCGATGATAAGTATGTACGAACCGGGCGCGGATTGCGGCTGGTTTCCTCCAGGATAATCGGCACAATCCAGAGAAAGATAGGCCACCTTCTCGTGCAACCCAGGCCGCACCCGGAATCTTCGGTGGAACTGCTCTCGCACAAAATCGCTGATGTAGATAACGCCATCGGCGTGATTAAAGACCGTGCCCCAGATCGCATCAAGATCGACGCCGTTCAGATAGAGACAATCGAACGCAATGGGGTCCAGCATGCCATAAACGTTGAGGGCGGCGATACGGCTCATGCGCAACAGCTGCTCGTGCTCGAAGGGTTGACCGAAGCGGAAAGCCAGGGCGAACTTTCTCCCGGTGTCGGCTGGCACAAAGAACACGCGCTCGAGCCGATCCAGTCCGTGGAAACGCTTGGCTTCTTCCGATACCATCACGTGAATATTGAAATCGCCCCATGTATTCACGGCACGGGAGAGGATTTCCTTGGATGCCTCAAATGTCCCGTTGTAGTAAGGTCCTACGCTGGAAAAATCGAACAACAGGTCGAGACGGCCATCCCGGTCGGGCAGAAGACCGGTGAGCAGACACTCTGCTTGATAGTGTGCACTTTCGAGGTACTTGCCAATGTTGGAAATATACTCGGGATACCGCGTGCTTAGAAGCGCCGCGTTGGTCTCCTCCCGAACCTGCTTGGGTGATTCGCTGACAGAAAAAGACGATTCGCCGATGTGATACACGAAGGCATGATTGGCCAGGGCGGCGCGGTACCCGCAGCGGTTGGCCCTCATGATGAGGTCGTTTTCTTCGTTGTATCCCTGGCCATAAACTCCATCGAATAAGCCGAACTCATCCAGAATCTCGAACTTAATAAAGAGGCAGAAACCTACGGCCGTCGGCACAAAATGGAAATCCGGCAGATATCGCGACAGCTCGAGAAAAATGGCATGGGATTCCGCTGGCTCCAGCGCGCGGAATTCCTCCTGGTGCGGCAGAGAACAGATGGTTGCATTGTTGGAGCGCGGGCTCACAAAACCGATCATCGGGTCGCGATAGGCCGTCTTCCGAATCTCCGTGACTGCCCCCGGAAAAACGATGGTATCGGAATTCAGCAGGAGAACATCGTGCCGCTGCGCCAAAGACTTGGACAGAGCATTATTCACCGACTGCACGAAGCCAATGTTCTGCTCGTTCTCTTTCAGCTCGCAAGGAACGATCGACGACAGGGCATCCCGGGCACCACGAAGGCAGCGCTCCAATTCCCGGTCGTCGGGCGAATCGTTGATCGCGATTATTGAGCAGCAGAGCCCGGCCAGTTCATCCTGCAATTGCGCAAGCGACTGAAAGAGCGGTGCAACGAGTTGGGCGTTTTTGTAAAACGGAACAATAATGTCGATCGGGCGCGTTTCAACTCGCTCAGCGCTCATCAAATTCAGCAAATCCCTGCCTAAAAGAGCACTCATGATAAACCGAAGACTCAGCACATGTCAAATTGAAGCGAAGCGAAATGAAGCGAATTGATCGAGCGAACAAGGAGTATCGGTTGGGTCATTTGAAATAGTAACTGGGAGCGGGAGCCCGACAGCTCGGCGGCCTGGCGCCGAAAGGTCTGGCCGCATGGATATGCGCTCACGTGAACAGTACCAGGAGAGCGCCCGCCAGGAGTACCATGGATTCGGCGAGCCCGTTCCGCAAGAGTCCCGCCGACTGGAACACTCAATTGAGCGAACTGAAATTAGGGAATCGGGCAGAGACGTCCGTGACCCGCCCGGCTGGAGCAATGGCGCTCCTTCTGCCGGTTGCGCTTACGCTCAGTCTCGCCGTCCTTACACTGCTTGCTGCGGTTCGCCAAAACCCGAAGGTGCTGTGGGCATTTCTGGGCGTCGTCGTCGCTCTGTGCGCGTGGACCGCACTCCTGCTCGTCTCGGCCCGGCGCACAGGGCGGAAGCTCGCGCTGGAAGTGGTCCTCAGGAAGCAGCACTACGTACAAGCGTGCGCGCAGCTTGCAGTGCTGCTGTATTGGGGCTGGTATTGGCCTCCGGTGTATGCCTTTAGCCCTTTCATACTCGCCCAATTGATCTTCGCCTACGCGTTCGACCTGCTACTCGGCTGGTCGCGGCGCGACACCTACACACTTGGCTTTGGTGTTTTTCCGGTCGTCTTTAGCATCAATTTGTTCCTGTGGTTTAAGCCGGACTGGTTCTATCTGCAGTTCGCGATGGTGGCGCTGGGATTGTCCGCGAAAGAGCTGATCCGTTGGAACAAGGAAGGCCGGCGAGTGCATATCTTCAATCCCTCGTCGTTTCCGCTAGCGGTGTTTTCGCTCATCCTGCTTGCCACCGGCAGGAGCGACATCACATGGGGTCAGAACATTGCGAGTACGCAATTCTATCCGCCGCAGATGTACCTGATGCTGTTTCTCATCGGACTGCCAGGACAATTTTTCTTCGGCGTGACCTCGATGACAATGTCGGCCGTGGTGGCGACCTACGCGTTCAACCGCCTTTACTTTGCCGCGACGGGCATCTATTTTTTCTACGATTCGTATATTCCGATTTCCGTCTTCCTGGGGATGCATCTGCTGTTCAACGATCCCACCACATCGCCGCGCACCGAACTGGGGCGCATCATCTACGGTGGGCTGTACGGGTTGAGTACGGTGGTGTTGTACCACCTGCTTGGCAGCGCCGGAGTGCCGACGTTCTACGACAAGCTTCTCCAGGTTCCTCTCTTGAACCTGTCGATCAAGGGGATCGACCGGGTCGCACGGTCGCGGTTCCTTCGCTTATTCGATCCCGCAACTCTCGGCCGGTCGCTCGCGCCCTACCAGCGCAACCTGGCATACATGTCGGTTTGGGCGGTTGTGTTTACCGTTCTGAGCGCCACGCAAGCGGTAGGCGACAGCCACCCCGGTCAGTGGCTGCCATTTTGGCGGCAGGCTTGCCAGGACGGGCGCGCGTACGCGTGCCCCTACCTTGCCGATCTGGAATTGAGCTTCTGTAATCGCGGGTCGGGCTGGGCATGCGACGAAGCTGGCCTCATGCATATCGCCCTCTCACGGTCGGGCGAGGATCTTCGCAGGCTCGATCCGGCGGGCGCCGCCGAGCCGCTGCGCCGTGGTTGCGAACTCGGCTTTCGGGTGGCTTGCCGGAACCTGAGCGCGCTGACTAGCGGCTCAGGCGCGTTCACCACCGCGCCCCCGGCTCTCGCTGATTATCCGATTATTCTAAGGGGAAGCAAGGGAGAGATCCGCGAACGGCAGCCGTCGGCGTTGTACGCGCTCGCTTGTCGTGAAGGTTGGCCCGATACCTGCGGCCAGACCACGCACCGGTAAGTCGGCCGACGTGATAGGATGGCTACCGGCCGCAAACTGGACGGAGTACGCTGCCGAAGCCGGCGACAAAGATCGCCAGCGCTACGTAACGCCGGCGGTCTTTGCCGCCGGTCGGTCGGCTAGGCTGGGCAAGCTAAAGCATGCCCCACCGTGGGGGTTTTTTAATGCGTTATTTGGCTAAAGGCAGTTTCATTGCCGTGTCGGCTGCCGCGGTGACGGCAGTTCTTTTCTTGTGGGTCACGCACAGCGCGGCACCAGTTTCCGCCGCCGGACAGGACGTTCCGGATCGCATCGCTGGTAAACCCGACTTCAACGGGATTTGGGAAGCCAACAACACCGCGAACTGGGACCTTCAGACTCACCAGGCGCGTCCGATGGTCGCCCAGTCCGGCCTGCTCCCCAACTCCGTCGTTCTCGCTGCGCCAGTGGTTGGACTGGGCACCATCGGCTGGGTTCCCGGAGGTCTCGGCATTGTGGAAGGCGATGAGATTCCTTACCAGCCGTGGGCGGCGGCAAGAAAAAAGGAGAATCTGGAACACTGGATGGATCGGGACCCCGAGATCAAGTGCTTCCAACCCGGTGTACCGCGGGCCATGTACATGCCGCACCCGTTTCAGATTATCCAGGGTGCCACCAAGATCATGATGGTGTTCGAATTTGCGAATGCCGAGCGCACCATCCATCTTAATAAGATGGAGCCGTATCCTAATGTGGCATATATGGGATACTCGGTGGGCCACTGGGAGGGAGATACGCTGGTGGTGAGCGTCTCCAATCTGACGGATGCGACCTGGTTCGATCGGTCCGGGAACTTCCATAGCGATGCCTTGCACGTCACCGAACGGTACACTGCGGCGGGCAAGGACGTCATCCATTATGAAGCCACCATCGAGGACCCGCAGGTATTCAGGCGTCCTTGGAAGATCAGTATGCCTATCTATCGCCGGCTGGAGCCGAACGCCGCTCTAACGGATTTCCGGTGTGTCGAGATGGTTGAAGAAACCTTGTATGGGCATCTTCGTAAACAGCAACTCGTCAAACACTGGGAGGGTAGCACCATGAATGTCGACGTCACGCGTAAGATCCCACCGGGCGAGGCCGTCTATGAGCGCTACGTGTCGGGGAACCCGCCGCCAGCGAAATGAAGGGGAGTTGAGAAATGAAGAATCGGGAGTTTATACCTATGCGAGCCAAGTTAACTGTTGGAGCCGTTCTCTTATCTAGCATTACGTTGCTCTTGTCTCCGTCGCCGCTGGCCGCACACCATGCCTTTGCTGCGGAATTCGACGAGAAGAAACCGGTGCATTTTGAGGACGCAACCGTCACGAAGGTCGAACTTATCAATCCACACAGTTGGATCCATGTCGACGTGAAAATGCCCGATGGCACGGTGGAAAACTGGGCGATCGAAGCTGGGAGCCCCAACATCCTGCTGCGGCGGGGCATCACCAGGGACGTCCTGAAGCCAGGGCAGAAGATTGTGGTCGACGGCTATCAGTCTAAGGACGGGTCGCACCGGGCAAATGGGCGGGACCTCACGCTGCCCAATGGCCAAAAGCTATTCCTCGGATCTTCGGGTAACACAGGCGCGCCTTACGAGGTGCAGCGGCCGGGTGTGGATACTCAGAAGTAGCCCGGAGGGCGACAGGAGGCGGCGATGCGCGACCGATATGTAATACCGCTGGGTGCACTGGCGGGGGTTCTCGGACTGGCGTCCTTGGCTGTAGTCTCCGTGATGGGTCAGACTGCGGCGTCGAGTGGCAAATCACCAGGCGTCAAGGCGCCAGTTCCGACAAAGGCGGCAAACCCACCTCGGACACCTTGGGGCGACCCGGATCTGCAGGGCACCTGGTTCGTGCTGGCGGACGTACCCCTGGAGCGCTCCGCGGCGAATTCAGGCAAGGAGTTTCTGACCGACGAGGAAGTGGCTGCGGCAGATGGACAAAAGGGTTTGAATCCCGGGCGCAATGCCCGCTCCACGGATAAAGCCCAAGACGTTAGTGGCGCATACAATGCCGTTTTTAACTCGGTCTTAAAGACGGGCAAGCGGACGTCGATGATCACCGATCCGTCGGATGGGAAAATTCCGCCGATCGTCCCTGGTTCCCCGGCGGCCAGCAATGGCCGCGGAGGCTTCGGCCCCGTGGGTGTAGGAGCACCGGGGGCCAACGACAATCCGGAGACTATCGCGCAATCGCCGCGTTGTCTTGGCGTGCCGATGCCTTTCCTCCCCCTGAATACCCTTTTTGCCCAGGGCACGGTGATGCAGGTGGTGCAGTCTCCCAAATCCATGGGGATCTACCTGGAGGACGATCACGCCGGCGGCGGCAACCGGGTCATCTACATGGACGGGCGTCCCCACTTGCCCTCGAAGGTGAAACTCTACCTGGGAGACTCGCGTGGCCATTGGGAAGGAAACACGTTGGTCGTGGAAACTACCAACTTTTCGCAGGGCTTTCGTGGGTCGAATATCGAGACCTACAAGATGACCGAGCGCTTCACGCGCGTGGACGCGAGAAATTTGCGCCGCGAAATCACTTTCGACGATCCCAAGACCTGGACCAAGCCTTGGACCGTTGTGGTCGAGATGGGGAGGGCCCCTGATGAGCGCCACATGATCTTCGATTCGGCTTGTCACGAGGGAAACTACGGCATGACTGGCATCCTGGTGGGTACCCGCAGGCAAGAGCAGGCTGAAAAGAAATAATCTATTGGGGACCTGACCACACACGACTGCGGCAGGTATTCGATCGGGTCGTCCTCTGCGTGATTACACCCGCTGGGAGCGCGTCCGAAACCCGCTGGGCTTGCGCGCAACCGTATGCTCCATCGGTCCGGATCAGGCGTCCGGCACCTACCGTGTCGCGGACATCGACACGGCACGGTTCATACCCTGGAAAACACCCGGCGTGAAAACCAGGATGTTCGGTGTCCGCATCGCCGCCAGAATCTCGCGCTTGCGGTAGCTGATCTCGGTGACGATCAGATCGTGTGGAACCAGCACCGCCAGCGCATCCGCACCCCGGGCTACCGTGAGCACTGAGTCGCAACTGAACTCGGGCAACAACGGGTCGTACAGAGAGACCTCAGCGCCCGCTTTCCTCAAAATCGTGAATACTTCGAGCGCCGGACTCTCCCTCACATCTTTTACGTTAGGCTTGTATGTCGCTCCCAGGCAGATGATCTTGGGATTCGAGATGCCCGCAACCGAACGGAGGATTTTCTCGGCGGTCCGGTCTGGCATAGAGTCGTTCAATAGCCGGGCGGCCTTGATCAACTGCGACGAATCCGGGAACGCGTCTACCAGGAACCAAGGGTCGATCGGTATGCAGTGCCCGCCAACGCCGATCCCAGGGCTGAGAATGTCCACCCGCGGATGCTGGTTGGCCAGCGCGATCGCCTCGTGCGTGTCTATGCCCAGTTCCTCGCATAGGATCTCAACCTGGTTGGCGAAGGCCACGTTGACATCGCGGTAGGAGTTTTCGATCAGCTTGACGAACTCCGCCGTCCGTGCCGAGGTCAGCAGCAGTTTGCCCTTTACGAAGCGTCCATACAATTCAGCGGCTCGCTCGGCGGACTCTTGATTCACTCCGCCCACGACGCGTGAATTAAAGACGGCTTCTGCCATGATATTACCGGGCAGAATGCGTTCGGGGCAGTGCGCCAGCAAGATCTCATCGCCGACACGGTATCCGGACTGCTCGAGAATCGGGGCGACCAGGCGTTCGGTGGTGAAAGGCGGAATCGTCGATTCAATCACCACCAGGTTGCCGGGCATCAGAAAAGGAACGATCGACCGGGAGGCCGCGTCAACAGCCCGCAGGTCGGGCCGCTTGTCCTCATGGATCGGCGTAGGTACCGCGATGACGAAAACGTCGGCCCGGATCAGAGTGGTTTGTGCCCGCAGGTTCGCCTGCACGTCGGGATCGCTGAAGAAGCGCTCAAAGTCCTCCTTCTCCTCCACCTTCGACGTCCGGTTGTTGATCTCCTCAACTACCTTCGCGTTCGTGTCGCAGGCCGTAACTTCGAGGCCCGCTTTCGCGAGATGAAGACAGAGCGGCAGGCCGACGTACCCGGCACCGACGACAGCTACTCGCCGGATGCTGTCGTCCGATTCAGGAACAGACATGATAAAACTCCCGTTGCCATGTGACCGTCCTGCGGATGCCCTCTTCCAGGCTCACCGTATCCTTGTGTCCGAGGTCCCGGACGGCAGGCAATGTCGATGCCCGTTTGTCGAGGGTGTTGTGATGTTCAAGGGGCACGTAGCTCACCAGGCTGTCGGATCGGCCGCAGGCGTTTAGGATGATATCCGACAGGCTCTTCATATCCGTGTAGATGGAACTGGAGATGTTATACACCGCGCCCGGCTTGAAGTTATCGGCGATCGCCCCCAGAGTTCGGCAGGTGTCGTCGATGTAGGTCAGACTACGATGGTGTGAAGAAAAAACCGTATACGGTAGGTTGTGCAGCGCGCAATAAACGAACCGGCAGACCACGCTCCGATAGTCACTGAACGGCTCTCCTGGCCCGTAAGTGTTGAACAGTCTCACAATGACGGTCTCAGTGCCGTTCTTGGCGACGGAGTTCGTCACCTGCAGCTCATTCACCCACTTGGTTATGGCGTAGTCGTTCATCTGTTTAATGGGGTGGAGGTCAGGCGTGTCCTCTTCCATCAGGCCCTTCCAGTCGCCGTAGATCTCCGAACTGGAGAAAATCACCATTCGGAAGCGTTTTCGCTCCTGCAGCCTGATCAGATTCTTCGTCCCGACCGCGTTGGTGTGCCAGAGCGTCTCATAAAAGTCCTCACCGTTCATCCGGCCGAACTCGGCCGCAGCGTGGTATACGAAGTCGAACGGTACCTGCTCCAGCACGTTCTCCATGTGCCGGTACTCGCCGACGTCTCCGCGGAAATAGTACTTGCCGTTGACTCCGTGGTGATGTGCCCGGTCCAGCACCCAAACCTCGTGCCCCTTGCGGCGCAGTATTTCCGTTAACGGCGCTCCCACCGCCCCTAGACCACCGGTTACCAGTATCTTCATATCGCTGCCATGTCCCGCTATCCTCGTTACCAAACCACGTGCCAAGATGAGTCACATCGTGGCGCACGCTTCAGCGTGCTGCGTCGGCACTCGTGCCGACGCGCGGCGGTTTCGAAATCACCGGGACAGTTTACTAGCTTACCAATCAAAGGTGAACCAGTGTCCCGTCACACGGTTCACCAAGGCCTTGATTAGCATTCTTCCATAACCTGGTCCAGCGCGAAGGAACGAGAAAGTGCTTTGGCCCGAAGCGCGCTTCAGATGGCGCACATCGACTTCCGCCACCCGCCGCGTGGCGAACCAGGACTTGAACGTGATCTCGGGCGAGATCTCGAATCCTCCGCTTTCCGGACCGTACCGCGCGAAGATGTCGCGGTTGAACAGCCGGAACGCATTCGTATAGTCCTTCAATTGCAGGCCGATCAACACTCGAGTCGTCAGCCGGAAACACCAACTCCAGAAACGGTATTGGCGCGGTATGTTCTCGTAATTCTCGGGGTGCCTGTAGCGGCAGCCGATCGCCAATGAAAAACCGTCGTCCCGCACCCGGCGCAGCATCTCCGGAATGCGTCCCACGTCATCCGAGCCGTCGCCCATCGTGATGGCGATGTAGGGCGCCCGCGCCAGGAGGAGCCCATGGATGATGGCAGTGCCCATCCCTCGCGGCGTTCCTTTGGTAAAGCCGCGGATGCGGGGGGAGCACCACATCTGCCGGATAGCCTGCGCATATGTATCATCCGGGCTGCCGTCGTCTACCAGCAGGATCTCGGCAGCGAGCGGCTCACTGTCGAGCATGGCAAGCAGCCGTTGGCAGACCACCGCGAGGTTGCCCGACTCGCGATAGGCGGGCACGATGATGCTCAACTCGGGCCGTACCGGCTCGATCTGGCCGTCGCGCCATCGCCGCATTGCCGCGAGTATTCGGACCGCCGCTTGCCCGTCCCCGTAGCGCGGGTCGTTGTAGGCGTGGTCTGCTGGGCCTTGTCCCCGCACCGCCACGTCCCGTTCCGGATGTCCCGCTGGCAGCAGTGTCGTTCCATAGCGCACGTCCAACAGCGCTTGGGGAAACAATTCCGAATCAGCCAGAAAAAACAGATCGGGGCGAGGCTTTTGCCGCCGCGGTATGTTATCGAGTTGCTCCCGAGTGAGTACTAGGACAAAACAAGCGACCCCGAGCAGATCGGCGCCCAGCATTACGAGCTTTCCCAGTATCCCATCGGCCAGAACGAGGCACGCGTCAGGCTGTTCGTCCTGCATGGCACGGAGGACCTCGGAAAAGCTGGGCAACTCCGTTCCCCGTCCCAGGATCGGGCTCTCCCGATGGATACGGCGCTCGCGGTACGCTGGGGCTTGTCCCGACGCGCCGTCCACACTGACCGTCAAAACCGAGAACTCCACGCCGTCAAAACCGAAAGACGCCAGCCAGTCCTGCTCGTAATCAAACTCGATCGGCACTAATAGCCGCGTCGTGCGACGCGGCGTTCGCTGATCGCCAGCATACTCTCCGCCGAGCGGCTCAATTTTCAGTCGGCTACCGGCCATCGCTCACCCGTTGCCCTCTCTCCAGATCTCAGCGAGACCTCGCTCAAGGTTGTATTGAGGATCGTAGCCTAATTGCTGGCGCGCCTTCGAGATGTCCGCCAGACTCCGCCGGACTTCTCCGGGGCGAAAGTCGCGATAGACAATGTTTGTCGGCACACCGGCCAGCCCGCTCACCGTTTCGGCAAGCTGGCGAATGGTTGTCGCCGTACCAGAGCCAATGTTGTAGACGGTGCCCGCCGGGGCTCTCAGCGCTGCCAGCATGATCGCCTGCACTACGTCCTGTACATAAACGAAGTCCCGTACCTGCTGTCCGTCCCCGTAAACGATCAACGGCTGCGATTGTCGCAGCAGGCCGAAGAAAATGGGCAGGACACCGCTGTACTCGTTCTGCACCATCGGGAGGCCGTAAACATTGAAAAAGCGCAGGCACAGTGCAGGCACGCCCCAGAACTGAGCCGCGAGCAGAGCATATTTCTCGGCCGTAAGTTTACTCAGGGCATAAAAGCTCGCCGGTTTTTGTGCATGATTCTCGGGGATCGGCAGGCATTCGGCTTCCCCGAAGATGGCCGACGAGCTTGCATACACGAGCTTCCGGATCCCCGTTCCCTGACAACACTTCAACAGGCGTACGGACCCGCCGACGTTCGTCCGCGCGTCGGTTTCGGGGGATTCAATCGATTTGATATTGCCTACTTGGGCCGCCAGATGAAAAACGTAGTCCGCTGATGCCACCAACTCGGGCAATTGTGGGCTCGTGCAGACATCGTCAACTACCAGGGCGAGCTTGGCGCAAATCGGCAGATTCTCTGCCTTGCCAGCGGACAGGTTATCGAGGACCGTCACCGTGGCGCCAGCCTGCAACAACCCGCGGCTGAGATTACTGCCGATAAAGCCCGCGCCCCCTGTGATCAGGCAGCTCGAGTCGCGGAATCCAGTCAGTTCCATAAGGTGAACCTAGGGATTTATCGAAAAACGGTTGGACTCCGAGGCTTTACCGAAAGCGGCCCTAAAAACTTCGCGTTCACAAGCCTTTATGACGATCGCCTGAGCACCACCCATACATTTCCGATCCTTCGAGATTAGCACCGAGCCGCAACTGCAGGCCACCGATCCGGCCTGAGCCCGACATCCTCTGCAAAGACGGCCGGGCCTTCTGCGGCGGGCCCACTGCACCCCGTACCCCCTAGCTCACCCACTCACCCCAGCATTGCGGCACCTCCACGGTACACTAAAGGCCTGGCTTCTGGATGCCTCATCTGCGGGTCTCCCCGGCGCGTTGCGTTTCGCTATCGGAATTATGATTACTTGCGGTGCAGCTCCTGCGGGTTAGTGTCAACTAGTCCCATACCCAGCCCCGAAGCAATTGAAGATCATTATCGGCGTAGATTCGCGAAGGGTAACTATGAATTACGGCGGCGATATGCCGAACAATATCAGCTAGTAGATCGCCAGTACCTGAAAATACTACAACCTCTGGTTTCGGCGGCGAGGCCGTCGATTCTGGATGTCGGCTGCTTTACGGGCGACCTGCTGTCACTACTCGCGGCTCATGGCTGGGACGTCTATGGCCTTGAGCTACAGCCCGAAGCTGTGCGAATCGCGCGCGAGCGGCTGCCGGGCCGAGTGTACCAGGCGGACGTACACGGAAAGGACTTTCCAGAGTTACAGTTCGATGTTGTAAGCATGCTCGGATTGATCGAGCATGTTGTCGACCCGGTGCAGATGATCCGCCGTGGTGCGGAGCTGGTAAGACCCGGTGGCGTTCTGCTGGTTCAGACACCCGATAGCGGGTCGATACTGGCCCGGGTCATGGGAAGGCTTTGGCCCATGTACGAACCAGTCGAGCACATCCATGTGTTCACGCGGCGCGCTCTTACAACTGTGTTCAGCCAAGTAGGATTGACGGACGTGAAGATTCGGACTCACGTGAAACCGCTGTCGTTCGACTACGTCTGGCAGATGTTAGCGAACTTCGGCCCCGAGATCCGCCGGTTGCTGACGCCGCTGTACCGAATGACGCCAGCGATCATTTGCCGCCGGGCGCTGCCTTTCTACGTTGGAGAGTTCATCGCAACGGCAAGAAAACCCGGATTAAGTAGCCCAGTGTGATCCCGCGTGTGATTCAGTCGGTCCGCTTGGCGGCGCGTGTGATGGTCCTAAGGCCTCCCCGCCGCGGCGCGTGAGCGGTGGTCCTCGTCCGCGCCCGCTTCAACCTGTACTGTGCGAGACCCCTTCAGCAGATGCGCCTGCCCCGTCACCGCGTCGTAGGCATAGGCCCGAATTAGAATACTGCCGCCGCTGACAGCCGTAACTGGAACGGCTGCTTTCCAGCCGGTTGAGAGTGCTTCGTAATTCCCGATTGCCGCATACACGTCCGAGCGGCTCACCGTGGGAAAACAGACGGCAGCGATACTCGGTCCGCTGCCGGAATCGGCGATAACCATGATTGCGTGAGCCCGCTCGCCCCTTTCAGGCAAGTAGGCCCAACCTACCAACTCAATTGTCGTCGCAGTAACTTGAACGGTTTCGAGAAATCCAGCCGAGCCTTGGTCGGGCGAAGTAGGCAACCTCTTAAGGTACTGCTGGTCCCAGACCGCCGGATGTAGCCAACCTTTGCGATTCAAGAAATCGACTTTGGCTTTGAAATCGTCGAAGTTATCTTTAGGGAAAATATTGCGGTACTCAGGCAACTCGAATCCGTTCACTGCGGCAACCGAAACCTTGCCGTGCAACTCTTGAAAGTACGAGTGAACCATGAGAGGGAGCGCGGCTCCGGTCTGCTGAGCCCTGGCCGCGATCGCAATGAAGCCCAGCACCGACAGGAGCGCGAGCAGGGAAGAATACAGCTTCAATCGAATGTTGAGAAGTGCGAGGTCCTCAAGCGCCATGGTCGTGAGAATGACGACGGCTACGGGCAAGAATGACGAGGCCAGGACGTACCGCGACGCATCCAGCGGATACGTGGCACCGAACGAGTATCGGGTAATTGCGGCACCGAGGCCCGACACCAGCGAGAGCCCGCCGATACCAATCCAGATCCACACCGCGCGCCGCCGCTCCAAGGAGAGCGATAAACGAAGCTCCACGATCGACGCAGCAAAAAAGAGGACCATGATCAAGACTCCGGCAGCTCGCGCGAGCGTCAGCGGCTGCGGCGCAAGAGAAAGCGATACGAAATTGCCTGTATACGCCAAGAAAAACAATACAATCTGATGGATATTGAGTCCGGCATCCGAACCATGCGCAGGGCTGTCGTACGAAACCGCCACCTTCAGGCAAGCTACCATCGATCCACAGAACAAAAGCGCGAACCCCACGGCGTAAGCTCTCCTGGCTACAATCGTTCGAACACTGTGATACTTAGTCAGAAACGCCGGAAGCATCGCCCACAGAACGGCCCCATTGGCTAACGTGAACGTAGCCGCTGTGGCGACCGCGCCTGTAGCGATTAGTTTGATGCCTGCTGGCAATCGCGATTGAATGAGGCGCACGCCTATAGCGGCGAGCAGAAAAACGAGCACATAAACCAGAGGCAGCGCCCACAACCATACTTGGTATGCCGCCGGATTAAAAACAAAAAAGCCGCTGGCTGCGAGTGCGACCCACGGGATCGCGCTCTGATAGCTAAGTTCTTTGGCGGTAATCCACATGCACAAAAGACAGAAGACCACTGCTAGGGACCAGTTCCACAGCATGATCCCGAGTTCGTCCATCGCGGTAAGGTGCCACGAGAGGGCGGACGAAAGGATAAGGGCGCCGACGTCGTGTTCGCCCTTCGTAGTCAGCACCAGCCGGAGCCAAGACAGTCCGCCCGCATCGGCGCTTCGGAGTGTGCCTATGAAGTCCCACTCGTCCCAAAACGGTACATTGACGCCGTAATGAACTGTCTTATTCAGGATCGAGAGCGAGCAGAAAGCCAGAACGAGAATGGAAACAACTGCAATAGCCCACTGCTGGACCGTTGCCGCCGATATGGCTGGGCTTCGTGCTTGTCGTTGGCCGGCGCTACCTCCCGTTTGCATCGCCTCTGCGATCCTCCTCTGCCGTTTCACCGCTTGCGGAAACCGTATCCGGCGATCAGCCTAATCGGAGCGTGCCGAACCCGCATTGGGTGCGAAAGCTAGCGGCATCTGTACGTCCTCCGTCTGCCGTCACTCGCCGATGCGTCCAGAGGAGTAACATTTGGCATGCGCACCAATTTACGTTAGCAGTTCCGTCCGCGCCAAGATCAAACCTTGCGAATCACGGAATCGAGTCGTGTTTATACGGTGGACTAAGGCGATGGGTTTAAGGCTATCAAGTTCGGCGCTGCCGATCAACTGCCACCTGAGCGAGCCGCTGCATGTTTGGGAACAGATCCATGGTCGGCTTCTCACAGGGCTTCTCATCCTCTGTCAGGCCCATAAACGAGAAGTGCCCGGATGCCGGACGGCCACCTGCGAGGCCACAGGCCTGCCCCTGCTGGGAAAGAGCATGCGACCGTCTACCCCGCCATCGCGCTGTCGGGGCATTGCTCTGCCGAATCCTCGCGCGTCCTCGTATCGCGCTGGGCTGATGCCAATGGCGCTGAGGACGCCTTCCAAAAAAAAGGAACTTTCGCGCCGCCAGCTCCAACCGATTGTCTCGCTAAAATGAATGAAACCATCGCTCCCGCGCATACGTAGGACACTTCCAATGGCTCTCCGGAGACGCGCCTGCCTGGTGCCGGTGGTGATCTGGCTGGCGTTGCGCCCGGCGGCCCGTGCCGATGATAACACTCAAAAACAAGAGAAACGCGGGGAAAACCCGAACGATGAGCCGGCGGGGAGTAAACCGCGGGAAGAGGCGGACGAAACCGTCTACGATCCCGGACCTAATGTGACGTCGCCCCGTCTGATCCACCAGGTCCAGCCCGAGCGCCGGGAATCGCCTGGCTTCCGCCTCTCTGGCAAAGTAGTGATCTCACTGGTCGTAAGCTCGACGGGGGTGCCGGCGAAGGTCAATGTTGTGAAAGGCATCGACAAAGACGTGGACCAGAGTGTCATTGCGGCGGTAAAGCAGTGGCGTTTCACTCCAGGCAAGAAGGATGGCAAGGCCGTAGCGGTACGGGTCACGGCAGAGGTGCGCTTTAACGATCTGTAAGGGCACTCGTAGCAAGATCCACGGAAGAGAGTCATGACCAGAATTGCCGATCTGTTGGACAGAGATTTGTCCAGACCTATCGACGAGTTCATCCAGGTCGGCAACGATGATCCGGATACGGTCTTCACGGAACTGACCGAGTACATTGCGACGGATCGTATCAGGGCCGGGTACGAACAACTGTTTTCCGCGATAGCGGCAGCTTCGAAATCGCCAACCGAAAGCGTCGGAATCTGGATCTCGGGCTTCGCTGGCTCCGGGAAATCTTCCTTCGCAAAAAATCTCGGATACGTTCTGGCGAACCGCGAAGTACATGGCACCCCCGCCAGCTCACTCTTCCTGAAGCAAGTGGAATCCAAGCGGATTACTGAGTACGTTGAGTCCCTCAATCGCGCGGTCCCCTATGAAATCTTCAGATTCGACGTGCAAACGTACCTGCCGCTGCAAACCAAGTCCGAGCAGATCGCGGAACTCATGTGCCGGGTCCTGCTGCGCGATTTGGACTATGCGGAAGACTACGATATCTCCGAGCTGGAAATGGAACTGGAACGGGAGGGCAAGCTTACAGCGTTTCAGGATCACTGTCGCGCGGAATATAAGGATGAGTGGAGAAAGATTCGTAAAGGCAGTCAGAAACTTGCCCGCACCAGCGCCTTAATTCACCGGCTCGATCCCCGGACCTACGCCGCGACGGACACGTGGCTGAACATGGTTCAGGCCCGGCCTTCCAGGAGGCTGAGTGTCAAGGATTTGGTTGAAAGATCGTTCGATCTATGCGAAATTCGCCGCCCCGGGAAAGCCTTCGCCTTCATCGTGGACGAAGTGGATCACTACGCCGCGCTTGACGGTGAACGCCTCGAAAACCTGCGAGCCGTCGTCGAGCAGTTTGGCAAGGAAAGCCTTGAGCGGTTCAAGGCCGGGAAGTTTCCGGGCCCCGCGTGGATCATCGTTACGGCCCAGGAAAAGCTGGCAGAGATCTGCAACCGCCTCGCAGCCAGCCGCAGCGACCTGCCTAAACTAGAGGACCACTTCAAGCACCAGATCGACCTGTTTCCTTCCGATATCCGCGAGGTGGTCACCCGCCGCGTGCTACGCAAGAAGGAGAGCCAAGAGTCTATCCTCAGGAAGCTGTTTCGCGACTGCGGTGCTTCGCTGAATCAGAATGTCAAGCTGGAGCGATGCTCCCGCCGCACGGAGTTCGACGAAGATCAGTTTGTCCAGTCTTATCCCTACCTTCCGCATTTGCTTGACCTATCGATTGACATCATGGCTGGCATCTGGCTACAGCCCAATGCGCCACAATACCTCGACAGTAGCAATCGCACCATCGTCAAGCAGTCTTACGAAATGCTCATGTCGGACCGGACGCGGCTCGCCGATCAGTCCGTCGCCGTTCTGGTGAGCATCGACAAGATCTATGAACTGGTGGAAGGGAATACTCCGTGGGAGAAGCAGAAGGACATACTTGACATTCGCCAACGCTTCGACGACGACAAAGAGTACCCTGGTATGGCTGCGCGAGTGGCGAAGGCCATCTGCCTGATGGAGTTTGTCAAAACCGATCTGCCGCGCACGACCAAAAACATCGCCGCGCTGCTGGTCCAACGTGTGACCGAAAGCCCGCCCACGATTGCGGTGGCATCGATCCTCGATCGTTTGCAAACGGCGCACTACGTCCGCGATACCGAAGACGGCTGGAAGTTCTATGACTTCGATGAACTGCGCCGCGCCACGGCCGCTCTGGAGTGGCAGAGAAAACGGGTGGGCATGGTTAATCCCAGGCCTCCCGGGTGGCACAACCACCTGATCCAACTTGTTAAGGGGTTGTTTGCTCGCTCCTTGACTTGGTACTCGCGGCCCTTGCGCGAATTCAATGCCTCTGTAACTCGATCGCTCGAAGAAATCGTTGGCGCCCTTGACCACCTATCCATCAACATGGTTGCTTTTGACCGCCAGTCCATGAACATGGTTGCCCTCGACCGCCGCAGCGGTGCTGAGCCGCTGTTGCTGGACCACCTTTCTATGAACGCAATTGCCCTTGACCGCCTTTCCATGGACGCGGTTGCCCTGGAAGCGCGATTGGCGCAGTTGGAGAAGCGGAGCGCCACGCTGGCTGAGTCAGTCCAAGCTCAGCTTGAAATCTTGCACGAGCAGGTAAAGGCCCTAGCCAGCATGCAGAAGACTGCGAACCCGGAAGACGCCACCGGCAGGATAGATGTGGACTGGGACAAGCGAACCCGTAAGAGCTCTCGATGCCACATCGATGCAGGTCGCGACAGAACGGCGTATCTGATTGGACTGTTCGGGACCGGCCGCCGGTATATCAACGAACTGATGCTGGAGAACATTGGAGAAAGGGCGAAGTATTTTAGGGATACGATCCGATTGCATCCAGGTCCGACACCTATGATCTACAGCGGCCATGCCACCATCCGGCATGCCTCTCGCGCCCAGGAGTTGCCGGATGTTATGAGCCGTATATTGGAAGCGGTCAGGTCTGGATTCGCCGATCTGATTTTTGTCTACCGTCATCCTCTCGACTCGCTGCTGACCAACTGGATTTGGTGGCGGACATACATTCGCGAGAACAGATTGATTTCCGGCATCTCGCAGGTTTATCGGAACACAGACGATCTATGTGCCGATTTGGACCTCAATTTCCTGGACTTCACGGCTTTTGCCGAAGGCGACCCGGATTTTTTCGCCGGCGTACCAGGCCCGCCATTTCTGTCTTTCCAGGAGTTTGTTGAGGAAACGGAGCTTCATCGGCAATCCGCCACACTCACTTTGCGGCTTGAGGATTTTATGGCCGATCCGTTCCAGGAGTTTTCTAAGATCGTCGGAGTCATGTCGGTCGATCTCGATTTGAGCCGATTATCTTTAGCCCCTCCGAGAAGCAGGCCTTACGGCTATTTAGCTGTACAAGACAAAGTCCCTCGATTCAGAAATTTTATCAACGAGCTGAACGCGGAGACAAGGACACGGATTGAGGCCATGGGCTACACAGTGGGGCGGGGCCGTGTCCTGCCCAAAGAATGACCGATTGTGGCCGGCCTGGAAATACTATAACCTGTTATTGGATTTGACCTCGTCGATCAGGAGGGCCGGCCGCTGCGCCGGGCCGCACCCCTGACCACTGCTGACACTGTCCAAGTGCTCAAAAAGGAGACTTCTCGCCTGCTAATGTCTTCTAGCTGCAGAAAGTTTGAGGGGCGTAATCATGACCGAACTGGAGTACGCAATCAGACACGGAGGGCTGACGCCTAATCGGCTCCTGACAAAGATTACGCGCCGGGGATTCGGGGCGTCTATCCTGAGCGGTCTCGCCGGTGTGGCAGCGTCGCGCCCCATAAGTGAAACTTGGAGAGCGGCAGCGGAGTCTGATTTCACTATTGCGATTATTCCCGATCCTCAGTTCCTGGCTGAATCGTGCCCTGACAATTTCGGTGGCTATTACGCTGCCATGATGAAGTGGATCGTCGACCACAAGAACATGGTTTTCAAAGCCAGCACGCCATCCTTTGACGCTAACATCAAGGCAGTAGTAGGCGTCGGCGATTGCGTGAACTCGACCGCCGGTACCAATCAGTTCGCGAACGCACAGGCCGCCTGGACGATTCTGGACCGGAATGGCATGGCATTCACGACACCTCCGGGGAACCACGACTATGCTGGAGAACCTTCTTCCCGGAGCCGGCTGGGAGCGCAATTCGCAACCGGCTTTTTCTCCGCAAGCTACCGCTCGTCAGTTTACGGCTCCGGTATCGATCTTGGTGGCGGAGACATGGCTTACTGGATTGGATCTCACGACGCTACCGGCGCCAACACAGCCGTAAAGTTCGTCATTTCCGGCATAAGACTGCTTATCCTGGCGATGGATTTCTTTGCCGGAAGCGCCGCATGGTCCTGGGCCTATGACGTGATGCTGGCGAATTCCGATTGCGAATGCTACATCACGACTCATGCGTGGCTGACCATGAATGGAACGCACTTCCAGAGAACGGATACTTACGGGCCAAACTCATACGCGATGGCTGGTGCGCCTTACTCTAACTCTGCCGCTGAAGCGTGGAGCACCATCGGCGTAAACACTTGGTCAAACCTGTTCGGGATTTTCAGCGGCCACGATATTCTCGGTAGTCAGAATTCAGATCCGTCAGGTGCGCCTTCTCCACCGTGGTTTTGGCAGCAGGTTCCGCTTAAGAGCGACAGTTCGCGCGGGCAGATTGTCCAGCAATTGTTTGCCAACTCTCAGCAACTAGACAGTGCCTGTAGTATGTCTGTGAGTACAGCCAGTGGAGCGGGACAGATTGCGAGCGTTTTCCTGCTCAGTCGCCGGCCCGCATTGGGATTACTCGAAGGCCGTATGATCTCCACGCAATCGGGAGAGTGGTTTGGATCGCGATCCGCATCCTTCCCTGGCGGAACAAGCTGGAGCGCCGCCGAAACGCTCCTGTTCTCGGTTCCATTCACAGGGCTCCAAAGAGAGCGACTTGCGCGCCCGATACCAAGACGTTGAACATTTTCATGCGTGCGGCAGGTGCCCGCGCGCCGCCCGCCATGGCGCCGGCTGGGCACTCGACCACTTATCGAGACGTACAGGATGATCGAGCGCTTTCACGCGCGCGGACGCGAGAAATCTGCGGCGCCAAATCACTTTCGACGAGCCCAAAGACCTGGACGAAGCCTTGGACCGTTGTGGTCGAGATGGGGAGGGCCCCTGATGCACGATATGAATTCATCGACGGCCCCATCCTGCGCGAAGCTCTGGCGATCATGGCTTCCAACAATGGCTCAGACAAACCTTAAGCCACGGTGCCGCCGCGCCTACGTCCGGTTTTTGAGACGCGCCACGGCTTCAAGACAGTTTCCAGATCTCTTCGGAGCCATGTGGCAACGGGGCCTTCGCGCCGGATCGCCCAGGTGAGCATCGATCCGCCTTCGAGAGCCGTGATGACACGCGCCAGGCGCGCGGTGTCGCAGTGCACCAGTTCGCCGGCTGCCACGGCTTCCCCCAGCAGAGCGCGGTACCCCTCTTCGGTGGCGCGCGAATGTTCGACAGCCAGGCGATGAAAATCCGGATCGGTAAGATCGATTTGGAGGAACGCCAGGTGATTCGCTAGCGCCTCCGGCGTTTCGGCCATTTGCGCCATCATTTCGACAGCCGAGAAGATCGCGCCGAGCGGTGATCGGTGCGCGGTGCGAAGTTGGGCGAAGCAATCAGGCACCCCGGCAGTTCCGGCCCGCGCGACTTCGAGCAGGAGTCCCCGTTTGGAGCCGAAGCGTTGGAGCAGAGTGGCCGGCGCGAGACCCGTTTCCTGGGCGACGTCGCCGAGCGTTAGATGCGCGGGGCCGAGGCGTCCGATCACCCGCGCGGTGGCGGCGATCAACTGTTCGTCGGTCAGGGTTCGGCGGCGGGACATAACCCCATTATAAACAGCGGTTCACTTTGAGCCTTGACAATAAGTAAATGACCATTTACTATTCTTTCGGAGGGGCGGGGATGGCCGCGCGAAGGCTTCAGGACAAGATCGCCGTGGTGGCGGGAGCAACCCGTGGCGCGGGGCGGGGAATCGCGTGCGCGCTCGGGGAAGAGGGCGCGACGGTCTACTGTACCGGGCGCAGTGTGCGCGGAAAGAGCGCGATGAAGGGCCGTCCCGAGTCGATCGAGGAAACCGCCGAATTGGTCACGGCCCGCGGTGGGGTTGGGATCGCGGTCCAGGTGGACCACACGCAACCGGAGCAGGTGAAGGGACTGTTCGCGCGCGTGCAAGCGGAATCCGGCGGGCTGGATATTCTCGTCAACGATGTTTGGGGCGGTGAGGAGCTAACGGAATTCGGGAAAACGTTTTGGACGGTTTCGCTCGAAAAGGGCTTCACCATGCTCGAGCGCGCCGTGCATGCCCACATCATCACGGCGCATTTCGGAGCTCCGCTGATGTTCGGCCGCGGCCGCGGGTTAATCGTCGAAATCACGGATGGCGATTCCTGGGGGTATCGCGGAAATATTTTCTACGACCTGGTGAAGACCTCGGTGATCCGGCTGGCGTTTGCCATGGCGTATGAGCTGCGCAAGCGGAACATTGCGTCGGTGGCCCTCACCCCGGGCTTTCTTCGCTCCGAACAGATGCTCGATAATTTTGGCGTTACCGAAGCGAACTGGCGCGACGCCGGCCAGAAAGATCCGGATTTTCTCGAATCGGAAACACCTCTGTTCGTGGGGCGCGCGGTGGCTGCGCTGGCGGCGGATCCGGATGTCGGGAACAAAAGCGGACGTGTTTTCAGCTCGTGGGACCTTTCCGACGAGTACGGATTCACGGACGCCAGCGGCGCCCGGCCGCATTGGGGGCGCCATGCGGAAGCGAAATACGGAAAGGTCCCCAGGTGCGATGAAGGATTTTACTCCTACGGGAAGGGATTGATGGAGATCGCTTTTCCCGATTGGCCGGAATGAGAAAGCCTGCTTCTCATTCTTCGAACGACTTCAAGCGCCGTTCCACATTCATCCGCAGCTCTGCTTCCATCGGAAACGCGCGGTTCAAATGCGTGGGCAACGACTCGACGACATCCGAATAAGTGGCCGGGGAGTGGCAGTGGACAGCGGCATAACCCAAAGCGTCCGCCAGGCGGCAGGAAATTTTTACGACTTTGAGCAGCGGCGAATCGGCGTGGCCGAACGGCTCATGGTGGCGCGCGCACATCTCGGCGAATTCCACCGGGAACTCCCACTTCTTCACCAGCCACGCGCCGGCCATTCCGTGGTCCACACCGACTGCCGCGCGTTCCGCTGCGAGCATTTCCTCCGTATCGTTATGTTCCGCGCTAAGAACGGGGCCGATGTCCGGGGCATAGGATCTCACCAGCCCCAGCCGGCCGACATCGTGCATCAGGCCCATGGTGTAAGCGCGATCGCCTGAGAAATCGAACACGGGCGAGATCTCTTCCGCCACCACAGCGCATGCCGCGCTATGGCGCCAGCACTGGCGAATCAAAGGCCCGCCGTTTCCCAGGAAGGCTCGCATGGCCACCGTAATGGCCAGCGCCTTGATGCGCTCGAGGCCCAGCACCGCTACGGCGTGGCGCAGCACCTGCATCTTTGAGGCAAATCCGAACAAAGAGGAGTTCGCCAGGAACAGCACTTCAGCGGCGAACGCCGGATCGCCCAGCATCACCTTCGCCAGCCGCTGCAAATCGATGTCCGGATCGGCCGAGAGCGAAAGCACCTGGTTGGCGACCGAGTGAAACGGCGGCAAATTGGTGAGCTTCACCGGGATGGTGACAGTGTCAGTGGCAAAATCCTGCTCGGTGAGAAATCCGGCTGGTTTCTGGATGGTGGTCTCGACCACACCCTTCAGGGTTTCAGGCATACCGCCCATATCGGAGGGCGGGCAGCGTAATTCGATGCTTGCTTTAGTTAGTAGGGCGCTTCCGATATCTGGGGTGATACTTCGTATGGCAGGTGGTGCAGGCGGTAACGATCTGGTCGTTCAAGCTGACAATGGCCTGTACATCTTTAGCGCGGACCGCTTTGATCGAGGCCACACCGGCCTCCACCAACAGCTTGGCATCCTGCATCCACTCGTCTTGGTCGCGGGCCCGGCCCGGCATCATCAGGAGGTTGCCCGATTCGGCCAGCATCAGGGCCTGATTCTGCAAGGTGTTCCACTCGATATCGGTCGAGGGCGGCTTCCGTTCAATATATAGGAGAGCGTCGGAGTAAGGATAGGTCACGGCCAGCATGATCTGCGAAACGCTGGCGACGGGTTGAAAGGTGGGCGCCTGCGCGATCGCCGCGCCGGCCAGAAAAAGCAATCCCAACGTTCGCATGGTCGCTCCCGGCGAAGAAGGTGTCTTCGCTTGGGTGATTCTAACACTTCGTAACGCCGGCGGTCTTCGCCGCCGGTGGGGTAACCACGCCCTAGTAAAGTACCGAGGGCAGGTACGCTCCCACGGGCTCGTTGTAAAGCCCGATGGTCATGAGGGTCATAGGATATACCACGCGCAGGCTGTTCTCCAGGCACCAGCGGAAGAGTTGCGAGTTGCGGGTGGGCACCAGGATTCCGGGTCCGCCGAAACTATCCGCGGATGCGATCAAGGCCTGAAGTTCGAGATTGGATTCGCCCACGGCATGCCCGAAAAATGCCAACGACGAAGCGTAGCCCGTGATCCGGCCGTGCCTCTCTACGACGACCGCGGTACCCTGGCCGATGGCGTCATGCAATTCGCCCGACCGGTTGTGGCCGTGCACCATCTCGCAAATCCGGTTGGCGGCCTCCAGGTCGCTCTGTTGGGCGGTTCGGACGGCGCAGCCCTCCACGGTTTTCTTGATGGGAGGACCTTGCATAATGGACATCGGCTCGCGCGCATCAAAACCCAGCTTCGTGTAGAGCGAAAGCGAGCGGTTATGAAACGCCGATTGGAGCAACCGGACGCCTGGAAAGCCACGCTCTCGCGCACGGTCCAGGACGGCCTGCATCAGGCGCCGTCCCACACTTCGATTCTGAACATCCGGATCGACCGTAATCGGCCCGATTCCAGCGATGGCGGAGCGTTCATCCAGGCAATTGCTGCCTATGATCCGCCCATCCGCTTCCGCCACCACGCAGTAGTAGCCAGGATGCGAAAACATCATCCCCAGAAGTCCCACCCCGGCTTCGGGCGCTGGAAGATCTGGCGGATAGCCATGCTGACCGTTGACAGTGGCGAACGCTTCATAACATATGCGGCCACAGGTGTCGGCGTCTTGGGCCGTCGCCCGGCGAATTCGCAACGCGGTTGTGAGGGTTGGACTGGACATAGAAGGTCTCCTCTCTGACATTGGTTCAACTGGAGAGGTGATTCTAACATGCCCGGTCGGACGATCTTGCTTCACCGGTAGGTGGCACAGGCGCATGCTCAACGGCCGTTTCCCGTATCGCGACTCCGGCTTGCGGCACCCAGATCACATAGATTATCGATGTGAGCCGGACCTCATAAGACTGATCTGGGCGCGCTTCCTCGAAGGCCGTTTCGGGACTACGAGATTTTCAACCCGCGGAACGTCGCTTGCTTTCGATGGTGCGATACTTCGGAGATGGAAGTAGGCCTCTTTCCCAACCCGCGCAGGCCCGGAATTGGCCTGGGACCGCGCCGCGAAGCCCAGCGCCCCCTTCTGCCACAGCACGCCCGCCACTGTCCCGTGCTCGAAGCCGGAAGCTCCGTAGGCTTCCTTGTCCATCCTCCGCTCGCTGAAAAAGAGACCTTTCAAATCGGGTATGAGGGGGAGGGCCGTTATCAGTTTGTCTACTCGGTGAACACCAAAGGAAACAACTGGGAACCGGTCTTTACCGTGACGTATCTGCTGCCGGTGGGTGGGATCGGCGCCACTAAACGCGAAATTAAGATGCACATCCAGGACACGCCGCAAACCCAGGAAATCGCCCACCTGATGCCCGGTATGTTCATCTCCCAGGATGACATGGGGACACCGGCAGGTGCCGTGACTCTGCGGGGAGCGTGGAACTTCCAGACTGCGCCGGGATGGGACACGGTCTACACTCCGGTCTTCAACATGATCGAGCGGCCCGTCGCCCCGATGCTGGTGATCCGTGTCGAGACCGATTGGTACGTTCACGACTCCGAGTTCCGCTATGTCCTCCAGCCGGGCGAAACGATTTCTGCGTCACACAGCATGCCGATTGGGCAGGTGATCTTTGTGCCACGAGAAGAGATCACCTTCTGCAACGGCACCGAAGAGGAGATCGCGGCGCGACACCAATCCAGTCAGGCGTTCTACGACGAAAAGGCGAGGACGAAGGTCAAGACGCCATATGGATTGGAATACAGCCCACACTATCAGCGCACGAGCCGCCGGAAGAACGAGACAACCGAACCGCGTGGCAGGGACGCAGCGGGCGATCCCACTGCTTAGCCAGAACATTCGCTCCCGTGACACGCCCACTGAAACCACCCACCCGCCATCTCGGACACTTACCAAGAACCGCCAACCCCGCACTCCGGGCCGCAACTTCAACCTCTCCTACCTGCTCCAATCTCCGTGCTATAGATGGACTGTAGGAACTCCTCGAGACCACTTCCTGCGGCAGCCTTCAAGCAGTTTTAAGCAAAAATACGAAACGAACCCATTCTTGGCGCCATGTAACTGAAACCAAAGCAGATCCTGTTCGCAAAACGAACCCAAAACGAGTGCCGCCGGACCCCCTGCCGCTGTCGACGGCCACCGGCAACAAGCGCGCGCGCGCCAAACCCGCTTCGCCCGAAGCCTCCAAGTCGTTGTTGTATTATAGGGTGTACTTCATGAAGGCCTTACTGGAAGCCCTCCAGCCAGGAGATCAGGACTGGGAGCTGGCCCGCGCAATTGACCCCGCCCGTTTACCAGCACACATCGCAATCATCATGGATGGCAACGGCCGCTGGGCCAAGCGGCGGCGCCTGCCCCGTGTGGCCGGACACCAGGCGGGTGTCGGTCCGGTGCGCAGCGCGGTGGAGACGTGCGCGCGGCTCGGCGTCAAGGTGCTCACGCTGTACGCCTTTTCCGTGGAGAATTGGAAGCGGCCGCGCGGCGAAGTGGAAACACTGTGGCGGCTGCTCCGCTTCTATCTGCGCCAGGAACTGCCGGATCTGCAAAAGAACGATGTCCGCCTGCAGGCCATAGGACGCCTGGACGCGTTGCCCCCGCAAGTGCGTCGAGAGCTCGAGTCCGCTGTGGAAGCGACGGCTGCCAACCGTGGGCTGCTGGTGAATCTGGCGATCAACTATAGCGGCCGCGCCGAGATCGTCGATGCTATCAACTCGATTCTGGAGATGGCGCGTCTGGATGGCAGCATCGCTTCCTTGAAGCTCGACGAGGAGCTGATCTCGGCCAATCTCTACACGGCGGCCTGCCCCGACCCGGACCTGCTCATCCGCACCTCGGGCGAGATGCGCATCAGCAACTTCCTGCTCTGGCAGATTGCGTATTCGGAGTTGTACGTGACTGAGACGTTGTGGCCGGACTTCACGCGTCGCGATCTGCTGCAGGCGATCTTCGAGTACCAGAAACGTGACCGCCGCTACGGCGGACTGAGCGTCGTGTCCCCCCGCCAGCAGGACGAAGAGGCTCTCATCGCAGCGCTCCGCTCGTCATGAAGCGGATTCTAACCGCGCTCGTACTGATTCCCATCATTGTTTATGTGGTGCTGTGGGCGAACTTCTGGCTCTTTGCCGCGGTCCTGGCGGCTGCGGCCTGCCTGAGCTACCGGGAGTATGACGCGATCGCCGGCCGTTACGGATTCGGCGCTCCCGGACCCCTCGGATACGGCGCCGGCCTTCTGCTGCTGTTCTGGACGCGCGAGTCGTGGCTGCTGATAGTGGTAGCGGCGATCCTGGCAATGGCGTTAGCCCTGCGCGACGAGCTGGCGAAGTCGCTGCCGCGGGCCGCCCTGCTTCTGGTGGGGGTGGTGTACGTCTTCGGCTGCTGGAAATGCGCGCTGCCGCTGCGGGAGGCGAGCCCGCATTGGCTGATGTACGGCTTGCTGGTGAACTGGACTGGCGATATCGGCGCTTATTATGTCGGCCGGAGCCTCGGCCGGCGGAAACTCGCGCCGCGCATCAGTCCGCAAAAAACCTGGGAGGGCGCCGTGGGTTCGCTCGCGACTTCGGTGTTGATCGCGGGCGGTTATCTGATGCGCTTCATCCCGGGCGTCGGGTGGCCGCAAATCATCGGACTCACGCTTGTCGCCAACGCCGCCGGCCAGGTGGGAGATCTCGCAGAATCGGCCATGAAGCGCGGCGCCAGCGTAAAGGATAGCGGCGCCATCCTGCCTGGGCACGGCGGTTTTCTGGACCGCGTGGACAGCACGCTGTTCTCGCTGCCCGTGATCTACGCGTATTTGCAGTTGACCGCTACAATGAAATAACCGTGGCCCTCACATGCTACCTGGATGCTTTTTCGGGAATCGCAGGCGACATGCTGGTCGGCGCACTGGCGGACGCCGGCGCTGACCGCGATGCCATCTCGAGCGCCATCGCGTCGCTGGAATCGGGAGCAGTCGTTTCGTTTGAGAAGGTCAAGCGCTGCGGCCTGGCCGCGACGAAGTATCGTGTGTTCGTCGAACAGACGCACGCGCACCGCCATCTTTCCCACATCCTCGGCATGATCGAGAAGGCCGACCTGGCCGAGCGCGCGAAACAGAATGCGCAGGCCGTGTTTCGGAAGCTTGGCGAGGCCGAGGCGGAAGTACACCAGGTTCCCATCGACAAGGTGCACTTCCACGAGGTCGGCGCGCAGGATTCGATTGCAGACATCGTTGGCGCTTGCGTAGGCTTCGACCTGTTGGGCGTGGATACAATCGTGTGCTCGCCGGTTAACGTGGGCAGCGGGACGGTCAAAACCGAACACGGCGTGCTTCCGGTGCCCGCGCCCGCCACGGCGCGGTTGCTGGCGAATGCGCCGGTGTATGCGCGGGGACCCGCGGTGGAACTGACCACGCCCACCGGCGCCGCGGTCGCGGCCACGCTAGGGAGCCACTTCGGAGTGCTGCCGGCGATGAAGATTAGGCAGATGGGCTATGGTGCGGGCGATCACGATTTCGCGGAACACGCCAACGTGCTGCGCGTAATCCTGGGCGAGCCAACGGGGGCGCAGGAGGCGCTGGCGGTCTCAGTCATCGAAGCCAATATCGACGATCTGAACCCGCAGGTGCTGGCCTACGCCACCGAGCGCATGCTGGACTCGGGCGCGCTGGATGTGACCTTGCAGCCCATCCTGATGAAAAAAGGCCGCCCCGGCAGCTTGCTGCGCGTGATCGCGCGGCCAGAGGACCGCGAAGCGATTTCGCAACTCATTTTCGCCGAGACATCTACGCTCGGTCTGCGAACCTACCAGGCCGAGCGACGCGTGCAGGCGCGCACCTGGACCGAGGTGGAAACGCCCTTCGGCAAAGTGCGCATGAAGGTTTCGAGTGAAGGCACCTATGCGCCGGAATACGAGGACTGCCGGAAACTGGCGCTAGCATCCGGCGTGGCCTTGAAGCAAGTGATTGCCGAAGCGAATTTCGCGTATCTCAGCCGATCGAAATGAAATACTACATCACTACCCCGATCTACTATGTCAACGCCGCGCCGCATATCGGCCACGCCTACACCACCATGGTGGCCGACGCCGTGAAGCGCTTCAAGCGCATGCAAGGCTATGACCCGGTGGTGCTGACCACCGGCTCGGACGAGCACGGCGTCAACGTGGAGCGCGCGGCGCAACGGGCGGGCAAGACGCCCAAGGAATTCACGGATGCCATCGCAGCCGAATTCGAAAGACAGTGGCAGGCGCTGGGGCTCGAGATCGATTATTTCCAGCGCACCACCAGCCCGCAACACGCGCGCGTGGTGAATGACTTGTTCGAGCGCTGCCGCAAGAACGGAAAGGTCTACAAGGCGTCCTATACCGGGCAATACTGCATCTACGACAACCTCTACGTCAACGACGCCAAGCCCGGCGAAAACTGCCCGGACTGCGGCCGGCCGACCGAGACCGTCACCGAAGAGAACTTCTTCTTCAAACTCTCGGAGTATCAGGACGACCTGCTGAAGTTGTACGAAAGCAATCCCGAGTTTATTCAGCCGGAGACACGCCGCAACGAGGTGATCTCGTTCGTCAAGGCGGGCTTGAAAGATCTCTCGATCACCCGCACGAACATTCAGTGGGGCATCCCGGTCGCCGACGAGGCGCCGCATGTTTTCTATGTCTGGTTCGACGCCCTCACTACGTACATGAGCGCAGTGGACGGCAAAGGCTTGTGGCCCGCCGACCTGCACCTGATCGGCAAGGAGATCTCGCGTTTTCATGCGATCTATTGGCCTGCGTTCCTGTGGGCCGCCGGACTCGAGCTGCCAAAGCGAATCTTCGCGCACGGCTGGCTGCTGTTTGAGAACGACAAGATGAGCAAATCGCGCGGCAATATCGTGCGGGCGGATCCGATTCGCCAGGTGATGGGCGCCGACGCACTGCGCTATTTCCTGTTGCGCGAAGTGGTTTTCGGGCAAGACGGCAGCTTCAGCTACGACGCGCTGATTGGGCGCTACAATTCGGACCTCGCCAACGGCTTGGGCAATCTGGCCAGCCGCACGTTGGCCATGATCCAGCAATACCGAGGCGGAGTTGTGCCGCACGGCGGTGATCCGGCCATTGCCGAGTTGGCGCAGCAGACCATCGAAGCTACGGAAAAAGCTTTCGACCGTTTTGAGTTTTCCAAAGGCCTTGAATCTGTCTGGGGCCTGATTTCCGCGGTGGATAAATTCATCGTGCAACAGGCGCCTTGGAAACTGGCGAAGCAGCCGGACGCACAGCAGCAGTTGGATATGACGCTCTACACTGCGGCCGAGGCATTGCGGATCGCCACCGCGCTGCTCTATCCAGTGTTGCCGCAATCGACGCCGAAGATTTGGACGCAGCTCGGAATGGCGGAACCGATCGATTCCGTACGGTTCGCGGATTTGCGTTGGGGCCAATTGCCGGCAGGGCAGAAGATCGGAGAAGTCGCCGCCATCTTTCCTCGCATTGAACTAAAAGACGCCGTGGAGAAGATGCGCGAGTTGGAAGTCAAAACCACCGCCGAACAGAACGCCTTGTTGGGCAAGACGGCGGAGCCCGCGCCAGAGGCCGCTCCCGAGACGCCGAAGATTGCCATCGACGATTTCGCCAAGGTCGATCTTCGCGTAGGCCTCGTGCTTTCCGCCGAGCCCGTCAAAGGCGCTGACAAGCTGCTGCACCTCAAGGTCGATCTCGGCGAAGCGGAGCCGCGCACCATCGTAGCGGGCATCGCCGAAGCGTACAAACCGGAACAGCTCATCAACCGAAAAGTGGTCATCGTCGCCAATCTGCAGCCGCGTAAAATGCGCGGTCTCATCTCAAACGGGATGATCGTGGCCGCGTCGGTGGAAGGCGGCAAGCCGGTGCTGGCCGGGTTCCACGAAGATATCCCGGTGGGAGCGCGTCTGAAGTGAAGCTCGTCGACTCACACTGCCATCTGGATGACGAGCAGTTCGACGCCGATCGCGACGAGACCATTGCACGCGCCCGCGCAGCCGGCGTGGAAACCATGATGGCCATCGGCACCGGCGACGGTCCACCCGACCTCGAAGTGGCCGTGCGCCTGGCCGAGCGGTATCCCTTCATCCACGCCACCATCGGCGTCCATCCGCACTATGCCGCGAAGGCCACGGAAGAAACCTTTGCCCGGCTGCGCGAACTGTCGGGCCATCCGAAGGTGCAGGCCATCGGAGAGATCGGCCTCGATTACCATTACGATTTTTCGCCGCGCGACGTGCAGCGGTCGGTCTTCGAACGGCAACTCGCTCTCGCTAAAGAAGCTGGCAAGCCGGTAGTAATCCATACGCGCGAGGCATGGGAAGACACGCTGGCGGTTCTGCGCTCGCGCTGGCAAGGCGGCGGAATCATGCACTGCTTTACTGGCGACGAGCGGCAGGCGCGGGAGGCGCTCGATCTCGGCTTCCACCTGGCATTTGGCGGCGTACTTACGTTTCCCAAGGCTGAGGAGGTCCGGCAAGCCGCGCGCATTACCCCCGCCGACCGGCTGCTGGTGGAGACGGATTGCCCCTATCTCGCACCCGTGCCCAGGCGCGGCAAACGGAACGAGCCGGCGTTCCTGGTCGAAACCGTGCGGCGACTGGCGGAGGTCCGCGGCGTCGCGCCGGAGCAGATTGCGGAGCAGACCACCGGCAACTTCGAACGGCTGTGTTTGCGAGCTTGGGCTGGTAACGGTTAAACTGGGTAACTTCCGATGAATTTGGGAAAGCTGGGGCAGGCCCTCACGGCGCGCGAGATTTTCGACCTGATTCAGGACGACCTGGAGCAGGTGGAGAAGCGGATCACCGTCGAATCCGTCGCTTCTGTGGACGCGGTCACTGCCATCGGGCAATACCTGCAATCGAGCGGCGGCAAGCGCCTGCGGCCATCGATGCTGCTGCTTTCGGCAAAGCTCGCGGGGCACGCCGGTTCCACCGCCATCCAGATGGGCGCCGTGGTGGAGATGATTCACGCGGCCACGCTGGTGCACGACGACGTGATCGACGCGGCCCAGACGCGCCGGGGACGTCCCTCCACCAACGTAAAGTGGGGCAACCATACCTGCGTGCTGGCCGGCGACTGGCTCTACATGCAGGCGTTCCAAATGGCCCTGCGCGAGCGGAACTTTCAGATTCTCGACCTGCTGATCGGCCTCACCCAGATGATGGTGGAAGGCGAGCTGCTGCAACTGGAGCGGATCGGGCGCATCGACGTCACGGAAGCCGATTGCATGGAGTTGGTGGACCGCAAGACGGCCTGTCTGTTCTCGGTTTGCGCGAAGCTCGGGGGCCTTGCCGGCGGCGGGGACACCCAGGTGCAGGAGCGCCTGGCGGAATACGCCTGGAACCTAGGGATGGCGTTTCAGCTCGTGGACGATGTGCTCGATTTCACGGCGCGGGAGAAGACGCTAGGTAAACCGGTAGGCGGCGACCTGCGCGAAGGCAAGGTCACGCTGCCTTTGGTTTACGCGCTGGAGCGCGCCTCAGCCGAGGAGCGGCGGTTGGTGGAAGCGATTCTGCACGATCGCAATTATGACGAAGTGCCGTTCGCTCGGATCCTATCTTTACTCGAGAAATACCGCGGCATCGAGCGCGTGCGCGAGCGCGCGCAAACCTTCACCGACAAGGCGCGCCAGATCATCGGCGAATTCCCGGAGTCTCCTTACCAGCGCGCGCTGCTCGCCATCACGGAACTGGTGACCGAGCGGGATCACTAGCAGGTTGCGGAAAAAGTCCCTGGGGCACTTACAATGGCACTTACTAACATCTGCAAGTGGTTGATTGTACATTCGACCAAGCGCCAAATCGGACCGTTTCCGGGATCAAAATACCCTTTTTCCGCAACCTGCTAGAGCCCCCGCTTCCTGACGGTCGCGGTTCGGTAAGCGGCACCGGCGCTATTGGGATGCGTAGCGGAGTCATGACATGCGAGCCGCAATCGCCAGCGCCTTACCGAACCGCGACCGTTAGGGAGCGGGGGTTAGCCGCCTACTTCCGTTCTTCCTGCTTCTCGCGATCCTCGCCGGACTTGCTATCCTTCGAGGCATCGCGGTCGGCGCCGCGTTCCGCGTTGGAGTTCGAATAAGTGACCGCGGGGTGTTTAGCCTCGATGCGGGCTTGCCGCGCGGCGGCGGCATCCTTGTGGCGCTCAAACGCAATCGCCTGCGCCATTTCGTCGCTCGATTGGTCCTTTTTCTGCGGCCGGTCAGCCGCAGCTATAAAAGGTGAAAGAACGAATCCTGCGGCAACGAACCCGACCAGGAATTTTGTGCACACAATTCACCTCCGGGTGCGATTGAGCACCAGAAGGGCCAACGTACGGATCGGCACTCACCACCGCATGGTGGCGTGAACGCCGTGGCCCTCAACCGTCACCGTGGTCTCCGCCTGGAACGGATCAAGCGTCCCATCTTCCAACCGCACCGCCAGCAGTTCGTCCATGATGTATTCGCGGTGTTCGCGGATGGCTTCGTGCAGCAGCACGCTTTCCGTCGCAAGGCCCAGCTCGATGCGCTGGCTTACCGCAAGCCCGGCATCTTTGCGCAGAACTTGCAGGTTGCGGACCAGATCCCGCACCAGACCTTCGCGCCTGAGGGCCGGCGGAATTTCGAGATCCAGCGCCACCAACACACCGCCTTCTTCCGCCACGCCGTAGCGCGGATCGGGCGCTTGCTCCATGCGGAAGATATCGGCTGGTACAGGCTGGTCGAATCCCGGAACGTGCACCTGGCCGTTGTCTTGAATGTGCGCCGCCACAGACTCGCGAGCTTCCTCGTCGAGTGACTCGAAGACCTGGCGGAAGCGCGAGATATCCTTCCGCAGATGAGCGCCCGCGGCCCTCCAGTCGGCCTTCAGCGCGCGCCGGAAAAAGCCGGCGGAATCGGCCGCGAAGCGGACTTCCTTCACGTTCAGTTCGCTCTGGATCATGGCGCTTTGCTCTTCCACGGCCTGGCGCTTATCCGGCGGGCAAACCACATGCAGCGCCTGCAACGGCTGCCGGACGCGGATCGAGGCTTGCGAACGGAGCTTGAGCGCGGGCTTGATCACGTTGCGCACGGTTTCCGTCCGCCGCAAGAGAGCCGGATTGCGCCACTCCTCGGGGACTTGAGGCCATTCGGCATGATGCACGGACTCGGCCGCTGTTGGATCGAGACCGCGAACCGCATTCTGCCAGATGTGCTCGGTGACAAACGGAATAATCGGCGCCAGCGCCTGCACCGTGGAGCGCAACGCCGCCAGCAGCGACGAATAGCAAGCGCGCTTGTCGTCGTCGTGCCCGCTGCGCCAGAAACGGCGCCGGCTCACCCGCACGTACCAATTGGAGACGTCATCCAGGTAGGCTTCGATATCGCGGACCGCGGTGGGTGTGTCGTAGCTCTCGTAGCTCTGCTTCACGCCATCAAGCATGACAGCGGTGCGGGCCAGCAGCCATTGATCGGTCACCTGGAGCGAGTCATAAGCCACCGGCTGTGACAGGTCGGGCTGGTCGATGATCGCGTAGTTCACCAGGAACACGTAGATGTTCCACAGGTCGGCGATTTTGCGCGCGGCCATTTCGGCCAGGTTATAGCTGAAACGCATGTTCACCGACACCGGTCGGCTGCAGAACAGATACCGCATGGGGTCGGCGCCGACCTTTTGAACAGCGTCGTCGAACTGGATCATGAAGCCGGTCTTCGAAAAGCGCGCGCCTTCTTCGCTCACTACCGATTCGTAGGCCAGAACCTTCTCGTAAGGAGAGCGCCCGCTCAGGGTCACGCTCATGAAGAGCATGGAATAGAACCACAGGCGCACCTGCTCGCGCATCTCGGAAACCCATTCGGCGGGATAGGCGCGCTCCCATGCGGCACGGTTGTCCAGGTAGCCCAGAGTGCTGTAGGGAACGATGCCGGCGTCCAGCCAGCAATCGCCCACTTCGATTACGCGGGGAGCTTCGCCAGAGCACTTCGGGCAGCGGATCCGCACGTCGTCCACCCAGGGGCGGTGCAGTTCGGGCAGACGATCTACCGCCGCAGGGTCTACCGCCAGCGAGCGAAGTTCATCGCGCGACCCGACTACTGTCAGCTCACTGCAGTGCGGGCAAATGTAAAAAGGCAGCGGCAGGCCCCAGTAGCGCTTACGCGAAATGCACCAGTCGCCCATGTTGGTAAGCCAGTCTTCCATGGCCTTGCCAATGTGTTCGGGCATCCACACCACCGTGCGCGCAGCTTCCAACATCTGCGGCCGGATCTCTTCACAGCCGATGAACCACTCGTTCACCAGCCGGAAAATCAGCTCGTTCTTGCAGCGCCAGCATACCGGGTAGCTGTGCTTGTACATCTCCGCCTTGAGCAGCTTCCCCGATTCCTTCAGCGCATAAGAAATGTCCTGCGCGACGTCGGCCACGTGTCTTGACGCCAGCCAGCCGAAATCGGGAAGGTAGTGTCCGTTGCCATCCACCGGCGAGATCACCGGCAGACCCAGGAGTTTGCCGAGCTCATGGTCCTCGCGGCCGCAGCCTGGCGCGATGTGCACGATACCGGAGCCTTCCACAGCGTCCACATCGCTCCACGGCACCACGCGATGCGTAATCCCGGCTTGCTGGGGCAATTCCGGAAAGAACGGCTCGTACTCCAGGTCCAGCAACTCCGTGCCCCGGATCTCACGCTCCACCTTGGGATGAAACTCCTTCAGTTTTCCAAGAGCTTCCTTGCCCAGAATCAGAGTGTGGTTCCAGTGGTGCGAGGAGATTTCGACGTACGTCAGCTCGGGATTCACGGCCGCCGCGACATTGGCCGCGAGTGTCCACGGTGTGGTGGTCCACAGCAGAAGACGGCGCGATGGTGTGGCTTTGAGCGACGCCATCACGTAAACCGAAAGGTGCTCCACGTCCTTGTGCGAGCCGGCCATCTCGTGTTCCGAAAGACTGGTGCCGCAGCGCCAGCACCAGGGCATCGGCAGGCCGCTCTGATACAGCCAGCCGCGGCGATGGCACTCTTTGAGAAACGCCCAGATGCCCAAGATGTTGGAGTCGTGATAGGTGAAATAGGAGTGATCCCAATCCATCCACATCCCCAGGCGTGCGGATTGCTCGGAGATCACCTTGGCGTAGGTTTCCACGCGCTCCCGGCATTGCCGCGAGAAGTTATCCAGGCCGAACCTCTCGATGTCCGGCTTGCCGTTGAAACCCATTGCCCGCTCGACTTCCACTTCCACCCACAGGCCCTGACAATCGAAACCGTTCTGGTACTTCGCCGAATGGCCGGTCATGGCCTTGTAGCGCAGAAAAACGTCCTTGAGGGTGCGGCCCCAGGCGTGGTGCACGCCCATGGGATTGTTGGCGGTGATCGGGCCATCGATGAAGCGAAACAGCGGACAGCCTTCCCGCAATTTCCGAAGCTTCTCGAACGCCTGAGACTCTCGCCAGAAGGAAAGGACTTCCTCTTCGACCACCGGCGCTTCAAAGGCCGGAGGCACCGACTCCAACTTGTGCATGGGTTTTCTAAACCCAGTCTACCAGCGGCCGGGAAGGTGCGGGATGCCGCGAAACGTGCAAAAAAACTGGCAGGACGCTTGCATTCGGTGGTATGGGAGTTTACTATAGCCCCATGCGTTTACTGCGTTTAACCGTACCGATGCTGTTTGTTGCAGTTGCCGTTTCTGTTTTCGCCCAGGATGCTGCGCCTAAGAAAGAAAAGAAGGCCCTGGCCCCTCCGACGAATTTAAAACTGTTGAAGGCGGATGGCCTCATTGAGACCATGCGCTCGTTTACCGCGGCACTCGGGGTGCAGTGCACCTATTGTCACGTGATGGGAAACTTTGCCAGCGATGACAATCCGAAAAAGGAAGTCGCCCGCATGATGATCACCATGGCGCGGGAAATCAATGCCAAGTTTCCGGACGGCCAGCAGCACGTCCGCTGCTACACCTGCCATCGCGGCGCGGAAGAGCCTTTGACGGAACCGCCGGCCGCCAAATAGGTTCTCCGAGAGTCAAGAGTTGCGGCCGGATGGCAGGCATGCGCCCGTCTTCCGGCCCTTTTTGTTATGGCTCCAGTATGAAGACTCGACTGAAGCGCCTCGCTTATCTTGGCGTCCTGGGTGCGGTGATCGCGATCTGTTCCGAGCAGCCATCGTGCGCCACGCCGATCCCAGCGCTTTCGCCCGTCGCCGCGGAGTGGAAGCTCGCTTCTTCTCCAGTCTGCTCGCGACCCGTGCCCGCCGAACTCCGGATCTGGGGCGGCACGACCCAGGCGCGCCGGGCATGCCGCGCCGAATACGGCGGCGCTCCACCAATGAGTCTCACCATCTACTATATGCCGGGCTGGTCGGGAGCAACCGCATTCGACGCTTTTCAGAGATGGCAAATCCAGCCGGGCAAGATGGCCTTCTACAAGGGCCACTATTTTGGTGTCGTCGAGTCTCCACAAGCGGACAGGAACGCGCTCAACCGTTTCACTGTCGCGGTGGAGTCGACGCTTCCGGGTGGGGCCGATTTTCACTGGTGACTGAAGCGCGGTGATCGGCTGCTGAACCAGACACAGGCAGGAATGCCTGTGCCACCCGTGTTACCTTCGGGCCCAGTCCAAATGCAGGCGATCCTGTCCGTTTGTCGCGTCCAGCGAAATCCGATATACGTCGCCGTGGTCGTTGCGCGAAAGATACATGGACCCGCGCAGCCCCGCTTGATCCTCAGTCGTCACTTCGGCTTTCATCATAGCCTGATCGAACTCGATCACTGAGCCCGTAAACGAAAGCGGCCGGCCGGCATCCGTGCGGAACGAAACCAGAATCTTGCCCCCGTGATCGATATCCACGGTCACATTGGCCAGCCGCTGTTCGCCGTTACCGGTCGATTTCGAGGTGCCGTGTCCCCGCCCGCTCAAATGCAACGCGTTGTTCCAGGCCAGGCCGCCGCGCTGGTCCTCGGGACGGTCGAAATGGGCGCGGTCCGGGTCGCTCATCGTCCACGAAAGCCGGAAATGGTAGCGGCCCTCGCCAGACTCGCTATCGCGAATGTGGACGACCGCCTGGAAATCCGTTTGCCGCGACGGCTCGGAAATGAGACGCACCTCTCCCCGGCCATCAATTCCTTCGAAGTGGAAACCCTCGACTGGACGGTTGGGAAGCGGCGCATTGCATTCCGATCCGTCATCGCGGCCGCCGCGGCCCGAGATCGCGCGGATATATACCAGGTCGCCGCGCACGGTGACCTCGGCTTCTCCGTCAATCCGCAGCCGGATATCGCATTGTCCTTTGCCGGCAGGAACGTCGGTGCGTGTCATTTTCCGTACCCGGAATTGAGTATTTGCCCAAACGGGCAAGGTAGCGCAGAGTATAATCCCCAAGATTCCAAGACGTTTTAGTCTCATTATCTCCAGCATAGCGCCTCCGTGACCCGCTGTTAAAATGAGGCAAGCACCTCCCCTATGACCACCCCCGAGGAGCGTGGACTCGCGCTCGCAGAGATTCTGGAGCAACGTGTCTTAGTGCTGGATGGTGGCGCCATGGGGACCATGCTCCAGCAGCAGCATCTTACCGCCGCAGACTTCGGCGTCCCCCCGGCCATTAGCCTCGATCCAAAAACCAGAACTATCTTGAACAGCCAGCCGGGGGCGGAGGCGCGGAGGGCCAACTTGCATTTTAGGGCATGTTTTACTGTTCCAAATCGACAATAAGAATTTTGGTTGAAATTTCCCCTGACGCGAAATAGAGTGCAAGTGTAGTGTATGAACACGGCAATAAGAAAGAATAGAAACACAAATGAAACGATTGTTTCTGTTGATTTTCGCGCTCAGCTTTGTAGCTGAGGCGCAAACCATGACTGGACTGCCGGGTGTCCAGCTTGGGATTTACAGCAACGCGTCCCAAGCTCAGGTGGTCAATACCACGGGCAAGACCATTTTCGGCCTAACCTTGCGATCCGACACATCACCTACAGAATATGAGTTCAACATGTTCTGGCTGGGATGGAATCCAATCCCTTCAGATGGCGTCCCACACATGGTTGGCCAGTACCTCAACCGGGTTAACCACCACCCCGTGCAGGTCTCTATAGACAGTATCATTTTCACGGACGGCTCCTTTACCGGGCCAGATACTGACAAAAATTTCAACGGGCTAAGTCAAGCTGTGGATGCGTTTGTTGCGGCTGGCACCCTTGGAATGAATAAAGCCTGGAGCCAATTACAAACCCAGATCAGCACCACCCAAGGTCCCCCCAGTTCGCCTGGGCATGCGGCTGCTGCTATAGCGGCGGCACAGAAAATGTCAGCCGAATCTCTTATGGTGGCATACAACTACCGTGGTGGCGAACCTGCGGCCCTGGGCCTGGCCGCCAGATATGTGGCGTTGGGCAAACTACATCGGTAGAGCTTTTTTCAAGAGGGAAAAATATCAAGAGGAGAATAAAGACGACGAAAACTAAGACAATGAAAGCAGTGGTTTTGTTGCTCATGATGCTGGCACTTACGGTTGCGCCGGTATTTGCCTTGACCAACGATGTTGCATGGTACGAGCGTTCGGCAAGCTCCGAATCCACGCCTTCGGGCACTTACTCAGACCAAATCGGAATGAATTGGCACTTGCCCTGACACCACAAACTGCCAGTTGGGAATGTATTTCTACAACGGCTGTTCCTATACGGCCTATCTGAACGGATTTACTACTGACACGGGGACGGGAATATATGAGCAGTCAGGATTGTATAATGGCTCGATCCCGATTTACGTGGCCGTCAGCACTTCTCAGTGCGACGTTCAGGGAGCCTACACTACTGGTTATCCATACGGCTGTTGATGTGCCCCGGCGCGCGCCTTTTTAAGGCCTATGCCCTGCACCTAGAATGTATTTGACGAGCGCCTGGCTTCTTTGCGGTAACTGGAGCGCCGCTGTAGACCATTTCAGACCGCTGAATTTGGTAGCGGCCCTCGCCAGACTCGCTATCGCGAATGTGGACGACCGCCTGGAAATCCGTTTGCCGCGACGGTTCGGAAATGAGACGCACCTCTCCCCGGCCATCGATTCCTTCGAAGTGGAAACCCTCGACTGGACGGTTGGGAAGCGGCGCATTGCATTCCGATCCGTCATCGCGGCCGCCGCGGCCCGAGATCGCGCGGATATATACCAGATCGCCGCGCACGGTGACCTCGGCTTCTCCATCGATTCGCAGCCGGATATCGCATTGTCCTTTGCCGGCAGGGACGTCTGTGCGTGTCATTTTCCGGACGCGGAATTGAGTATTTGCCCAAACGGGCAAGGTGGCACAGAGTGCCAGCCCCAAGATTCCAAGACGTCTGTGTCTCATTATCTCCAGCATAGCGCCTCCATGACCCCCTGTTAGAATGAGGCAAGCACCTCCCGTATGACCACCCCCGAGGAGCGTGGACGCGCGCTCGCAGAGATTTTGGAGCAACGTGTCTTAGTGCTGGATGGCGCTATGGGGACCATGCTCCAGCAGCAGGGTCTTACCGCCGCAGACTTCGGCGGAGCCGCGCTGGAAGGCTGCAATGAGAATCTCGTCCGCACGCGGCCTGACATAGTGCTGGCAGTGCATCGGGCCTATCTGGCAGCGGGGTCGGATGTAGTCGAAACCAATTCCTTCGGCGGAACGCGCCTGGTGCTGGCCGAATACGGACTCGACGCAGACGTCCGCGAATTAAACCGGGAGGCGGCGCGGCTTGCGCGCCAGGCGGCCCAGGAGTTCTCGACTACTCAGAGACCGCGTTTCGTCGCGGGAGCGATCGGGCCGACCACCAAAGCCATCAGCGTTACCGGTGGTGTCACGTTTCCACAATTGATCGATAACTTCTACGAGCAGGCGAGGGCACTGTTAGAGGGTGGCGCGGACCTGCTGTTAGTCGAAACCTGCCAGGATACGCGCAACGTCAAGGCCGCGCTGGTGGCCGTGGAACGATTGCGCGGTGAACTGGGCAGGCGTATCCCGGTGATGGTTTCCGGCACGATTGAACCCATGGGGACCATGCTCGCCGGCCAGACCGCGGAGGCGTTTTGCGCGTCGATTGCCGATGCCGATTTGTTGTCCATCGGGCTGAACTGCGCCACCGGCCCGGAACTGATGACCGACCATCTGCGCACCATCAGCGAGATGTCGCCGGTATGGGTTTCGTGCCACCCCAACGCGGGATTGCCGAACGAGGAAGGCAAGTATCTGGAGACCCCCGATTCACTGGCCGCCCAGCTCGAGCGCTTCGTGGATAACGGCTGGCTGAACATCGTCGGTGGCTGTTGCGGCACAACCGCTGCCCACCTCAAAGTGATCTGCCAGATGGTGGAGGGCAAGCGGCCGCGTAGCCTGCCGAAGACCGCCCATCGCGCCTACTACGCCGGCTTGGAATTGGTCGAAGCCGATGAATCGAACCGACCCCTGATCGTGGGCGAGCGCACCAATGTGATCGGCTCACAGCTTTTTAAGAAGCTGGTCGCGGACGAGCAGTGGGAGGAAGCCTCGGAGATCGCCCGCTGGCAGGTGAAGAACGGCGCGCATATCATCGACGTCTGCCTGCAAAGCACCGACCGCGATGAGATCAGCGACATCCCGCCGTTCTACGACAAGCTGATCCGCAAGACCAAAGCGCCCGTCATGATCGACACTACGGATCCTCAGGCGGTGGAACTGGCGCTCACCTACTGTCAGGGCAAGAGCATCATCAACTCCATCAACCTGGAGGATGGCGAAGAGAAGTTCGAACGCCTGTGTCCCATCGCCAAACGTTTTGGCGCGGCTGTGGTAGTGGGCTGCATCGACGAGGACAAGGAGCAGGCGCAGGCATTCACGCGCGAGCGCAAACTGGCAGTGGCGCGGCGATCCTACCAACTGCTCACCGGGAAGTATGGGATTGCGCCCGAGAACATCATCATCGACCCTCTGGTTTTTCCGTGCGCCACCGGCGACGTGAACTACGTTGGCGGGGCCGTGGAGACCATTGAGGCCATCCGGCTCATCAAGCAGGATTTGCCGTACGTTAAGACGGCTCTGGGCATTTCCAACATTTCGTTCGGCCTGCCCGCGGCCGCGCGCGAAGTGGTGAATTCGGTGTTTCTGTACCACGCGACGAAAGCGGGCCTGGACCTGGCCATCGTTAATGCGCAAAAGCTGGAGCGTTTCGCTTCGATCCCTGAAGCGGAGCGGCGCCTGGCGGAGAGCCTCCTCTTTAATTCGCCAGTGGTAGATGCGGAAGAGGAGTCCCTGCGCACCGCGCCCGACGACTGGCGTGAGCAAACGCTGCGCCAGAAAACGGTGCTGAACCAGTTCCACATCGGAGCGATTTCCGAGCACTTTCGCAAGGCGGGAAAACGGGTAAAGAAGCCTCCCGAGGATTTACCGCTGGACCAGAGGCTCGCCAACTACATCATCGAAGGCACCAAGGATGGCCTGGTGGCGGACCTCGATCGCAAGCGCGCGGAAGGCGCCGCGCCACTGGATATTATCAATGGGCCTCTGATGAGCGGCATGGCCGAGGTGGGCCGGCTGTTCAACAACAACGAGTTGATCGTCGCGGAAGTGCTGCAGTCGGCCGAAGCCATGAAGGCCGCGGTGAGCCACTTGGAACAATTCATGGACAAGGCCGAAACGGCTACCCGGGGAACGGTGCTGCTGGCCACCGTGAAGGGCGATGTGCACGACATCGGCAAGAACCTGGTCGAAATCATCCTGGCCAACAACGGCTACAAGGTGATCAATCTCGGCATTCGCGTGCCGCCGGAAACGCTGATCGGCGCCTATTTCGAGCACCGGCCGGATGTGATCGGGCTCTCCGGACTTCTGGTGAAAAGTACGCAGCAAATGGTGATCACGGCGGGTGATTTCAAGACCGCCGGGATACGCGTTCCACTTCTGGTAGGTGGGGCCGCACTTTCGGAAAAGTTCACGCGCACCAAGATTGCCACCGCTTACGGCGAGGCAGCCTGCTATGCAAAAGACGCCATGGCGGGGCTGAGCCTGATGGACCGGATCATGGACCCGGCGGTGCGTGATGGTTTCCTGGCAGCCCACCGGTCGGATGGCAGGGCCATGGAACGTGTCCGCGAGGAGGAGACGGCGGCCCCGGCGACCACCAGGCGCAGTTCTAAAGTCCGCACGGACATCCCACTTCCGCCGGCCCCATACCTCGAGCGTAAGGCTCGCGACGTCCCGCAGTTACCCGAGGTTTGGAGTTACATCAATCCGTATATGTTCTACGGGCGCCACCTTGGTTATAAGGGTAACTTCGAAAAGCTCCTGGCGGAACACGAGCCCAAGACCCTGCAGTTGTTTCATAAGGTAGAAGAATTGAAGCAGCAAGCGGCGCGGTTCCTGAAGGTGAAAGCGATCTGGCAGTATTTCGAAGCGCAGCGCGATGGCAATGCCATCCAGTTGTTTAGTCCGGGGGATACGGTGCCCATCCACACGTTCCAATTTGGACGCCAACAGCGGGAAGACGGGCTGTGTTTAAGCGACTATATCCTGGATGCCGAAGACGGCCGGCGCGATCACCTGGCTATCTTCGTGGTCACGGCCGGGGCCGGAATCCGCGAGAGAGCGGAGGAGTGGAAGCGGGCGGGCGAATTCTTCAACGCCCACGGTGTCCAGGCGCTGGCGCTCGAAACCGCCGAAGCCTGCGCCGAATGGCTGCATCGCCGCATTCGCGAGGATTGGGGCTTCCCCGATGCGCCATCTATGACGATGCACGACCGGTTCACCTCCAAGTACCGAGGAAAACGATATAGCTTCGGTTACCCGGCTTGCCCCCGGCTCGAAGATCAACAGGGCATTTGGAAGCTCCTGCACCCGGAGGATATCGGCGTCGAGCTTACCGAAGGTATGATGATGGATCCGGAGGCCAGTGTAAGTGCCCTGGTCTTTCATCATCCCGACTGCGCCTATTTTTCCGCCAAGGAAGACGAGACTGCCGTGCCGCAGGACAACTAACTAAATGGATCGTCTCGCCTATGAAATGAGTTAGTAGCCTCGCCTAATATCGTTTGGATACGACTAGTTACTCCCCACTTTAAATACTTGACAATCTTGACGTTGCGGTCGGGATAATCATTATTACGGACTGTTGAATACGTAATATGGCGCAGGCCCCACGCAGATTTGCCTGGACTCAGGGAATGGATGCTCGCCCGCTTCGACACCTCTTACTAGGGGAGCCGGAGGACGCCTTCGCCAACTCACCTCTTCGCAAGGCCCCTTACCTTCTGGTTGCCGTTTTTCTCTTTGTCATTCAGCTGGCTCTCGCGTGGTTGGGATATCTGGTGATCCAGGACGGATCGCTGACCTCGCTCGTGTTGCCGGGATCCGCGTTCGGCCTAATATCGCTACTCGTATTCGGCACACGCTATTGGCCAGTTCTGCTAGTGGCCTACTGTGTGACTGCTGCACAACGCACAGGCGTGTCCTGGGTTTCCATGTCGGGAATGGCGTTCGCCGGCTTGGTCCGAACACTGACCGCGGTTTGGCTGTTCCGCCAAGTCTCCCGAATGAAGAAATCCCTGGGCCACTTTGAGGATCTGGCGGCCATCGTTGTGTCGGCTTTCATCCCGCCGGCCGTGGGAGCGGGTCTGGCCACCTCGATTCTCATTCTCGCAGGCCGGGTTACGGCCGCCCAGTGGGGCGTGGTAGCCGGCCATTGGTGGGCTTTCGACGCCCTCGGCACCCTGATCGGCGCACCTGTAATGATTTTGTTGGCGAGATGGGCTGCCCAACCGAAGGCCTCTGTGGACCGTGCCGCAGTCATCCAGACCATTGGCTTCGTCGCCTTTGTGGCGGCGGCGTGTTACTTCATTTTCTTCGGCCTATCTACGTCGTATCTTCTTTTCCTGGTGTTTGCCTTCATCCTGATCGCGGCGGCTTGGCTTGGTACGACAGCGGCCCGGGTTGCGGCACTGGTGATTGCGGGGGCTGCCATTTGGGCCACACGTTTGGGCGACGGAGCGTTCTTCGGCGGCAACCTCACCGAGAATCTTCTGAACCTGGATTTGTTTCTCGCCGCCGTATCCATAACGGGAATGGCCGTCGGCGCGTTCCGCGCTTATGGGAGCCTGGCGCTGCCCGGTTGTATGCTCCTCACCGGATGGGCGCTGAGCGGAATGCTCTACGCGTCGATGGACCACGATCGGATCCAATATGACGAGGCTCGCCTGAACTCAGCGATCGGCGCCAGCGAGAATCGGCTCGTCGGCCGGCTGACCACCTACGAAGACGCCTTGCGGGGCGCCGCTGGATTGGTTTCGTCCTCGCCACATGTGGGCCGTACCGAGTGGCATACCTATGTCGATCGTCTGGGGCTGTTCCACCGCTACCCAGGAACGGAAGCGATGAGCTTCGTGGTCCCGGTTCCCGATTCCCAACTGGCGGGTTTCGTCGCTTCCAAGCGGCGCGGCGACGTTCCGGATTTCACCGTTCACACTGCACAGCCTCGGGCCGCGTCGGACGGACCGCTTTCCCAGCACTTCCTGGTGGTCTATGCCGAACCGCGGGCGGTCGCTGCCCACGTAATCGGCCTGGATGTCGCATCGGACTCCCCAGGAAGGATCGCATCGGAGCGTGCGCGCGATTCCGGCTCAGCCACTCTGGTGAGAACCATCTTTCCGCGCCCTGACGGCGGCTCCGCGAACGGATTGGTGTTACTCCTCCCGGTCTACCGTCCCGGATTACCCATAACTACACAGGAAGAGCGCCGTGCAGGATTCATCGGTTGGGCTTCCGTGGCCTTCAGCACCGACGCCTTCTTTCAGTCCGCTCTGCTTGGGTCGGCAGAGCTGTTCACGCTTCAGGTGTACGACCAGGCGATGGAACCCGCCAAGCTGCTCTTTGCTTCCGGTCCCGCCCCCCCGAAGGTCCACCCCTTTGAGCGCGTTAAAAAGATGGAACTGGCTGGCAGCGCATGGCTGATGGGCTGGCGCCGCACGCCCCAGTTCCCGCTGTTGAGCAAGACGCCTTCTGCCTGGACTGCCGGTTGTACCGGCCTGCTATCGCTCCTTTTGGCCGGACTGGTAATGAGTCTCCAATCCACGGGCCGCCGCGCCTCCGAACTCGCTACCGAGCGAACCAAGGAACTCGCGCTGGCCTTGCGTCATGCGGATGCGGCCAACCGGGCCAAATCGCAATTCCTGGCCAACATGAGTCACGAGATTCGCACGCCCATGAACGGCATTCTGGGCATGACCGAGCTGGCTCTGGATACCGACCTAAGGCCGGAGCAGCGCGAGTATCTGGGCCTGGTGCGGCAGTCGGCGGACTCGCTGCTCACCGTGATCAACGACATCCTCGACTTCTCCAAGATCGAAGCCGGCAAACTCGAGCTGGATCCCGCCGAATTCCAGTTGCGGGAGCTGATCGAGGGGACCGCCAAGATGCTGGCGATACGCGCGCATCAGAAGGGACTGGAGCTGGTCTGCGACATCGCCAATTCGGTGCCTGATTCCGTGATCGGCGACGCGCCGCGTATCCGCCAGATTCTGGTGAACCTGATCGGCAATGCCGTGAAGTTCACCGAACGAGGGGAAATCATATTGGCGGTGGAAAGCCGTCCGCTAGATTGGCTGACCAGCAAGAGAGGTGTGGAACTACGGTTTTCCGTGAAGGATACCGGTATCGGGATTCCGCCGGAAAACCAGCAAAAGATCTTCCAGGCTTTTGCGCAGGCGGATGGCTCGATGACGCGCCGCTTCGGGGGCACCGGTCTGGGCCTCACCATCTCGCTGCGCCTGGCCGAGCTGATGGGCGGGACGATCAGCCTCGAAAGCAAGCCTGGACAGGGAAGTACGTTCCGGCTCACTATACCGGCCGGCAAGGGCACCGGGCGCTCGGTTGAAATTCCGCTGGAAACGACACAACTCGAGGGCGTGCCCGTCCTGGTGGTGGACGACAATGCCACCAACCGCCGCATCCTCGGCGAGACCCTCACCCGGTGGGGCATGCGGCCTATTCTGGCCGGCAGCGGCGCCGACGCCATCCGGATTCTCGACGCCATGACCCACTGTCCCCTGGTCCTCACCGATGTGCACATGCCGGGTATGGACGGATTTGAGCTAGCCGACTATACCAAACTCCACGCCGGCCCTGTCACCGTCATCCTGCTCAGCTCGGGAAGCGGCTTGGGCGATATGGAGCGTTGCCGCCGCACGGGAGTGGCAGCCTGTCTCACCAAGCCGGTCTCGCAGCGCGAATTGCAAGAGACCATTCTCCGCGCGCTGGGCGGCCGGCAGCAGAGCCAGTCCGGCGCCACGGTGCAACCGTCACCGCCCGCGGATGCGCCACCCGCTCACTCAGCCGAGCCGCTCCGCATTCTGCTAGCTGAGGACAACATCGTCAATCAGAAGGTGGTGCTCCGCGTGTTGGAGCGGGAGGGCCACCGCGTGGTGATTGCCGGAAACGGCCGGGAAGCCTTGGCTGCGTTGGAACGGGAGGTCTTCCATCTCGTCCTGATGGATGTACAAATGCCCGAGATGGACGGGTTCGAGACGGCAGCCGCCATCCGCGCGCGCGAGCGGTACACCGGCGTTCGCCTGCCGATTCTGGCTATGACCGCGCACGCCATGAGCGGCGACCGCGAGCGGTGCCTGGCTGCAGGCATGGACGGATATATCGCCAAGCCCGTCCACAAAATCGAACTGCTGACGGCTATCGGCCGGTATACAGGCGATGCCGCCGGGGGTCAGAGTGGCAATGGTCAGCCGGCTGCGGCAATCTGAAGCTTGGCGGCGTAATTCGATCTCCAAACCGTCGCGAAGCAGCCGGCTAGCAGTGACGCAGACGCCGGTAGTGTTTGTGATCCGGGCGGCAGGGAAGCCGTTCACGAGCCGTCCGAGCCCGCGGTTGCTAGTCAGCGTGCTAGCCGTAGTCGCAGTGGCCGCGGCGTTGCCGTGCGCGCCGCTTGGAAGCCTTTTTAATTCACTCCGCTATGGTGTCGTTATGATGCAAGAGGTGTCAAAACCTGGTTCTATCCCCGCCACGCGCTGCTTTGAAAACGCGCCAACCGAAGGAGTGATCGACCATATTCAGTCACTTGACCTAATACCGTCAAATGAGGCTGTGTGGCCGCTGCGCCTCAGCTACAGTTCGACAGTGATCGCCAGTCCGGCACCCGGATACCTGCGGTCGTAAAGGTAGTACCCGCTGTCACAAGCGATGCGGTAGTGGTTACTCGAACAAAATGCATGATCATCATCTTCATTACGGTTGCTATCGGAGATGCACGCAGACGACCAGTCCCTAACTATGCTCCACCATCTCTGCTGCCTCCGCATTGATATCGGCGGAGACGAGAATGGGCCTGAGCAGATACTCGGATAGCTCCTGGACCGATAGCTGTCCGCCCGTTTTGGTGGGTTCTTCGTTGGCGGGTTTGCCGAGGACCCAGAAACCGTGTTGGCTTTCCTTATCGAGTTCGATTGTGATCGTCAACTTCTGCTTGGGAAAATCAGGGTGAACCGAGACTTCGAGGTCGTTGTTGTCTAAGGTCAGGACCAGTCTTTTGCCATGCATTCCAGGCAGGTAAACCTCGCATTGGAAGCCTCTTTGGGCCACGCGCACCGCGGTCTGTCCGACGCGCTTCTTGTGCATGTTAAAGTAGCTTACATCACTCTTAATCGAGGAAACTAGCGCGTTCCACGCCTCCAGTGCGCCCGGGATTTGCTTTTCCAGATGCTCTGTCCGGCCAGCTTTGGCCGCGCTTCTCTTGGCTGATGCCGCGACCCCGTCCGTTTCCATGGTCGCAAACATTTCATCCATCCACTTCAACTTCATATGGTGCTACTCCCGAGAGATATGCTAAGGTTCTAAGATTCGTTCCAACTTATAGACCTACGGCCTTGGATCGACTTCGCGGCGCGGCCTTCTATTTCTTGGTTTCGTGTACGACATATTCTGCCGGCTGCGGGGAAGGCGTTAGGCCGCGATCCGTAACGGTGGCCGGCGCCCTTTCGGTCGGCTTATCCGTCGTTCCGTAATCGGCGGCAGCTTCCCGGGCGCAGGAGATATTCCGGGCTCCCGTATTTTTCAGGGCTTTCTTGGCCCGGGCACACCATTCCGCACTGTCGCAGTGAACCGATAGGAGAATGCCGCCGTTCCTGATTCTGCCCGCGAATCGCTTGGCGACGTATTCGGTCAGACTCAGGCCCGCCAGCAATCCCACGATCCAACCCAGCGCCCCGCCGGCGCCGGCGCCGGCCAAAGCAGCCACGACCGGTCCGGCCGCGGCAAGCGCCCCTAGACCCGTAATGGTCACAGTTTGAACAGAAATGTACCAGGCCAATGCGGCGCCAATCACGGCACCCACTGCTGCGCCCGTCGCTGCGCCCTGCGGCGCCTTGGTGTGTTTCTCGTGTGCGAAATCCTTGGAGCCTTGGTTGTCAGACGAAAGGACCGAGATGTCCGTCGCTCGATACCCAGCCTTATTCAGGACATTGATGGCATCCGCAACCGTTGTGCGATCGGGATAGATCCCCATCACCGCTATATTCTTCGCCATTTGGTTTTCTCCTTTTTCGAAATGTCGTCATTTGTCTGTGCACGAGCGGGGCCAAGCGCTGGAAACCGAACGGCGGCAAACGTGCCCACAGCTAAGTCATTCCGGAAAACCGGAAACACAAGGAGAAAAAATGAATTGGGACCGAATCGAAGGCAAGTGGAAGCAGTTCACGGGCTCTGCCCGCGAGCGCTGGGGAAAGCTCACGGATAATGACTGGGAAACCATAGCCGGCAAGAAGGATCAGTTGGTCGGGCGAATTCAGGAACGGTATGGCGTGGCGAAGGCGGAGGCCGAAAAGCAGGCCGACGAATGGTCGCGCGCGCAGACCGAATCTGAGCGACCACGACACACCGCTGCCCGCCTGTAGAGATCATCCGTCCGGGCAAAGGAAGATCAATCGATGAAGCCGACGCAAGCACGAATCGCGGACCTTTGGTGCAGGTTGATGCACTCAGAGCCTATGTGGCCCTCGCACGGCCATTACCAGTGCCGGACGTGCGGGCGGCGGCATCGGGTGTGTTGGGAACAACCTTTACCGCTACACCGCGCGCGGGGGTTCATTTCGTCGCGGAACTGAAGCGCGCGCTTACCATGGCGCCCGGATCCGTCTGGAAGGCGAGGATCTCCTTGCCGCCGTTGACCAGAAATCCGCGCATGGACATGGGCGAAGTCCCGGCTACTCCGCCGTCTTGAGCGGGCAGTGTCAATGCGAACCGCACCGAGCAGTCGCTGTCTATCTGAAAGCTGCCGTTCTCGGCGATATCGACCGTACCCTTGGCGGACACCGCGTGCCCAACGACGTCTCCGGGTTGCATCGCCCTGGTGCTGCCGGAGACCGTGAAATAATATTCCTTCTGGAGATCAGCCGCCGAGCACGCGTCGGATGTTTTCTGCATGATCCCGCGCTGCGCGCCGCCCGGGTCGGTCTGTTTGAATTGCACGCGAGCTCCATCGGGTGAAAACGTTCCGCTGAAATGCTGGAAGCCGCCGGAATCATCCTGCAGCTTCCAGATCACCGAACAATCCCAGTTCGCCTCGTAGCTTCCCGTCACGGGGTTTCCCAGCAGTAATCCGCGGAAGGTGGCAGAGGCCGTCCCGCTCAGACTATCACGCCCGTCGAAGACGATCCGGCCCAGGCTGGCAGTGGGTCTCGGCGTCCCGGAGATGTCTGTCGAGCCCGTCAATTGAAACGCATACGGCCCAACCAGATCCGCGGGATTACAGACGTCAGCGGCCTGCGCAGCCGAAGCCGGAAGCAAAATCGATAGGAACACCCAACTCGTCCGCATGATGTAGTTGGGAGCAACTTGGGAGCCAAACTCGGCCGTAATCGCTAAACAACGCTTACTGGTGGTAGTGCCGATCGCCGTAGTGCTCGGCCTAACGTTGGCGGCCCAAAGAACAGGGTGCCGAAAAGAAGCGTATCCAGTGAGCAATTTTGAGCAGCGCTACTGCCCACACTCGTGCCACAATCCGGGAAATCTTAGTTTTGGGCAGGATGCGCTCGAAACAATCGGGAGTGTAACGCTTAGTACGTCCACGGGCACTCGACTCGGCCATCATTCAACAAAGACGCTGTCGACGAAAGGAACTGTCGCGACCAATCAAGCGATGAGGACGTCTGCAACTCTACGCCAAATCTCGGAATCGGAAACCCAGCGGCGAATCTCTACCCGAGCCTATGAGCTTTGGCTCGAAAGGGCTTTCCGAAACGGATCACCCGACACGGATTGGCTTCGGGCCGAATCGGGAGGTCCGTGGCAAAGTGGGAGCGGTTAGACGAACCTCGGAAGCCCTGTTTTTGGTGGCGGTGCTCGGGGACTCGGGCGGAGTGCATTACGATCAATCGGAAAGACTGACTCAATTGCTCTCAGGACGCGACGGACTGGACGCCGCCATGGCCGATGCCGTCCACTCAGTTCGGCGACGAAGAAGCTCACTCGCGCCAAAAATCCCCATCACCGACCTCGAAGTCCAGCCCATGGCGAAACGTAGCCAGATGTTTGCAGCTCAAACCTCAGCCGGTACTCCGGTCTGCTCCGCCCGTTTAGAGAAAGGCAAATTGGGAATGGCGACAAGCTTGCCTTCAATTCAGCAGGATCGAGCCGAAATGGCAAACGCCGCTACGCCAGATTGGGATGGGCGCTGAAAGGGGAAAGCAGTATGGGATGCTTGAACAGGCAATTGGACCCGACACAGACAGGACTGGGCGCCGGGAAGTTGGCGCTGGATTTGCGGAAAAGAGTTGTCGGTCAGGATGAAGCCATCCAGCAGATCGTCAACACGTATCAGACGTTCCTTGCCGGAATGTCTGGCGCCGGCGGTCCGGTCGGCAGCTTCCTTTTCCTGGGACCGACCGGTTCCGGCAAGACTCGCATGGTGGAGGCGGCCGCGGAAAGCCTCATGGGCGACATGCGGGCAGTCGTTAAGATCGATTGCGCGGAATTCCAGCATAGCCATGAGATCTCGAAACTGATCGGCGCGCCCCCCGGATACCTGGGACACCGTGAAACCCATGCGGTGCTCAGCCAGGAAATGCTGGATCAATACCACACCGAGACGCTCAAGCTGAGCCTCGTGCTTTTCGATGAGATCGAAAAAGCCAGTGATGCTCTCTGGAACCTGCTGCTCGGCGTCCTGGACAAGGCCACGCTCACTCTGGGCGACAACCGTCGCGTCGATTTCTCTCGAGCCATAATCTTCATGACCAGCAACCTGGGCGCGGCCGAAATGAGTTCCATCCTGCGGCCCAACTTCGGGTTTGCCTCCCCGGAAGTCACATCGAGCGGAGAGGGAGAAGTCGATCAGAACCTGACGGGCAAACTAAACCGCGCCGGCATAGAGGCGGTGCGCCGCAAGTTTACCCCGGAGTTCATCAATCGCATTGATAAGACCGTCGTATTCCGGACGTTGGGTGCGCCCGAACTGCGCAAAATCCTGGCGATTGAGCTAAATCTGCTGCAGCTACGGATCTTGAAATCGACGACGGGCAGCCCGTTTGTGTTCTCTGTTTCCGAATCGGCCAAGGATTACCTACTGAGCGCCGGTACTGACTTGAAGTATGGGGCGCGCCACCTGAAACGTGCCATCGATCAGTCTCTGGTGCACTCGCTCTCGAATCTGGTTGCCACCGGGCAGGTCCGCCGCGGCGACCTGATACGCATCGACTACGATCCAAGCTGCGATCGTGTGACCTTCTTCACGGAGGTTGAGAGCATGCCTTTTGCCGCGATGGCAGAGATGGTTGATCTCTCTTTCATGATGGCGGACACGACACTTCCGGCCAGTGCGGCTGCCCATCCTCCCCGGGCAGTTACCGCTCGTTCGTCGCGCCGATAAGTTGGATGGTCGCCTCCTGGAATGAGCTGTTGACCGTATTTGGTCGCATGACCCCACACGGTCAGTTCCGCGGCGCCACGCCTTCGATCTCGGTCAACAGGAACCTCACTTAAACCTGTTAAGGACCCCTCTAAGAGGTCCCTGGAAAAGTGTTTGCCTGCCCCGCGGGAGAGCTAGAGAGGTTTTTCAGCAGCTCCGACGAAAAAGGGGATTCGGCCGTTGAATCAAGCGTGAGCCGGCTTCGTCGAACCTCGATGCGCGGATGGACCCGAGAATGCTCTTGGCAGATGGCACGAGTTTTAAATAAAGGAGAAAACAAGTGAAGTTATTCGGAACAGTGTTTTGTATGGCGCTACTGGGAGCGATGTTGTTGCCAGGCGCCCGAGCGGACGATTGGAACCAGAAAACCGTGATGACCTTCAGCGGGCCCGTGGAAATCCCGGGAGTCCACCTAAAGGGCTGGGGTGTACTGCCGGCCGGCACATATGTGTTCAAGCTGCTGGATTCGTCTTCCGACCGCAACATCGTCCAGATCTTTAACCAGGATGAAACGATAATCTACGCCACTATCCTGGCTATCCCAAATTACCGCCTGCAAGCGACCGGCAAGACGGTAGTCACTTTTAGAGAGAGGCCAGCAGGACTGCCGGAGGCGTTGCGGGCATGGTTTTATCCGGGCAGGAATTGGGGCCAGGAATTCGTTTATCCGAAGGCCCAAGCAGTAGCACTGGCCAAAGAGACCAACACTCCCGTTCTCTTTACAGCGGTTGAGATCCCGCTGGAAGTCGCCCTGCCGATCAGAACGGCCGATGAACCGGTGGTTGTGCAACTGAAGCAGGCGCCCGTCATGGCTATCAAGCCGACGGGAGAAGAGGTGGAACTGGCCCAGGTGGTCACACCGCCACCCGCGGAGACGCAGATAGCGGATGCCGGCGCCAACACCCAAAGTGTTAATCCGACGCTTCCGACAACCGCAAGTCCCCTGCCGCTGATCGCGCTGTTCGGACTGCTCGCGTTGGGTGGGGCCTTCACGCTTCGATTCGTCGAAAAGCGCGCCCTGTAAAGGGTTCTTAGCCGGTTATGCGGCGCGCAGCGTTCTGGCGCGCCGCCGATGATTTGTCGAGAGAGGAAAGGCAAGCAGAAATGTCTGATAACAACATCGTAGTGGCCGTGTACAACACCCACACCGAGGCGGAGGGTGCCGTCAAAGAGCTGCAGAAGTCCGGTTTCGATTTGAAGAAACTGTCGATCGTAGCTCGGGATTATCAAACTGAGGAGCACGTCGTCGGCTTCTATACCGGGGGCGACCGCGTAAAACACTGGGGAAAGCTCGGCGCTTTCTGGGGCGGCTTATGGGGATTGTTGTTCGGGGCAGCCTTCTTCGCCGTTCCAGGTATCGGGCCTGTTCTGGTCGCCGGCCCGCTGGCGGCCTGGATCATTGGCGCACTCGAAGGCGCCGTTGTGGTGGGCGGAGTGAGCGCGATTGGAGCGGGCCTGTACAGCATCGGCGTGCCGACCGACAGCGTTCTGAAATACGAGCTGGCGCTCAAGTCGGACAAATTCTTGTTGGTGGCTCACGGCACGGCCACCGAAGCCGACAAGGCGCGGGACATCATCCGGGGAACTCGCCCCGCCGAAATGAGCGTGCATGCGGATGCGTCTCTGACGCACGCGGCCATCTAGGCTCGGTTAGGCCAAGGACGCACTCTTGAATTTTGAAGGTAAGAGGATAGTAACATGCGACGCACAGCCATCCCGCTATTGGCGCTGCCGATGCGGACTAGCGATCAAAAGGAAGCGGGCTTCCATGAGACCAAAGCCCGGGGGATGGCTGTACTCGCATCGCCGCTATTGAACAAGGGTACGGCCTTTTCGATGGAAGAGCGGGAAGCTCTGGGCCTGACTGGCTTGCTCCCGCCTGCCATCAGCACACTCGATGCGCAGGCAGACGCCGCCTACATCCAGTACCAGCGGCTGCCGGATGCGCTCGGTAAGAACATCTACCTGACCGCGCTGCACGACTGCAACGACGTGCTGTTCTTCCGGGTATTATCCGACCACCTGCGCGAGATGATCCCCATCGTCAACGATCGGACCGTAGGCATGGCGATGAAGCAATACCATCACGAGTGCCGCCGTCCGAGAGGGGTCTATCTGTCCATCGACCATTCCGACGCAATCGAGACTACATTTGGAAACCTCGGGGCCCGCGCCGATGATATCGATCTGATCCTTGCCACCGATGCCGAACAAGTCCTGGGAGTCGGAGATTGGGGCGTAGGCGGTATCGAGGTCTCGATCGGCAAGCTTGCGATCTACACCGCAGCAGGTGGAATCAATCCGACTCGAGTGATCCCGGTGATGCTGGATGTCGGCACAAACCGGGAGAGCCTGGTCAAGGATCCGATGTACATAGGGAACCGGCACGCACGTATCCGCGGGGAACGGTACGAGGCCTTCATCGATGCCTATGTCGAGATCGCCACGAAGCTGTTTCCTAAGGCTCTACTGCTCTGGGAAGATTTTGGGCATGGCAACGGACGCCGAGTCCTCGAGAAATATCGCAAGCAGGTCCGTACTTTCAGCGATGATTTGCAGGGCACTGGCGCGATCACGCTCGCGGCCACGATTTCGGCGATGCGCGTTTGTGGAACTCGTCTGCGAAACCAACGCGTGGTCATCTTTGGCGCCGGCACAGCGGGTATCGGCATCGCCGACCAGATCCGCAACGCCATGGTGGCGGAGGGGCTGTCCCCGCTGGAAGCTTCGCGGCGCTTCTGGTGCGTGGACGCAGAGGGCTTGCTCACCGACGATATGGGCGACCGGCTGTGCGACTATCAGGCAATCTACGCCCGTCCCGGCGCTGAAGTGAGGGTGTGGAAACGCGACGGTGACGAAAACGCCATTGGTCTCGCCGAAGTCGTGCGCCAGGTGCGTCCCACGATGTTGATTGGTACGTCAGGGGTAGCCGGCGCTTTCACGGAGGCCATCGTCAGGGAAATGGCCGCGCATACCGGCCGTCCTATTATCTTCCCTCTTTCCGTATCTTCGGCCGAGGCGACACCAGCTCATTTGATCGCTTGGACGGATGGCCGGGCGCTCATCGTCACGGGTAGCCCGTTCGCCCCGGTGACCCACCGGGGCATTACCCACGTCATTGGTCAAGCCAACAATGCCAAGCTGTATCCGGGACTCTGCCTGGGCGCCCTCGTATCCCAAGCCCGGAATATCAGCGATGAAATGTTGACTGCCGCAGCCAACGCCGTGTCCAGCCTGGTAGCGGTGCACCAAGACGGCGCGCCTCTGCTCCCGCATATCGACAACCTGCGCGACGTATCGATGACGGTCGCGGTGGCCGTGGCGGAGGCTGCGGCAGCGGAGGGCCTAGCCGGGGTAGAGCTCGACGATATCGTTCAGCAGGTGCAAGATGCGATGTGGCAGCCGGAGTACAGTCGGATACATGCGTGTTGACCTCGCAGCGGCATACGGCATCGTGAAGACGCTAGCCCTCCTGGTCCTTCTCGGGAGCTATGCAGGAGCACAGGTATCGCCGGCTTCCCACGGCCAGGACACGGAAGCTTACCGATTGTCGGTGGACGTCAACCTGGTGGTATTGCACGCTACCGTGCGCGACCGCGAGGGGCGTTTCGCCGCCGGTTTGGGCGCGCAGGATTTTGAGGTTTATGAAGAGGGCGTGCGTCAAAGCATCCGGCTGTTCCAGCATGAAGATGTCGCGGTCACGGTAGGACTGGTTGTCGATCACAGCGTCAGCATGCACCCGAAGCTTGCCGAGGTGACAACCGCCGCTGAGAGTTTTGTCCATTTCAGTAACCCTGACGACGAGATGTTCGTTGTGAACTTCAACGAGCTGGTCTCCTTGGGCCTACCCGGCGCTTTTCGATTCAGCCATGACTCTACCGAACTGGGCGCCGCGATCTGGAGATTTCCCGCCAATGGCCAAACCGCACTCTACGATGCGATTGTCAAAGCCTTGGAGCGATTACAGGAAGGCCGTAACGACAAGAAGGTGTTACTCATTATCAGCGACGGAGGCGACAATGCGAGCGTGCATAAGCTCGCTCAGGTCACCGAACTCGCCGGGCGCTCCACCGCTGTCATCTACACCGTCGGCCTTTTCGACCTGAACGATCCGGACCAGAATCCGGGGATGCTCCATCGTCTGGCACAAGCCACCGGGGGTGAAGCCTTCCTTCCCGGACAACTCGACGAAGTAGTAGACATTTGCGAACGTATCGCCCGCGAGATTCGTAACCAATACACCATCGGATATGTACCTGCCACTCCGGTGCGGAATGGCGCGCACCGGACCATTCGAGTGGTCGCCCGCGCGGTGGGCCGCGGCAGACTCTTCGTGCGTACCAGAACCGGCTACATAGCCGGTGGCGAAGGAGCCGCCAAGAATGGAGTGCCGAAATGAAGATTATGGTCAGGCGGCAGCCGCTAACTCAGATTTTGCAGTGGGGCCGGCGGATATTGTTCACCTGCGCGGGCTTGACGCTGGGTTACTGCGGATACGTCCTGGCGGACGCCCGGATTTTCCAGTATGGGGAAGGCCGCAGTCTCGAACGCCAGTTGCATGCCGAGCGTACGCTCCCCAATTCTTCGCCAGGCCTTTTGGCTGTCGCGACCGGCGGACTGATCGGACGTCTCGAAATCCCGCGCCTTGGTCTCTCCGTGATCGTTATCGAAGGAGAAGATAAGACCACTCTCCGGCGCGCGGCCGGTCATGTTCCCGGCACGGCGCTCCCGGGTCAAGCTGGCAACGTAGGTATCACCGGGCATCGCGATACGTTCTTCCGGCCATTGCGAAATATTCGGTGGAACGACATGATTACGTTGATAACGTTACAGGGCGAGTATCGCTACCGTGTGGTGTCTACCAGAGTGGTAAGTCCGGATGACATTGCGGTCTTGGATTCCACTGGAGGTGAGGTCCTGACCCTGGTCACGTGTCATCCGTTTTACTTTGTGGGTCCGGCGCCCGACCGGTTTATCGTTCGTGCCGAACGAGTCATGCGAACAGCTACTTAAGCCGATGAGCCGCCCAAGAACAACTGGCGAAAGGAGCCGAAAATGCAGATCCGGGTCGGCTACGAAATAGTCTACAACTTCCCGCAAAAGACGCCGATCATCCTGACGGTAAATATCCACTACTCGCGCGCTTCGGATATCGTCATTCCCGACTACCTGACGACCGACCCGTCGGTGCCGATTTCGGCATATCGCGATGGCTTCGGTAACTGGTGCAGCCGGATCGTCGCGCCCAGCGGCCGGATCCGCTTGACGGCGAGCGCAATCGTAAGAGATACGGGTGCACCGGACGCGGTGGTCACTGCTGCTCAGCAGCACGCCGTACAAGATCTGCCCGAAGAGACTCTGGTCTTCCTGCTGGCCAGCCGGTATTGCGAGACGGACTTGTTATTACCGGCAGCTTGGGAGCTGTTCGGTCAGTCGCCGCCGGGATGGGCGCGCGTCCAGACGATCTGCGACTACGTCCATAACGCCATCACCTTCGACTATCAAAATGCGCACCCGAGCAAGACTGCATGGGGCGTCCTCCAAGAGCGGAGAGGTGTGTGCCGTGATTATGCGCACCTCGCCATCGCATTCTGCCGCTGCCTGAACATTCCGGCGCGCTATTGCACAGGTTACCTGGGTGACATGGGGACGCCGCCGCCATACGGTGTCATGGATTTTGCGGCGTGGTTTGAGGTCTATATCGGTGGGGGCTGGTACGTGTTCGACGCCCGCAACAACGTACCGCGAATCGGACGAGTGCTCATCGCGCGAGGCCGCGACGCGGCGGATGTCGCAATAGCAACCACTTTCGGTCCGAACACGCTCGAGTGCTTCAGAGTGTGGACTGACGAAACCGCGGGAGAAGGGTGAATCTTGGTTGAAACCTTCGCCGCCGCCTAAGACCGTTTACAGCCTCGATACGATCACGAGGATGAGGATGATTGTAGTCGCGTAGAACACGCCGAGTAACAATATACGGTGGCTCGCAGCCTGCTGCTCTGCCGGCGGACCTGCTCCGCCCTCGTTTTTCCGAGCGTCAATCGTTTCCATTGCCTAACCCCCTCTTGTAACCAGAAGTCAGTGAAGCGGGCCATGCACCGATGCCACTTGGGCCAACTTACGTACACCGCTACCCACGAGTGTCAAAATGATCCGTGCCCTGGTCAGCCACGTCGCTATGCAGCACGTCGTCAACCCGCGCGAGTAATGAGGACGCGAGAAACGGTTTCCGGATGAAATGCCATCCAAAGTTCAGAACCAGCATTGCTCCATCGGCCAAACCAGACATCAACATCACGCGCATTTCCGGTCGATGTTCCTTCAGGCGTCCAGCCAATGCGGGGCCGGACACGTCAGGCATCATCACATCCGATAGGAGCAGATGAATAGCGCGGGGAAAGCCATCCGCGATGAGGTCCGCCTGATCGGCGGAAGGAGCCGAGAGCACTTCGAAACCCGCCTCATCAAGGATCAACTTAACCATCTCGAGGATGGCTGGGTCGTCTTCGACAACCAGAATGGTCTCCAGAGTCGTCTTGGACGGCCGAGTCACGGCAGTTCACCTCGCGGCAGGTAAAAGTCGTACTCTCAGACTCAGAGGAGGGTTGTCCAGCAGGATGGCGTGAACAACTTTCTGGGCGGTTACGAGTCTTAGCCGATTTTAACCATAGCCTGATCAAGTCCTAACATACTGTGCAATATTGCTCACTTTCCACACGGACCTTTGAGTTTGCTTGACAACGCTGCGGATTTAGTCGAAACTAATGGTGTCTGAGCATTCCCGCCCACTCTGCAGATGATCTGAACTAAGTCAGATTATCGTAAGCTTTCGCCTTAGCCAAACTGAGAGGTAGTTATGCCCGCTGGTCTTGGCGCCATATTTCTGACCGACAAGAAGCGTCTCTTGATTCCCTCCCTAGCGACCACGGTTTGGCCGATGAAACATCGTTCGTTGGAATGCTCATACTGAAGTTTCGAATCAGGCACTTAAAAATGGGGTGGAGATATGAGTAAGACTTTGACGGAAGCAAGTAAGAGCATAATGAAAATTAGGCCACTGTATGATCGCATCGTGGTCAAGCGGATCGAGGAGCGGGAGACTACCCGGCGCGGTATTATCATCCCCGATTCGGCCCAGGAAAAACCGCACGAAGGCGAAGTAATCGCTGTCGGTCGCGGCAAGCGGCTCGATGACGGCGAACTGGTTGCCCTCGATCTCAAAGCCGGCGACCGCATCCTGTTTGCCAAATACTCCGGCAACGACATCAAGGTGGACGGTGAAGAGTTCCTGATCATGCGCGAGGACGATGTCCTGGGCGTTTTGGACGCGGCCCCTCAAGCGGCCGTTAAGAAAGCCAGCTGATTGAGATTTACATAACGAGGAAAATTCCATGGCAAAAGAGATTATTTACAGTGATCATTCCCGCCAGGCGATTTTGCGGGGCGTCAACCAACTCGCCGACGCAGTGAAGGTGACTCTCGGTCCCAGGGGCCGGAATGTCGTTCTCGAAAAGAAATACGGCGGGCCCCTCATCACCAAAGACGGCGTTACGGTTGCGAAAGAGATCGAGTTGCAAGACTCGCTCGAGAACATGGGCGCCCAGATGGTGCGCGAAGTGGCATCCAAGACTTCTGACGTTGCCGGCGACGGCACCACAACGGCCACGATTCTCGCTCAGGCAATCTATCGCGAGGGCGTCAAGGCGGTCACCGCGGGAGCGAACCCCATGGCTGTCAAGCGCGGCATCGATAAGGCCGTCGAATTCGCCGTCGAGGAAGTGAAGAAGCTCTCCAAGCCCGTTTCTGGCGACATGATCGCGCAGGTCGGCAGTATTTCCGCGAACAGCGACCCCACCATCGGCAACATCATCGCCGATGCGATGAAGAAGGTCGGCAAAGACGGTGTGATCACAGTCGAGGAATCCAAGACCATGACCACCGAGTTGCAGACAGTGGAAGGTATGCAGTTCGACCGCGGTTACCTCTCACCATATTTCGTGACCGACGCCGAGCGCATGGAGTGCGTCTTCGAGGATCCTTACATCCTCATTCACGATAAGAAGATCAGCAACATGAAGGACCTGCTGCCCATTCTCGAACAGATCGCGCGGGCAGGTAAGCCGCTGCTGGTAATCGCTGAGGAAGTGGAGGGCGAAGCACTGGCGACACTGGTGGTCAATAAGCTGCGCGGCACTCTCAGTGCTTGCGCAGTGAAGGCCCCCGGCTTCGGCGACCGCCGCAAGGCGATGCTCGAAGACATCTCGGTCCTGACCGGCGGCAAAGCCATCATGGAAGAGACCGGCATCAAACTTGAAGGCATCAAGCTTGAAGATCTGGGCCGCGCTAAGCGCGTCACAGTGGACAAGGACAACACCACCATCATCGATGGCGCCGGAGCCCAGAAGACTATCGAGGGCCGCATCAAGCAGCTTCGGACCCAGGTGGAAGAGACGACTTCTGACTACGATCGCGAAAAACTGCAAGAGCGGTTGGCCAAACTGGCCGGCGGCGTGGCGATCATCAAAGTGGGCGCAGCCACCGAGACCGAGATGAAAGAGAAGAAGGCCCGCGTTGAAGATGCGCTGCACGCCACTCGGGCTGCGGTCGAGGAAGGCATTGTGCCTGGCGGGGGCGTCGCACTGCTTCGGGCGTCCATGGCGCTGCAGAAACTGAAGCTTGAGGGCGACGAGCAGTTCGGCGTCACCATCGTGCGCCGTGCTTGCGAGGAGCCGGTCCGACAGATCGTGCAGAATTGCGGGACCGAGGGCGCCATCGTCGTCGAGAAGATCAAGACTAACCCCAGCGCGAACTTCGGCTTCAATGCCACCACCGAGCAGTACGAAGATCTGGTCAAAGCCGGCGTCATCGACCCCACCAAGGTGACCCGCAGCGCGCTGCAGAACGCCGCTTCTATTGCATCGCTGATGCTAACGACCGAAGCGATGGTCTGTGAAATTTCAGAGAAGCAATACGCCGCACCAAGCTCATCGGGGAGGCATGGTTCTGAAGGTATGGATTACTAGCCTCTTCCGGGTTCTTTTCTGTAAAATGCGAATCCGCGTAGCGATGCAGTATTGGCGCGGCGGTGCCGGTTGGATCTGAGCCATGATCTATATCATCGATGAGCAACCGGGATCTCCGCGCCAATGGCCCTACGCAGCTGATTGTCACGGTGACATATCGTGAACAAGTTTCAGTATGAGTGACAATTCGAGCAAGATTCCTCTTGCCGCGCGTGCGACAGTTGTTCTATACTCTGAGCATGGACACCGCAACCAAGCGACTTCGTAACTCGCTAAGTTGTACCTACCTGTCCAGCTTATCCCTATCTTCATCGTTGTATTGGCGCTAGTCCGCTGCACTTAGCATCGCGGAGAGCATGGGCAATTGGCAGCCCAGATTCCTGCTGAGAATCTGCAGCTTCGGCGCATCGGGGTTCGAGTCCCCGGCTCTCCGCCAAGTTCTTTGACAATCTGTGTTTTGGGTCGATGGGTGGTCGACCCACCATGTTCGGGTGGCGCAAGTTGGTAGACGCATACGGTTGAGGGCCGTACTGTTGAGAGTTCGAATCTCTCCCCGAATACCAAGCGCGGCTGGACAAATCTGGTAAAGTCGCCTCGTTCAGACCGAGGAGTTCTCTGGGTTCGAATCCCAGGCTGCGCACTAAGTTTGCTGGCGTGGCGAATCGGTATAGCAGCGGCGCTCAAAGCGCCGTGTTTGTCAGTTCGAATCTGACCGCCAGCACCAGGCGCCTGTTGCGGAATCGGTATACGCGACCGGACTTAAAACCCGGTGAAATGCTGGTTCGAATCCAGCCAGGCGCACCACGGAGGACAGGCTCGATGGGGAGAGCGGCGGACTCCAAACCCGCTATTGCCGAGTTCGAATCTCGGGTCCTCTGCCAACCGCCGGATGCTGAAGTGGACGAAGCGCGTGGCTGCAACCCACGTCTTACCGAGTTCGAGTCTCGGACGGCGGTCCACGGAAAGGTATGGCTAAGGTGGGGCATGCTTTAGCTTGCCGTCATATCATAGACATGGTAATGGGCAAGCTAAAGCATGCCCCACCAAACGCCAAATTGGTACTTGCTTTTTCGCGATAACTTCACTTACGATTAGAAGGAAGGAATTGGTTTGATACTTACTGTCCATTTCGGGAGAATGCCGCAAGCGACAAGGCTAACCTGCGTCGATTCCAATACCAATGGCGCGCGCGAAGGTCCTTAGCCCCCGGATGAGATAGCAATTGTGATTTCACTACGGGGGCCGGTCGAGAGACCGGCCCTTTTAGTTGTGTGCCGAGCATGTTCGACAGCTCAGGGGTGAAAGTCCCCTCTACAACCTGATGGAGGTGAAGTAGTAGCGAAGCGCAAGGGCGTTCCGGCGACGGAGGGTCTGAAAGAAGCGTGGAGCA
>Ga0182024_10000876_pt1 | contig 77912 bp, 66 predicted proteins | sample P32metaG_FD_120480 | JGI IMG/M metagenome (GOLD analysis project Ga0182024, IMG submission 120480) | Permafrost microbial communities from Stordalen Mire, Sweden - P3-2 metaG (Illumina Assembly) | ecosystem: Environmental > Terrestrial > Soil > Wetlands > Permafrost | place: Sweden: Stordalen...
CGCGTCAGGGGCACCGTCAGCGGCAGCTCGAGCCGATCGAACGCCGCGACGCGCACCTCGCGAGTGAAGACGGCGATGCCACGGGCGTCAAGCGCGTCGGCGACGAGCAGCGCCGCTGCTTCGCCGACCCACGGCGCCGAATGCCCCGCGGTCTCTTGCACCGCAAAAGGCACGACGAGGACGCGAGGCGCCAGCGCCGGCGCCTGCGCCGTGACGGCGGCGGTCAGCGCGAGGCCGACGCCCGGAATCAGCCAGCGAGTGCGAGAAGGCACTTCGCACATCGTACCAAGAAGGCTTGGAGGCTTGAAGGCTGAAAGGCAGCACGGCCGGTGAGGCTGGACCACCGGCTCATCGGAATTCGAGGACGACCCGGCACGAGGGCGCCCCCGACGACCGGCACGCCTCGGCTCGGCCCTCGGCGGGCAGGGCGAGCTGCCGGAGCGTCTCGGCGCCGAGCGCCGCATAGAAGCCGCACAGCGGTTGCGCCTGCGGCTCGCGCGTCAAACAGAAGGGCGACTCACGCACGGACATCGTCACGCCCCGGCGACGCAGGCGAGTCACCGCACGGGTCGTGCTGCAGACGTCCTGGGCGATCGCGCGTACGACATCGAGCGCCGCCACGACACGCAAGCCCCGCGGCAATGCCGCGATGACACGCCGACGCAGCGGCGACAGCCCGGCGAGCGTCCAATCGGCCGCGAGACACCCCGCTCGGCCGACGACGCGGTGATAAGCGTCGCCCTCGGTGCGAAGGAACCCAAGCACGCCGCTGATCGGGGCAAGACCGATGGTGCCGTCCCGCATGCCCTGCCCGCGGAGCCACTCTTCGTAGAATTCGAGACGTTGCGGCAACTCGTCCGCAATCGCCTGATGGAGACTGGCCGCCATCAGGCGGCCGACGCGCGCGTCTATCATTCAGATAATGAGCGTGGCACATCCCGACGTCGCCGCCGCAATTCTCGCTGGCGGCCAAGCCCGCCGGTTCGGCGGCCTGGACAAGAGCCGTCTCGTCGTCGGCGGCCGCACCATCATCGTTCGTCAGCTCGACATCCTGCAACAGGTCGCCGGCGAGGTCTTCGTCGTCGGGCCGACCGATGGGCGATTTGCCGATCTGGGGGTGAGGGTTCATGCGGACGTCAGGGCCGGTTGCGGTGCTCTTGGCGGGCTGCAGACGGCGCTGGAGGTCGCTCGCGCCGACCGGGTGATCGTCGTCGCATGCGATCTCCCCTTTCTCGAGGTCGCCGTGATGACCCGGCTCGTCGATCTGGTCGCCGGGCACGACGCCGCGTGGGTCCGCGGTCCGCGAGGACCCGAACCCCTGGTGGCGTGTTACGACCGGAGCGTCCGAGGCCTGGTCGCGGAGCAACTGGCGAGGGGCGAACGGCGTGTGGCGGATCTCGAGCGGGTCTTTCGTGTCGCCTGGCTGGACGAGGCGGAATTGACGCGGCTCGGCTCAGGCCGGCAGATGCTCGCGAACCTCAACACGCCCGACGATTACGCACGAGTACAATAACGAGCTTCATGATTCTTCCTATTCACGCCGAGGTGCGTCGGTCGGTGCGCCAGGCGATCGCGTCCGCGTTCGGCCTCGCGGAAGGCGAGCAGCCAGTCATCGTGATCGACGTGCCGCCGACGCGCGCCCTGGGCGATTTGGCGATTCCCGTCGCGTTCGAGCTCGCGCGACGACTCCGTCAGGCCCCGAAGGCGATCGCGCAGGCACTCGCCGGGACCCTTGGTGAGATCCCGAACGTGGCGCGCATCGAGGCCGCGAACGGCTACGTCAACCTCTTCCTGGCGCGCGGCGTGTTGACGCGCGCGTGGCTCGAGGCGGAGACCGTTCCGGCCGCGCCAGCGGCGCAGGGCAAAGTGATCGTCGAGCACACGGCGATCAACCCGAACAAGGCCGCGCACATCGGTCACGTCCGCAACTCGGCCATCGGCGACACGCTCGTCCGCCTGCTCCGATTTCAGGGGCGGACAGTCGAAGTACAGAACTACATCGACGACACGGGCGTCCAGGTCGCCGACGTCGTCGTGGGGTTCACGTCGCTCGAGCATCGAGACCTGGCCGGCGTCCGCGGCCTCGCCGAAGACCCGTCGATTCGGTTCGACTACTACTGCTGGGACCTCTACGCGCGCGTGACGGCGTGGTACGAAGGTGACCCGTCCCGCCTCACGACCCGCGCCCATGCGCTGCACGAAATCGAAGCGGGCCGAAGCGCGCTTGCGGACATGGGCGCCTTCATCGCGGACCGCATCGTCCGGTGCCACGTCCGAACCATGGCGCGCTTGAACGTCTCTTACGACCTCCTGACGTGGGAGGGCGACATTCTCCGGCTGCACTTCTGGGCCACCGCGTTCGAGTCGCTGAAGGCTCGCGGTGCCGTCCGTCTGCAGTCCGAAGGGCGACTTGCCGGATGTTGGGTGATGCCGATTGAGTCCCCGGACGGCGCCACCGAGACCGAGGCGACGGCCGGCGACGACGATGATGCGCGCGAGAAGGTCATCGTTCGGTCGAACGGCACGGTGACCTATGTCGGCAAGGACATCGCGAATCAGTTCTGGAAATTCGGGCTGCTCGGCAAGGACTTCTACTATCGTCGGTTCGAGACCCGCCCAGACCACACGATTTGGGCGACGTCCTCACACGATGGCGACGGCGCCGGCGCGCCCGCGTTCGGGCGAGCGTCCGAGGTCTACAACGTCATCGACTCCCGGCAGTCCTATCTGCAGCAACTCCTGAAGCAGGCGCTCGACACGATGGGCTTCCGGGACCAGTCGGCCCGGTCGACGCATGTGGCCTATGAGATGGTCGCGCTCTCGCACGCCACGGCCCGCGCGCTCGGGTACGCGGACACCGAGGGCGACGGCAAGCCCTTCGTGGAGGTGTCCGGACGAAAGGGCCTTGGCGTGAAGGCCGATGACCTGATCGAGCGGCTGATCGCGACGGCGCGTGCCGAAGTCCGGACTCGCCACGCCGAGCTCGCGGACGCCGACTGCGACCGACTCGCCGAGGTGATCGCTACGGCCGCCTTGCGGTATTTCCTGGTCAAGTTCTCGCGCGGGAGGATCATCGCCTTCGACATCGACGAGGCGTTGAGCTTCGAGGGTGAAACCGGTCCCTATCTGCAGTACGCCGCGGTCCGCGCGTCGAACATCCTCGTCAAACTCCAGGAGCGCGACGGCGTCGACGAACACGCGATCGCCGCGATGCTGTCGTCGGCCAGCGAGGACGCGTTGGCCCCGGGCGACGAGGGCGACGAGTTGTGGGGGCTGGTGCTGGAGGCCTCACGCCTCGACGAGATGGCCGACGCCGCGGTGCGCACGCTCGAACCGGCGACCCTCGCCAAGTTCGCCTTCGGCGTCGCACAGCGGTTCAACGCGTTCTATCACCGTCAGCCGATCCTCCAGGAGGGGCGCGCCGACACCCGGGCGTGGCGGGCCGCGGCCGTCGCGTGTGCGCGACGCTCGCTGACGACGGCCCTGGCCTTGATGGGTTGCCACGTCCCGGAGCGCATGTGATGTCCACCCGACCGATTATCGGAATGGCGTGGCCCAAGGCCGACTACACGGCATCGCTCGAACAAGCCGGTGCGGAGATCCGCCAGTTGCGACCCGAGACCGACGGTCTACCGGAAACCCTCGACGGCTGTGATGGGGTCCTGTTGACCGGGGGTGCCGATGTCGACCCGGTCGAGTACGGCGACGGGACGCGACACGCGACCCTGGACCTGGATCCGGTGCGCGACCGGTTCGAATTGGCCATCGCCCGCACGGCCCTCAACCGCGACCTGCCCGTCTTCGGCATCTGTCGTGGCGCGCAGGTGCTGAACGTCGCGGCCGGCGGCACCCTGATCCAGGACATTCCCAGCCAGCAACCGACCGACCTCACGCATGCGCTACCGCTGCCGAAGAACGCCATGGTTCACGACATCGCGGTCGCGCCGTCGTCCTGTCTGGCCGTCTTGCTGGCACCGCGGCTGAACGCGGGCGGCGTCGTAAGCGTCAATAGCCGGCATCATCAGTCGGTTCTCGCTGTAGCCCCAGGCTTCGTCGTCTCGGCGACCGCGCCGGACGGCGTCGTCGAAGCCATCGAGAAGCCGGACGCCAGATTCTGCCTGGGCGTGCAGTGGCATCCGGAAAACTTCTGGCGAACCGGGGAATTCGCGTCCCTCTTCGACGCGCTCGTCGCCGAGGCACGCAAGTACCACGACCGGCGCTGATCGGCCTACGCGGCGATCACGGCGGTGTCAGATCGAACACCGCGAGGGTTTCAACGTGCGGCGTATTTGGAAAGAAGTCGAACGCCTCGATCCCCTGAAGCTGGTAGCCCGCGGCGAACAGGCCCGCGGCGTCACGCGCGAGCGTCGGCGGATCGCACGAGACGTACACGACCCGCCTCGGGCGCCAGGCGACCACACCCCGCCGCGCCTCGGACGTCAGGCCCGTTCGGGGTGGGTCGATCACGATCGCGTCGAGGCCGGGCGGCGGCAACCGCGCCACCGCGGATTCAACCGAAGACTGCACGACGTCGATGCGATCGGCGAGCGGATGCGCGTTCACCGCGAGATCGCCTCCGCTCGAGGCGTCGCCCTCGACCGCGAGGACGTGGGACCCGCGGGCGCCGAGCGCCACGGCAAAGAGGCCCACGCCGGAGTACAGATCGGCGACGACGTCGCCGTCGATAATCGACAAGACGCGGCGAACGACCGCGCCCGCCAGGAATCGATTGGCCTGAAAGAACGATGTCGCATGTCGACTCCATCGCACGCCCGAGTCAATCGGCGAGTCGCCACCGAACAGATCCCGGGCCGTGTCGGTCACGATGGGTAAGCCGGCCAGAGTGAACACCCGCCGGCCGGCCGATGCCGTCGCGCCAGAGATACCGTCGAGGAGCAAGGATGGCCCGTCGAGATCCTCAAGCGTCGCGCCTGGCCGCGCCTCCAGATGGACGATGCGCGATCGGCCCGCGACGTCTTCGGCCAGCGTCAACGCGTCGCAATCGTCGGCGCGGCGTCCGAGGGCATTGACGACCGCCCGGGCGGCAACGAGCGAATCCTCCCGGAGCTGACCTGACGGACCGGCGTCGCAGAGGGTGTGCGTCCCCTCGCGAAAGAATCCGACCTGTCGGTCGCGGACGTGCAGACGCGCGCGAAGACGATAGCCATGCTCCGGGGAGCCCGCGACTCTCGGCGGTTCGGCCAGGGGATGCTTGCCGATACGGCGAAAGGCGTCGGCGATGATGTCCGCCTTCAGCGCTCGCTGCCGCTCGGGCGACATGTGTGCAAAGTACGCGCCGCCGCAGGCCGGATCGACTGGCGACGAGCGCCGGTCGGGGCTCGGCTCGAGAATCTTGTGCAGTTCGGCCCAGGCGACGCCTTTCGTCTGGCGCACGATCCGAGCCATCACGCGCTCGCCGGGGATGACACCTCGCACGAAGACGACGCGGCCTTCATGCCGCGCGAGCATGTCGCCGCCGGCGACGGGACGCTCGATGGTGAGGGGGACGAAGGCCTGATCTGTGGACAACAGACCCGTCCCCTATGTAGGTAGTCCAAGGCGATCTCGCAGCAAGCGGTCGGCGGTGACGTCAACAGCCTGGAACCAGGCGGCCGGCGACAGCCGAGCCCGATAGGAGGCCAGCTCGCGCTCAGCCTCGGCGCGAGCGTCCGCCGCTATCGCAGGCGGTGCGGCATCGCGCAGCTCAACGGCAAACGCCCGGTCCCCTGCGGCAGCCCGGGCGAGCAGCGTGGCGCGCGCGTCGCCGCGAGCGCCACGCAGGTCAGTGCGAATCGCCGTCAACGCTTCCAGCCTCGCACCAATGACGACGCGCAGCGCCTCCGGCCAGTCGAGACGTCCGACCGCGCGGGACAAGCGATCGATCGCGCGGTCCAAGTCCTTCGTCGCCGTCCGGCGAGTCACGCTCGCCGGCTCGCCGATGGGCGGGTCGTCTTCCGGCACGTTCGCGGCGTCCCCGTGCGCCGACGGCGAGATGCCAATCGCCCGCCGCCAATTGTCAAACCCGTCTCGGACGTCTTCGTCGCAGAACTCGATCCTCAGGGGCTGCCGGGCGGTGCCGGCCTGATGCCTCGCCGCCTTGAGGTCGATCCCTCGAAAGACCACGCTCAACGGCACGCCGTCGGTCGCCCACCTGCGCACGAGCTCGAACCCAGGACCGACGATGCGAATCAGATGGCCGCCATTGACCCGCGTCAGATGCGTCTCGACGGCGCGACAGTACGCGCCGAGGTCCGTCTCGCTCGTGCTGTCCACCTCAGGCGTCATCGGCTCCTCAGCCATGCGATCGCCGGTCCCACAAGACCTCGCCGGCCACGAGCCGCTCCGTCCGGCCTTCCGATTCGACGACGAGCGCGCCGCCGGCATCGATGTCCCTCGCCACGCCAGTCCGCTCCACGTTCTGATCGTGCCATCGAACGGGCCGGCCAAAGCCGCCTCGTCCCAAGCGGCGCCATTCCCGACAAATCCCCGCGTCATCACCCGCCCGGACTTGCGCCATGCGTTCCGCCACGCGCACCAGACACTCGACGACCAAGGGTGCGCGGTCGATCGGCCTTCCCAGTTCCGTTTCGATCGACGTCGCCCTGTCGGCCAGGTCCGGCGGATACGCCTCGGCCGCGCGATTGATGCCGATTCCCACCACGACGGCGCTGACCCGTGCCCCACCCACTGACTCGCACAGGACGCCGCCGATCTTGCGCCACGTCGGTCCGACGACGAGGTCGTTGGGCCACTTGAGTTCGACCGGCAGGCCGCTCGCGGCGGTGATGGCATCGGCGGCCGCGACCCCGGCGGCCAGCGTGACGAGGGACAGGGTGACGGGTGCGGGCCCGACGCGCACGACGACGGACAAGTAGACTCCGGAACCTGGCGGCGAAAACCACACGCGGCCGCGACGACCGCGACCTGTGCGCTGCGCGTCGGCGATCACGGCAGTGCCGTCCGGCGCGTCATTCTGCGCGAGCGTCAGCGCTTCGTCGTTGGTCGATCCGGTCTCGCTCACGAAACGCAGGCGGGCGGCCGCGCCGAGCCGCGGCGCGGCGTGGCTCAACGCCCTGGCGAGGTCTTCGGGGAGGGGCTCGAACATTCGAGATCCAGGCTGATGTCGGCGGCCGGCGCCGAGTGCGTGAGCGCGCCGACGGACACCGTGTCTGCGCCGAGCGCGGCGAGCGCGGGGATTCGAGCCAACGTCACGCCGCCCGAGATCTCGACGCGCGCGCGGCCGTCGATGTGCCGAATGGCCTCGCGCATCACGCCGTCCGGCAGGTTGTCCAGCATGACGATGTCGACTCCGGCGTCGAGCGCCTCTTGAACCTGTTGCAGGCTCTGCGCCTCGACTTCGATCGGGAAGCCCGGCGCGTCCGTCCGTACGCGCGCCACGGCCGCGGCCACGCCGCCGGCGATGCGGATGTGGTTGTCTTTGATCAAGACCGCATCGAAGAGGCCCGTGCGATGGCTTGACGCGCCGCCGCATCGCACCGCGTATTTCTCGAGTGCCCTCAGGGTCGGCGTCGTCTTGCGCGTATCGAGGATCGTGATCGCGCCGCCGGCCGCGTCGACGAACCGCCGCGTGAGCGTCGCGATGCCGGACAGCCGCTGAAGGAAATTGAGCGCCGTGCGCTCGGCCGTGAGGAGCGCCGCTGCCGGTCCGGTCACGGTCGCGATGAGCGAGTTCGCGGCGGACTCGTCGCCGTCGTCCGCCAGGGGCGTGAACGTCACGGTCGGATCGAGCGTCGTGAACACCGATCGCGCGACGTCGAGCCCGGCGATGACACACGGCCGCTCGACGAGGAACGTGCCGACGCCGACGAGGTCCGGCGGGACGATCGCGCGAGTCGTGACATCGCCGGCGCCGACGTCCTCGGCGAGCGCCCGTCGAACGAGGTCGCGATAGATTGCCGGGTCGAGCCGCTCAGGCACGGGGATCTGCGGCCGGCTCCACGGGTTCGACCCGCACGGCCAACGTCTCGCCGAAGGTCACTTCAACGGACACGATGTTGTTCCCATCGAGCACGTCGCGCTCGATGTCGCCCCAGTTGGACTCGAACGATGCGGGCAGCGTCAGCACGGCGCGCAGGGGCACGCGAAACCCCTTGTTCAGCACCGAGCGTTCGTGCCGCACGACGGCCGTAATCGCGGAGGCCTCCTCCGTCGCGGAGCCGAGGTCGCGCAGGTCCGGCACGTCACCACCTGCGGGCACCGTCGCGGCGGCCAGTGCGAGCGCCCAATCCTCGGGCAGATGCCCGTGGCACTCGTGATCGGTGGGCCAGGCGGCCCGGTGCACCGACCCGGGCTGCCACCACGACCACACCTCTTCGGTCACAAACGGCAGGAATGGCGCGAACAGACGCAGCATCAGGGACAGAGCCACCTGCGCGGCCCGGTTCGCCGAGGCCGCGCCCGCGTCGTCGCTGGCACGGCGGCGCTTGACGAGCTCGATGTAGTCGTCGCAGAACCACCAGAAGAACGTCTCCATCTCGCGAAGTGCCGAGGCATAGTCGAAGCCGTCGAGCGCGGCCGTCGCGCGTGCGACCACGGTCGCGAGGCGCGAAAGCATGCCGCGGTCGAGCGCGGCGGTGACCGGCCCAACCGGCTCGGTTTTCGTGAGGACGAACCTGGACGCGTTGAGGAGTTTGATCGCCAGTCGCCGGCCCACCTGCATCTGCCCGGCGTCGAAGGCGGTGTCCACGCCGGGGCCGCCCTTCGAGGCCCAGTACCGCACGGCATCCGATCCGTGCGCTTCGAGCAGGCCCAACGGCGTCACGACGTTGCCCTTCGACTTCGACATCTTCTTGCGATCGGGATCGAGGACCCAGCCCGAAATGGCGGCGTGCCTCCACGGCCTCACGTGCTCCTCGAGGTGCGTGCGCAGGACCGTGGAGAACAGCCACGTCCGAATGATGTCGTGCGCCTGCGGTCGCATCGACATGCCGCGCTCGGCCGCGGGCCGCGCGCGGTTGCCGAACACGAGATCCCACAACTCGGGATCCCGCTCCCAGCCGCAGACGAGCAAAGGCGTGAGCGACGACGTCGCCCAGGTGTCCATCACGTCCGGGTCGCCGACAAATCCATTCGGCTGGCCGCGCTCGGCCGACGTGAAGCCGGCGGGCACATCGGTCGACGGATCCACCGGCAGACGGTCCTCGGCCGGCACCAGCACACGCTCGTAGTCGATTGAGCCGTCAGCGCGTAGCCCGTACCACACCGGGAACGGCACACCAAAGAAGCGCTGACGACTGATGCACCAGTCGCCGGTCAGACCGTTCACCCAATTCTCGAACCGTGACCGCATGTACTCAGGATGCCAGGCGATCTCGCGCCCGCGCGCGATCAGCTGATCGCGGATGTCCATCGTCCGGATGAACCACTGCCGGCTCGTGATGATCTCGAGCGGACGGTCGCCCTTCTCGAAGAACTTCACGTGATGGGTGATCGGGCGGGGATCGCCGACGAGGTCGCCAGCGGCGCGGAGGTCTTCGACGATCTTCGCGCGCGCCTTCGTGGCCGAGAGGCCGACGAGCGGGGTGTAGCGCGCCTCGGCCTCCGCGGGCTGCAGGGCCGGCCAGCGTCCGTCCCGCCAGTTCACGGGACCGAGGGTCCCGTTCGCCTGGATGATCGCACGCACCGGCAGCGCCAGCTCGCGCCACCAGGTCACGTCGGTCACGTCGCCAAACGTGCAGATCATGGCGACGCCGGTACCTTTGTCGGGATCGGCCAACGCGTGCGCCGTGACCGGGACCGCCACCTTGAAGAGCGGCGTCAACACCTCGCGACCGACGAGCGTCCGGTAGCGGTCATCGCCCGGGTGGACCACGAGCGCGACGCACGCAGGAATCAGCTCGGGGCGGGTCGTGTCGACTTCCACGAACTGGCGGTCGTCGGGCCCGGCGAACCGGATCCGGTGATACGCGCCCGGCATCTCACGATCTTCGAGTTCGGCTTGGGCGACGGCCGTCTTGAAGTCGACGTCCCACAGCGTCGGCGCCTCGAGTTGGAACGCGACGTTCCGGGCGTCGAGGAACGGTCGACCCAGCGGTGTTCGGAGCAGCCGCAGAAAGGCGATCTGCGACACGCGCTGCGCGTCCCGGCCGATCGTCGCGTAGGTCAGAGACCAGTCGACGGAGAGCCCAAGCGTGCGCCACAAATGCTCGAAGGCCTTTTCGTCCTCCCGGGTCAGCTCGCTGCACAGCTCGATGAAATTCGGGCGCGACACGGACACGATCGCCGGCGCGGGCGAGGCCTTCCCACCACCTTCGACCGTGGCGGCGCGCACCGTCGCCAGCAGGCCGGGATCGTACGGCAGCGAGGGATCGCAGCGGACGGCGAAGTAGTTCTGCACGCGCCGTTCGGTGGGCAGGCCGTTGTCATCCCAGCCCATCGGATAGAAGACCGCCCGACCGGACATGCGCTGATATCGCGCGATGACGTCGGTGTGCGTGAACGAAAAGACGTGCCCGACGTGGAGGGCGCCGCTCACCGTCGGCGGCGGCGTGTCGATGCTGAACACGCGATCGCGCGGCGCCGATCGGTCGAAGCGATAGGTCGCGTCGGCCTCCCATCGCGCCATCCACTTGGCTTCGAGACCCTCCAAGGCAGGCTTGGCGGGCATGTCTGGAGACACAGGCATGGCAGAGTGCGAAACGTGGACCCTATTCTGTCCCAGGTCCGCCTGCGGCTGGAGGTTCCGGCGAGGACTTGATGCGTCCGATTTCCTCTTTGACCATCCGCTCGGCCACCTCGAGCACGACACTGCGCATGGCGCCGTCGTTCAAGAGCACTCGACGCACGACGTCTTCGAGAGCGCTCTGACTGAGACCGGCCGGGAGGCCGTCCGCGTTCGGCGCCGACTGCTCGGCGGCGAGAAGCGCTGAGAAGGCCACCGCAAGCGAGACTCTGGATCCCGGCGCTGCGGCCGGGGCCATCGTCTGAGCGGCACCAGTGGCGGCGGGCGGAATCGGCGGCGCTGGCGTGAACGATCCCGAGTCGGGGATCAAGGACTCGGGCGCCGACGCGACCGCGGGTGGAGTGGAGTCCGCAGGCGCCATCGATGCGACCGGCGCAGGCGCGAGCCCGGCGAGAAGGCGATCGAGATCCGTGGCGTCGAAGTCCGGTGGCGCGGGTCGGTCGCGCGCCGCGGCGAGTGCCGGCCGGTGCCACGCTCGCCCGGCGTGCGCGGGTTCGTTGTCGGTGGACGTCGGCTCGTGTCCGTTCAATGCCATGGGCACGTCGTCGCGTGCAAACGGGGCGACCGCCTGTTGCGCGTGCGAGGCATCGAGGAGTTCCTGCACGCGGGACGCCAGCAGGCGCGGCTCGAAGGGCTTGACCAACACGCCGTCGCATCGCGCGGCGCGCGCCCGATCCTCGTCGATCGGCTCGAACGCGCCGGCCAAGAGCAGCACGGGGATGTGCTGCAACCGGGCCGACTGCTTGATGTGCGAGGACACACTGTAGCCATCGAGACGCGGCATCCCGACATCGGCGAGGACGATATCGGGCTGCTCGCGGTCGATCGACTCGATCGCCTGTTCGCCGTCACCGACGGCGATCACGCGAATATCTTCCTGCGCGAACGTCAGCTCCACCACACGTTGAATCGTCGAGCTGTCGTCGGCGAGGAGCAACGTCTTCGGCATGAACGCCTAGCCGGCCCCGGTCCCGGCGCCGATCCGTTCGTTGATGAAGTCGACGATGTCCTGCATCGGCCGGCCCGGCAAGAAGACGCCCGCGATGCCCATCTCATGCAGTTTCGGGACGTCGACATCGGGAATGATCCCGCCGACGAGCACGAGGACGTGATCGAGCTTGCGCTCCCGGACGAGCGCCATGAGCCTGGGACAGATGTGCATGTGCGCGCCGCTCAGGATCGACAGGCCGATGACGTCGGCGTCCTCCTGCAGCGCGGCGGCCACGATTTGCTCGGGCGTCTGCCGGAGGCCGGTGTAGATGACCTCCATGCCGGCATCGCGCAACGCGCGCGCGATGACCTTGGCGCCGCGGTCGTGACCGTCCAGGCCGGGCTTGGCGATGACGACTCGGATTTTCCGCATCAGATTGAGGGGACTTCCTCCCACTCTCCCCACACCTCACGCAACGCGTCGCACATCTGGCCGACGGTCGCGTAGGCGCGGACACACTCGAGCAGGGGGTACATGGTGTTGTCGGCGCCGCGTGCGGCGGCCCGGAGCGCGTCGAGCGCCCGCGCCACGCGGCCGGCATCCTGTCGCGCGCGGACCTCGTGCAAGCGGGCCATCTGCGCGTCGGCGGCCGAGTCGTCGATGTACAGAATCGGCACCGGGGCCTCATTGTCGTCCACGAAGCCGTTCACGCCGACGATGATCTTGTCCTTGGCCTCGACCGCCTGCTGGAACCGGTAGGACGACTCGGCGATCTCACGCTGCGGGAAGCCCTGCTCGATGGCGGCCACCATGCCGCCCATCCGATCGATGGTCTCGAAGTACGCCTGCGCGCCCGATTCCATGTCGAGCGTGAGCTTCTCGAGGAAGTACGACCCGCCGAGCGGATCGACGATGTTCGCGACGCCGCTCTCGTGGGCGATGACCTGCTGTGTGCGCAACGCGAGAGTGGCGGCCGCGGTCGTGGGCAACGACAGCGCCTCATCGAGAGAGTTCGTGTGGAGGGAATTCGTCCCGCCGAGCACGGCCGACAAGGCCTGCAAGGCCGTCCGCACGACGTTGTTGTAGGGCTGCTGGGCCGTGAGCGAGACGCCGGCGGTCTGCGTGTGGAACCGGAGCTTCCAGGACCGCTCGTCCTTCGCACCGAACTGGTCGCGCATGACGCGCGCCCAGATCTTCCGCGCGGCGCGGTATTTCGCGATTTCCTCGAAGAAGTCGCTGTGCGCGTTGAAGAAGAACGAGATGCGCGGCACGAAATCGTCGACGGCAAGGCCGGCGTCGATGCCCCACTGCACGTACTCGATGCCGTCGCGCAGGGTGAACGCCAGCTCCTGGAGGGCGGTCGCCCCAGCTTCGCGGATGTGGTACCCGCTCACGGAGATCGTGTTCCACTTCGGCACTTCGTCTGCGCAGAACCGGAAGATGTCGGTGATGAGCCGCATCGATGGCCGCGGCGGGAAGATGTACTCCTTCTGGGCGATGAACTCCTTCAGGATGTCGTTCTGGAGCGTGCCCGAGAGGGTCTTCCAGCTCGCGCCCTGCTGTTCGGCCACCACGAGGTACATGGCGAAGATCATCGGCGCCGGCGAGTTGATCGTCATCGACGTCGTGATGTCGCTGAGGGCAATCCCGTCGAAGAGCCGTTCCATGTCGGCGAGCGACGCAATCGACACGCCGCACTTGCCCACTTCGCCGAGCGAATAGCTGTGGTCCGGGTCGCGGCCCATGAGCGTGGGCAGGTCGAACGCCACGCTGAGGCCGGTGCCTCCCGCCGCGAGCAGCTGCTTGTAGCGCTCGTTCGTTTCCTCGGGCGTGCCAAACCCGGCGAACTGCCGCATCGTCCAGAGCTTGCCGCGATAGCCGTTTGGATGAATCCCGCGCGTGTAGGGGAACGCGCCGGGATCGGCCGCGTCGCGCTCGTAACGCCAGCCCGCCAGATCGGCCGCCGTATAGAGGGGCGCGATCGGGCGGCCGGAAATGGTCGTGAACGTCTTGGGTCGCTCGAGCGCGGCGCCGGGCTCCGGCACGGCCGCGGGGCCTGATTTCATTGGCCTCAATTATACAGGCCCGCGATTGACTTCCCTTTGGGCGGCGCAGTATCGTGCGGGGTTGCGCCTTCCCGGGCCAGTCCGGGAGGGCGTGGCCCTCATGCAGGAGTGTCATGGCTTCCAACGGCAGCATCTTCAACGCCATGCTTCAGGAATTCGACGGGGCCGCGCGGCTCCTCGGCCTCGAGCCTGGCGTCTGGAAAGTCTTGACGCATCCCAAGCGTCAGATCATCGTCTCGTGCCCCGTGCTGATGGACAACGGTGAGGTCGAGGTCTTCACAGGGTTTCGCGTGCAGTACAACATCACGCTCGGCCCCGCCAAAGGGGGCATCCGCTATCACCCGGACGTCTCGCTCGACGAAGTGAAGGCGCTGGCCGCGTGGATGACCTGGAAATGCGCCATCGCCGGCGTACCGTTCGGCGGGGGCAAGGGCGGGGTCATCTGCGACCCGACGAAGATGTCGCGCCGCGAGCTCGAAGCGCTGACGCGCCGCTATATCGCCGAGATCATCGACGCCATCGGCCCGGACAAGGACGTGCCCGCGCCCGACGTCAACACCAACGAGCAGGTCATGGCGTGGGTGATGGACACCTACAGCATGCACGTGGGTTACACGACCACCTCGGTCGTCACGGGCAAGCCGATCGAGATGGGCGGGTCGCTCGGCCGCCGAGAAGCGACGGGCCGCGGCGTCACGATCGTCACGCGGGAAGCCGCCAAGCACCTGGGCCTCGACATGCGGACCGCCACCGTCGCCGTCCAAGGGTTCGGCAACGTGGGGTCCGTTTCGGCTGAGCTCATCTCACGGCTCGGCGCGAAGATCGTGGCGGTCACGGATTGGAAGGGCGGCGTGTACAACGCCAAGGGGTTGGACATCGAGAAGCTCATCGCCTGGACCGCCGCACACAAGACGGTGGCCGGCTTCCCCGCCGCCGAGGCGCTGGGGGCCGAGACCATCTTCGACCTGGACGTCGACGTCTGCATCCCGGCGGCGCTCGAAAACCAAATCACGATGGACAACGCGCCGAAGATCAAGGCCAAGATCGTCGTCGAGGGCGCGAACGGTCCGATGACGCCCGAGGCCCATCAGCATCTGCACCAGCGCGGTGTGCTCGTGATTCCCGATATCCTCGCGAACTCGGGCGGAGTGACCGCGTCGTACTTCGAGTGGGTCCAGGATCGCCACGGCTACTTCTGGGACGAGGCCGACGTCAACGCGAAGCTCGAAAAGAAGATGGAGACCGCGTTCGACATGGTGCTGAAGACGTCGCTCAAGTACAAGACCGACATGCGCACGGCGGCCTACGTCGTCGCGATCGGGCGGGTGGCGACCGTGACCAAACTCAGGGGCATGTACGCGTAAAAAGTCGTATTGAAGATTGATGATCGAGTCATTGATGATTTATTGACGATCGACTTATTGACGATCGACGATTGAGAGATTAACGATCGAGAACGTTGACGATGGCACGTCCCGGCCCCCCAGGCTCGGCCGACATCAAGGCTCCCAATCGGTCAATCGTCAATTTTCAATCGTCACTCAATCGTCAATGACCAGATCATCAATCTTCAATGCCGATTACGCTCCATCTTCGCTGATTACGCTCCATCTTCATGCTTCATTCTTCGCCGCCGACCGCAGCATGAGGGTCGCGGCGATCAGGACGACACCGATCACGAGCCAGCGCACGTAGACGAGATTCATCTCCTTCACGATGAGCGCGGCGATCAGGACCGCGGGCAGGCCGCCGATCGCCAGGCCCAGCGCCGGCCGCAGCGAGTAGGCCTCCTTCTTCACGAACCGGGCGCTGCTCACCGGCATGAGGAAGGCGCACGACCCCATCATGATGGGGAACGCCGACTTGGCGTTCATGCCCAGCAGGCCGACGAGAATCATGCAGGGCGCATACATTCCAATGCCCAGCGTCATCAGCGCGCCCAGCGCGAAGTTCCCGACGAGACCGACCGCGAGGTTCATGCCTTGCAGGTCGAGCGTGCCCGTGTCGCCGACGCCCGAGAGCAGGTTCGGGTGGCCCGTGATGGAGGGCAGGTTCTTGTACGTAAACAGCGCGGCCGCGCAGAGGAGCGCACTCCCCATCCCGATCTGGACCTTGCGCTTCGGCCAACTCGCGACGACGCCGGCGCCAAGGAAGGCACCCGCGACGGCGGCGGCGATCATGAGAATCAACGTGATTGGATCCACGGCGATGACCGCCGTGTAGATGAAGGCTTCGGCGATCGTCGGGATGGTGTGGCCGACGTTCAACGTGCCGGGGATCAGGCGATCGGGCACGATCTTGAAGAACTTGAAGATGCTGGTCGTCGGCGCGAACGACCCGATGCCGAGCGTGTCGAAGAAGTTCGTGACGAATCCCGTGCCCAGCTCGAGCGCCGACTCCGAGGGCTTGGCCTTGGTGACGGCGCTCCACCACATCGTGACGTAGTACGCCGAGAAGGCGCCCAAGGCCGCGAGGAGGGCGCCGAGCGGCGTCGCAAAAGAGCTCAACATGGCGCGGATGCTAGCACGGGGCGCGTCGGTTTGCGTCTGGTGTCCAGCCCGCGGCGGGGCTGGCGGCGGCGACCCACAGCTCGTCGCCGGTCCGGCGACCGATCAGCCGGTGACCTTGACCGCCACGAGCGCCTGCGCCTTGATGCCGCCGCCCGCATCGGCGTCGATCTCGAAGACGTAGCTCCCGGCCGCGAGCGAGCCCAGGCCGATCTGCTCTTCGAAGCCGCTCGGGCCGACGGCAGTGGGCGCGGGCAAGTCGACCATGGGCTGCCCGAGCTGGTTGAGCAGGCGCATCGTCATCTTCGGCGTCGTGCCCCCGGGCCCGTAGGCCTGAAAGCGGAACAGGAGCTGCTCAGTCCTCGCGAACTCGCGAACCGGCGTCGGCACGGGCACGGCGGCCGTCCGAATCTGCTGCATCGCCCGGGCCGTGTGGGCGCTGAACACGGCAGGCGTCGTGATGAAGGCGCCGACGGAGGTGAAGTCCGGCACGTCGAGGTCGCGATTGATCGTGTCGATCCGGAGGCCGGAAGCCGACATCGCCGTCACGCGCAGTCGGACCGCGCCCGGCGGCACGTCGAACGACACGCTGCCGGCGGGCGTCGACGCTCTCGGGTCCGGCTTGAGATCGCCGTCGAAGACCTGCGCGCCCGAGTCGGAACGGGCGTTGACCGACACGTGGTCGATGGCCTCGATCTTCGATCCCGGGACGCTGTCGGGGAGCTCCGTCGATTCCCAGGACATCGTGACGACGGCCTTGCCGTCAGGGCCCCTCGCAGCCCCCGCCCAGATGTGGAAGGGATGATCGCGTCCCGGCTCCTCGACCGAGTCCAGGGCCTCGGTGATCGCCGCTGGCGGCCGCGGCTTCGGCGGCGCCATCGCCTTGGCAACGTCGTCGGCCGAGTAAGCGTAGTAGCCCTTGCGCGCCCGAATCTCGACGTCCTTCCGGTTGACGCGGACGGAAATCGGGTGGAACTTGCCGTCACGAGGCTTCTCGGTCGAGGTGTAGCCGAGCAGGTAGTAGCCGCTGGTGTCACGCAGCATTTGCTGCAACGCCGGCTTGGGATCGTTGCTGCCGAGAATCGCGCGCCCGCCCGTTTGGTCGGCGATCGTGCGCAGGACATCGATTTGGTTGGTGAGGAGCAGTTGGTCGGCGGTCGCCGAGATATTCGAGGAGCCGGGGTCGCCCATCTCATAGGCCGTGGCGGCCAATCCGCGCGGGTCCATCGTGTAGACCGAGGTGTTGCTCCGGGAGGCCGCCGCAAAGACGTCTATCAGATCCTGGTTGAGGTCCTGGGAGACGAGGTTGTTGGAGACGGTCGAAGGCGCGCCCCGTGAGGTGGTGGACATGATGGTGCCGTTCTGGACGTCGCCGGTCATACCCTCGCTCACGTAGAGGAGCGTCTTCCGGCCGTCACGCAGCGTGCCCATGTAGGCGCAGAGGGCCTGGATCGCGGCGACCACAACGGTGTTGCGCGTCTGCTCGATGGTCGCGGGATCGAGAAACGCCAACTGCTCCTCGATCGGGTACTTGGGCTGGTAGTTGTATTTCCGGCCCGTGAAGTTCATGAGCTCCGACGCCATGCCCTCGAGGTCGTGTGAGAACGTGATGAGGGTCACGGGCATGAGCGGCGTCACGATGGCGACGAGGTCGTGCGGGTTCAAGCCGCGCACGAAGTTCGCCAGAGGCGTCCGAATGCGCATGCTGCTCGAGAGGTGCGTGTGGTAGTCGTCGAGGAAAACCACGAGGATACGCACGTCCTCGCGAGCCGTTTCGCGTTCCTGATCCGACATCGACAGGATCTCGGGCACCGTTGTCGGATCCACCGGCGTGTCGTCGAGCTTGATGTACTTGAACGTCTCGATCGTCTGGGGTTTGTTGCTCTCGCGCACATCGAAGTCGGCCGCCGTCAGATCCGTGACGGGCCGGCCCTGCTTGTCGGTCACCGAGACGTCGACCTGGACCGAGTCGACTCGGGCCCGGAACGTCGTTTGCGCGTTCGACTGCGGGTTGGCCGGGTCGGTCTGTTGGGTTTGTTGAGTCTGCTGGGTCTGGGTCTGCTGGGCCGCTTGCTGCGGCGGCGCCGCGTTTAGAGGCTGGAGCGCGGCGACAGCCAGCAGAACTCCGACGAAACCGACACGCGCGCGACTCATGAACGACCGCCGTTTTCTCTGTGCAGATGGCAGCAGCCAGGCGCCGTGGCCGCCAACTCCCGATCAAGCCAATGATAGCATTTGGCCCATGACGACGGCCTCCACTGACCACCTGCCGGCGCCGCTCACCAAACTGACCGACGACGAGCAACTGCTGCGCGCCAGCGTGCGTGAGTTTGCCGAGGGCCGAATCCGACCGCTCGTCCGCGAGATGGACGAGCACGCGAAGATCCCGCGGACGCTCATCGACGAGCTGTTCTCGCTCGGGGTCATGGCGGTCGAAGTGCCCGAAGCCCACGGCGGGGCGGGCGGGCGGTTCTTCCATGCCGTGCTCGTCGTCGAGGAACTCTCGCGCGTCGACCCATCCATCGGCGTGCTGGTCGACGTGCAGAACACGCTGGTCATCAACGCGGTCTTGCGCTGGGCGGCGTCCGACTTGAAGGCGACGCTGCTGCCTCGGCTCGCGTCGAACACGGTCGGCGCGTACGCGCTCTCCGAGGCCGGGTCGGGCAGCGACGCGTTCGCCCTCCAGACGCGCGCGCGCCAGGAGGGCGACGACTGGGTCCTCACGGGCCGGAAGCTCTGGATCACGAACGCCCTTGAAGCCGACGTCTTCATCGTCTTCGCCACCGTCAACCCCGAGGCCGGCTACCGCGGCATTACGGCGTTCATCGTCGAGCGCGGCACCCCGGGATTCACGGTGGGCCACAAGGAAGACAAGCTTGGCATCCGCGCCTCGAGCACCTGCGAGCTGCTCCTCGAGGACTGTCGCGTGCCGCGGACGCGTGTGCTCGGCGAGGTAGGCAAGGGCTACAAGGTGGCGATCGAGACGCTGAACGAGGGCCGCATCGGCATCGGCGCGCAGATGCTCGGCCTGGCGCAGGGCGCACTCGATCACGCGGTGAAGTACACGAAGGACCGCAAGCAATTCGGCAAGGCCATCTCGGATTTCCAGGGCGTGCAGTTTCAGCTGGCCCGAGCCGCGGCCGAGGTCGAATCGGCGCGGCTTCTCGTCTACAACGCCGCCCGTCTGCGTGACGCCGGCGAGCCGTTTCTGACGGAGGCCGCCATGTGCAAGATCATCGCGTCGGAGGTCGCGGAGCGAACCGCGTCGCTCGCCGTGAATCTGTTTGGCGGCTATGGCTTCGTCAAGGACTACCCCGTCGAGAAGCTCTACCGCGACGCCAAGATCGGCCAGATTTACGAAGGCACGTCCAACCTGCAGTTGCAGACGATCGCGAAGCAGATACTTGGTTAGGAAAGAGGCTTGAGGGCCGGAAGGCTTGGAGGCTGGAAGGCTTGAGCTGAGACGAGTCCAGGCGCGGCACCGACCCAGCGTAGGCCTTTGTTGTGGTCTACGCCCATCATCTTTCCGCGGCCCATGCGAACGAGCGGAAGCAGCGCCCGGTACACGGGTTTCCCATCCCGCTGACCGTCGTGCACCATCATGATCCGGATTTCTGCCTGCGTGGGCCCGTACGGCGTGTTGATCGTCGGCGTGAAGGCCACGCGCTCCTGAAGTACGTAGTGACGGCGATCCGCCGTGGCAATCGCCGCCAGTTGCGCATCGGTCGGCGCGAAGATGATGCCCCCGCCCGCGAACGAAAAGAGTGGCTTCACGATCCAGTTCTCGCGATCCTCGGGGATTCTCGTGACCTCGCTCAGGTACTGCGTCCGCGGCACGGAGGGATGCCTCAACCATGGGAGGCTGAACTTGCTGATGCGAAAGAACCAATCCGGGCCGCCGGTCCAGTCGAGATCGAGCTCGTCTCGAAAGTCGAATGCCAGCTCGAGGTGCTTGCGTTGCAGCTCGTCGGGGATCACGCGGTTGTAGACGCGCGCGATCGGCGTCCGCTGCCCATCCCGGTCGTACCACAGGCGCCGCCCGTCGCGCACGACGCTCCGGACATCGACCGCGCGCACGCCCCACAGTTGCTCGGTCACGACGAAATCCGGCCACGTCTTCTGATGGCGGGGATCGATCTCGAGGAGCACGACCTCGGCCGGATCGTGGTCACCGACCAGGGTCCGTCGCATCAGCGAGAGATACGCCTCGCGCGACAGACCCTGAAGGAACGGCGTCACATCCGCCAGGTCATACGCGCCGATTGCGGCTTCGGCCATGGCGACCTGGAAGCCGTAGAGGGACGGAAACGCCTGGAGTTCCACCAGGCGGGGCTCCATCCCCGCCCCGGTCTCGAGCAACCCGAAGTCGACCTGAACGAAGGTCGGCTCCCGCTCCCCGTTCGGCACGCGGAACTCGACCGGTACGACCGCGTTGGCCGCGTGAAGGTATTCCGGACTGTCGAGCAACTGATGGAGCAGCGCGTCGGAGGTCTCGACCAGGCTGTCGACGAGCCGTTCAGGCAAGAAGCAGGGCGTCTCAGACAGGCGGAACTCAACCGCTCTCCCGCACTGGCGCTCGAGGGCCGCGCAGTAGGTCTGGTAACGGCTGTCGGTGAAGCGTTCGTTGAACGCCCGCCGCCGCTCGGGCACCATCAGAGCAGGAACTGTCCGCGTCGCATGAGGGGCACCTCGTCGACCCAGATGTCGAACTCGGTGCCGACGACGTCGATGTGGGTGGACGAGTACCAGTCGGCACCCGTATGCGCGCCGTACGGATTGCCGAAGGCGATGTGAATGCCAGGAAACTTCTCGTCCTGCAGGATTTGGCCAATCACCTGGCGAATTTCGATGTTCGTGCCGATCGCGAACTCGCCCACCCGATCGCTGTTCTCGTCGGTGTGCGTATAGCGCCAGAAGTCCTCTCTCAGGGCGGCATCTGCCGACGTCGCCTCGACCAGGCGATTCTGCTCCACCCGGATGGTCAACGGCGTTCGGTCGAGCCGCCCGTACTTCTCACACAGCCAATCGCCGACGACACCGTCGATCACGAAGGTCCCGTTGACCTCGACCGGGGTCGTGAAGACCTCGCCGCCGGGCAAATTGCCCCACTTCTCAGGGCTGATGAGGCCACTCGTCTTGATCCAGCGATAGGCCGGGGTGAAGGTCGCCTCGAACGCGCTCCCCGCCGGCGTCGTCGCCCGGATGCGGGACGCCCGGCGCACCGTCTCGAGCACCCTGGCACTGATGCGATCGACGATCGCATAGTCCGCGCGCATGCCCTCGCTCATGATCCGGGGCGTGATGTTGACCATGTGGGCGTGACGCATCCGTCGGCAATTGACGATGTCGGTCATCGCCATGCGCGAGCCGAGCTCGTTGGCCTGGACCCGTGCCGCAAAGATGCTGACCTGGCTCTGCTCGAGGTCCGCGGCGATCGCCTGGGGCAGAGCCACCAGCGGTCGCGGCGCCTCCTCTTCGAGCACAAAGAGCCGATGCGGCGCGCCGACGCGCGCGATTTCGGCGACGAGCGCATCGGCAATCTCGCGACACGCCCAGTCGGTGATGACGGTAACGCGCTCGGAAGGCTGCACGTCGAGACACACGCGTATAGCGTTCCGAGCGCCGGGCTGGAGGTCGACGGGTGAAGCGGTCTGGGGCGTCAAATCCCGTGTTTCGTTTCCGCCATCATGTAGCCCACGACGGCCTTCAAATCATGGCCGGACTCGTCGTAGGCGCGCAACTGGCGGTCGGCGCCGGTCCCATGCTCGAGGATCCAGTGCACGAATTCGACTTCCTTCCGGCTGTCCAATTCGTCAAGCACATCGTCGACCCACTCCAGGTACTCGGCGATGAGTTGGCGCTCGGGCGCCTCGCGCTCGAGGCCGAAGTCGATCAGCTGGCCGTCGAGACCGTAGCGGGCGGCCCGCCACTTGTTCTCCATGAGCAGCGCGCGACTGTACTGGCGCCAGCTCTGGTTGTGGGCGTGCAGGTGGAAGAGCTTGACGACGGTTGCCTGGATGAGCGCGGCTATCGCGATCGTCTCGTCGAGCCGCATCGGGATGTCACACACCCGCACTTCGAGGGTGTTGAAGAATGGATGCGGGCGAATGTCCCACCAGATCTTCTTCGCGTTGTCGATGCAGTTGGTGCGCACGAGCAGGTTGACGAAGTTCTCGAAGTCGGACCAGGAGGTGAACGTATCCGGGATGTTGGTCCTTGGAAAGCGATCGAACACCTTGCAGCGATACGACTTCATGCCGGTGTTCATGCCAATCCAGAACGGCGAGTTCGTCGAGAGGGCGAGCAGGTGCGGCAGGAAGTACCGCATCTGGTTCATCAAGTGGATGAGCGTCTCGCGGTTGTCGATCCCGATGTGAACGTGCAGGCCGAAGATGAGGTTCGCGCGCGCGACGATCTGCATGTCCTCGACCATCTGGAGATAGCGCTCGTCGGGATAGACGTCCTGCGTGCGCCAATCGGCAAAAGGATGGGTCGCGCCCGAGACGAGGTGCAGGCCATTTTCCTCAGTCAGCCGGAGCATCTGGCGGCGCAGGTCGCGCAGATCCGCGGCCGCCTCCTTGATGGTCTTGCACACGCCGGTCCCGACCTCCACCACCGACTGGTGCATCTCGGCCTTGACGCGCTCGTTCAGGACCCGCTTGCCCTTCTCGACCATCTCCGACTGGATGTGCGAGCGCAGGTCAAAAGTCGTCGGATCGATGGTCTGGTACTCCTCCTCGATGCCGATGGTGAATGACGGCGAGGTCATGGTGTCACCCCGGGCGGCCTACGTGTTCAGGAAGCGCTGCCAGCGATAGACGGGCGGCTCTGGTGGCGCGAGCGCCCTCCGCACCGCCAGATCCGCGACCGCCTCGACGATCCACGAAAAGTTCGCCTCGCCGACCGAGTGCACGTCGGCGTCTGGCGCCGGATTCATGAAATCGATCGCATAGGGCACGCCCCGTTCGACGGCAAACTCGACCGTATTCAGATCGTAGCCGAGCGCCTGACAGAGCACCCTGGCGTCGCGATGGACGCGATCCAGGAGGGCTGGATCGCAGGCGGGGGGATTCGTCACATATCGCTCGCTCATAGGCGCGCGCGGGTCGTAGGACATGACATGCACCAGGTCCTGGCCGACGACGTAGCAGCGGAAGTACTCCGTGAAGTCCACCGCGCGCTGGAGCGTCATGCACAGATCGCGCGTCAGGTCGTAGGCGGCAAACAGCTCGTCTGGCGAGGATACCTTGTAGACGTCCCGCCAGCCGCCGCCGTCAAACGGCTTCAGAAACGCCGGAAAGCCGACATACGCGAAGACGGCCTCCCAGTCGAGCGGGTAGACCAGGTTTCGCATCGACTTGTCGGTCGTGCCCTTCGGGTGCGTCTTGTGCGGCAGGATCACGGTCGGCGGAATCGCCACGCCCAGGCGCGTCGCCAGGGCATAGTTGAAGAACTTGTCGTCCGCGCTCCACCAAAATGGGTTGTTGATGACCGTCGTGCCCGCGAGCACGGCGTTCTTCAGGTACGCGCGATAGAACGGAATGTCGTGCGAGATCCGATCGACGATGACGCGGTAGCGCGCCGGCTCGTCCATCCGGATCGCTCCGATGTGCACGAACTCCGCGGTCACGTCCGGCCGGCCGAGGCCGTTGATGCGATCGACAAGCGCCGGCGGAAACGTCTCCTCCATGCCGAAGATCACGCCGATTCGCTGCATGAGATTACCCTTTCTTCTTGGATCGGCGGGGCCCCCGGCACCCCGCCTGGCGCGCGTCGTTCGTGGGGCCCCACTGCCCCACGCCACTCGGGCGCGCCTACGGCAAGTAGGCCCGTGCCATCTTCATCCACTCGGGCCAGTCATGGTGGGAGCCGAATCCCCAGACATGCAGGCTATGCGGAATCTGTCTCTCGGAGAGGAGCGATGCGGCCCGCTCGGTGTCGCCGCGGCACATGTCGTGCTCGCCCGTGACGAGCACCCACTTGTTTCGGCGCATGCGGCCGAGGAACCAGGTGTCCGTCAGTCCCGGCAGGAAGTGCGCCGGCGTGAGCAGGTACACGTCCGGATCGTAGTAACCGTCGAGGAATCGCGTGAGGGCGAACGCGCCGCCCATCGTCACACAGGACGTGAACACGTCGGGGTGCCGGAGCGCCATCGTGAAGGCGTGGTAGGCGCCGAAACTACATCCGGTCACGCCGAACTCCGTCCACCCGGAGCCGTGCTGCACGAACGGAACCAGGTCCTCGAGGAGGTACCGCTCCCAAGCCAAATAGCGGTCCACCCGGCCTCGCGGATGCAGATGCCCGGCGTAGAACGACTCGCGGTCGACCGTGCTCACGCAAATGAGGCGCAGTGCTCCGCCCTCGATCTTGTCGGCGATCGCGCCGACCATGCCGCGATCCTCGTACTCGAAGAACTCGCCCATCGACGTCGGGAACACCACCACGGGCACGCCGGCATGACCGAACACGAGGAGCGGCATCTCGCGTCCGAGTTGGTGCGACCACCAGGTGTGAAACTCGCGGCGCATCGGTCCTCTTATACTGAGGGTCCGTGACCGCGGCAATGCCGGAACTCAGCCGCCATGAGGGGTTCCATTCTACGTGGCTTGACGCCGACCGCGATCTGACCGTGTTCGTGCCAGCCGGCGACCCTGGCACCGCCGGACCGTATCCACTCCTCATCCTCCACGACGGCCAGAACCTCTTCGACCCGGCGCGCGCCTTCAACGGCCAGACCTGGCATGTGGCCGAGACCGCCGAGGCCCTCATCGCGGCCGGCAGGATTCCGCCGATCGTCATTGCGGGCGTCGACCACGGCGCCGACGCCCGCGTTCGGGAGTACACGCCGACCGGGGGAACCGAACCCGGCGCCGGGCAGGTCCGCCGGCACGCGCGGTTTCTGATCGAGGAGGTCGTGCCCTTCCTCGCCCGGCAGTACGCCGTCCGGACGGACGTGGACGGGCTCGCTCTCGGTGGATCGTCGCTCGGCGGCCTGGCGACGGTCGCCGTGGCCCTCGAGGCGCCTGGCCGTTTTGGCCGGCTCATCGTCATGTCGCCGTCGGTCTGGTGGGATCGTCGGGCCATCCTGCGGCGGCTCCGGCGGGAGCGGCTCGAGCCGCTCCCGAAGATCTGGATTGACGTGGGGCTCAAGGAAGGCGCCAAGGCTGTCCGCGACGCGACCGATCTCGCCGATCTGCTTCGTCCCACCCGTTTCGGACCGGCGGTCGATGACGGGCGCGAGGAGCGCGTGCGATTCGTGATCGATCCCGACGGCGATCATTCTGAACGGAGCTGGGCGGGGCGCCTTGGCGCGGCCCTCGGGTTCTGTTTTGGAGGCTCGAAGGCTTGAGGGGTTGAAGGCTTTTACTTATCGGCTATCGCCGCGGCGATGATCATCCGCTGGACTTCAGACGTGCCCTGGTAGATCTCCGCGGCGCGGGCGTCGCGGAACAGGCGCTCGATCGTCGAGCCGCGCCGATAACCGGCGGAGGCCAGGATCTGCATCGCGCGATCGGCGGCGCGATGCGCGGCCTCGGAGGCCTGTAGCTTCGCCATCGCCGCTTCCATCGACGCGCTGGCTTGTCGATCGCGCGCATCGGCGGCCTTCCAGGTCAGCATCCGCGCGGCCTCGAGGTCCGTGGCCAGGTCAGCCAGTTGAAACTGGATCGCCTGGAAGTTGCCGATGGGCTGGCCGAACGCCTGCCGCTCGCGCGCGTACACCAGGGCCTCGTCAAGCGCCGCGTGGCCGACGCCGAGCGCCTGCGCCGCGATGGCGACGCGGCCGCCCTCGAGCGCGCGCATCGCGAGACGGAACCCGTGTCCTGGCGAGCCAAGCAGGGCGGCGGCGTCGACGCGCACGTCGGCGAACGTCACGTCCATGCAGCCCAGGCCGCGGACCCCCAGCGAGTCGGAGGCCGTCCGAGCGATGCCCGGCAGGTCCAGCGGCACGAGAAACGCGCTGATGCCCCGGCCACGTGCGCCGGGTTGCGTGGCGGCGAAGACGATCGCGACGTCCGCGACTTCCGCATTCGCGACCCACACCTTGCGCCCGTTCAGCACGTAGCCGTGGTCGTCGAGGTGCGCGATCGTCTGCTGGTTGGCCGCGTCCGACCCCGCCTCCGCCTCCGAGAGGGCGAAGGCGCCGACGGCTCGGCCCGTCGCCAGCGGCTCGAGCCAGAGATCCTGCTGCTGCGGCGACCCGAACTCGGCGAGCGGCTCGGCCACGAGCGAGTTGTTGACGGTGAGGATGACGGCAAGCGTCGCGCTCGCGGCGCCGACGGCCTCGATGACTCCGGCGTAGGTGACGTAGTCGCGGCCGGCGCCCCCATGCGCGGGATCAATCGTGACGCCCAGCAATCCCATCGCGGCGGCTTCGGCGACGAGATCGCGTGGAAATGCGCCGGCCTGATCGATCGCCGCCGCCCGCGGCGCGACCCGCTCCCGCGCGAACACACGGGCGCGCTCGACGAACGCTTCCTGTTCTTCGGACAGCGCGAAGTGCATTAGCCGGCCAGGACCGTTTGAAATGCCGCTCGCAATCTGCCCGCGGTCGCGGGCAGTTCCTCGGGCAAAACACGCGTCTCACCCACGACGGAGATGAAGTTCGTGTCGCCGGTCCAGCGAGGCACGACGTGCATGTGCAGATGATCCAGCACACCTGCGCCGGCTGACTTGCCGAGATTCAGGCCCACGTTGAAGCCGTGCGGACGATAGACGTCGCGCAGCGCCCGTTCGGACGCCTGCGTGAGTTCCATGATCTCATTGAGTTCGGGTCGCTCGAGCGCGCCGAGCCATCCGACGTGCCGATGCGGCACCACCATCAGGTGGCCGTTGTTGTACGGAAACTTGTTGAGGATCACGAACGCCGCGCGGCCACGGTGCACGACCAGGGGCTCAGTGGCGATCTGCGCCAGCGCTTCACAGAAGATACAGCCCGGTGCCTCCACGCTGGCCTCGGTCACGTAGGCGAGCCTCCAGGGCGTCCAGAGCCGGTCCATCCTCAGCCACCCCTGCGCACGGCAGTCACCCCGAGGCGCCTCGCGCTCCGTGGACGGGCCGGATCAGCCCTCGACCGGGCCGGCCTGGGGCGCGGCGCCGTCGCCACCGGTCTTGTTGATCAGGTCCTTCAGCTCTTTGCCCGGCTTGAAGTACGGCACCTTCTTCGGCGGGACGTCCACCTTGTCGCCCGTCTTCGGGTTACGGCCCTTGCGCGGCTCCCGCTGCCGCAAGCGAAAGCTGCCAAACCCCCGCAGCTCGATCTTCTCCCCGCGGTGCAGAGCGTCGACGATGCTCTTGAAGACCGTGTCGACGATCACCTCAGAGTGCTTCTTCGTGAGGTCGGACACGCGCGACACTTCTTCGACGAGTTCAGCCTTCGTCATTGTCGGTTCTGAGATCTATTCGAACGCTTCTCGGGGGCTCACTTCAAGTGCTTGAAATGATCCCCCAGGGTCACTTCGGGCCGTCCGGTGGCCTCGGTGTAAGCCTCCCAGTCGGCGCGATATTCCGCGTCTTTCATGGCACGGATGCTCAGGCCGATTTTCCGCTCCTCGGGAACCAGACGGATGATCTTCATCTGGTAGTTCTCGCCCGCGCGCAACTCGAGCTTCTCCCCGCCCTGCGACGAGTCGAACTCCGAGACGTGGATGAGGCCCTCGATGCCGTCGGCCAGCTCCACGAACGCGCCGAAGTTCGTCAACCGCACGACCTTGCCCTCGACGATGTCGCCGACGTGGTGGGCGTCGAAGAACTCTCTCCAGATGCCCGTCTGCAGCTGCTTCAAGCCGAGGGAGAGCCGCTGGTTCTCGGCATCGATGCTGAGCACCTGCGCCTCGACCGTATCGCCCTTCTTCAGCACCTCGGACGGGTGCTTGATCTTGCTCCACGACATGTCCGAGATGTGGATGAGGCCGTCGATGCCCTCTTCGACTTCGACGAACGCGCCGAACTCGGTGAGATTGCGCACCTTGCCATTGATCGTGGTGCCAATCGGATACTTCTCGGCCAGCTCGTGCCAGGGGTTGCTCTCGACCTGCTTGAGGCCGAGCGAGATCCGCCGCGCGCCCGGATCGACACCGAGCACCATCGCCTCGACCATGTCGCCCTGGTTGAGAATTTTCGACGGGTGCTTCACGCGCTTGCTCCACGACATCTCAGAGACGTGGATGAGGCCTTCGACGCCAGGCTCGAGCTCGATGAACGCACCGTAATCGGTGAGGCTGACCGCCTTGCCCGTCACCCGCACGCCGGTCGGGTACCGCTCGATCACGCTGTTCCACGGATCCGGCACGAGTTGCTTGTGACCGAGGGAGACCCGCTCGGTCGCGGCGTCGTACTTGAGCACGATGACGTCGATGTCGTCGCCGACCTTCACGACTTCCGACGGGTGCGTCACCCGGCCCCACGACATGTCCGTGACGTGCAACAACCCATCGATGCCGCCAAGGTCGATGAACGCGCCGTAGTCGGTGAGGTTCTTGACCGTGCCGCGGAGCGTCTTGCCCTCCACCAACGTGTCGAGCGTCGTTCGCTTCTTTTCCGCGTTCTCCTCTTCGAGGAGGACCTTGCGCGAGAGCACGATGTTGCCGCGCTTCTTGTTGACCTTGATGACGCGCATGCGGAGTTCCTGGCCGCGCAAGGCATCGAGGTTGCGCACCGGCCGCACGTCGATCTGCGATCCCGGCAGGAACGCCCGGACGCCGATGTCGACGGCCAGACCTCCCTTGATGCGCTCGATGACGCGGCCGATGACGACCTTCCGGTCCTGGAAGGCCGTCTCGACCTCGTCCCAAATCTTCATCTTCTCGGCTTTTTCGCGCGAGAGGACGACATAGCCCTGTCGATCCTCCGTCCGCTCGAGCAGCACGTCGACGATGTCGCCGGCCTGCGCCATCACCTGACCGCTCTCGTCGATGAATTCTTCGAGGGGGATGACGCCCTCGGACTTGAAACCGACATCGACGACGACCTCGGTCGGCGTCACTTTCACGACCGTGCCCTTGACGACCTCGCCTTCCGCCAGGTTGCGGAAGCTGCTATCGTACATGTCGATCAGCTGAGCAAATTCCTGCGGGTCAACATCGTCGCTGTCGCGGTCGGAGGAGAATGTTGAAAAGCCCGGATGGGTTTTTGCACCTCCTGAAAGTACATGGATCTTCTTGCTGTCGTCTGCGTTACGCATCGGGCTCCGGGTCCTCCTCAGGACGTCGTCGATATCGCGGCGTCGGCCAGCTGTAGATGTGCCAAACCGAAAATGCGATAAGCATTGGATTATCCAGTACTTAAAAGACCCAGGTCAAACCGACGACCAGGAGTGATTCGAAATGGCCAAACGAACCTCTTCGACCCGCAGGCCCCAACGGACCCGACGCCGGGTCTCCAGCCGGGCACCCACACACCGGGCCCCCAAGCGGCTGGCACGTAAGCGCCGGGCAAAGGCCTCCTCCAGGGCTCGGAAAGCCCGTCCGGCCCGCCGTCACCGGAGCGCCAAGGCGCCCCGCTCGGCGAGTGTCCACCGAAAGTCCCCTTCGACGCGGCCCAAGCCAGGCGTGCGTCACGCCGTCGTCGCGGCCAAACCCCCGGCCGCCCAGGGGCACGACCAGCACCCGCCCACTCTGGCGCGAGAGCGCCGCCGACTGCCCGACGACGAGCGGGCCGATGCCACCCTGATCGATGAACGGCTGGTGGCCGAGGCCCGGTCGGGACATGACGCGGTGGCCGCGTCGCTGAGGCGCCATCACGAGGAAGGCCCCGAACTGACGGCCGGGGACATCGACGCGAAGTGGGACGACGCGTCGGCCATCGGCGACGAGACGCCGGGCGGGGACAACCCGACTCCGGACCAAAACGAGGTCGACGCCATCGGCCGGGCGGTTGGCGCCGAGTACGACGACGGCGAAGAGCTGATGGGCGGCGACGAAATCGGCGAGCGCGACGCCCACCGGTGGGAACTCGATCCTCAGTCGCGCGACGACGCCGAAGACGACGAAGGCTAGCCCGGCGGCTCCGGCAGACGGTGAGCGGTGCGCGGCGTTTGCGGTTGGCTCAATGCACGATCCACGTGCCGTTGACACAAGTCACGGTCACTCTCGGACGTCCTGCTGACGGATCGGGCGACGTCGGATCAGGCGGCGCCTGCGTGCACGGCACCGCTGCCACGGCGGCGGAGACGCTCAAAGCGACATAGACGAACGACCACCCGACCCACCGGTTGGAGTCTCGGAGGATCTGCACGGGCACCTCTCTTCTCGTTGGGACGCCGCAGAGGCTCGCAGAGTCTTGTCGGTCAGCGCGGGGCGTGTTCGGCGCTCGTCCGGGCATCGACGAGGCGAAGGACTTAGTGCACGACGTCCTCGACCGCCGAGTGAGTCGTGTCGATGTAGATCGCATCCGGCGCGCGCACGAGCGGTGACGCCGCGCGCGTGCGGTCACTCTGGTCGCGGGCCGCGAGGGCTTCGGCCACCGACTGGACGTCCGCGGCATTCCGGCTGACCTCGTGCGTGGGATCGCGCGCGCGTCGCCGCGCGCGCTCGTCCGGCGACGCATCCAGATAGAGCTTCACGTCGGCATCGGGGAACACGACCGTGCCGATGTCCCGACCTTCCATCACCAAACCGCCGTCCGCCCCGTGCTCGCGCTGACGACGCACGAGGACGGCCCGCACGGCCGGATGCCGCGCGACGGTCGCCGCCGCCGTGTCCATCTCACCCGTGCGCACGGCCGACGTGATGTCGTCGTCGTCGACGCGCACGCCGTGTGAGAGATCAATCGTCATGCGCTCGGCGAGGTTCGCGACGGCCGCCGCGTCTTCCAGATCGAGCCCGGCCTCTCTGGACTTCCAGGCGACGGCGCGATACATCGCGCCCGAATCCACGTATCGATAGCGGAGGCGCGCGGCGATCGCGCGTGCCACGGTGCCTTTGCCGGCGCCGGAAGGACCGTCGATGGCGATGATGAGGGCTCGTCGGGCCATGCCCGGAAACATTATGATGCGGCGCATGCGTCGGCGTCGAACAGCCAGATGGCTCCTCGCCTGCAGCGTCGTGACGCTCGGCGCCATCGTCAGCTGGTCGAGTCTCCCATACGTGCGAACGGCGGCGTTTCTGCTCGACATGGCCGGCTCGACGAGCGCTTGGCGCGCGTGGCTGCCAGTTCGCACGCAGGCCGTCAGGGTGTACGACCTCGACGTGCCGACCCGCGATGGCCGCATCCCGGCGCGCCTGTATCTCCCAACGCACGCGGCCGGCACACCGGTCATCGTGTTTCCAGGCATCCACGCTGGCGGCATCGACGAGCCACGGCTCGACGCCTTCGCCCATCGCCTAGCCGGCACGGGCCTCACGGTCCTCAGCGTGCCCCTGCCCGATCTGCGCGCCTTCAGCATCACGCCGCGCTCGACCGACATGATCGAAGACGCCATCGTGTGGTTGGCGAGCGACCCTTCACGTGCGCCGTCGGGACGCGTCGGAGTCGTCGGCGTGAGTTTTTCCGGCGGCTTGGCCCTCGTCGCCGCGGGCCGCCCGCGCCTCAAGGGCCGCATTGCGGCGGTCGTGGCGCTCGGCAGCCACGCGGACTTGCCGCGGACGATGCGGTACCTATGCACGGGCCGCCTTCCAGATGGCACGATGCGGCCGCCGAACGACTATGGCGCCGCGGTGATTCTGGTCGGCACCGTGGCCAAGCTCGTGCCCGAGGACGAAGTCGATCCGCTGCGCCAGACGGTGGTCGCTTACCTCGTCGCGGCGAGCGTGACGAGCACCGATCCGGCGACCGCGGAGACCCTCTTCGCGCAAGTCCGTGAACGCGGCCGGCGCCTGGCCGAGCCCGCGAAGACGCTGATGTTCGAGGTCAGCACGCGCGATCTCGCGTCGCTCGGTCCTCGGCTGTTGCCCTACGTCGACGAACTGGGCTCCGATCCGGCGCTCTCGCCGGATCGTTCGCCGATCACCACCGCGCCGGTCTTCCTGCTGCACGGCGCCGACGACAACGTCATCCCGTCCACGGAAACGCCCTTGCTCGCGGACTTCCTCCGATCGCACGGCAACACCCACGTCACGTCGCTCCTGACGCCGATCCTCACGCACACCGCGCTCGAGCCGCACGCGAGCCTCGCCGACGAATGGGCCCTGCTCCGATTCTGGCGGCAGGTCTTTGCGACCGCGGTGGTACCATGACGGGCAGGCCTCGATCCCCGCCATGGAACCCCTCGTCATCGCCGATCGTTCGTTTGCGTCGCGCCTCATCGTCGGCACGGGCAAGTACCCGTCGTTTGCCGTCATGAAGGCCGCCCACGAAGCGTCGGGCACGGAGATGGTGACGGTCGCGGTGCGTCGCGTGAATCTTGCCGCCCGCGGCGCCGAGTCGCTCCTCGAGTGGATTGACCGGACGAAGATCTTCATCCTGCCGAACACCGCCGGCTGTTACACGGCCGACGACGCGGTCCGAACGGCACGGCTCGCACGCGAGGCCGGGCTCTCGAACTGGATCAAGCTGGAAGTGATTGGCGACGAGGCCACGCTCTTTCCCGACACGGAGGCGCTGCTCGAGGCCACGCGCATTCTCGTGAAGGAGGGTTTCGTCGTACTGCCCTACACGAACGACGACCCGATCGTGTGCCGCAAGCTGGAAGACGCTGGCGCGGCAGCCGTCATGCCGCTCGGTGGGCCGATCGGCTCCGGCCTCGGGATCCAGAATCCCAACAACCTCCGGATCATCACCGCGCAGTCCCACGTGCCGGTGATCGTCGATGCCGGCGTCGGCACGGCGTCGGATGCGGCGATCGCGATGGAACTCGGCGCCGACGGCGTCCTCATGAACACCGCGATTGCGGCCGCCGCCGATCCTGCGACGATGGCCCGCGCGATGAAGCTGGCGGTGGACGCCGGCTGGCTGGCGGCCGTGGCGGGCCGGATGCCCAAGCGGAGCTACGCGGCGGCCAGCAGCCCCGTCGAGGGCCGCATTGGCGTGAAGACTGAATGAGGTAATTGGTGAATCGGTGACTGGATGAATCGAAGGGGCGCGCTCGTTAGGAAACGGCGCGTTTCTCGTTACCCACGGCGGTGAGCTGGAAGCTGAATTCGAGCAGTTTGGTGCCGCTCGCGAAGCACTCGCGCCGCACGCGCGCGAGCCGATCGCTGGCGAGGCTCGCCGTGCTGAGAATCAGCACGTCCGGGCGCATCTTGGCGAGCGTCGCCTCGAAGGTCTCGATCCCGCCGAGCACCGGCAACCCGTGGATCCGCCGGCCTTGTTTGAACGGCTCGTCATCGAAGAACCCAATCAGCCGGTAATCGTAGACCGGGTTATTGCGCAGTTCCCGGACGAGCATCGCGCCGCCATCGCCGGCGCCATAGATCAGCGCGCGCTCGCGGCCGTGGGCGTAGCGGCGCGACAACTCGCCGATGACGCGGAACGACGCGCGCGACCCGACGACGAGCAGCGCGAGGACGATCGCGTCAATCAGGAAGACACCGCGGGAGAACCCGTCGAAGCGGGTGACATAGACGATCATCACGATCGAGCTGAGCACCGCCAGGACGACCCCGCGCGCATAGGACAGGATGTCGCTGACGCCTAAATAGCGCCACACGCCGCTATACACACCGGCGACCTGAAACGCTGCGATTTGGCAACCGATCACGATGGGCACCGAGCGCGCGAAGGTGGAGTGGTACTCCGGGAAGTCGCGCTCGAATCGAAGCACCCATGACGCGTAGTACGCGATGACGACGAGGAACACATCGAGGATCACCTCGAACACCCGCCGTTTATAAAGGAAGTCCGCGACGAGCGGCGTCAGCGGGCGCTGCCGCAGGACCATGAAGTCGTCGCCGTTGTAGACCCGCACCCTGGCCAGGCGTATGCCGAGCAACAGGAGCGCCACGACCAGCAGGGCGAGCAGGATGTCGGCTTCACGGAAGCGGGAAGTGCCGATGCCGACGGCAACCGCGCCGGCCAACGCCGCCAGACCGCAGAGGACGAGCACAGCCTGGCGCTCCGACAAGCCGAGCGCGACCAGGCGATGGGAGGTGTGATCGCGACCACCGACCGACACGCGCCGGGAGGACAGCTTTCGCGACAGCGTCACGAAGGTCGTGTCGAAAATCGGGATGAGCATCAGCAGCACGGGGACGGCAATCGCCGACGCGACGCCGCGCTGCGCCCGCGACTCACCCATACAGGCCAGCACGGCCAGACTGGAGCCGAGGAACAGACTGCCGGAATCCCCCATGAAGATCGACGCCGGCTTGAAATTGAACACCAGAAAACCAGCCGCCGCGCCGGCGACTGCGGCGCCGACGGCGAACGCGCCCGGGTCCGATTGACGCACCGACAGGGAGAGGCCCACGGCGGTGACGACAGCAATCCCGGCACAAAGGCCGTCCATGTTGTCGAGCAGATTGAAGGCGTTCGCCGTGCCGACGATCCAGAGGACCGTGATGAGCGCGTTGAGCACCTCTGATCCGGTCCAGGGCAACGTGACGCCCAGACTCACCAGGGCGCAGGCGACGCCAATCTGGACGATGAGTTTGACGACAGGCCTCAGACCCCTGACATCGTCGACGATGCCCAGGCTGAAGAGCGCGGTCCCCGCGCCGAGGACGAGCCACGTGTGGTGACCCGCTTGACCGGCCACGAGCGTGCCGACCAGCGCGCCGAACCAAATCGCGAGGCCACCAAGAAGGGGAATCGCCGTCTTGCCGTGCCACCGGTCGGTCCGGGGGTGCGCGACGACTCCGAGCGCGCGCGCCACCCGACGCACAACGGGCGTGGCGGCGACGGCCGCCAGGCCCGCGGCGACGAACGTGACCGCGAACAGTAGGGGAGCAGATTCAGTCATACGCGACGGACCTAGACATTTGACAGCCCTGGTCCTGGTAGCGTTACTTATCGGTCAGCAGACGCTCGTGCAATAGGGGGGAGTCCTTGAAGGATACTGCGCCGCCTAGCGGCCCGTCCAGTCAGTTCAGCAGAATTGCCCCAGGTGGTGGGCAACAGACGAACATCCAGTCCGCCACCGCCACTCCAAGCGCGCGGGTATCCCGTCCCCCGAGATCCGACGGACGCCATGTGCGATCGACCCAGATCTCGACCATCACGCCTGGTTCGTCGGCCCGGACATGAAGATAACGACTCACCGGCTGGCTATCAGCGAGGAACATGTCGACGTCGAGACGGCCGCGAATCGAAATCCGGACGCCCACGGGATGCTCGCGGATGTCCGGATGATGGGCCCAGAATGTCAACGGCACGTAACTATCGTGTCCATGGGTCAAGAACACCGCCACGGCGTGCTGACCTGTCCATCGATAGGCCCCACCGCCGGGACCCTTCTCCAGATCGTAAAATCCGTGCTCATAGGGCCAACCGGCCGCCGCGGCCCGGTTGGGCACCCGCATGGTTGTGGCGCCGACTCTCCAGACGGCCCCGGCATAGATGAAGACCAGGACGAGGGCGGCGACCCAGCGCCAGCCTCCAGAGGTGCGGCCGGCTGACGCCTCCGGTGATCGTTCGATGAGTTGTCCGTGCCAGAAGACGAATGTCCAGAACGTCACGAGCACGGCGGTGTTCTGCGTCGGCATCGCGACCTGGGACGCGAGGCCGATCCCGACGAGCGCACCTCTGAATGCGTACGTCGCCACCGGCGACGATGCCGGTGACGGCCGCTTCCAGAGCGTCGGCAGGAACACGGCCAACCACGCCAGCCACCCGAGGCTGCCCATCAGACCCATCTCGGCGAGTTGATGACGGAACCAGTTCTGTGCGTTGTCGGGGACCTGAACACCGAGCCCGAGGAGCAAGGTCTCGTCGATGACAAAGGAGTTGAACATGCCGACGCCGACGCCCGTGACCGGAAACTCGCGAATCATCGCTGTCGCGGCGGTCCCGTACCGATTCCGCGTCCACATCGCCGTCAGGAGGCCAAGACGGCGTTGCCCCGTCGCGCTTTGCACGAGTTCCTCAAAGCGCGCAATCGGACCGATCGCGACTGATCGGAGGCGGCCCATGCCACCGAGGGCAGCGACGGCGACAAGCAGGGCCCCGGCCGTGCCCCAAACCAGCCTCCGCCGGTTCCACGTGGTCCGGGCGCGCCATAGGCCATAGACGACGCCGATCAGTCCAACGGCCGCGGCAAAGAAGGCGCTTTGCGAGCCAGACCCCCACACGGCTACCAGCAACACACCGGCCGCGGCCGCCGTCACGAGCCGGACGGGCATGACGGTCGTGCTCGCCGCGAGCGCCAGCGCGCCGGCGATCCACAGAGCCGCCGCCATCCCGAACGCGTTGCCGTCGAGCATTGCGCCAGACGCGCGGCTGTACACCGCAAAGATACCGGCGTTCAGCGTGTCCATATGTCCGAACATCTGATAGAGCGCCAGCGCCGCGCTGGCGCTCACACTCACGAGGAGTGGCGCCGCCATTCGTCGCCCGACCCGGACCTCTGGAGTCCGTGCCTGCTCGCGGCTGAGCGCGTCGATCCAGAGAATGCCGATGAGGTGCGTCGCGGCGACGTGCGCGATCCACAGACACTCGACGGCGGGTGAAATGCCGACGCTCGTCACGCTGGTGATGTAGCGACCGAGGAGCGCCGGCGTGAAGTCCATCTCGCGCCAGACGATGAGGGGCCAGGTCACAGCGACCGACAGCCCCCAGAACCCAAGCGGCAGTCGCCAGCTCGGCGGTAGGGCCCACCCGGCGAGCGGTGCGCGGCCGACGATGTACCCGAGCAGCATCGACGTCCACACGGACCACAGCGCCTCGTCGTACCCGTGCATCAGGCGCAGGACGACCACGGGAAACACGTAGGCGGGGAGCAGGACCACCCAGCACGCAATCCGTGGTGTCCAGCCGGCCGACACGACCGCGAGCACGAACAGGGTCGCGTTCAAGGGGATCAGGTGCGGCCACGCCCGTGCGCCCAGATAGGTTTGAAGCGTGATCGCGGCAGCCGCCGAGGCCACGAGCCCAAGGCGTACGACACGCGCGAGGCTCCCGGTGTCCGGCCGGGCCGCAGGTGGCGGCGACAGCACGTCGACGGCGCTCATGGTTGGCTGCCCATCATGCCATGGGCTTCGAGGACGGGATTCGGCCCCGACGCCCGTCGTCTGCGGCGCGATAGAGCGCGTCGAGGTCGTCGACCAGGCGCACGTAGCCAAAACGACTGATGCTGTTCGTGCGGGCGGCCTCACCCAGCCGCGCGCGCAGCGCCGAGTCCACGACGAGGCGTTCGAGCGCCGACGCGAGAGCGGCGAGGTCATCATCGGGGACGAGGAGACCCGTGCGCTCGGTCTCGACGACATCAGGCACGCCGCCGACCCGGGTCGCGACGATTGCTTTGCCCGCTGCGGCCGCCTCGATGAGCGCGACGGGGGTCCCCTCGTTCCGCGACGTCAGCGCCACGACGTCCATCGCCCCGTACACGTCGATCAAGTTGGTCTGCCAGCCGATGAAGCGCACGCTGCGGGTGAGGTTCAATTCGCCGACCAGCCGCTCGAGGTCGACCCGGCATTCGCCGTCGCCGACGACGAGCAGGCGCGCACGCGGCTGCCGGCCGTAGACCTCGGCAAACGCTCGAATGAGCAGATCGGCGTGCTTGATCGGGACCAGCCGGCCCACGTAGCCGCACACGACGGCGTCGTCTGGAAAGCCGGCCTCGTGACGCAGCCGCCCGCCGCGGTCGGGCGTGCGCTCAAGGGCGTCGAGATCCAGCCCCAATGGCACCATGACGACCTTGCGTGCCGGAGCAATCCGGAAGACCTCGACGAGGTCGCTCTGCTGGGCCGGCGAAATCGCGATGATGCGGTCGCTCACTCGCGCGAGCGCGCGCTCGGCGGTGCGCACCGCCCGATTCGCCACCGGACCGAAGTAGCCCTGCATGACGTGGCCGTGGAACGTGTGCACCACGACGGCGCGCCGGCCCGGGCGTCGCGTCGCGTTGTACAGCAGCGCCGCGACACGGCCGAGCGCCCCAGCCTTGGCCGTGTGCGTGTGGACGATGTCAGGCTTCAGTCGGCGCAGGAGCCGGTAGATGCGGACGAACGCGACCAGATCGTCGCCGGCCCGCAGCGCGCGACCCAATTCGGGCACGACGACGCGATCGATCGGCGCGCCGGCGGCCTCGGCGGGAGGCAGCTCCGCCTCGCCGGCGGCGGGCACTCCGGTGACGAGGGTCGATTCATAGCCCCGTCCGGGCAGATGCCGCTGCAGGAGCGCGACGTGACGCGCGGGCCCGCCGATGTTCAAGCGGGCGATGATGCGAACGACCCGCAGCGGCCGCGTACCCACCGATCACCGGGGAGCGAGCTTCCGGATCTCGGCCGGTGACAGGTCGCGGATATCGCCGGGACGGAGATCGCCGACGCCGATCGATCCGATGCGAATGCGTTTCAGGCGGACGATCGGATGCGCGATGACGTCGCACATCCGCCGCACCTGGCGGTTCTTGCCCTCGTGGAGCCGGACGACGATCGTCGCCTGCGGGCCGCGCTTGGTTTCGGAGGTGTGCCCGAGCCGCACCTCGGCCGGGCCGGTGCGACCGCCATCGATGACGACGCCGCGCCGTAGCCGATCGAGATCGCGGTCGTCGGGCACGCCCTCGACGAGCGCCTCGTACGTCCGGTCAACTTCGTAGCTCGGGTGGGCCACGCGCTGGGCGAACTCGCCGTCGTTCGTGAGCAGAATCAGCCCCTCGGACTCGTAGTCGAGACGACCGACGGGATAGAAGTAGCCCCGAATGCCTGCACGCGCGACGAGATCAACGACCGTCGTCCGCTTTTGCGGATCGATCCGCGTGCTCACCACGCCGCGCGGCTTGTACATGAGGAGGTAGCGGCGGCCGGCGTCGGTTTTCAGCCGTCGTCCGTCGACCTTGATGACGTCGGTAGCCGGGTCCGCCTTCGAGCCGAGCTGGCTCACGACGTGCCCGTTGACTTCGACGCGCCCTTGCGTGATGAGCGTCTCGGCGGCTCGGCGAGAGGCGACGCCAGCCAGCGACAGGATTTTTTGGAGGCGAATCACGGGGAATCTCGAATCTGAAATCTAAAGTCTGGAATCTGGAATCGTCAATCTAAAATCTGAAATCGGCACGTACATCGTCAATTGGCGATCGTCACTCTTCAATGTACCTTCTCCTCCTCGCCCCCCTCCTCGCCGTCGTCCTCGCCCCCCTCGAACGGCAGCGCCGTCTGGGGCGCCGGCTCGCCCATTGGGGCGGGCAAGTCGAAGCCGAGGAGCTCCGACATGTCCTCCACCTTCGGGAGGTCGGACAAGTCGTTCAGGCCGAAGCGGGTGAGGAACTCGCGCGTCGTGCCGTAGAGGAACGGGCGGCCGACGACGTGCTTGCGGCCGACGACCTTCACGAGCTTCCGTTCGATCAACGTGCCGACGACGCCGGCGGTCTGCACGCCGCGGATTTCCGCGATCTCAGGCGCGGTCACCGGTTGCTTGTACGCGATGACGGCGAGGGTTTCGAGCGAGGCGACGGATAGCTTCTGGGTCGTCCGTTCATGGAAGAGGCGGCGGACCCACTCGTTCAGCTCGGGCCGCGTCACGATCTGGTAGCCGCCGGCGACTTCGACCATCTGCAGGCCGCCCGGGCGGGAGTAGTCCTCGCGGAGCGCGGCAATCGCGGCCGCGATGTCTTCCTTCGGCTCGGCGTCGAGGAGTTTGGCCAGCACGTGGAGCGTGAGGGGCTCGGGCGCGGCAAAAATCAGGGCTTCGACGATGGCTTTCAGGTCGGACATGGCTCAGAGATCAAACGTGGGGGCGGCGGCCGGCTTCTCGCGTTTGTAGACGCGGATCGGCCCGAAGTTGGCCTGCTGAAAGACGCGCACGAGCTTGAGGCGGATCATCTCGAGCAGCGCGAGAAAGGTGACGATCATGCCGCCGCGCGTCTGGACGTCGGCGAAGAGCTCCTCGAAGCCGCACGCCTCGGTCGTCGAGAGTCGCGCGAGCAATTGATCGATGCGCGTCTCGATGGGGAGCTGCTCGGGCGGGAGCAGCACGCGCGGCCTCTGCCTGGCGCGGTCGAGCACCTGGCGGAAGGCCGCCATGAGAGAGAAGAGATCAAGCTCGATCTCGGGCTCCGGCGCCTCGCCGACGACGTCGGTGACGCGATCGTCGGGCCGCAGCCATTGGGCGCTGCGCTGGATCTCGCGCTCGTGCAGGAGTTCGGCCGCGGCCTTGAACCGCTGGTGCTCAAGCAGCCGGCGGACGAGGGCTTCACGCGGATCCTCCTCGTCCTCTTGCGCGGGATCAGGCCGGGGCAGCAGCATCCGCGACTTGATGTGGATGAGCGTCGCCGCCATGACGAGGAACTCCCCCACCACGTCGAGGTTCAGCTCTTGCATCAGCCCCAGGTAGTCCAGGTACTGCTGCGTGACGAGCGCGATCGGGATGTCGTAGATGTTCACCTCATGTTTCCTGATGAGGTGCAGCAGCAGGTCGAGCGGCCCTTCGAAGACCTGCAGATGGACCGGATAGTCCTCGAGGACGGACTCGAATTCCTGGGACTGTTCGGTCATGCGCTCAGGGTCCGACAGACGGCGGATCAATATTGTAGGTGCATGGCGGCTCGCACGCGCGCCATTGTCTGCCCGGCCAAGGTGCGGGCGCGGCGGGACCCCTCGAGGAGGACGTCGCGAAGGTCATCGGGCCGAGCGAGGACCTCGGCACGGCGGGCGCGCATGGGATCCAGCACGGCATTCACGGCCTTCGCCAGGTTGCTCTTCACCTCGACGTCGCCGACCGTGCCCGCACGGTAGCGCGCCTTGAGGTCCTCGACTTCGGCGCGGTCCGGGTTGAAGGCATCGTGGTAGACGAAGACCGGATTGCCCTCGACCGTGCCGGGCGTGTTTGCGCGGACGCGCTTCGGGTCCGTAAACATCTGCCGCACTTTCTTCGTCACGGTCTCGGCGTCGTCTGACAGGTCGATCGCGTTGCCGTAGGACTTGCTCATTTTCCGGTTGTCGAGGCCCGGAAGGCGTGGCGTTGGCGTCAGGAGCGCGCGCGGCTCGACCAGCACGTCGCCGTAGAAGTTATTGAAGCGTCGGACGACTTCGCGCGAGAGCTCGAGGTGCGGCACCTGATCCTCGCCGACGGGCACCAACGACGCGTCGTACATCGTCACGTCGGCGGTTTGGAGCAGGGGGTAGCCCAGGAACCCGATCGACGAGAGATCTTTGTCGCGCAACTGATCGATCTGTTCTTTGTAGGTGGGCACGCGCTCGAGCCAGGGAATCGGCGTGGTCATCTGCAGCAGGAGATACAGCTCGGCGTGCTCGGGCACGAGCGATTGCGCGAAGATCGTGCTGGCGGCTGGATCGATGCCGGCCGCGAGCCAGTCGGCGACGTTATCGAGCGCGTTCCCGACGAGGTCGCCGGTCGAGGCGAACTCGCTCGTCAACGCATGCCAATCGGCGACGAAGAAGAAGCAATCGTACTGCCGCTGGAGCGCGATCCAGTTGTGGAGGGCGCCGACGAGGTGCCCCAGGTGGAGCCGCCCGGTGGGGCGCATGCCGGAGACGACGCGCGTCTTCGCGGTCAGAGGAGCCATGCGAGGATCAGGTTCTGGACCGGACCAATGATCTCCCAGAGGAGGCCCGAGAGCATCAGCGCGTACAGAATGATGAAGCCCCACGGTCGCATCGCCATGAACGGACGCGCGGCCGCGGGCGGCAACACGCCGATCGCCACGTTGCTGCCGTCGAGGGGCGGCACGGGGATCATGTTGAACACCGCCAGGAGGACGTTCAGCACGACCGCATTCAACAGCACGTCCGACGCCATGTCGGCCGTCCCGCCCGGCAGGGGATGCATCGACACGACGACGCTCCGGACGAGGGCCACGCTGAGGGCGAGCACGAGGTTGCTCGCCGGCCCCGCGAGCGCGACGAGCGCGAAGTCGGTGCGTGGTGAGCGCAAGTTGCGGAAATCCACCGGCACGGGCTTCGCCCAGCCGATGAGCGGCAAGTGGGTCGATAAGGCGACGAGCGGGAAGAGCACGGTGCCAATCCAGTCGATGTGCGCGAGCGGATTGAGCGTCAATCGCCCCAGGTTGCGCGCCGTCGGGTCGCCGAGCCGGTTCGCCATCCACGCATGGGCCGCCTCGTGAAACGAGAGCGAGCACACCAGGATGACGAACAACGGGAGGACGGTGGCGAGCGACACGCCGGCTGAATGTACCACGCGTGACCTGGGCTGTCAGCGCGGCGGGTTACACTCTGCGACACGATGGGACGCGTGACGAGTCGCGCGGCGGCGGACTTCCCTCCCCCGCTCACGTTGGCTGGCGGCCGGCGGCCGGCGGTCCCTGCGGAACTGGGCGCGGCGGCCGTCAGCACGACGCCAACGCCCGTCCGGCCACCGCTCAAGTGGGCGGGTGGCAAGCGCTGGCAGGTGCCGCACGTCCTCCCCTACTGGCGGCGCGAGTCTCACCGTCGGCTCGTCGAACCGTTCGCGGGGGGCTTGGCCGTCACGCTCGGCCTGCTGCCGAAGCGGGCCCTGCTGAACGACATCAACCCGCACCTCATCAACTTCTACCGGTTCTTGAGAAAGGGACTGGTGGTCAAACGGAAGTTCGACCAAACGGAGCGGGGCTACTACCAAGCGCGAACGCGATTCAACGACTTGCTCGTCACGGGCCAGGCGGAGACCGCGGAGGCCGCCGCGCTCTTCTACTACTTGAACCGGACGGGCTACAACGGGCTGTGTCGATTCAATCGTAGCGGCGGGTTCAACGTGCCCTTCGGCCAGCACCCGACGTTGAACTACACGTACGACTTCACCGACTACAAGAAAATCTTTGCAGGCTGGACGTTCGCCAACACACACTTTTGCGACGTGGCGCTGGATCCGGACGATTTCGTCTACGCCGATCCCCCGTACGACGTGGAATTTCGAAATTATTCGCAGGGCGGGTTCTCCTGGGATGATCAGGTGGCGACGGCCGAATGGCTCTCGCGGCACCGCGGCCCCGTGGTGCTCTCGAATCAAGCCACCGAGCGAATCATGAAGGAGTACACGCGGCTTGGCTTCACCCTCCAGACCTTTCAGGCGCCTCGCAAGATCAGCTGTACGGGCGACCGAAGCCCGGCGGTTGAGGTGCTGGCCATCCGGAACCTGCCCGCATGAGCCCTGGCAGCACGCGGACGGGCGGCGTCCTCGAGCGCATGGTCCTACCAGCGCTCGATCAGGGTGGCTACACGTACGAGACCCAAGTGGCCGTCGGGCGGCGCCTCGGCGTGGGCAACCACGTGGTCGATGTCGTCGCGGAAAAGGACGGGCGAAAGATTCTGCTTTCGCTGAAGTGGCAGCAGGTGTCCGGAACGGCAGAGCAAAAAGTGCCTTTCGAGGTGATCTGTCTCCTCGATGCGCTTGGGACCGGTGTGTACGAAAGGGCCTACCTGGTCTTGGGTGGAGAGGGTTGGACGCTCCGACCGTTCTTCACCTCGGGCGGCCTGAAGCGGTTTCTCGTGAATGCTGAAAACGTGGACGTGGTCACGCTCGAAGGGTTCGTGGGCAAGGCCAATCAGGGGAGGCTGTGAAGGTGATTTGAAGGCTGGAAGGCCGGAAGGAACCCTTGCGCCTCTGGCCGTCGTCACCCTGCGAAGTGTCTGAGCACCGCCTCGGCCATCTTCACGCCCACGACGGCCTCGAGCTCGTCGCGGCTGGCGCGACGCACGCCGGCGACCGACCCAAATCGCGTCAGCAACTGACGCCGTCGCGCGGCGCCGACCCCCGGCACATCGTCCAGCGCCGAACGCAGATCGCTCCTCGTCCGCCGCGTGCGGTGGAAGGTTACGGCGAAGCGGTGGGCCTCGTCGCGAATCCGCTGCAACAGGTGCAGCGCGGGGCTTTCGCGCGGGAGCGCGATGCCGTCCTCGCGGTCGCGGGTGAAGATGAGTTCTTCCTGCTTTGCGAGGCCGACGGCGACAAGACGTTCCAGGCCGACGTCACGCAACGCGTCGTAGGCGGCGCTGAGCTGGCCCTTGCCGCCGTCGATCACGATCAAATCGGGAAACGGGCCGCCCTGGTCGAGAAGGCGGCGATAGCGCCGGAGCACGACCTCGTGCATCGACGCGAAGTCGTCGAGCACGACGGCCGGTTTCCCGGCCGGGACGACCGCCGGCGGCCCGGCGGGCGCGACGAGGCCGGCCGCATCGGAGGTCGACGTCTGGAGGCCCCGGATACGAAATTTCCGGTACTGACCGCGCTGCATGCGCCCCTCCACGGCGACGACCATCGACGCGACGGTCTCGCGACCCTGCAGCGTCGAGATGTCGAAGCACTCGATTCGGCGAGGGAGCGCCGGCAAGGCGAGCAGCGCGCGCAGCGTGTCGAGCGCCTCGAACGCCGTCGTGGCCGCGTCGCCGAAGCGCGTCTGATAGGCCATCGCCGCGTTGCGATCGGCCAGTTCGACCAGCCCGCGCTTGTCGCCGCGCTGGGGCACGATGATCCGGACGCGGCGTCGCTCGGCTGACAACCAGGTCTCGAGCGCCTCGTGGTCTTCGTCGGTGATCGCGACTGGCAGGTGAATCTCGGGCGGTGGGTCGCGGTCCGCATAGAACTGCTGCACGGCAATGGCCAGGAGCGCCGGAGCCGTCTCCAGAGGGTCGGGGCTGCCTTTCGGCTGTCGATCCCCGGTCGGCCCGGACGGGCTCGCGTCCCGGGGGTCGGGGCTGTCTTCCGGGGACCGAGCCCCGGCCCCATCAGCCAGGAGCTCGACACGTTCGACCACGCGGCCGCGGCGCATCTGGAAGACCTGGACCACGGCGCCAGCGGATCCGACCTTGATCCCGAACGCGTCGCGGTCGCCAAGCGCCGGCGTCTCCATCTTGTTGCGGTGGTCGCGCAGGCTCTCGACGGTCCGGATGGCATCCCGCAGGTGGGCGGCGCGCTCGAACCGTTCTTCCGCGGCGGCTTCAGCCATCTCCACACGCAGGCTCTCGGCCAGTTGCGCCTGCTTGCCCTCGAGCAGCAACCTCGCCTGATCGGCGGCGCGGCCGTAGCGCTCGATCGTGCAGATCGACTCGACGCACGGCGCCAGGCATCGCTTGATGTCGTACTCGAGGCACGGCCGGCCGCGACGACCGTCGATGACCTCGTTGCACGACCGGATGCCGAACAGCCGGTGCGCGAGGGACATGGTGCGCCGCGCCAGCGCCGCTGGCATGAAGGGCCCGGCATAGACGTTGCCGTCCCGCTCCACGCGGCGGGCCACGAGGAGCCGCGGCGCCGCTTCGGTCGTCGTCAACTGGAGGTAGGGATATGTTTTGTCGTCGCGCAGCAGCACGTTGTAGCGCGGGTTGCGCTGCTTGATGAGGCGATTTTCGAGGGCGAGGGCCTCGACGACCGAATCGGTGACGATGAACTCGATCGCGGACGCATCGCGCAGGAGCGCGTCGATGCGAGGGCTCGTGCCGGCCGCGCCCAGGTACGTCCGCGCGCGGTCGCGCAACACGCGCGCCTTGCCGACATAGATCGTCTCGCCGCCCGCACCGAGGAACAGATACACGCCCGGTTGCTCGGGCAATCGGTCGATCCGGCTCTTGAGATCATGAATGGCCATGGACTACCATCGCGCGTGACTTTCACGGGCGCAGTTGGAAGGGTGTTCGACTACCCGCTGCGACTCATCATCGCCGTCTGCGTCCGACTCAAGATTCACCCAAATTTTCTCACGTTCACCGGCGTGCTGATCAGCATCGTGGCCGGCTGGGAGCTGTCCCAGGGCCGTTTTCTTTCGGCCGGCGGCGTGATGGTCGGCGCCAACGTCTTCGACTTCATCGACGGCAAAGTCGCGACCGAGCTCGGCGCCGTCAGCAAGTTCGGCGGGTTCTGGGATTCGGTCATCGACCGATTCTCCGATCTGGCGCTCTCGGTCGGCCTCATCTGCCTCTACTCGTCGCTCGGACGCACGGACTACGTGCTCATCACGTCGCTGGCGATGGTGTTCGCGACGATGACGAGCTACGTGCGGGCGCGGGCCGAGTCGTTGATCCCGAAGTGCAAGGTCGGCTTCATGGAGCGGCCGGAGCGCATCGTCCTCTTCATGATCGGCGCGTTCACCAATCGCATGGCCGCGGTGATGTGGGTGATCGGCGTGCTGTCGATCGTCACCGTCATCGACCGAATCTTCTTCACCTATATCGAGCTGCAGGGGCGCCGGCAACCGCGACTCGGCGGCCCCTTCGGCTTCCTCGTGCGCGCGTTCTACTGGACGGACGAGCGCGCGACGCTCCCCTACGACTTGTGGGTCATCGCGATCCTCGCGTTCGTCTGGATCATGCCACCGGATCTGCTGGGCGATCCCACGGCGCACGGGCGCGGGCTCATTCAGTGGATGATGGCCAGCTGATCGTCGGCTCGTGTCTATGGCACAATCCATTCGTTGAAGGTCATGGCGAATCGCTTGAAGGGCGTCCGCATGCCGCTGGCCCTTGTGCTGTTCGCGTTCGTCGCGTATCTGATCGTTCCCGGTGCCCCTGATTCCGCGTTTTCCGGCGCACCCCTGCCGCTCTCCAGCCTCTGGTTGTTCGTCACGTGCCTGGTCGCGTGGGCGTTCGTGTGGCTTTTTCCGCCTGCCCGCAGGCTGAGTCTTCTCTGGGGTGTCGCGCTGATCGTTCTGAGTGTGGCCAAGGTGGCCGCGAGTCACGGCCTCACGCCGGCGGGGTGGCGCGGCGTCTACGAGATGACCGACGAACCACGGTTGGGCCCCGTCCAGTTCATCTCCGGCTTTGCGCGGTCCCCGTCTCGCGTCGATCGCCGTCTCGATTTCGATGGCGACCAGTTCAACCTGCCCTTCTACAACGATATCGTCCGGTACGGAGGCGTGTGGGGCGGCACCAGGCGCGACTTCGGCGAGCCGTTCCAGGTGCGGTGGACCGGCTACGTATGGCTGGACACAGCGGGTTCTGTGCCGATCACTGTCCGTTGTCGTGGTTCATTGTTCATCCAGATCGATGGATCAGCGGTCGAGGCTGACGATTGTCCAAACGGCACGCTTCAAACGCGTCCGCTCGTTGAGGGCGAACATGAGATCGAGGTCCAGTACACCAAACCGCGGAACGTCGTGCCGCTCGCGACTGTCGTCCCCCTGATCCCGCGTGTCATGTCGTCGCCTCTCTGGCCGAGAGCCGCCAACCGACAGGCCAAGCAGGTCGACGTGACCGAGGCGTTTGCGGCCGTCGCTTGCGGATTGGTGCTGGTCGCCGCGTTCCTGGCGTACGCTCCGATCGATGACACCTTCCGGCTCGTCATCACACGGGGTTCCGGCCGGTTCGTCACGCTGGCGATCTTCGCCGGGCTTCTCGTCGTGGCCGTGCAGACGGCGGTGCCATTTCGAGGTGTCACCACCTTCCTGTGGGCCGGAGATGACCCGCTCGCCTATGAAAGCTTCGGGCGGGATATCGCGCTACACGGCCTCCTCAATGCCAACGGTGCGGCCATCGGACACGGCGCCCCGTTCTACTTCTATCCGTTCTATCCGTATGCCGTCGCGTTGGCGATGCACCTGTTCGGCGACGACCTTGGCGCGGCGGTGTTTTTCAATGGCGCCTGTATCGCGTCCATTGTGCTGTTGGGTTGGGCCCTGGTGTGGCGACGCCTACCCAACTGGGCCGCCGCGCTTGGCGCCTGCCTGGTCGGCGGTTTTTGTTTGAAGTACTACCACACCTACATGCTCACGGCGCTGACGGATGATCTCTATCTGCCCCTCGTGTTTCTGACGATCTTGGCGTCGGTCGCCGCGGTGAGCAGTTGGTCGCTGCCGCGCTGGTTCGTGGTCGGAGGGCTGGCGGCGCTCGCGGCGGCCACACGACCGTCGTTCATGACCTATCCGGGCGTGTTCGGGGTCTTCGTCCTGATCGGTTGGCCGAGCCGCAACCTCCGGTCGCGACTGCAGGCGACGGGCTGCCTGGCGGCTGGCTTTCTCGTCGGCCTTTTGCCGTTCACGGTACGAAACTGGATCGTGGCGCGAAAGTTCGTTCTGCTCGTGAGTTCCTGGATTCAGATTCCCTACTTTCTCATCTCGCCGGATGAACCCAATCAGACCCACGCGGTCTCAGGACTGCGGGAGGCCCTGTATCAGGCCTTTCAGATCTTCGCCGCTCATCCGACGCAGGTGCTCGTCATCGAACTCCGCAAGCTCGGGTTCACGATGGGTCTGCTGACACTGGGACCCGCCGGCCAGGCCGGGCATCCTGAGTTCCTCGTGGTGACCCTCTTGTTCGTCGCGGCGATCGCGTTGCGGCGCGTGCCCCGCGTGCTGGCGTTCGTCCTGTGCGCGTTCGCCGCGTCTCACGTCACGGCGATGATTCTGGCCGCGCCCTGGACGTACGGATACAAGACGATTCTTCCTCTCCAGGTGGCTTTTCTCCTGGGGGCGACGCTCCTGCTCGCGCGGGAAACCAGCGACCCGGCCCTGCCCTCGGGCGAGCCGAGCATCCCCATCGCGGTGTAATGTGTGGCACGAACAACGCGTCAGCGTGATTTTGCCGACTTATAACGAGAAGGATTCGATTCGCCAGTTCATTCTTGACGTGCAGGCGACGGGCGTCGTCGATGAGATCGTCGTCGTCAACAACAATGCGGCGCCCGGCACGTCGGAGGAGGTCTCCGGGACGGGCGCGCGAGAAATCCACGAATCGCGTCAGGGGTACGGCTTTGCGATTCGGCGTGGCCTCGCGGAGGCCACCGGCGACTACCTGATCGTGTGCGAGCCGGATCGAACGTTTTTTGCCCGCGACGTCTTCAAGCTGCTCTCGTACGCCGAGGACTTCGACGTCGTCTACGGCAGCCGCACCTCGCTTCAGCTCATCTGGCGGGGCGCCAACATGGGCATCTTCCTGCGCTGGGGCAACTGGGCCGTGGCCAAGTACATGGAGCTTCTCTATAACGCCACCACGTTGACCGATGTCGGTTGCACCCTCCGCCTGATTCGCCGCTCGGTCGCGACGGCACTCCTTCCGTCGTTCAGGATTGGCGGCAGCGAGTTCGGACCCGAGATGATGGTCGAAAGCCTGTGTCAGCGGTGTCGGGTCGTTCAGGTTCCCGTGAACTACCTGCCTCGTGTCGGCGTGTCTGCCGTCACCGGCGACCTCTGGAGGGCGTTCTTCCTGGGTCTGCGGATGATCAGGATGATTACCGTCGCCCGGCTCAAGCGCCCTCGGCTTCTCATCGCTCGGGCACCGAAGCGCGAACTCGAGACGAAATGACCACACCCGTGAACGAGTCCGCTCGAGCCTACTTCAGTACCCGATTCACGGCCGATCCGAGGCGTGCTGACCTCTGGCGTCACCTGACGAACTATCTGGCGCGCTTCGTGCCGAAGGACGCGGCCGTCCTGGAACTCGGAGCCGGGTACTGCTTCTTCATCAATCAGGTCCCGGCCGCCCGCCGGGTCGCCGTTGATGCCGGGCCACACGTTCGATCCGCCGCGGCCGCGGGCGTCGAGGTCCACGAGGGGAATGCGTTGACCTACCTGCGCGATGCCCCGCCGGCGGAATTCGATTTCGTTCTGGCGAGCAATTTCCTGGAGCACCTCGAATGGCCTGACCTCGACACGCTCCTGCCCCTCCTGTTCAGAGTACTCCGCCCCGGCGGACGCTTCGCCGTCATCCAACCAAACTTCCGGATCGCGCCGCGACGGTATTTCGATGACTACACGCATCGTACGGTGTTCAGCGACGTCTCGCTGCGCGACTGGCTGGCGTCCGGCGGCTTCCACATCATCTTGGGCACACCCCGGTTTCTGCCCCTCACGGTGAAGAGCCGGCTCGGCGCCCTCTCGTTTCTCGTGCCTCTGTACCTCAGGATGCCGTGGCGTCCGTTTGCCGGGCAAATGTTCGTGCTCGCTGAGCGGCCCCGGCGCGCGGACTCCTCAGGCTGACGCCTGCGAGTGTTGATAAGATCGCCAGGGCTTCGTTCCCCCGACAGTTATGGCGAGCACTTCGCAGATCGCGGTCGAGCTGGAGGATTGTCCGTGCGCGTACTGCGGCGCACCCGGAGGAGCCTTTCTCTTCTCGAGCCGCGACAGGTTCTATGACATCGGCGGAGAATTCTCCGTCGTTCGGTGCACGCGCTGCGGATTGATGCGGACCAATCCCCGGCCGACGGTGGGGTCCATCGGCGCGTTCTATCCGGAACAGTACGGCCCGTATGTGGAGACCGCCAGAGAGGTGACGCCGGGCCTGAAGACCCTGCTCCGCCGCGTGTCCGATCCGCTCGACACGGCCATTCCGGCGGTGGGCAAGGGCCGGCTGCTCGAGATTGGCGCCGCGTCTGGCAACTACCTGCTTCGCATGCAGCGCCTGGGATGGGACGTGACCGGCATCGAAATGGACGCCGCCTCGGCGACACGAGCCGCCCTGCGGACAGGCGCGCGCGTGCTGCAGCGGGATCTCGCGTCGGTCGTCTTCGACGAGAGCGAGCCGTTCGACCTGATTTGCGCGTGGATGGTCTTCGAACATCTCCACGACCCGGTCATCGGACTCAGACGGTGCCTGGAATGGCTGAAGCCTGGAGGATGGCTCGCCTTCAGCGTGCCAGACTGCGGCAACTGGCAGTTCCGAACGTTCAAGGCCAATTGGCTCGCCCTTGAAGTCCCGCGGCACCTGTACCATTTTTCCGCGCCCATCCTTCAAGAGATCGTCAGTGGCTGCGGCTACCAGTCGGTAACCATCCATTGGCAGCGAACGCTGTTTGACGTGACGATGAGTCTTGCGCTCGCCGTCGACGCGTCGGCCGGCGCTCGGGTCGGAACCTACGCGCGTCGCGCGGCCGATTCCCTCCCCGTCCGGGCGCTGGCGAGGGCCGCCGGCGTTCTCGCCGCGCCGTTCCACTGGACAGGACGACTGACGGTTTGGGCCCAAAAGCCCGCGCGGTCATGACCCTCTCCGATCGCAGGTGGCGGGATCGCGCACTGGTTCTCACCGGCAGGGGTGCCACCGGCGTCTTGCCCGTCGTGCTGCTGAGCCTGGCTTCACGGTCCCTGGGCCTGGACGTGATGGGCATTTTCGCGACGGCCCTCGCGCTCGCCCTCGGCCTCGCGGAATTGGCGGACTTCTTCAGCGAGCGCCATATTCCTAGGATGGTGCTCTCAGACGCTTCTCCGGACGAGCAGACCGGACGCATTGGGGCGTTCAACAGTCTCAGGTTCTCGGTCTTTCTCGCGTTCGGCGTGGTCGCGTTTGGGGTGCTGGCCCTGATCAGCGACCGGCGGGCGCTCCCGGCGACGACCGTCGTGCTCTTGTGCGGTGCCATGGTGTTGGTCACCAAGACGCAGTACGCCACGGCCCTGGCCGTGCGTCGCTACGCGCTGCTCGGCTTCGGCCCGCTGGTGAGTTTGGCCCTGGCGGCGGCGGTCGCGTGGATGCTTCTGCACTCGCCGTTCAGGAACCTATGGGCCGTGGTCCTCGCGTTTTTCGCGGCCAAGCTTGGCGAGATCACGCTCCTCGGGATCCAGATCCCCTGGCCGCACGTGAGTCTTGACGCTGGACGGATGCGGGAAGAGTGGCGGCAGACCCGCTTTTTGTTCTATCAAGGCGTCCTCTCGGCGGCCCATGCGCGGCTGATCGTGCCCCTGGTCGCGGCGATCTCCGGGGCCGCAGCCGCCGGCCTGTTGTCCATCGGTCTCAGTTTCTTGGGGATCATTTCCCTGGCCGCAGTGGCCATCACGGTTCCGGCCTACCGCTCGGTCCTCGACCTCGGACGATCGCACGGGTTGTCGGAGGCGTTTCGGCGCACACGACGCGATTGGACCTGGGCCGTCGCCCTCAGCCTCTTGCTCACAGCGATCGTCACGGTCGCGAGCCAGCCGTTACTGCGCGTCCTGTTTCATGTCAATGGTCGGGAGGCCCAGCTGGCCGTGGTGCTCGTCGTGCTGTCGGGAACGTTCGAGACCCTGAATTTGTTCGCCGGATCGTACTATCACGCCTGCTTCCGAGACCGTCAGCTCTTCATCCTCAGCATCGTCACCATGACCGTGTCGTGGGTGGCCCTGGCGACGGGCGTCGCCTCCGGCGGGGTGCTCGGGATGGGGCTGGGATTCATGGCGTCCCGTGCCGTCAGTGTGGTTACGTTGTATCTCCCGATCCTCACGTCGATGCGTCGGCCGGACCCGGCAGCGTCGGTGACGCCGCTCGGCAGGGAAAGGCCCCTTGGAGACTAGTCGATCGAGGGCGACCTAGTGCGGGCCCTGTTCTTGACCAAGTACGGGTCCCAAGCCGCCAGTACCCGGCACCGTTTTCTCCAGTACGTGCCGATGCTGGAGGCGGCGGGCATCAGCGTCTCGACGTCCGCCCTGCTTGGCGACGCCTATCTCGCGCGCAAGTTCGAGCGTGGCACCTCCTCCTTCTGGCTAGCGGCGCGCGGGTACGCCAGTCGCTTGCAGGCGCTCGTCGGCGCCGCCTCGTACGACGTGCTCGTGATCCACTGCGAGCTGTTCCCGTACCTGCCAGCCTTCTTCGAGCGGCTCCTGCGCTGGCGAAGGATTCCGTATGTTCTCGATTTCGACGACGCCATTTTCCACAACTACGATCAACACGGGAACGCGCTCGTCCGCTACGCTCTCGGCCACAAGATGGCCGCGGCTATCCAGGGCGCGACGACGGTCCTCGCGGGCAATGAGTACCTCGCGTCGTATGCGAGACGATACAACAGCCGCGTTGAGGTGCTGCCGACGGTCGTCGATCTTGACCGGTATGGCCTGGAGCGACACGCCGGAGAGTCGACCGCGTTCACGGTCGGGTGGATCGGGTCGCCGTCGACGGCGCCGTACGTGCTGGACATCCAGCCGGCGCTGGAGGGATTCTTCGCGCGGTCTCCAGGCCGCCTCGTCCTCGTCGGTTCGGGTCCGGTCGCGATGCCCGGCGTGCCGCTCGAAGTGCATCGCTGGTCCGAAGCCAGCGAAGTGAACGACCTCCGCGAGTTCGACGTCGGCATCATGCCCCTGCCGGATACCCCGTGGACCCGCGGAAAATGTGGTTTCAAGTTGATCCAGTACATGGCCACCGGATTGCCGGTCGTGGCCTCACCGGTGGGCGTCAACTCGACGCTTGTCGACCACGGCACGAACGGCCTCTTGGCTACGACGGCCGACGATTGGGTGAACGCGTTGGGGGAGCTGGCCAGGGACCCCGCGTTACGCACCGAGATGGGCCATGCGGGTCGACAGAAAGTGGAGCGTCAATACAACCTTCGGTGCGCCGCACCCCGGCTGATCCGCGTCCTCCAGCACGCCGCCGCCGATCGGTAGCCCATCGCAAGCCGGGACGTGGATGCGGGCCGAAGTCCGTCTAATCGTGACGGCCGGATCCGTGCGCATCAACGAGACGTCGACGAACGCGACCGGTCATATCCCGACTTCGTCTCCCACACGCCGTAAGACCGCGCCTCTGCGGCCGAACCCCGGCCTCTTCGTCGCTGCGAATCGCTCAGCCGGCGAGCCCCGGATCGAAGCAATGGCGGCAGCGCGCCTCGTACGTCCCCGACGCGGCCACGAGGACGCGCTCGTCTGACGCGACCAGGCGCTGAGTGAAGTTGGCCGGCCCGCCGCACACCATGCAGATCGCGAGCGTCTTCGTGATGTACTCAGCGCCCGCCAGGAGCTGCGGCATCGGCTCGAACGGCTGGCCCAAATAGTCCTGATCGAGGCCGGCGACGATCACTCGCTTCCCGACCCGGGCGAGCTCGGCGCAGACTGCCGGCAGTTCAGTGTCGAAGAACTGCCCTTCATCGACACCAACCACCTCGGTCTCCGCCAGAACCGCGGTGAGGATGTCGTGCGCGGTCTTCACGGGCGTCGACGCGATCATCATCTCGCTGTGGGACACAATTGCATCGCGGCGGTAACGGTCGTCGATCTCAGCCTTGAAGATCTGGACCTTTTGGCGGGCAATCTGAGCCCGGCGCAGGCGGCGAATCAATTCCTCGCTCTTGCCACTGAACATGCTGCCCGTGATGACTTCAATCCAACCGGGCCGGGAGGGTGTAGATTCGTTCATGCTGTCACTCGCGGCACGCGATAGCCCGCGCGTTGCGCGCCGGACGACCTTGTGTCATAAGGGGGGCCTAGTGCGCGCCGATACTATCATCGTGGATCGACGCGCACCGGACCTGCCAGGCGCACCCGGCCGCCCCGAGATGAGATGGCGCCGCGAGGTGGGGCATCGCGTGGCGCCGTGTTAACCGGCCTCGCACATCTGTTGCTCACTGCCGCCGCGCTGGTCGCGTGCGGCTTCTGGTGGAAACAGGCTTCACGCGATCGGCTTGTGCTGGCGATCCTGGCCGCTGGCCTCATCATGCGCGCGATTCCCGGCCTGATCTTGTTCGGGATTTCGGAGGGGCGGCTGTCGCTCGGACAGTCATTGCAGCTCGAGCCGGGCTTTTGGTTCTTCGCGCCCGATGCGGTCGTGTACTATCACGTTGCGGCCGTAGCGGCGGCGAATGGCTTGGCGGCCGTCGCGACGATCGATCCGCTGACGCCCTCGGTGTTCTACGTCAAGTCCCTCGCGGCGGCGCTGTACGTGTTCGGAGCGTCGCCCGCCACGTCGCTGCTCTTCAATCTCCTCGCCTTTGCCGCTCTCGCACACGTGGCGCTCACATGGCACCGCCGGGTCGGCGTCGGACGGGGCCCGCTCCTTCTCGCTCTCGCCGCGGTGAGCCTCACGCCGAGCTGGATTCTCTGGTCGTATCAGCCGCTCAAGGACACCTATTTCCTCCTCCTTGTTGGCCTCTTTTTCTTCGTCGTCGATGCGTGGTACGCCCGATTGTCGGCCGATCGCTGGTCGTGGGCGGAGACCGTCGCCCTCCTGGCAGCGCAGATGGTGATCGTTTACGGGCTGGCAGGCATCCGTTGGTACTATGCCCTCGTCATCGTCGTCCTGACGCCGCTCGGTCTCGTCGCCGCGCTGGCGCGCCGAGGACGCTGGTCCCTCAGGCGAGCCGGCATCGCGGCGTGTGGCCTTCTGTTGACCGTCGAGGTGATCGTGCCGGGCGCCGGCCTTGACCTGCCGCGGTGGGTCCATCTGGCGCTGCGACCGACGAGCGTCCACGCGATCCAGCAGTTGGGGGGGGCGCCGGCGCGAGCCGCCAGCAGCCTGAACCAGACGCGTGAGGCAAACGTCACGGCCAAGGGCGCCACCCTCATCCGCATCGCTCACGATGAGATTGGGAGCGTCGAGCCGGACTTGTCGGAAGCCTCCTTTGGAGCGCGCCTTCGGGGCAACCTGGCTGTCCTCGCGTTGCCAAAGGCACTCGCGCTCCGTATTGGGAACGTGTCGATTGGCGGCGGCCGAGGGCTTTGGGCCTTTGTCGATCTCGACACCCTGTTCTTTGAAGCGACGCTTCTCGCCTGCGCCGGGATGGTCGCGCGCCAAATCCGACTGGGCCGCGTCATTCGGCCCGTCTTCTGGCACTTGCTGTCCGCGACGGCCGCGATCACTATCCTGCTCAGCAGCGAGGCGGCAAACTTCGGGACGCTCTTTCGGATGCGATCGATTATCGCCATAGGGATCGCTCTACTGCCGTTGTCCGTCGCCCGCAGCGAGGACCCGTAGGCCTCACACTCGCGACAGGTACTCCCCCGTCTCGGTGTTGATGCGGACGACATCGCCCTCGTTGACGAACGAAGGGACGTTCACGGTGAGCCCGGTCTGGACCGTCGCGGGCTTGACCTGCGCGGCTGCCGTGGCGCCTTTGATGCCGGGCGCGGTCTCGGTCACCTTCAAATCCACGGTCAAAGCCAAGTGGATGCCGACCGGATCGGCGTCGTAGAACTCGACGTTGATGAGCGCCTCGGGCAGCAGGTACAGCGCCTGATCGCCTAACACCTCTAGCGAGATGTGCACCTGCTCGTAGCTCGACGTGTCCATGAAACAGAACATGTCGCCGTCGCGATAGAGAAACTGCATCTCGCGCTCGTCGAGCGACGCGCGTTCGACGTCCTCTTCGGCCCGGAACTTGTGGTCGACGAGCCGGCCGGTCCGGATGTCGCGCAGCTTGCACTGCACGTGCGCGCGCTTGTTCCCCGGCGTGATGTGGTGCATGTCCACGACACGGCACAGACTGCCGTCGTGCAGGATCAGTTGGCCCTTCCGGATACGCGTCGCTTGCATCGAGCTCATAGATGACCGCCAGGCGAGTAGGCGAACTCTTGATAGTAGCACTGGCCAAGCCGCTCGGTGCTAGCATCGGAGGTATGCCGTGGGATCCGGTGCGCGACCTGCTGACGATGCAGGAGCGGCTCGACAGCCTGTTCGGCCAGGCGACGCCTGGCTGGGTGCCCCCGGCCGACGTCGCCGAATACGGCGACGAGTTCCGCATCACCCTCGAACTGCCGGGCCTCTCCCGCGAGGACGTCACGCTGGACGTCACGGGCAACGCCGTGACGGTCCGGGGGCGGCGGCCGTCGGACGGGTGCCCGACGGAGCGGTATCAACAACTCGAACGCGACCACGGCGCGTTTTCCCGGACCTTCCGCTTCGGTGACGCGATCGGCGCCGACGGCATCACGGCCGACCTGGCCGAGGGTGTCCTCGTCGTGCGTGTCCCGAAGGCGCTACCCCTCCGAGGGCACCGGATCGACGTCGACTAGCCCACGAGCGTGAACCATATGAGTGTGAGAAAGCTGTTCCTCCTCTCGGTTGGCGTGGTCGCCGGCTTTGCGGCCGGTCTGATTGTGTCGGGCCGACTGTCGGCGACGCAGAGTGGTATGGCCAGCCCGTCGCCGGCGGCGGCCGCACCGCGCGCGACCTCCTCTGCGGGGGCCCCGGGCGCCCCGCTGCCCGCGATGCCGGACCTCTCGCCGGTCGCCGAGCGCGCCATCCAGGCCTCCGTCAACATCTCCTCGACGCAGTACGTGCAGATGAACGACTGGTTCCGCGCGATGGGCGGCGGCGAAGCCGTCCCGCAGACCAGCCTGGGATCAGGCGTGATTGTGTCGACCGACGGCTACGTGCTCACCAACAGCCATGTGGCCCAAACCGCGACCGCGGACATTGAGGTGACGTTGCCCGACAATCGGACGCTGGCCGCCAAAGTAGTCGGCATCGACGTGCCGTCAGACCTGGCGCTGCTCAAAGTCGCAGCGACGGGCCTCAACCCGCTCCCGTGGGGCCAGTCGAACAAACTGCGCGTCGCCGAGTGGGTGCTCGCAGTCGGCAATCCATTTGAGTTCAGCCAGACGGTGACACAGGGCATCGTCTCGAACGTGAACCGTTCCGATCCGCAACTGGCCATCTACAACGACTTCATCCAGACCGACGCCGCGATCAACCCCGGCAACTCGGGCGGCGCGCTCGTCAACAGCCGAGGCGAACTGGTCGGTATCAACACGATGATCTACAGCAACAACAACGGGTTCTCCGGCATTAGCTTCGCGATTCCCGCGGATCTGGCGCAGGAGATCATGAAGGAGCTGAAGGCGAACGGGGAAATCCGGCGTGGCTGGATCGGCCTCGACCCCGCGGGACTGTACACGGTGACGCCGCAACTCGCCCAGGAAAACCATCTCGGGACCGAACGCGGCGTGATCATCGCCGGCTTCGTGCGCGGATCGGCCGCCGCGCGCGCCGGCCTTCAGAGGTTCGACATCATCACGAAGCTGAATGGCACGGAGATCCGGGAGATCGACCAACTGCAGCGGCTCGTCGCGGCGTTGCCCATCGGCGGTACGGCCTCGGTTGAGGCCCTCCGCGACTCGCACACGCTGAAGTTCGAGATTCCGGTCTCGCTGATGGTCCCGCGCCAGCGATAGAGCGACCCGGCCTCATCTTTGCCTTATCGGGGCCTTATCGGGGCCTTATCGGGGGGCGGCTCGGGCCCGACAGGCTCGGGTGATCCGTCCACGCGCAGCGCCAGGGTCGATCGGTGGCGACGCGAATGCCGATGCGGGTCGACCACGTGAGGGGCACGTCCCGAACGCCGTGATCCTCGATCCGGAGGGCCCCCGACGCCAGGTCGGCTCGATTCAGCCGTCGATCGATGCCCAAGGCGACCGTCAGGTTACCCGGACCACGACACAGGTCGACGGTCTCGACGGTGCCTGCGCGGCGCCGGCGCCGCGCGCGCCGACGCCGCATCCGATTGAGGCCCTCGAGCGGGGCGAGCGCGCGAATGAGGATAGCCGCCGGTCGTCCGGCCGGTTCGGTCACCGCGTTCATCATCTCGTGCAGGCCATAGTTGAGATAGACGTACGCAAATCCCGGCGGGCCATAGAGCGGCGCGTTGCGCGCAGTCGGTCCGGGGGCCGCGTGACAAGCCGCGTCCGACTCGCCGATGTAGGCCTCGGCCTCGATGATCACGCCGGAGGTGCGGCCCGCGCGCTCGTCATGCACGAGGACGCGACCGATAAGATCCTTCAGCACGTCGAGGGTCGGCCGCGCATAAAACGCGCGCGGCACCACGCGACGGTTCGAGGCGTGAGACACCGTGCGACCTTCTCAGCGTGCTCTGAGCCAGGCCTGAAAGACGAGGACGGTCCACAATTGGTTCTGCCAATTGCGCGTGCCGGCGACATGTTCGGCCCAACACTGGCGAATGGGTACCGGTTCCAGAAAGCCGGTACCGAGAAGCGAGCGCTCGCTGAGCAAGGACTCAGCCCAGGGCCGCAACGGACCGCGGATCCACTCGCCGACAGGAACGCCAAACCCCATCTTCGGTCGATCGATTAGCTTGGCGGGGAGATAGCGGCGCAGGAGCTGCCTCAGAATCCACTTCCCTCGGCCCTGACGGATTTTCATGGAGAGCGGCAAGCGCCACGCGAATTCGGCGACGCGATGGTCGAGGAAGGGCGCGCGCGTTTCCAGGCTGACCCCCATCGATGCGCGATCCACTTTATGGAGGATGTCGTTGGGCAGATAGGTCAGCGCGTCCCACGCCATCATGCGCTGTTCAGGCTCGCCGGCCGTGAACTGACCGATCGCTTCGTCGAGGATGGTCGGCACCTGCCGGGCGCCTCTCACGAGCCGGACATCGACGGGCCAGGTGGTGACGAGGTTGCGGTAGAGACCATCGAGCCCCTCGGCCCGGTTGATTCGATGCGCGAGCTTGTGGGCCTTCTCGCCGAGACGACTCACGCCAAGGCGTTTGGGCAGACAGCGACCGATCACATCCCAGGTCTCGGAGCCGAGGCCCTGAATCGCGGCGCCGACTGCGCGACGCGCGGTCGGGGGCAGCCACTTGAGTCGCTGCCACAATTTCGGCGCCCAAAGGTAGCGGGAATACCCCCCGAAGAGCTCGTCGCCACCATCGCCGGAGAGCGCGACCGTGACGTGGCGACGGGCGATTTCGGAGACGAGATATGTCGGAATCTGGGACGAGTCCGCGAACGGCTCGGAGTAGAGCTCCGAAAGCCTCGGGATCACGTCGAGTGCCTGTTGGGGCGAGACATACAGCTCTTCATGTTCCGTGCCCAGATGGCGCGCCACCTCCCGCGCGTGCCTCGCTTCATCAAACCCACGTTCATCGAACCCAATGGTGAACGTCTTGACGGGTCGCGTCGATTGCGCCTGCATGAGCGCCACGATCGCCGATGAGTCGGTGCCGCCCGACAAGAAGGCGCCGAGCGGCACGTCCGCGATCGACTGCCCGCGCACGGCCTCGGCAAGCACCTCTTCGAGACGTTCGACGGCGTCTCGTTCATCCCCGAGGGGCGACGAGGCGCCTCGCGCGGCGACATCGACGAGCCGCCAGTAGCACTCGAGGGTCAGGCCCGGCCGCGACGTGGGCACGACGGGCGGCACGTCGAGCGGCGTCGCTGCCGCCTCGAGTGCGAGACGGAGCACGCACCCGGGCTCAAGCTTGTACACGCCCTTGAAGATCGAATAGGGCGCCGGAACCGCCATGAACTGCATGTACAAGGCGAGCGCGTCGGGATCGACCGCATTATCGAACGACGGATAAGCGCGGAGCGCGCGCAGCTCCGATCCAAAGACGAACGCGTTTCGCGTCCACCCGTAGTAGAGGGGCTTTTCGCCGAACCGATCGCGCGCCAGGTACAGACATCGTTCGAGCCGATCCCACACCGCCAGCGCGAACATGCCGACGACGCGTTCGAGCGTCGACGGAATGCCCCAGGTCGCGAACCCCGCCAAGAGCGTCTCGGTGTCAGAGTGGCCCGCCCAGCTGATGCCGCCAGCCGAGTCGGACAACTCGGTCCGTAGGCCACAGTGGTTGTAGATCTCGCCGTTGAACACGGTGACGAACCGGCCGTCGTGAGACGCCATCGGTTGATGGCCTTTGTCGGAGAGCTCAAGAATCGCCAGCCGCCGAAATCCGAACGCGACGCGCGGCGCCTCGTCGAGCCATACGCCGCTGTCGTCTGGACCGCGGTGACGGATGGCATCCGCCATCTTCTGCGCCACGGCACCCAAGTCAGCACGTGTCGCCCGAGAGGTCTCAATCAGTCCCGCGATTCCACACATGTCGATGTCGGGCCCGGCCCGAACTCTGGTGATCTTCGCACGACTGGCCCCGCGGAGGCGGTCGGCTATCGCGACAACCGCGCAATGGCATCAGTGGCCGCGTGCGCGACGCGTTCGTTGTGGTCTTTCAGGAACGGCTCGATCAACGGGACAGCGTTCCGTGTGCCGACGAATCCGAGCACGTGAATGAGGTCGGCCTTGAAGGCGTTGTCGCGCGTCGTGGCGAGCGTGGTCTCGACGCCGGTCACCGCCGCCGGGCCGAGCTCGAGCAGGTAGTCGACGGCCTGGCCATACGTGTCGGCGGCCGTCAGGCCCTTGGCCAACGACGGCACGTCCGGGTCGCCGAGGCGACCGAGCGCAAACGTCGCCGCCAGGCGAACTGACGCGGCGCCGTCCTTTTGGCTTCGTTCGACGATGGCGTCCCGGGAATCGGCGTCGTCCAGCCGGCCGAGGCCTTCGAGCGCCGCGACGCGCATCGCCTCATCGCGGTCGGTCAGATAGGTCCGAAAGGCATCGCGGGCGGAGGCCTGGCCGATGCGCGCGAGGGCCAGCAGGCTCTCGGTCGCCATGTCGCCGGTCTTGTAGAACTCCAGGCGCTGGAGGAGCGACGCGACCGCGCGCGTCTCCTTGACGAGGCCCAGCGCTTCGGTCGCGTACTTCTGCTCGAGCGTGTTGCCGTCATTGAGCGCGGCGATCAGTTTGACGCCGGCGCTCGCGACGCGCAGCCGACCCAGGACGCGCGCCGTCGCGACTCGGGTGGTCGGATCGGCCGAATCGAGACCGGCCGCGAGCGCCTCGGCGATGTTCGGCGCGAGCGGCGGCTCGGCAATGAGGCCGAGCGCATGCAACGCGTCGAACCGAATTCGCGGTGTCTGGTCGCCGAGGGCGTGCACGAGCGCCTCGAGTACCGAGGGGGGCGCCACTGCGGCACTGCGCACGAGCGGGCCGGCATCGAACGCCTCCTGCGCGCGGCTGTGCGTTGGGCTCTTGCCGTCCGTCGCGGCGACGCCGACCGGTTCATTCAGGAAGAAGGTCAGCTCGGCATCGATGGCCGCGAAACGGACCTTGGGATCAGGATCCGCGATGAGGGGCGCCACGGCGTCGGCGGCCGCGCTGTAGCCTGCGAGATTGAGGGACTCCACGGTCCTGAGACGGGTGTCCGCTCGCGGGTCGTGGAGGTTGCGCACGACGTCGAGCCACGTTTGCGTCTGGTCGCCCCGAGCCGACGCCGACGCCGTCAGCGCGGTCATGAGCGCCAGGCCAGCCGCCGCGCGCGTGAGACGACGACGTTCACGATCGATCATGCGAGGTCCGCGTAGGCGTGCTCGCGGCCAGCGGCGAGCACGCGGCGCAAGTATCGGCCCGTGTGCGACGCCTCGACCGTGGCGACGTGTTCGGGCGTCCCGGCTGCCACGAGGTACCCGCCTGCCTCGCCGCCCTCCGGGCCCAGGTCGACGATCCAGTCCGCGGTCTTCAAGACATCGAGGTGGTGCTCGATGACGAGCAGGCTGTGACCGGCCGCGATCAGTTTTCGGAAGGCGGCCAGCAGCTTCACGATGTCGTCGAAGTGCAGGCCGGTGGTCGGCTCGTCGAGGACATAGAGCGTCCGCTCGCCGGTCTGCGTGCCGAGATGCGAGGCAATCTTGATCCGTTGCGCTTCCCCGCCCGACAGGGTCGTCGCCGGCTGGCCCAGCCGGAGGTACCCGAGGCCGATCTCATCGAGGACATGCAGCCGGCGCAGCACTTTCGGCGATCCGGCGAAGAACCCCAGGGCTTCACGCACGGTCAGGTCGAGGACGTGATCGATGTTGCGGCCGCGGTAGCGGACCTCGAGCACCTGCGGGCGGAAGCGTTTGCCGTCGCATTCGTCACATGGCACGAAGACGTCGGCCAGGAACTGCATCTCGACACGAATCACGCCTTCGCCCTCGCACGTCTCGCACCGGCCGCCGGGCACGTTGAACGAGAAATGGCTCGCGGTGAGTCCGCGTGCGCGCGCGTCCTTGGTCGCGGCGAACAACTCACGGATCGGATCGAACGCCTTCAGGTAGGTGACCGGGTTCGATCGCGGCGTCCGGCCGATCGGCTGCTGATCGACGAGCACGACGTCGCTGACGAACTCCGCGCCTTCGATGCGCGCGTGCGCGCCGACCTTCCGCTCCCGGTCGCCCTTCGCGCGCTTGATGCCCGCATAGATGACATCGTGCACGAGCGTCGACTTGCCCGATCCGCTGACGCCCGTGACGCACGTCAGCAGGCCCAGGGGAATCTCGACGTCGATGGTCTTGAGGTTGTGCTCGCTCGCGCCCCGGATCCGCAAGCGCTGCACCCCCGGCCGCCGTCTGGGCGACGGGACGGGGATCGCGAGCTCGTCGCGCAGGTATTTCGCGGTGAGCGATCGCGTGTCCTCGAGCAAACCGGCCAACGGACCCGCGTAGATAATCCGCCCGCCCTGTTCACCCGCGCCCAGGCCCAGATCGACGATGATGTCAGCGACGCGAATCATGTCCGCGTCGTGCTCCACGACGATCACGGTATTGCCCTGGTCGCGCAGCTGCTTCAGGATCGCGATGAGCCGTTCGTTGTCGCGTGGATGGAGGCCGATCGACGGCTCGTCCAGCACGTAAAGGGTATCGACCAGCGCCGACCCGAGCGACGTCGCGAGGTTGATGCGCTGCGTCTCGCCGCCGGACAGGGTCGACGACAGGCGGTCGAGCGTCAAGTAATCGAGCCCGACATCGGCGAGAAAGCCCAGTCGCCGGCGGATCTCTCGCAGCACCTTGTCCGCCACGGTGGCGTCCCGGTCCGAGAGCTGGAGGTCCCGAAAGAACTGCGCGGCGTCACGCACGGTGAGCGCCGACACGGTGTCGATCGTCCGATCCCCGACGCGGACATCCCTGGCCTCGCGGCGCAACCGCGTGCCGTTACACTCCGGGCACTGCAAGTAGCCGCGATACCGGCTCAGGAAGACGCGCACGTGGACTTTGTATTTCTTCCGCTCGAGCCGCCGAAAAAATCCCTGGACGCCCTCGTACTCGCCGTCGCCGTCGATCACGAAGCGCTTTTCCGCATCGGCGAGATCGCGCCACGGCACGTCGAGCCTCACCTCACCGGCCTTCGCGGCGCGTTTCAGCTGCGCGAGGCAGCTTCGATAGTGCGGTTTGCTCCACGGCTCGATGGCGCCAGCCGCAATGGACTTCGTGTCGTCCGGCACGACGAGCGCCAGATCGAGTTCGATGACGTTGCCGAAACCGTGACAGGTCGGACAGGCGCCGAAGGGGTTGTTGAACGAGAAGAGACGCGGCTGCGGCACCTCGTACGTCAGGCCGCAGTTCCGACACTCGAAGCGCTCGCTGAACCGGTGGACGCGGCCGGCCGCGCCCGTCTCATCGACTTCGATGGCGAGCGCGGCGCCGTCGCCTTCGCGAAAGGCCGTCTCGATCGCCTCGACGATCCGCGCGTGGGCCTCCGGGTCGGCGCGCAGGCGATCGACGATCACCGTCACGCTCGAGGCGCCGCGCCACTCGTCGACGGCCGCGGCGGCTTCATCGAGGGTGACGGCGCGGCCGCCCATCAACAGGCGTCCAAACCCGCGGCGCCGCAGCGCATCGATCGCCACGAGCACTGGATCGCTCGGCACGCCCCGCGGCTCGCCGGCGGCCATCGCATCGAACAGGTTATCCATACCAGGCAGGCCGGGCGAGCCAGGCAGTCCAGGGGCGCCGTTCCCCGAATCGTCGTCACGCTCGGGGTCGCCCTTTTCGCTCGTGCGCGCCGCGAGCGGCACGGTCAAGACGGGCCGATCGAAACCAACGAGCAGGCGCGTGCCGGCCGGCAGGGCCAAGAGCGCGGCAGCGACGACGTCAGGCGACTCGCGTTCTACTTCGCGACCGCACTGTCGGCAGAGGGTCCGGCCCACGCGCGCCCACAGGAGGCGCAGGTAGTCATGAATCTCGGTCGTCGTGCCGACCGTGGACCGCGGGTTCCGAATGCTGTTCTTCTGACGAATCGCGATGGCGGGCGCGATGCCGTCGATGCCGTCGACGTCAGGCTTCTCCATGCGCTCGAGGAACTGGCGCGCGTAAGCCGAGAGGGACTCGACGTACCGGCGCTGGCCCTCCGCATAGATCGTGTCAAAGGCCAGCGATGACTTACCGGACCCGCTGACGCCTGTGACCACGATGAGCTGGCGGTGCGTCAGGGTGACGTCGACGCCCTTCAGGTTGTGGGTCCGGGCGCCCCGAATGACGAGCGCCCCCGGACGGCGGTCGGGCGTGGCCGGCGTGATGTCGGACATGCGGTTCTATGGTCGGGTTTCTGACCGTCTGGTCAAGAAACCCATGTTACTACCAGTTGCCGCTGCGTAATGCGTGCCCTTGATGCTCTAGAGGCAGATATGTGCTATCCTGCCCAACGACCCGGATCACCAGTCCATCCCATCCGCAATACACCCCTCACGCCAGTGGATCCAACGTTGTTCCCGCGTGCGTACGCTTTGGAGATAGAGAGTGGCAGTTCGTCTGTTCGTCGGTAACATGCCCTACGGGGCCACGGACGCGGATCTTCGCGCCCACTTTTCAACTGTCGGAGAACCGTCCCAGGTCGTCATTCCTGTCGATCGCGAGACCGGCCGGCCGCGAGGGTTCGCCTTCGTCGAGTACATCGACCGGACCAAGGCTGAAGAGGCCATCACCCGGTTCAACCAGCAGCCATTCATGGGCCGCAGCCTATCGGTGAGCGAGGCTCGGCCCCGCGAGGAGCGCGGCCCTGGCGGCGGTGGTTTTAGCGGGCCTCGACCCGGTGGCGGCTTTGGCGCTCCGCGGCCCGGCGGCGGGGCCGGCGGGTTCAGCGGGCCGCGTCCGGCCGGCGCGCCGGGGGCCTTTCGTTCAGGTCCGCCCATGTCCGCGCCCGCGGGCGGGCGAAACTTCGGGCCTCCGAAGAAGAAGGGCGACCAGGGCGTCAAGCGCTGGGAGGAAAAACCCAAAGGGCCGATCAAGGAGCGTTACACCGGACGCCTAGGCGGCCTGTACGACGACGGCGACAACACGCCGATCACGGACTTCGACGACCCGGCGTCATCGGCGGCCAAAGAGGCGGCTGAGGCGGCCAAGGAAGACGAGGAGTGAAATAGACTACGATTCGCTCGACAGCCTAAATCGGCGGCCTCCAAGCCGTCGATACGGGGGAACCACGGGGGCATTCCGCCCCGGGGGCTAACTCGCAAGAGCGGGACCTTCCAAGCCCGAGCCCGGCAGCTAACCTCGTCGGCGATTGGAAGGTTGCGTGTCCCCATTGCACGAACAGGGTCTGGGATCGCTCGTCAAGCGCTGGCTTGTCGGCCCGCCCATCCCGTCACATCTCGCGCATCACGAACGTCTCTCGCGCGTCACCGGCCTGGCGGTGCTCTCGTCCGACGCGCTGTCGTCGGTCGCGTACGCCACGGAAGAAATCCTGCGCGTGCTGATTCTGGTCGGGGCCAGCGCGCTCTCGTTCTCGAGCCCCATCGCCATCGTGATCGCGACCATTCTGGCGATCGTGGTCTTTTCGTACCGCCAGACGATTCACGCCTACCCAAGCGGCGGGGGCGCCTACATCGTCTCGCGCGAGAACCTCGGCGAGATGCCGGCGCTCATCGCGGCGGCGTCGCTGCTCATCGACTACGTCCTGACGGTGGCGGTCAGCATCGCGGCCGGCGTCGCTGCGATCACCTCGGCCTTCCCGGAGACGTTCCCGTTCCGAGTGGCGATCACGCTGGGCTGCGTGTTGATCCTTGCCGTCGGCAACCTGCGCGGCATCCGGGAGTCCGGACGCATCTTCTCGGTCCCGACGTATTTCTTTGTCGGGGCCGTCGCCGCCCTCTGTGCGCTTGGCGCCTGGCACTGGGCCACCGGCACCATCGTGCCGGTGATCACGCCGGACGCGCTCGCGCCGCTTGGACGACCGCTGACGCTCCTCTTGCTGCTCACGGCGTTCTCCAATGGCTGCACGGCGATGACCGGCGTCGAAGCGGTGTCGAACGGCGTGCCCGCGTTCCGCCCGCCCGAGGCGAAAAATGCGGCCGCGACGATGGGCACGATGGCGGTGCTGGCGATTGGGATGTTCCTCAGCATCACGCTGCTCGCGCAGGCCTATCACGTCGTGCCGAGCCCGACCGAGACCGTGCTCTCGCAGCTCGGGCGCGGAATCTCCGGCGGCCGCAGCGTGCTGTACTTCACGGTGCAGGCGGGCACGATGCTGATTCTCGTGCTCGCGGCGAACACGGCGTACGCCGACTTCCCGCGCCTGGCGTCCATCCTCGCGCGCGATCGCTTCCTGCCCCGCCAGTTCATGAACCAGGGCGATCGGCTGGCGTTCTCCAATGGCATCCTCGGCCTCAGCGCCTTTGCCGCGGTTCTCCTCATCGCCTTTCACGGCGACACGAACGCGCTCATCCCGCTGTACATGATCGGGGTCTTCGTGTCGTTCACCCTGTCGCAGAGCGGCATGGTCGTGCACTGGTGGCGGCTGCGGACGCCGGGGTGGCACTTCAGCGCGGTCGTGAACGGCGTGGGCGCGGTCGTCACCGGCGTCGTCCTCCTCGTCGTCGCCCTCACCAAGGTCCTCGAGGGCGCCTGGATCATCCTCATTCTCATCCCCATCAACGTGTGGCTGTTCCGCGCCACGAAGCGCCATTACGATCGCGTCGCCGCGCAACTCACGCTCGAGCACTGGACGCCCGACGCCGAGCGGACCCTAAACCTGGTCGTCGTGCCCATCAGCGGCGTGCATCGGGCCGTCGTGCAGGCGATCGACTACGCGAAGACGCTGTCTCCCGACGTGCGGGCCGTGTATGTCAGCCTGAACGCCAAGACGACGGAGGAGATTCGGAAGAGCTGGGCGGAATGGGGCCGCGGCGTGCCGCTGGTCGTCCTGGAGTCACCTTATCGTTCGCTCATGGAGCCGCTGCTCGAATATCTCGAGGGCCTACGGACGAGCCGGGATGCGTTCATCACCGTCGTGCTCCCGGAATTCGTGCCGGCGCGGTGGTGGCACGCGCTCTTCCACAATCAGAGCGCGTTGTTAATCAAGGGCGCGCTGCTCTTCACGCCGAACACGGTGGTGACGAGCGTGCCATTTCATCTCGCCCGCTGAGCCGAGCCGGGCATCACCGGCAGGCGACGACGTGCCAGAACGGCTGGCTGTCGGAGAACCGTATCCGCGTCAAGCCGGCGCGTTCGAGCATGCCGCGGATGTCCTCCCGGCTGAAGCGCTTCTCGAGCGGGGTGCCGAAGCGATCGAGCGAGTCGTTGCGAATGATCTTCCATGGCTTGTCGACGTAGTACGCGAGGGGCACGTTCGTCCAGGCGCGTGGACCGGCCAGGCGCACGATCCGCGCCAGCGCGACGAGCGGGAGATAGACGGTCGCGGCGAGGATGTCGCACACAAGGAACTTCATCCGCGCCGGTAGGCGCGAGACGACCCGCCGGCATGCGTCGGCGATCGGGAACAGCGCGCGGTAGACCGCGCCCCGGTTGTCGAGGGCGTAGTACACGTAGAGCAACAGCCAGCCGCCGGGCTTGAGCATGGCGGCGGCCTCCCGTACGGCCCGCTCGGTCTCGGGCACATGGTGGACGACGCCGAGGCTGAAGACGAGGTCGAATGTGCCAGGCGCGAACGGGAGCCCGCCGTATCCGGCCTGTGTGACGCGAATGTTGCCGAGCGCGCGCGTCAACCGCACGGCGGCGCGGACGGCGTGACTTGGGTCGACCGCCTCGATGAACTTGACGCGTGGCGCCAAGTACCGGGACCAGCGTCCCGTCCCGCATCCGATGTCGAGCGCGACCGTGCCCGCGTGCGCCATCTCCGGCGACAGCAAGTCGAAGATCTCGTCGCCGGCCCGCCGCGTCTCGTCGTCGGTGAACGAGGCGAAGCGCGCCCACTCGTCGCCAAACGACGACACGGTTCCGTTATCGGCGTTGAGATCGTCTCCGATGAACGAGGCGACGTCCGTGCCGTCGAAGTGAAGGACCCGGCGCGGCGGCCGTACGTACGGGATCATGAGCCGGACGACGTCGGCGAGGCGAACGCTCGGCCGCGGCTACCGCACATCGAGTCGCCCCAGGGCGCCACGACCACCTGCCGCCCAGCCGACCCGGCCGGTCGGCGAGAAACTGAAGGTGTGAAAGCCCGGCCCTTCCATCCCTGTCCACGTGTGGCCATCGTCGGTCGACCAATCGGCGCCTCGAGGTCCGACGGCCACGAGCGTCGCCGGCGCGCCGGGCTCGTAGGCCACGACGGACCGGAAACCCGACAGGCCGTGATCCTTCACGAGCGACCACGTCGCCCCGCCGTCGCTCGTCACGGCGACGTTGTCGGTGGCGTCTTGCTCTTTCGTGTAGTCGCCCCCCACGACGACGCCATGCCGGGCGTCGCGAAAGGCGATCGAGAAGATCCCCGCTGACGGGCCGGACCGGAGCGGCGTCTCGGCGACCGTCCAGCTATGCCCACGATCGCGCGTGTGCAGGACGCGCGCGGTCGACGCGGCGCCGGTTCCGACCCAGGCGTCGGCGCCGAAGACGGCGATGTTGGTGCCGCTCGCCGCAAAGGCGCCCTCGTTCGGCAGCGCGGGCGGCAACACGTCGGGCGGCACCCGGGACCAGGTGCGCCCGCCGTCACCTGTCGTCAGCAGATAGAACTGGCCATCGACCGAGTCGCCGACGACGATGCCGTGGGCGTCGTCCCAGAACGTCATGGCGTCAAGGAACACTTTGGGATCCTGGTTCGAAACCTGGAGCGTCCAGGTCGCGCCGGCGTCCACGGTCTTGTAGATCCGGGACGCCGGACCGCTTCCGATGCTGAGCAGATAGGCCGTGCGCTCGTCGATGGCGTCCACGTCTCGGAAATCGACGCGATCGGTCGTCACGGCGATTCGCTGCCAGGTCTCGCCGCCATCCGCCGTGCGCAGCACGGTGCTCCCCGATCCGCTCGCCCATGCCACGTGATCGCTCGCTGCACTGACGCCGCGGAGCGTGGCGGCGACACCGGACACCTGGCTGGTCCATGTTGGAGCGAAGGGAAGCACCGCCAAGAGCAAGAGCGCGCATTGAAGATTGACAAATCTGGTCATTGACGATTGATTGAGGATTGAAGCCTGTTCGATTGCAAATTGAAACATTCACGGCGGAGCCGGCGGCCGCGCTCGTCCGTGTGCCGAAGGCGCGGACACGAGGCCCTCAACTCCTCAATCCTCCAATCGTCAATCGTCAATCAATCGTCAACGACCCGATCGTCGATCTTCAATTTATTCTCTTGACGATCGCCCCGGCTTTCATGACGAGCGTAACCTTGTGCAGCACCGACATGTCCTTCGTCGGATCGCCATCGACCGCGACCAGATCGGCCTGCAAGCCCGGCGTGACGCGCCCGATCTGCGTGTCCAGGTGCAGCACCTTCGCGTCGACCGAGGTGGCGGCCTTCAACGCGTCGAGGGTTGGCATCCCGTAGTTCACCATCAGCTCGATCTCCCGCGCGTTCTCACCATGCGAGTAGACGCCGACGTCCGAGCCGCTCGCGATCGTCACGCCGGAGGCGAGCGCCATCTTGAACATCTCGCGCTTCCGCTGGACCGCCGGCGGGTCGGACTGGCCTGCCGCCTTGTTCCAGCCGCTGTACTGGCTCGTGGCGTCGGTCGCCGCCAGGGTCGGGCACAGCGCGATGTTGTGTTCGACCATCTGCTTGAACAGGTCGGGCGTGCCGCCGTCGCCGTGTTCGATCGTGTCCACGCCGGCGAGGATGGCCCGTCGCATCCCTTCGGTCGAGCTGGAGTGCACGGCCACAGGACGACCGAGGCTGTGCGCGGTCTCGACTGCCGCGTTCATTTCCTCCTGCGTGAAGGTCGCGACCGTCTGACCGTTCGGACCGGCGCGGTAGTCGCCGTAGAGCTTGATCCAGTCGGCGCCCTTGCCGGCCTGATCGCGCACGGTGTGCATGATGCCTTCGACGCCAGAGGTCTCCTCTCCGCCTTGCGGCACGTCCCACTCGGCCGGAAAGCCCTTCGGCCCGTAGGTGCCGGTCGCGACGATGGCGCGGGTCACCACGAGCATGCGCGGACCCGGAATGATGCCCTGGTTCACGGCCTGCTTGAGACCGACGTCGGCGTAACCGGCGCCCTCGGTGCCCAGATCGCGAATGGTCGTGAAGCCGGCGTCAAGCGTCGCTTTCAGCGAGACGGTGGCGCGCGCGATTCTCAGCGCCAGCGGCTCGTGTTCGACTTGATCGTTCCACGTCGTCTCGTTGTAGGGATGGAGGAGGACGTGCGAGTGTGCCTCGATGAGGCCGGGCAGCAGGGTCTCCCCCGGCAGGTCGATCGACTCCGCATCGGCCGGCGGCGTCACGCTGGCTGCCGGTCCTGCCGATTCGATTCGTTGGCCACGCACGACGACGACCCAGCCGTCGTGCATCGAGTCGCCGTCGAAGACACGAGCGGGTTTGAGGACGTACGTCTTGACGGGCAGAGTGCTCTGGGCGCCGGCTCCGCCGCCGCGGCGGCCCTGCGCGGTCAGCGTCGCGGCGAGTGCAACCGGCATCACGAGCACAAGGGCCGCTAGGAGCCACCGCTTGATTTGGGTCATCGGTCTATCACTCCTTCTACTAGCGGATCGTCATCGTCGTCAGCCCCGCAGCCTTCAGTTTCACGTTGAGCGCCGGCAGATCGACCGTCGCGATCGTCGACCACGCGGCCATCGCCTGGCGGTAGGTCTGCAGCGCGGCGTTGATCGCGGCTAGTTGATTGGTCGTCGGCTGGACGTCGGCAGCCTGGAGCGAGTTCATGAGTCCGCCAAGGGTGGCACTCGCCGCTGTCAACGCATTCGACGGGCCGCCGGCCGGACCACCACCGCGACCTCCCCGGCCGCCGCCCCGGCCGCCCGCCGCCGAAGTCGGCGGCCCCGGAGCCCCGAGCGAGGAGTCGATCTTCTTCTCAAACGCCTCGAGTGCGGCGGCCGTGGCTCCGGTCGCCTGCGGCGTCAGCGCCGCGATCTGGTCGTGCACGCTCTGCACACGCTGCCCTGCGGTCTCGGCGTCGACCGCACCGTTGTACATCGCTTTGGTCAGCGAGTACACCTGCTGCATCGCGAGCGCCGGCGTCTTCACGCGCGGGTCTTGCTTGACGGTGATCGGTTGCGTATAGCTCTTGCCATTCACTGTGAGCTTCACGGAGTACGTGCCCGGATTCGCCCACGGGGTCGACGGAGCCGGCACGGTGTTGTCCGGCACGGCCGAAATCGGCAGGCCCCCGCGCCCGCCACCCCCGCCGCCCGCCAGCGGCTGCAGGTGCACGTCCCACAAGAAGCGATGCATGCCCGCCGCCGCGGACAGCGCCTGCGGCGGGCGGTACCAGTACAGGGGCAGCGGTGCGTTCGTGGCCGGGTCGGGCAAGGGCGGCGATGGCGGGTCCTCGCTCGAGTAGCGACGCAACAGCCGGTCGCCGTCGAAGACCTCGAGCGTCACCGGTCCGGACGCCGCGGCCTTCAGGTCGTAGTCGATGATCGCGCCATCGGGCGGATTAGGCGCGCGCGGCTCATCGGGCGGGAGGGGCGTGTCGGTATTCGTGTCCCACCGCACGCGCCAGGCCGTCTCCGGTCTGAAGAGGGTCGCTTCGCTCTCCGCGGTCCTCGCGTCGATCTGGCGCAGCGGCGTGATGTCGTCGAGGATCCAGATTCCCCGGCCGTGCGTACCGACGACCAGGTCGTCGTCCTTGATCACGAGGTCCCGGACGGACGACGCGGCCATATTCAACCGGAGAGACTGCCAGTGATCGCCGTCGTCGATTGAGAAGTAGACCTGGGTTTCCGAGCCGGCGAAGAGCAGGCCTTTGCGCTTGGGATCCTCTCGCACGACGCTGACGGGCGCTCCGCCCGGGATGCCGTTCACGATCTCGGTCCAGGTCGTGCCGCCGTCGTGCGTGCGGAAGAGATGCGGGTTCATGTCGTCGATGCGCAACGTGTTCACGGCCGCGTAGGCGGTGAGCGGATCGAACCGGCCCGCATCGATGATGAAGACCTTCCAGTAGGAACCGATCTGCTTCGGCGTGACGTCCTTCCAGGTCGCGCCGCCGTCGGCCGTCGTTTGGATCACGCCGTCGTCGGTGCCGGCCCAGATGCGGTTCACGTCCACGTAGGACGGGCCGATCGTGTAGATGACGCGGGCGCCGTTGTTGTCGGCCTGCGCCTTCGCCTGGTCGGCGTACTTGCCGACGCTCGGCGGCACTTCGTGCGTCTTGCGCGTGAGATCGGGACTGATCTGCTTCCAGTTGATCCCGCCGTCGATCGTCTTCCAGAGGACGTCGGTGGCAAAGAACAGGACGTGGGGATCGACTTGCGAGAACACAATCGGCTGGGTCCGAACCGTGCGGGCGACGTCGGCGCCAGGGGTGGCGGCGCCGCCCCGTCCGCCGCGGCCGCCGAGGGGACCCACGTTGGACACTTGGCCGGTGCGCCTGTCGTACCGCGTGACCTCCTTCGTGCCGTAGACGACATCCGGATCCAACGGATCCGGCGCGGCGTAGCCGTATTCTTCGATCGCGACCGGATGCCACTCGCGCATCGTGATCGCGCCATCGACGCCGCGGCTCGCGACACACGCCGATCCGCTGTCCTGCTGGCCTCCACACACGCGGTACGGAAACGCGTTGTCGGTCATCACGTGATACATCGCGGCCGTCGACTGCGTGTACCAAGAACTCCAACTGGCGCCCTTGTCGAGCGAGACCACGGCGCCCTGATCGCTCGCCAGCAGGATGATGTTCGGATCGTTCGGGTTGATCCAGGCGTTCTGGTAGTCGTCGCCACCCGGCGCGCCCTTGAACGGCACCCAGTGGTGTCCGCCGTCCTCAGATTTGTAGGTCACCTGGCTCGTGACGATGAGCCAGTCTGGATTCTTCGGGTCGACGATCGGCACGGCCTCGTTGCTCGACCCGACGCGCGGATCCTCAGTGATGTGCGTCCAGGTCTCGCCGGCGTCGTCGGAGCGATAGATGGGACCGCCGGGCGGCGCGCCGCCGGCTCCGCGGCCGCCGCGGCCGCCCGGAGCGGCAGCCACGCCGCCGATGAGGCCAGCGGCAGCACCGGGAGCCGTCGCGGCGCCTCGGCCACGCCCGCTCGAATCGGGGACCGCGTAGGCATACAGCCGCTTCGGATTACTCGGCGCGATCGCCAGTTCCGCCTGGCCGAACGGCTCGGGCAACCCGTTCGTGAGCTGTTTCCACGTGTTGCCGCCGTCAGTCGACTTGAAGATCCCTCCGCCTGACCCACCCCACGCGCCGTTTTCCCACGGCCCCTGTCGCGCTTCCCACATCACGGCATACACGATGTCGGGATTCGACGGATCGATGTCGACGTCCTTGCCACCCGTGTTCTCGTCTTTGTACAAGACCTTCTGGAACGACTGGCCGCCGTCGGTCGAACGGAAGATGCCGCGTTCCTCGTTCGGACCGTACGGATGGCCAAGGACGGCCACGAAGAGCCGATTGGGATTCTTCGGATCGACCTCGATCTTCGGAATCTGCTGACCGTCGCGCAGTCCCAAGTGCGTCCACGTTTTGCCCGCGTCGGTCGACTTGTAGATGCCATCGCCAACCGACAGGTCGGGCCGCTGCAGCCCCTCGCCGCTCCCCACGTAGACGACATTGGGATCGGACGGCGCGACCGTCACCCAGCCAATCGACCCGGTCGCCTGGTCCTCGAAGATCGGCATCCAGGTGCGCCCAGCGTTGGTCGTTTTCCACACGCCGCCGTTCACCATGCCGATGTAGAAGGTGTACGGCTGACTCGGCACGCCCGCGACGGCTTTGGTCCGGCCGGCGCGAAGGGGGCCGATGTTCCGCCAGCGCATTTCTGAAAAGAACGTGGGGTCGACGGTACCCGCCTGCCGCGCGAGCGGCGCGACGGCGGCGCCCGCGACCATGAGGACTCCGCTGACGATGGTGAGGGTGCGAGAGGACATAGGTGACAACCTGATGGCGGAACGTCCGGCGGCCGTGCGTCTGTCGCGTGAGCCGGCAGTATAACGCGGTGGTACCATGCCTGGGCTCGTGCGTGCGGGAACTGTCTTGAGGCTCACGACGTGACAATCGATCTCGTCCTCGATGCCAAGGCCCAGCTCGGCGAAGGGCCGATCTGGGACGCGGTTCGCGCACGACTCCTCTTCGTCGACATCATGCAGGGCGACGTGCACGAGTTCGATCCGGCCACGCGCGCGGATCGCGTGGTCCATGTCGCCGAGCCCGTGGGTGCCGTCGTCCCGAGCCGGCGCGGCGACTGGATCATCGCGACGCAGACGGGCTTCTCGCGTCTCGATCCCGCGTCCGGCGCCGTCCACCGCATCGCCTCCGTCGAGGAGGATAGCCCCGATACGCGCATGAACGACGGCGCCGTCGATGCGCGCGGGCGCTTCTGGGCGGGCACCATGAGCATGACGGGCCGCCGTCACGGCTCGCTCTATCGCCTCGACCGCGACGGACGCGTGGCGCGCATGGTGACGGGCGTCACCGTCTCGAACGGGGTCGGCTGGAGTCCCGACGGCACGCGAATGTATTACGTCGACACGCTGACGGGCCGCATCGACGTCTTCGACTTCGACGAGCATTGGGGCACGATCACGAACCGCCGGCCGTTCGTGACCGTCTCGCACCGCGCGGGCCACCCCGACGGCCTCGTCGTCGACGCCGACGGCGGCGTGTGGCTGGCCTTGTGGGCCGGCGGTGCCCTCCATCGCTATACACCGGACGGCCAGCTCGAGCGCACGATCAAGCTGCCGGTGACGCACCCCACCAAGTGCGCCTTCGGCGGCGAGGATTGGACCGACCTCTACATCACCAGTGCGTGGATCGAGCTCACCCCGGCCGAGCGCGGCGCGCAGCCGCTCGCGGGCGGCCTTTTCGTGTGCCGGCCGGGTGTCGCGGGGCAACCCACGCGGTTGTTCGACGGATAGAACACGTCCTTCCGAGACCGTCTGTCTCGAAACCGTCCGTCAGCGGCGCGCGACGATGACGTGGCCAATTGATCCGACGCGGAAGCCGTCGATCCGGCCAGCGAAGTAGCGCTCATTGAGCGCATCGGCACCAAGGTCATCCACCTCACGGAAGCCGATCGCCGTCAACGACGCCGCGAGTGCCGACGGGTTGAACGCACTCTTGAACGGTTCGCCCGCCCGGCGGACGCGGGACCGGAGGACGGCCATTGCCGCTCGCTGAGGCAGCGTCAGCGACGAGGACTCGATGCCGTAGTCGAAGGCGACGCCGCCGCCGTCACCGGCGAGTCGGGCGATATCGTCAAGCGTCGCGATCACTGCCTCTGGCGCCAGGTAGGGTGTGACGCCGAGCCACGAGAACCACGCCGGCCGATCGGTCGCGTAGCCCGCGCGTCGCAACTCTTCTGTCAGGGCCTGACGCTCGAAATCCACCGGCACGAAAGTCAGGCCCGTCGGGAGGCCGATCCGGGCGGTCGCCAGGCACGACCGTTTCCACTCTTGTGTCGCGGGGTGATCAACTTCGAAGACCGCCACCTCGGGGTACGGATTGCGATAGGCGAAGGTGTCGAGCCCGGCACCGAGGATCACATACTGACGAACGCCGGCGGCCACGGCGGCGGCCAACGCGTCTTCGGCCACACGACTGCGAGCGACCAGGAACGCCCGCAGCAGGCGATCGAACCTCGATCGATTGTAGGCACGCGGATCGGCGCGCAGGGCATCCGCCTGATCGGGGCCGACGATGCGCAGCGCGATCGGATCGTCGAGGACGCGTGGATCGTCGAGCAACTGGTGCGCCGCGCGCCGAAGGGCGACGCGAAGGGCTGTGCCGCTCGGGCGTCCGGGTTGCACGCGCCGCTCATCATACCCGCGCGCCGGTCATCATTCGTTCCGCGTACAATCTGGCCTCGCATGACGATGGTCCTTCGCCTGATGCGCTGGGTGGCGCGCCGGCTGACGCCTGTGCTGATCGTCGCTCTGGTCGCGGTTGGGGCAGGGTCCGCCTGGGCCGCGTCACAGGATCCTCTGCCCTCCCAGAGCGCGCCCCCAAGCCCCGCACCTCCTCCAGCCGGCACGCCGGCCCCGACACCCGCGCCGCCGCCGAGTCCCACCTCGCAGACGCCGACCACGCCGTCCGGCGGGTCGTCGTCGATGCAGGACATGCAGATGCCGCCGGCAGGTGACACGTATCCGAACCTCAAGATCGTGGGGTTCGGCGACGTCGACTACAGCGACACGAAGCGGCCCGAGGGCCCCCAGGGCTTCAGCGAAGGCCAGTTCGTGCTCCATCTGACCTCGGCGCTCTCGCCTCGAGTCACGTTCTTCGCCGAGCTGAGCCTCACCGCCGAGGCGAACGCCGGCACCGGCACGCCGCCGGCTCCGAGCTACACCGCGGCCGTCGAGCGAATGATTCTGCGTTTCGAGAAGAACGACCAGCTGAAGGTGTCGTTCGGGCGGTATCACACGCCGATCAACTACTGGAACACGGCGTTTCATCACGGCCAGTGGCTGCAGACGACGATCGAGCGGCCGGAGATGATCGAGTTCGGCGGCCAGTTCCTGCCGGTCCACTTCGTGGGCGCGCTGGTCGAGGGCGCCATCCCGGCAGGCGGCCTGAACCTGAACTATCAGGCGGGCCTCGGCAACGGCCGCGGGTCGGACATCGCCCTCGCCGGCGACGCCGGTGACATCAACGGCAGCCGCGCGTGGCTCGTGAGCAGCTTCGCGAAGCCCGACTGGGCCTACGGGCTCGAGGTCGGCGGGGCGTATTACACCGATCTGATCACGATCCCGACGTCGGTCTCGAACATCGGCGAGCGCATCGTCTCGGCGCACGTCGTCTGGACACGCGAGGATCCAGAGTTCATCGCAGAGTTCGCCGGCGTGCGGCACGACGTGGCTGGGGCGGCGCCCACCTGGAGTCACGCGTTCTACGTCCAGGGCGCCTATCGCCTGCCGCAGTTCAATCGCCTGTGGAAGCCGTACTACCGCTTCGAGCACATCGACATCGCGGCGGGCGACATCGCGTTTGCCACGGTACCCATGCTCGATGGCTCGACGGTCGGGGTGCGGTACGACGCGACGCAGCTCGCGGCCCTAAAGTTCGAGTATCGGACCTGGACGCGCGGGCCGGACACGGCACGCAACTACGGCGGGTTCTTCCAGGTCTGCTTCACCTTCTGACATGATGCTGCGCTCCCGCGGTCTCCTCGGCGTCGCCCTCGCCCTCGGACTCGGCGTGCTCGCGGCTGGCGCGCAATTCTCGCCGGTCGCTGCCCAGTC
>Ga0182024_10000877_pt1 | contig 77806 bp, 69 predicted proteins | sample P32metaG_FD_120480 | JGI IMG/M metagenome (GOLD analysis project Ga0182024, IMG submission 120480) | Permafrost microbial communities from Stordalen Mire, Sweden - P3-2 metaG (Illumina Assembly) | ecosystem: Environmental > Terrestrial > Soil > Wetlands > Permafrost | place: Sweden: Stordalen...
ATAGGCTTCAGGATTTTCAGTTTCCGTCCTTCCTGCTATTCAAGCTACGGGGCTTAGACTTTTACCCCGGTGGGGCTTACTCCCACTGATCATGCCAGCCTTCGCTGGACGCACACCTCTCGGTACGCATCGCCGGTGGAACGCTCTTCAGCCAGGCTAAGGTATTCTGCAACCATTGCCGCTCGATCGCTTCGGTCTGGCCAAGCGGCAGGAGTGCCAGAGCCTGAACCGGGTCGGTGAGAGCGGCTTGCATCCCTTTATAATGGCCCAAATGGAAAGGTCGCGGTCCCCGCGCTGCGGCCGATTTTGTTTGACATCCATCTCCGATTCGCGTTATACCAAAAACATACTAGAAGAGATTTGTTTTGAGTTCCTGGAGCAGGCAGCCGAAGAACTACGTCCTCCGCGCTGTTCGGAAGACGCCCGCGGGATCTACTGTCACACGCATGGCAGCGCTGCCATCTCCGGCCTCGGCTGAAATTGCCGAAGCCGATCCGTTCAGTGATACGCACGCGCCCGGCGCGGATCAGCCCTCTCTGTTTCTGAATCCCGAGTTGAGCCTTCTGCAGTTCCAGCGGCGCGTTCTGGAAGAAGCCCGCGATGCCCGCAATCCGCTGCTGGAGCGGGTCAAATTCCTGGCGATCCTCAGCTCCAATCTCGACGAATTTTTCATGGTTCGGGTGGCGGGACTGCTGCAGCAAATCGAGAGCGGCGTGCGCGAGTTGAGTATCGACGGCCGGCCGCCTGGCGCACAACTGGAAGCCATCCGCGCGGAAGTGACCAGCCTGCTCGCCGAAGCCAACGCGACTTACCAGGAGGACTTGCTACCGTCGCTCGCCGCCGCGGGTATTACCATTGCGGATTACCGCTGGCTGAGCTCCGGCCAGCGCCAGCAACTGGAGGCGTATTTCCGCGAAAGCATCTACCCGGTGCTGACGCCGCTGGCATTCGATCGCGGCCGGCCCTTTCCGCACATCTCCAATCTGAGCCTCAACCTGGCCGTGGTCGTGCGCGACCGGGCGGGGGCCGAGCACTTCGCGCGCGTGAAGGTGCCGGACAGCATCAATCAACTGGTGCCGGCGCCGAAAGAGCCCGGCCGCAGCTCGAACGGCGACCATTTTGTCTGGCTGGAGCAATTGATTCTTGCCAACCTCCACATTCTTTTCCCCGGCCTGAAGATCGTGGAGGCCCATCCGTTCCACGTTACGCGTGACGCCGAGGTGGCCATCAAGGAGATTGAGACCGACGATTTGCTGGAGACCATCGAAGACGCGGTCTGGCAGCGGCGCTTCCGGGACGTGGTGCGCTTGCAGGTGAATGCGAGCATGCCGGAGCCGCTGCTCGAATTGCTGACGAGCAATCTGGAGATCGACCCCTCGTGTGTATATCGCGCCGGCGCGGCGCTGGATCTCGGCCGTCTGCGCCAGCTCACTGGCCTGGAGCGCCCGGATCTCAAAGACCGCCCGTTCGCGCCGCACGCGCCACAACTGGCGCTGAGCAACGATGAGGACTTCTTCGCGGCCATCCGCCACGAGGATATTCTCCTGCACCATCCATTCGATTCCTTCCAGCCCGTGGTCGAATTCCTGCAACGCGCCGCGCGCGATCCGGGCGTGCTGGCCATCAAAATGACACTCTACCGGCTGGGCCGCGATTCTCCGGTGGTGGACGCGCTTCTGGAAGCCATCCGCAACGGGAAGCAGGTGGCAGTGGTGGTGGAACTGCAAGCGCGCTTCGACGAGAAGAGCAATATCGAATGGGCGCGCACACTGGAACGCGAAGGCGTGCACGTGGTGCATGGCCTGCCCGGACTAAAGGTCCACTCGAAGGTGGCGCTGGTGGTGCGCCGCGAGGGCGACACGATTCGCCGCTACCTGCACCTCGCCAGCGGCAACTACAATCCCACCACGGCGCGCCTCTATACCGATATGGGACTGTTCACCTGCGATCCCGAAATCGGCGCGGACGCGACGGCCCTGTTCAACTATCTGACCGGCTACTCGGGCGAGAACCGTTTCAGCAAACTGCTGGTAGCGCCCGTCAACCTGCGCGAGCGTCTGGCGGAACTCATCCGCCGCGAGATCGAGCACCAGCGCCGCGGGCAGGGGGGTAGGCTGATTCTCAAAATGAACGGCCTGGACGATCCGGGCATGATCCGGCTGCTCTGCGACGCGTCGTGTGCGGGTGTCCAGGTGGACCTGCTGGTGCGCGGCATCTGTTGCTTGCGGCCGGGGATTCCGGGTGTGAGCCAGAACATTCGGGTTACCAGCATCGTCGGGCGCTTTCTGGAGCATAGCCGGATATTTTTCTTCGGCAATGGCGGGAATGCCGAGATCTTTCTGGGCAGCGCGGATCTGATGCCGCGTAATCTCAACCGCCGCGTAGAGGTGCTCTTTCCGGTTCGCGCGCCGCGCCTGGTGGCTCGTCTGCGCGATGAAATCCTCAATGCATACGTGGCCGACGAGGCCGGTGCGCGCCACATGCGCAGCGATGGCAGCTACACTCCGAAGCCCCGAAACGGCCAGCAAGATAGCCAGGCCTGGTTCATGGCGCAGCGTACTCCGCGAGGGAGTGCGGCGGACCGCATCCCCGTGGAACCGCCAAGTCTACCGCAGCCGGCGTGTGTGGTGGTAAACGGTACGCACCACGCCGTGCGGCAGTCCGTCTCGATGCTGGCCACCGAGATGGCGCAGTGTCTTGCCAGTGTGGTGGAGGAGGCGGGCAAGCGCCTCTACCACGAGATGGAGTCGGCCCGCGCGCAGGTGGAACACTCGGTGGAGCAGGTGCAGGCCGTAGTGCGGACGCAGCAGAACGCCATCGCCGCGACCACCCGCAGCAGCGCGTGTCTCTCGACCGCGGTGGAAGCGCTGCGGGGCTCGGCCGCTTCCCGGGCGGCGGAGATCGAGGCGCTGCGCGGCAGGCTTCAGGAATTGCGGGCGGCCACGCGGGTGATGGGCAGCGAGTAGCCGCGCCATCTCGTCAATGTGTTGGCGATCTTCGGCACTATCGTCTTCCTGGTCATTGCCCCCGGTTTCGTGGCCGGGCTGGTGCCCTGGTGGATTTCGGGTTGGCGAGTCGAACCGCCTTTCTTCGGGGTGATGCTCTTCCGTTTTGCGGGAGCACTCCTCATTGCGGTGGGCCTCGTGGGCCTGCTGGATTCGTTTGCGCGGTTCGCGCTGCAGGGCCTTGGCACGCCGGCGCCCGTGGTGCCAACCAGGTATTTAGTGGTTACCGGCCCCAGCTGTAGTGGCGGCGATTCTGGGCCAAACCTCGCTGCTGGGAAACGTCAGGTTGCTCGCATACGGAAGCGTGATCTAGCTGTTGTTTCATGTGTTCGTGCTGGTCTACGAAGAGCCGGCGCTGCTGGCAAAATTTGGACCGGAGTACGAATCTTTCTGCGCCGCGGTCCCCCGCTGGATTCCAAGGGCAACTCCGTGGAGAGGAACTCCCCGCTGAAGTGCTATAGTGTCGCCCATGAGCCGCACGCTCGCTGTACGCATTTGCGCGCGCCGAGCTAAAGCAGGCGAATTAGCTACGGGCCCACGCGGCGCTCCGTCTCACGGCCGCATGGTACAAAAAGCGTATGCCCTCTTATCGCGTGGAGACGCCGCAGCGCTGCTACTCCGCTATTGTGGAGCGCGGAATCGTGGGGCGCGCTGGCGAGTACCTTCCTCCCAAGGCGGGCAAGGTTTTTGTGGTCTCCACCGACGACGTCTGGCGGCATCAGGGCCGCGCCCTGGAGCGTGGCCTTGCGGGAACTCCCAAGGAGGTTCTCCACCTTCCGGGTGGCGAAGAGAACAAGCGGCTCGCTCCCTTGGAAGCGCTGGCCGAACAGATGGTCGACCGCGGGGCCGACCGATCGAGCGTGGTGATCGCCTTCGGCGGCGGCATTGTCAACGATATGGGCGGCTTCCTCGCCGCGATCTTCATGCGCGGCATACCGGTCATTCAGATTCCGACGACGCTGCTGGCGCAGGTGGACGCCGCGGTCGGCGGCAAGACCGGCGTCAACCTGGTGCGCGGAAAGAACCTTATCGGAAGCTTTCACCAGCCACTGGTTGTGCTGACCGATCCCGGTCTGCTGGAGACGTTGCCAGAACGCGAATACCGCGCCGGGCTCTATGAGGTGATTAAGTGCGGGATCATCCGCGATGCCGCCCTTTTCCATTTCCTGGAAGAGCAACGGAGCGCCGTGCTCGATCGCCAGCCCGAAGCCGTGGACCGCATCATCGCCGATTCGGTGCGCATCAAAGCCGAGGTGGTCACCCAGGATGAGCGCGAAAGCGATCTGCGCCGCATTCTGAATTTTGGCCACACGTTCGGCCATGCGCTCGAAGCCGAAACCGGCTATACGCGGTTCCTCCACGGCGAAGCGGTAGCCTTCGGTATGCGCGCCGCTATCTATCTGGGTTTGCGAAGCGGTTATGTATCCGCTGAAGAGTGCGCTGAAATGTTAGAGATTATCGACGGCTACAGCCCTATCCCGACGCTCCAGGGCATTTCCGCCGAAAACCTCTTGGCACGCCTGATGCACGATAAGAAGACCATCCAGAGCAAGATCCATTTCGTGCTGCCGGTGCGCATCGGCGAGGTCAAGGTGGTTTCCGATATTCCTGAACCGGTTGTGCGGGAAGCGATACGGTCCGCGCTCTCATGAGAGGCGCCACGCCCGAAGGGGCGCGCACTGAGCAGGAAGCCGCCCTCTGGGTGCGCGGCATGTTCGGCCGCGTGGCGCATCGCTACGACCTGGCCAACCACCTGCTGTCTTTCCAGATCGACCGCTACTGGCGCGCGCATACGGTCCGCCGCGTGCGTCACGTCCTGGAGAACCCCGCGGCCCGGATACTGGACATCTGTTGCGGCACCGGCGACCTGGTGCTGGCGCTCGAACGGGCCCGCCGCGCCCCCGTGCTCGGCTCGGATTTCTGTCATCCCATGTTGGTGGCGGCGGCCCCGAAATTCCGGCAGTGCCATGCGCGCTCAGCGCTCTTTGAGGGCGATGCGTTGCGGCTGCCCCTGCGGGACGCCAGCCTGGACCTGCTCACCGTCGCTTTCGGATTTCGAAATCTGGCCAATTACGCTGCCGGCGTCGCGGAGATGCGGCGCGTGGTCCGTCCCGGCGGCACGGTTGCGATACTGGAATTTTCGCAGCCGCCGAACCCGGCTTTTCGAGCCCTCTACAACTTCTATTCGCGGCGCATTCTTCCCGTAATCGGCGGCGCTCTCTCGGGGAATCCCGATGCGTACCGCTATCTGCCCGAATCGGTGCGAAAGTTCCCCAGCGCCGGAGAACTCACGGAAGATCTGCGGCGCGCGGGATTCGCGAACGTGAATTACGAGTACCTGACTGGCGGCATCGTGGCGCTGCACCTGGCGAGCTGAGCTACTCGACCACCGCCCCCGCCGCTTGTAGAGCCTTCTCCAGTTCTTTCTGTGTCAGGGTGGTGCTGATGAACAACTCCTGGCGCGCGCCCGCGCTAAGTGCGATGGCTTTCCAGCCGTTTTGAACCGGAACCGTCACCCGCACACGCACTTTACCTTTGGCATCCCGTACTGGCCGGATGACTCCGGGAATCACGGAGCGGATCGCCGGCGTGGATGCCAGCAGCGACTCCAGAATCTCGCGGACGCCGTCAATGATGCTGTGCTCGACCTTAAGCCGGTCCTTGGCGGTGCGCAGCCGCATGGTTTGAGTTTACAACCGCCTGGTAGCACAGGCATTCCTGCCGCTTTACATCGGTATGCCGCTATGATATGTCTGGACATATGAGGACCACAGTGCGGTTGGACGATGGTCTCCTCCAACAGGCCAAGCGCGAGGCGGGGCGTCGGCGTGAAACATTGACGTCTCTGATCGAGCAAGGCCTGCGGCTCGTGCTGGCGCAGTCGCGTTCGCCGCGGCGCGGGAAGCGCGTGACCATGCCAGTCTGCCAGGCCGGCGGAGGAACGCTTCCAGGCATCGACTTGAACGACAGTTCCAGCTTGCTGGATGCCATGGAAATGCGCCGGTGATTCTTCCGGACGTTAATGTGTTGCTGTACGCATTCCGGGCCGATTCCGTAAACCACGCCGCGCACCGGCGCTGGTTGGGATCGATACTCAATGGCCAGATGGCCTACGGTATGTCGCCCCAGGTGCTGTCGGGCGTAATCCGCGTGGCCACTCATCCACAGATCTTCGTTCGGCCGAGCCGCTTGGCGGAGGTGACCGCCTTCACATCTTTGTTATTGGAACAGCCGCACTCCCAGATTGTGCAGCCCGGGCCTCGCCATTGGGATATATTCTGTAGCTTGTGCCGCAACGCTGACGCAACCGGAAACCTGGTTCAAGACGCTTGGTATGCCGCGTTGGCCATCGAATACGGTTGCGAGTGGATTACTACGGACCGCGATTTCGCCCGTTTCGAGGGGCTGAGTTGGCGGTCGCCAGCCTGAATCACTCCCTCTGCCCGCCCCACCCTTCACCGCCCAGCAACGGTACGAAGCGGCAGAGCGTGGCCACGTGCGAGGTGACCTTACCGCCCTCCTTCCGCACGACCCGCAGTTCCTGATCGTGGAGTTCGCCCACCGGGATCACCAGGCAGCCGGGGTCTCTCAATTGGTCGAGCAGCGTATGGGGAACGTCCGGAGCGCCGGCCGCCACTGAGATGGCCGCGAAGGGCGCCAGTGGCGGATAGCCGAACGAACCATCGCCGCTGACGACAACTACATTCCCGCCGCGGCTGGTGCGCGCCAGGTTCCCACGTGCCAGTTCCGCCAGCGCTGGAATCAGCTCGATGGTGATGACGCGTGCTGCCAGCGCCCCGAGCACCGCCGCGGCGTACCCGGAGCCGGTCCCCACCTCCAGCACGGTTTCCGTTCCAGTCAGTTCCAGCAGCTCCGCCATCAGGGCTGTCATATAGGGCTGCGAAATGGTCTGGCCAAAGCCGATGGGAATCGGGTCATCGCGATAAGCCACCAGGCGCGCCTCCGGCGGCACAAACTCTTCGCGCGGGATCTCCAGCATGGCGTGCAGCACGCGCGGGTCCTCGATGCCGCGGCGGCGCAGTTGTGCTTCCACCATTTCACGGCGCTCCGCCAGAAAATCCGGAGTCAACTTCACCCCCGACTTTATAATAGCTACGTGGCTCATCAGATAACCCTTATCCCAGGCGACGGTATCGGTCCGGAAGTCGCGCAGGCCACCGTCCGCGCGCTGGCAGCCACCGGTGTCGAAATCGAATGGGAGTGCGTCAACGCAGGCATAAATGCGCTCCCCGAATATGGCCAGCTGCTGCCGGACGAGGTCATCGCTTCCCTCGTAGCCACCGGCGTGGGCCTGAAAGGACCGACCGCAACACCCATTGCCGGCGGGCACCAGAGCATCAACGTGGCGCTGCGCAAGAAGCTGGGGCTTTACGTAAACTTCCGTCCCGTGCGCATGCTGCCGGGGCTGAAGACCCGGTATCGGGATCTGCCCATCGACATGGCGATCTTCCGCGAGAACACCGAGGATCTGTACGCCGGCCTCGAGCACGAGGTCGTCCCCGGCGTGGTCGAGAGCCTGAAGATCATCACCGAAAGGGCTTCCACACGGATCGCGCGCGCGGCCTTCGAGTATGCCACCCGCGAACGCCGCTCGAAAGTCACGGCCATCCACAAGGCCAATATCATGAAGTTGAGCGACGGCCTGTTCTTGAAGTGCTGCCGCGATGTGGGCGCGCAGTATCCTGCCATCGAGTACAAAGAGCTCATCGTGGACAACGCCTGCATGCAACTGGTGATGCGCCCCGAGACTTTCGACGTGCTGGTGCTGCCGAATTTGTATGGGGACATCGTGTCCGATTTAGCGGCGGGCCTGGTGGGCGGTTTGGGAATCGTGCCGGGCGCCAATCTGGGCGATGGTAACGCCATCTTTGAAGCCGTGCACGGCACCGCTCCGGATATCGCGGGCAAAGGCCTGGCGAATCCCACGGCCCTTATGCAATCGGCAGTGCTGATGCTGAGCCACATCGGAGAGCGAGACGCTTCCGTGTGCTTGCAGAAGGCGGTGGAGGCGGTGTACGCGGAAGGTCAGCACTTGACCGGCGACGTGGGAGGGAAGGCGTCGACCGACGAGTTCACCGATGCTGTGATTCGGCACGTTACAGACTAGAGCCTGATGGCCGCGGCCTACCCTTTGGCCAGCACCGATCCGTAGCCTTGCACCCGGCCGCTCAGGCCGAGCAGGCGAACGGAGGCCCACAGCGCGTGCGGGGTACTCGAAACCACCGGCACTTTGCAGCGTGCTTCCAGCGGAACCAGGAGATCGAGCGTCTTCAAAGCACCGCAGGAAATCACCAGGCAATCGGCCTTGGGGGCGCTCTGGAATACTTCCGCACTGAAATTCGCCAGATGCTCCTGGGCCGAGGGCGGGATGCCGCCTTTCTCGATGCCCAGCCCTTTGGCAGTGAGCACCTCGAAACCCGACTCTTCCAGGAAGACCTTCAGCCGCCCGGTAACCTCTATGTTGTAGGCCGTGGCCACGGCCACGCGGCGAGCCCCCGCGGCGTGCAGACCTTCGCGGATTCCATTGCTCATGGTGGTGGTTGGCAGGCCCGTGGCCTTGTGAACGTCATCCACCAGCTTCTGATGGAACGCCACGCCTTTATAGAATGTCAGCGAGGTACCCATGATGGAGATTGCGTTGGCGCCTGCCTTCGCGAGCTTTTCGGCCGACGGCACGATCTTGTCGATGACGGAGTCGTAACCTTCAGGCGTCATGCTGGGCAGGCCCACACCCTCGGCGAGGAAGCGGACGCCGGACGGGTAAAGGAGCTTCGCCTCCGGAGGAACCGGATAGTTCAACGGCGGGAAAATCATGCCGAGAACGGGTTCGGCGGAACGTCCCAGTGCCGTACAGGCTGCGCCGGCGGTGGCGATCTTCAAAAACTGGCGGCGGGAATTGCTCATGTTGGGCCCTCCAATTACTGACAGTATAGACGAGCAGCGCATGGCGCTGCTCCACTCACCGCGGCGGGACGGCATGCAATTGGCAATCCAGCAGTACCGAGCAAACGCAGAAGCGCTGGCACTGCACCGGGGGCGGATTATCGGGCTTGGGCATGGTCTGTCGGTATTCGGGATAGATCGTCTTGGCGCCGCCGCGCGTGGCTTCATAGGGCAGCCCATACCAGTTGGCGACCTCGTGCAGGAACGGGTTCGTGTCCGGCAGGTGATTGGGCACGGCGCCGGGACCCGCCGGGACTTCCGGTGCATACTCGCAGAACATCCGCCCGGTTTTCTGGCCGGGGTCGAGCGTCCAGTTCTGGCTGCGCACCAGCGGCTCGGTGAGAATCACCGGATCGTCCACGTATGTGACTACCGTCAGATAGTCGCGATGCCTGGTCCAGTATTCAGTGACCGTACGTTTGTCGCTGCTCGGAATGCCGTTGCGCCGCAGATAATTCGCCTTCAGAAGCGTGGTGGTGATGACCAGCGTGTTGCCATCCCACACGCCCGTGGAAAAGCCCTGGAAGGTGTGCGGCATGTAGGCGGGCGGATGCGGGCGGCCATCCATATAAATGGTCCTCTCGCTGCCCCAGGCGGGCATATAGGTGTGAAACGCGGCCAGCTCCTCGGTGGTCGGATTGATTTCGCGCGTGACCCGCAGATCGCCTAGCCCGCGCATTCCGTAATCGGCCGAGTGTGGCCGGCATTGGTATTCGGGGACTACCGATATGCGGTCGGCATCGTAGCTGTCCGCGCGGAGCCGCGCGTTGTCGTTAATGGGAATACCCATGTAATCGCCCAGTTCGGGGCCGGGAAGACGCTCGGGGCCATCCTCGTGATAGACGGGCGCCCACTCTCCGGTGAAATCGATTTGGGCTAGTGCGGGTGAGCTTAGGGTCACTGCGAGCGCCACAACCAGACACAGGCAGGAATGCCTGTGCCACCAGGTACCACAGGCCTCTGGCCTGTGTCTGGTTTGTATTAATCGGCCGCAGACCCTGTGTCTGGTTTGTGTAAGTCGGCTGCCCACCATAAAACTCATGAATGCGGATCTCCTCATCTTGCCGAGCACGGAGTCGGGCTCCAGCCGGCGGCATCGCGCTGCCGTTTGAAATCGGTGCTGGTAATGAACGGCACGTTCAGATACTTGGGATCGTGCACCACGGTGGTGACCGTAAACCAAGCGTCACCGTTGGGGGCTGTGCGGTAATCGTAGAACTCTTCCAGCTCGGTCGCCTCGCTGTAGGGCACGCCGTTCTTGCGCAGGTAACCTGCCCGCAAGTGCGCGGTCACCACTTCGAGCGACTTTCCGCGAACCCCGGTACGCGTGGAAAAAATGGGTGGGACGTCGTTGAGAGGGTCGCCCTCGCCGCGCACCGGACGTTCCCAATTGGCCGCCGAGTAACCCTGCCAGCTTGCGGGCTCGTTGGCCGGGGCCTTGGCGTTGAAGTGGAACAGGCGCGTCTCGGTGCCGGCGTCGGTTTCGATTTTGAGCGTGTTGTCGTCCTGCCAGGTGATGTGAAGACGCCCGGGAATGCGCATGAGAGCGGGCGCGCCGTAGGCTTTGCACTGCAGGCCGGCCGCTTCGTCTTTGGCCGGGTCCCACGCTTCGCCTATTTTGTAGGCTTCCCCATTGAGCGGCACGCCGGCGAAATCGCCTTTGAGAGGCGTCACCATGCGCCAGCGCCAGTCTTCCATCACGGGAGAAACCCAGTAGCCGGTAAAATCCACCGGTGCGGCAGCCTTGGCGGTTCGGGGCGCTTGCGGCGGTCCCGGCGGACCCTGGGCGAGCAGGGAAGCCGCGCACAGAAGCACGGCAGGTAGCAATCGTTCAGGCTGCATCATTTTGCTGTCCCTGGATTGCTCAGGCTCTTGTACACGGCCTCCACCAGCGCGTCGCCCGAGCCGTACTGGGTGTCGTAGTCAAAGGTCGGTTTCGCGGCTTTCACCTGTTCCAGGGTTCTACCTTTCTTGATGAGATCCTGCACGCGGTCGCGGATGATCGTGATCATGTCGCGGTACTCCACCACGTCGGCTTCGTCGCAGAGGCGACCGTGTCCGGGGATCACGCGCGTGCCGCCTTCTTGTAAGTGCGCCGGCACGGTGATGTGAAGAATGTCGTTCAGCGCGTCGATCAGCCCCTGCACGCTGCCGCCGCGTTCGATGTCGATGAACGGGTAGCGCTCGGGAGTGAAGATGTCACCGGTGCTGAGGACATCGGAGCGCCGGAACAGCACCATGCTGTCGCCGTCGGTGTGTGCGCGGGCCTCGTGGATGACGAAAACCGGCTCGCCGTTGAAGTAGAAATCCTTTGTGGGAGTGAAATATTCGTCGTTGGGGAGTCCGGGCGTGGCCGGAGGCGTTTCGCCGGGCGCAGCCGGCTTGGTCATGCGGTTCACCACATTGCCATGCGCGATGATGGTGGCTCCTCCGTCTTCGGTGGGCGATGCGCCGGGGGCACCCATTTTAGCGAGCGCGGCGTTGCCTCCAATATGATCCCCGTGTACGTGGGTGTCGATGATGTAGCGGATGGGCAGCGGTGAGATCTTCTTGATCTCGGCGGCGATGCGCGGGGCAAGCGGCGCAAACATGGTGTCCACCAGCAGCACGCCGTCGCTGCCGATCTGCACCGTCATGTTGCCGCCGGCGCCCACCATCATGTAGACGTTGCCCTGCACGGGGAACAGGTGTAGCTCGACGTTATCGAAATTCTGCGGCTGGCCCGGCTGGTTGGGTTGTGCTGCGGCGGCAGCCCCCAGTACCGCGCAGGCTGCCAGCGCCACGAAAAAGTTGCCAGGCAAGAATGCTTCGTCCTCCAGGGTGTTCTAACAGCCGTGATGGAAGACAAAGGCACCGCTCCCTATGGTCGCGGCTCTGTAAGAAAGCGCGGCGTTTCGCGAAAATATCGACGCGTTTACAGAGCCGTGACCGTAGGGAGCGCTATCTTTTCTTCCATCACGGCTGCTAGCGGTTTAGATTATCACACGCCCCAATCGCCGCTTCGCGGTAGTAATCCATACGGAAGCCGGAAAGCCACTGAAGAAGTTTCGTATGAGAAACGTGTTGGTGATGGTTGCAGTTGTATTTTTATTGACCGCGTCCGTGTCCTTTGCGTCCGATACACCGCCCGCATGGGCTTATGGCGTACCGCCTGGAAATCCTCCGCCGAACACGCCCGCGCCCGATGACGGCAGCGTGAAGCACCTGCCCGGCAGCAGTGCCCTGGTGATCACGGGCAGCGGTAAGACGACGCAGTGCGCCACCTGTCATGGAACCGATCTGAAAGGACTCGGTCCGTTGCCGGGTCTGGCAGGGCGGTCGCCGAGCTATCTGGTGCGACAGTTGTATGACATGCAGCACGGTGCTCGCAAGGGACCTGGACGGACCTGATGAAGCCGGTGGTGGCCAAACTGAGCGACGAAGACATGATTGCTATTGTGGCTTATACGGCATCGCTGCAGCCGTAGCGCGATGAAACCAGACACAGGCCGGGAGGCCTGTGCTACGTTAACTGAAGTTAACCTGGCGCGGTATCGAGGAGTCCCCGCGAGCGAGTACTATAGAAGAAGAATGAAACTTCGCACCATCGCACTAGCAGTCGCCTTGGCTTGCGGCGTAACCGGCATCGCGGAAGCCAAGACCAAGAATCACGCCAGAACCAAATACAAGGCTAAGAAATTTAAGAAGCACAAGTTCAAATACAACGCCAAGTCCAGGTAGGATCGGATGCCGGCCCCGGAATTGCAGATCCGGCGCGCCACCGAGACGGACCTTTCCGATATCGTTTCGATGATCCGTGGCTTGGCGGAGTATGAGAATGCCGCTCCCGGCGCGGTGTCGGCCACCGAAGCTCAATTGCGCGAATCGCTGTTCGGCCCTCATCCGGGCGCTGAAGTTTTAATCGCCTCGATCGGCGATGCAGTGGCCGGTTTCGCGCTGTTCTTCCATAACTTTTCGACCTGGCGGGGACGGCGCGGGATCTATCTCGAAGACCTTTTCGTAAGGCTGGAGTTTCGGCGGCGCGGAATCGGGAGGGCGCTGCTCCGCGAGTTGAGCCGCATCGCGGTTGAGCGCGGATGCCCCCGGCTGGAATGGCTGGTGCTCGACTGGAATCAGCCGGCAATCGACTTCTACAAATCGCTCGGCGCTGTGGCGCTGGAAGATTGGACCACGTTCCGGTTGGGTGATGCGGCGCTGCGAGCGCTGGCGAAAGATTGAAACTCACCGGCGACAAGATCGCCGGCGTTACGTCCTTTCGGTAATCCGTCCGTCCCGCATGTGAACCGTGTGATGCCCGTAGGCCGCGGCTTCGGGATTGTGCGTGATCATCAGAACCGTCTGCCCCAGGCGCTCGTTCAGGTCGCGCAGAATCTCCAGCACGGCCTTGGAGTTCTCGGTATCGAGATTGCCGGTCGGTTCATCCGCCAGCAGAATCGCGGGATGATTCACAATGGCCCGGGCGATGGCGATGCGCTGCTGCTCGCCGCCTGAAAGGGCATTGGGCTTGTGGTCCAGGCGGGAGGCGATGCCGAGCAGCCGCAGAATCTCTTCAAACTGCGGATCGGGTTTCCGATCCATGCCGGCGATATGCCGCGCCACCGCGATGTTGTCGCGTGCCGTGAGGTTCGGCAACAGATTGAACTTCTGAAAAACGAAGCCGACGGTGCGTCGGCGCATGCGCGTACGCTCCGCGTCGCTCATGGCGGCCAGATCGCTGCCATCCACGCGCACGCCGCCGGACGTGGGCGGGGTGAGACCGCCGATGATGTGGAACAGCGTCGATTTTCCCGAACCCGATGGCCCGATGATCGACAGGAATTCTCCCGCCTTCACGTTGAGATCGACACCGCGCAGCGCGGGCACATCCACTTTGCCCACGTGATAAACCTTTTCGAGCTGGCGGACTTCGACGATGTCGCGGGCGTCACTCATATGCCAGCGCCTCTATGGGATCGTGCTCCGCGGCGCGTAAGCCGGGATAGAGCGCACCGAGCGATGCTCCCGCCAAGGTGATGATTCCGGCTATGGGCCACCACGCGGTGACGATTTCCACGGGGATGGGAACGAAAGCGTCGATGAGCCACCACGCTCCGAAACTCATCACGATGCCAAGTAAGGTCCCTCCCAGGCCGAGCGCCAGGGCTTCCACCCAAATGATGCGCAGGATGAAGCCTTTCGAGGCGCCCAGCGATTTGAGGATGCCGATTTCGCGGGTGCGCTGCAAGACAGCCATGTACATGGAAAGCGACACCACCAGAAAACCGATGACCACGCCGACTCCAATGACGACGGCGATGAACCCACTGAGCAGCGGAATGTTATTGACGTTGTAGAGTGCCGTCAGATCCTGCATGGAAAGGATGGAGTAATCCGGCAAATGTTCTTTCAGGCTTTTCACGACCGCGGCAGTGTTGGCGGGGTCATCGAGCTTCAGATAGACCAGGCTGATCTTTCCCGTGTTGCTGGTTTTTTCCTGCAACGTGGACAGCGGCACGATGATGTGGGCCAGCTTGCCTCCCTCGAAAATACCGGTGACGCGCCAGAGGCTGTTGAGAAGCTGGATCTGCTGGCCCACGCGCACGCGATGCTGGTCGGCGTAATAATCGTCGACGATCACGTCGTTGGGACCCTGGAAGGGACCGCCGGAGAGATAGGAAAGGCCGCCGCTCATTTGCGAAAACCTGCTCAGATCGACGCCTGTGAGTCCCAGAAAAACGCTCTCGACCTGCTGGTTTTCCACGCCGACCGCCAATTGGACGTGGGGCTGTTTGGCGAAAAAACCGTCCACGATGCGCTGATTGAGAGGGGCGCCGCTCAGGCCGATGGCGGCGGTTCCGGGAGGGCGCACGACGATATCCGCTCCAACACCCTGCGCCCGCCGTGTAGCATCGTCGATCATGCCATGGCTCAACCCCACCAATGTCAGGATGAGCGTGACTTGTACGCCGATCACCAGGTTGCTGAGCAGCGTGCGCATGGGCCGGTGCTTCAGGTTTTCCCAAACGAGTTTGCCGGTCACCTAGCGGGTACTTCCTTTGGCAGGCGCGGGCGGCGGAGCATCTCCCACTATCTGTAACGTGGTGCCTTCCGGTTGGTTGAGCACAAACTTATCATCCGACACGCCCTTATTGATGTCCATCTTCACCACGTCCAGAACCACCGCGTATTCGTCGCGCGGGCGGTTGATTTCGACATGTTTGGGGAAGGCGACGCCGTCGTATGGCTGCCAGTTGGAATAGCGCGCATCGGTCAGGATGTTGCCCGCGGGGTCGAGCGTGATCTGGCGCGCGAGGCGAAGGTCCAGCCGGCTGAACCACACGGTGCGGAGCAACTCCAACTGTCCCGCGGTCTCGTGCACCACGTGGAGGATATAAAAGGCATTGTCCTCATCGGTGAAGTTCTCCAGGATGGTCCGCTCCCCCGGCTCCAAAGGGTGGACCAGGAGGGCTTCCAGGAAGTGCAGGGGCCGCAGGTTTTCCAACTTGTTGGATGACGGGCGCTCCACCTCATTGCGGCCGACCAGAAACCGATCCCGCGAGGGCACATAAAGCTTGAAATCGGTTCCGTTGGACACCATATCGAAGGCCGTGTTGCGTACCACGGGGTAGAGCCCAATGATGCGGATATCGGCCGGTTTGCGGAACACGATGAAGCCGCGGACATCTTTAAACTCGGTGATCTGGCTCTTCTCGGTGGTGCCCAGCGCGGGGGTCATATCGACGGTGGCGCTAAAGTCGTGGATGGCCTCGTATTGCTCGACGATCTTCTGCTCCAATTCCGCGCGGCTGGCAAGCAGCAGGGTCTGTGAGGGCTTGGCACCGGCTCGGGTGATGAGGCGGCGCTTCACCAGGCACGAGGAGAGCCCCCAGCAGGTCAGGCACAAAATGAAAATGAAAGGGATGCGCCGGAAGGGCATCGTTTCCTCCATTGTAGCCAGTGCCCCGGCGCCGCAGTGAACCTCGGCGAAGAAAACGCCTATGGTATAGTGAGAGCACTTACCGGTTTGCTGTCGGGTGCAGAAGCTTGTGTGACGCACGTTTGGGACGTCACACTGCAAGTTCCTGCAGCGTAAGATCAGTGGGCCTGTGGCGCAGTTGGGAGCGCGCTTCCATGGCATGGAAGAGGTCGTGAGTTCGAATCTCACCAGGTCCACCAAAACTGCAGTCCGAAAATGGACGCCAGCCGCAGGCTAGCCTTCACGAAGGCGTCACGCGATCGCGGAATCGAGAGGTAAATGGTGAGCGGAGCGCGGTCGTAACCAGCAAATAAAGAACCGCGCTCTTGTCAGGCTAGATACTCCCCGCCACTTCAGCTTTGAGCCACTTCACGATCATGGGCTCCAGCTCGGAGTTCTTGGCGAACATCGGCACCCCGTGTTCTGTGCCCGGATACAGTTTAAGCTTTGATTGCGGATCCTTGGATGCTTCAACCGCCTCTTTGATCCCCTTCGCCGCATTCGTATCGCCTTCGCTGGCGGCGCCGAACACCGCGACGGTTGGACTGGCAGCAAGGTAGGCTTTTGCAGCGTCACTCGTGCCGCCAGAGAGGAGCATCAGGGCTTTAATCTCGTGGTGGCGAGTCGCGAGATCGGATGCCTGGCCAACACCGCAGCTAGCCCCGCCGGCCGCCACGTGCGTTTTTTTAACCCCCTTTTGGTCCATCAGGTATGCATACGCAGCATCAACGTCGGCGTGCCACTTCTCCCGCTCGGCAGTGCGGTTTGCATGGTCACCGCCGCTTTCCCCGAACCCACGAAAATCGACTGTCAGCACATGGAAACCAGCACTGGCAAGATCTTGCGCCAGCCCGTCCCAGGCGTGCCGGTCCATATTGCATTGATGAAGCAGCAGGATCGCCGGTCCAGGGCGACCTGGGGAAAAATACGAAGCCTTCAAGAGCGTTCCGTCTTGAGCTTTAAGATCGACGTCTTTCTTTTGCATCTCTGCGGCAAGCCCGAATGCGCAGAGTAGCGCGGACATCGCTATCAGACTGAGTGCTCTCATTGGGTTTTCCTCGTGGCTGTCATTATATTCCCGCCGATCCCGGCGGAGCCAATTGTTTCCGCGTCATTCCGCGCAAAGAGGTGCGTTTTGATGCGAGCACCACTTGTCACCAGATTTCCCTGCAGCTCTTTCCTCTTTATGAAATCCGACAATTCGCAGCCCGAGAGTCGCGGCTGCGCTACCTTAAGACTGTGAGCTCGGCTGAACGCGCGGAAACCGAGGTGTTGCCGGTTCACTCGCGTACTCCGATTGAGTGGGGGCGAGCGGTTCTTGTGGACCCCATCAGTCTCCTAATCGATCACGCTTTTCTGGAAAAGAAAGCCGCCACGAACGCCTTGGAACTGCTGACGCGCTGGCCAAATGACTGGCTGGATGGCTGGGTCGAGGCTATGACGGGAGTGGCGCGGGATGAACTGGCTCACTTGGCGCAGGTCACGCGCATTCTGCTGGGCAGGGGTGGACGTCTAGATCGGCATCACAAGAACCCGTACGCTAATTCTCTCCGCCAGTTGGCGCGGAAGGGAGAGCCCACTGAGATTTTGGACCGCCTCCTGATTGCGGCTCTGATCGAGGTCCGCTCCTGCGAGCGCTTCTCGGTTCTTGCCGCCGCTTCCACCGACGTCGAACTTGCCGGCTTCTACCGCGCGCTTTGCTCTTCCGAACTTGGACACTACAGAGTTTTCTTGAACCTCGCCCGCAGGTTCACGGATGGGGCAGCACTTGACGTTCGCTGGCAGGAGATGCTCGCCTCGGAGGCACGCATACTTGCAGAGCAGGACCCCGGTCCGCGAATCCACTCCGGACTACCTCCTTCGCCGCCGCACGCTGAGACATGATTTGTGAACAGGGCGGGCTGGGTTTGCCCTTCAAAGGGCGTTCCGGCCCGCCCGAACGTTTCCAGGCCGCTTGATCCCCATTATGCGCGCGCTTATCGTAACGTTCGTACGGCCAAGTCACGTTCGTACGGCCAAGTCGACATGTGGCGTGTGGGATAAGTCCAAGTCCCGAAACGCCCTAACCGAAGATGTGGTTCGTGGCCGGGCCCTTGGCGTGCGGGACGAGGCGAACTTGAACACGGTCGGCCGATGAATTGTGATCCAGGTTGATTCCCTTGGCGGGGCTGTGCCAAGATTGGCGTCGGTACCTGACGCAAGTCTAGAGACCATTGGGAGGGATTTATGTGGGATCAGTTCAATAAGAAATCTGCCGCTTGCGCGCTTGCGGTCGTCTGTCTGTCGCGTGTCGCCAGTGCGCAGCCGCCGGCACCGGGTGCGCAGGCGCCAGCGGGCGCCCCGGCGAGCACAGTGGTCGCCAATCCGACCTATGTTTCGATTCCTCTGGAAATCATCGTGAACCGCCCCGCCGCGGAAGTCTGGAAGCGCGTCGGTAAGTACTGCGATATCGGCGAATGGCTGCAGATCCCATGCACGATCACCTCGGGCAAGGATGGTGAATTCGGCACAGTGCGGTCCATAGGGGGCGAGATCCTGGTCGGGAAGACTGACCTTTCTTACACCTACACCCAGCCCGTGCGAGCTGGTCGGCCGTACAATCTCTATCACGGTACGCTAGAGGCGAAGCCGGTGACGGCAACTTCATCGAAGCTCGTTTACACCCTGGTTTTCGATAATTCGATGCTAGCGGACGACGCGGCACGCGACCGGGACAAAGCGCAAAGGACGGCGCAGTTCACGCGGGCGCTGGAGAACATGAAGATCCTCGCCGAAGGCGGCACCCTGCCGCCTCCCCCGCCTCGCACCGGCGGCGGGCAACCGAAACAATGAGGTGAGGTTCCCAAGCAATCTTCCACGCCCGCGGCAGTGTTCCCGGATGTCTGCGCCGCGCGCGGATGGATGGCCGTCCCATGGTGATGCCCCGCCGCCATGGCGCGGTAGCAACAGCGCGGTCGATAAACCGACCAGCCTGCCCCCTGCGATGAGGACCGGAACTTCTATTTCAGGCATGCCCGGCTGAAGCCGCTTTCGGCTGTTCGGCCCTACGCAGCGGCCAGAACTGGAAGAACTCTGCGTAGAAGATCAGGAATGGGAAAGTCACCGCCAGCAGCGCCGAGGCCAACCAGATCTCGAAATCGTAGCTGGGTGGGCCAGGGTTGACCGTTCCCGTGGTCAGGGGCGCCAGGGCACCGTAGATCAGCGCCAGCACGCTCCCGATCGCCGCGGACGCAATCGTGTTCAGCACGCCTTTCAACGGCTGCGCCAGTTTGCCGAAGATTGACCCCTGCATCATATTCACAACGATGATGGTCCCGAAAATGAACGGAATGGGCACCTTCACCATAAACGAGACTACATCCATTCCCATCGCGACCACGCCGATATAGAAGGCGGCTCCGCCGATCACCAGCGCCGCGACAGTCCACACGATGCCCAGCACGGGTTGTTGCATGACCGCCGGAGAGGTGGTGAAGGGCCATAGGTCGAAATTGAGCGAAAGGAACATGACCCCGATGACGGTAATGTAGAAGACCAGCGCATTCCAGGCGTTGAACATTCCGTGGGGATCGATCTGCGCCGCATACACCGGCGCGCCGCGCATGAACTCGTAATTGAAAAACACGCGGAAAATCAGGTAGTTGATGGCATAGGCGGCCACCAGCATGGTCAATCCGGCGGCCACTGGATTCTTGATGACCTTCGTGAACGGCCAGCCGCCCCACATGATGGCCAGCCAGAACGTGGTGAGCACCGATGCGATGATGCACATGGCCAGCATCGGCGCCGGCGGACTAATTTGGCCGCCCACGGTGCGGTGGTGAACCGCTGCGACGATTGCGCCTACCGCCAGCGCTAGCAGCGCCAGTAAAGCTCCTTTAACCGGCTGCTTGCGGCGCGCCGCAAATCCCGGATTCTGGCAGCCCCACGTGATGCCGATCACGATCTCCATGGGGATGAAACAAATCAGCAGGTACGCCACCCAGCCGGCGAACGTTGGAAACGCGAACAAGGAAACGAAGCCTAGCGAGATCGCCATCACCAGGACAGTGGCGACAATACCGAGTGCAGGTTGCTTCATGGAAACCTCATCATCGCCGGGCGCTGCCGTTAGCGCGCGGCATCGGCCGTCTTCTTTACGATCTGCGACGGGTCGGCTCCGACACGGCCGGTTACCGCATCGCCGGCCAGCGCCCCCAATTGGAAATCGTAATGAATGCTGGGCATATTCGGGACGGGAGAAGCCGGATCGTTCGCCTGGACGCCGACCACCAGCGACTGCGTCACACCGAAGACGGTGTCCGATTCGATATGCGCGTCGCCATCCAGGTAGAGGGCCGTCACCACCTCGCGGTAGCCGGGAGCGCCCACCAGGAAGTGGATGTGCGCCGGCCGGTATCCGTGGCGCTTTTGCGCGCGTATCATATCGCCCACCGGACCGTCCATGGGGATCATGTAACCCGTGGGCGCGATCGTGCGCAGATGGTAGCCCCCGTCGGCATCGGTGTGGAAGTGCCCGCGCAAATCCATTTGCGACGGGTCCTGCAATTGCAAGTCGTACCAGCCTTCGTCATCGGGCTGCCAAATTTCGATGGAAGCGTTGGGGATGCCCCGGCCCGCCGAGTCGATCACCCGCCCGTACATGACCGTCTGCGGCCCTTTTCCCTTGGTGGCAATGGTCGCACCCAGCGGCAGGGTCGGCGAATCCTGGCGATAGAACGGGCCCAGCAGGCTCGATTTGGTCCCGGCGTCCAAAGCCCGCCGGTCGTGCATCGAATTCACCAGCGCGCTCATCCCCAGCGTGTCGGAAAGCAGGATGAATTCCTGGCGGAATTCCGTGCACTTCTGGCCCACTGCCGTAAGGAATTTGATGCCTTCCAGCCACTCCTCCGGCGTAAGGTCCACTTCCCGAGCGAACGCATGCAGATGCCGCACCAGCGCGGCCATGACCTCCTTCAGGCGTGGATCCGGCGTCGCAGACATCTGCTCCAGAGCTGCGTCGGTGATTGTCTTTTCGTCGATTGCTAGCATAGGGGTCCCCCGATAGTATCGCGGTGCGAAGGTATCATAGGGTCTGAGGGAGTGTCAAGCGCGAGGGTACGCACTCAGGGCTGCGCGCGTTCACCGGCCGCTTTGACCGGGATACTGATCGATCCGATAGCACCGGAACCATGATCGAAAACGATGAAACGAACAGTCTTCACGTTCTCGCCGATGGTTACATTCCGGGCAAACCGAATGCCTTCCCGCTGAACTTGATCGCGCTCCTGCGCGCTGAGGCGCAGATCCATCGAGGAGATGTCCGAACTCTCGGTCCGGCCGTCAGTTAAGTAGCTTACGAAGGCGGTCTCCAGCTGTCCTGTGTACAGGCCGTTCTGTTGGGCTAGAGCGACATCATCGGCATTCATAGCCCCTGCCAGTTGCCATAAGTGTCCGTCATTCGGATCTCGGGACAAGCTGGCGCGCAATCCAATTTCGGCCGCATCGAATGTGGTCATCCAGACTGCTTCGATGGCCGCCCTGGCTCTCGCCCCTGGGGGCTCCGGCCAGGCATAGTAACCGGTCTTGGCCTGGATGCGCACTCCCTTGCGCGTCGACGTGACGCGGAGTTTGTGGAACTTACCGTCCCAGTTCCGTACCGGCGGGTAGTATGCGATCTGATAACCCGTGCGCAAATCCTTCATGGACTGCTCGATGGCAGCACCGATGTCTTTGCCCGCGTCGGGCCGCCCTCCCGTCAGGCCGGCAAACTCATCGAGAGTATCCGCGCTTTCGAGACGACTGCCTGCGAAGACTTGCTGGACTGGATACACGGCGATGCCCGACCGTTCGAGCCCTTCGGTCAACTGCCGGAGTTGCGGTGTGAAATCCACGAGCTGGCCCGTATCGGAGCGAGCGGGACCGAGAACGAGCGGCACACCATCCGTGATCCAGACGATATTCTTACGCCCAGGCACGCTCGACAGTTCACCTGCCAGACTGTTCAGCGCGCGATATGTCAGTGGCACACGAACGGCCACATCAATACCTGCCGATTTCAAGCCCGCGACCTTGCGCATTGCCTCGTCGAGCAGCGGCTTGGCTTGACGCGTCCAGGGTTGCTCCTCCGGCCGGGCGGCTTCTGCCTCCGCGCCCGGCAAACCGTGAACCGGGTATACCTGGCCTGTCACGGTCAAGAGATATAAGTAGAGGTAGTCGGCCGTTTCCAGACGTTCGAGGGAGTGCACCAGTTCATTCCACGCTGTTCCCGACGTGCCGAAGCGCTCGTTCAGCAGATCGAGCAGGATCACGGTGGCGAACGGGATGTTGGCGCCTTTACGGTTGGAGAACTCGTTCGGTTTGAGCGCCGGAACCTGCCAAAGCTTGCCGTCGGTATGGTGAAAGAACGCGATCTTTTGGGGCTTGCCGGCGTCCGCCACCTGGAAGTCATCCGCCGTAAGATCGGTGACTGGCTCTCCGTGGTTATCTACGGCAATGACGTTGAGGTTTACCAGTCTGCGCTCCGGCTGCTGTTGGTCGTCCCCCAGGGAGGACCCAAGCGCCAGTGCCAGCCCTAGAACAATGCGGAATCTCATAATTCGTTTCCTCGGCTTATGTGATGACACCCTTGCGGATGGCGTAAAGGATTAATTCCGCGCCGCTGTGCAGATTCAGTTTCTGAAAGATGTTACTCCTATGAGTCTCCACTGTGTGCAGGCTCAGGTTCAGCAGGTTAGCGACGTCCTTGTTATTCTTGCCCTCAGCCAGTAACTGCACAAGTTCGCGTTCGCGCGTGGTGAGTAGATCGTAGCTATCTTCCAGCTTTCGTTCCTGCATCTGCCGCACATAATCCTCAACCAGCATTTTGCTAATTGCGGGGCTGAAAAAGGACTTTCCCTGACTCACAGCGGCGACCGCCTTAATGAGGTCGTGTTCCGCGGAGTCCTTCAGCAAATACCCCCGAGCCCCAGCCTTCAGCGCTTTCAGAACGTAGCCTTCGTCGGAATGCATGCTAAGAAAAACCACGGCTGCGTGGGGCAGCTTACTGGAAATCTGCCTGGCAGCCTCAATGCCGTTCAGCATGGGCATGGCGACATCGATCACCACCACGTCCGGTCTGTGCTCCTCTGCCAGTGCGACCGCCTCGCGCCCATGGGAAGCCTCGGCGATCACCTGAAATCCGGCATGATTTTCCAGCAGCATCCGAAGGCCCTTGCGCACTACGGTGTGGTCATCCGCGAGCAAGATACGGACCGATTTCATACTGTCTGCCTCAACTCTCCGTTCCCGGTCCAGACCAGGGGGAGCGAAACGTGCAGCCGAGTACCTTTACCGGGCTCCGATGTCACTTCAAAATCGCCTGCAAGGTTACCCACTCGCTCCTCGATGCCAAGCAACCCCATGCCTCGTTCCTGTTGGTTGTTGAAGCCCTTGCCGTCATCTTGAATCGACAGCAGCAGCCGGCCGGCCTCCTGCCTTACAGTAACACTGACGTTTACCGCGTCGGCGTGTTGCACGATGTTATGCAGCGCCTCCTGTACGATGCGATAAATGCAGGTCTTGTGTTCTTCCGGAAGATCTTCGGAAACCTGTTCCGCCACAACTCTTGCCCGCAGACCACTGCGCTTCGATACTTCTTTTGCCTGCCACTCTAAAGCGGGCACCAGGCCCAGATCGTCGAGCATGGAGGGCCGCAACAGGAGCGCCATGTTGCGTACCACCTGCAGGCAGTTTTCGACCAGCTTCTTGATTTCGCCGGCCTTCGCCTCAGCCGCCTGGCTATCCCGCGCGCGAATGAGAATCGAGATGTGCGCCATCTCCATCAGTATTCCGGTGAGTTCCTGCCCCACCTGGTCGTGCAAATCGCGGGAAATGGAACGCCGCTCGTTCTCCTGCGCCTCAACCAAACGCGCCGAGAGCTGTTTCAGTTCCGTGCGCGTTTGCACAATTTCTTTATAGTGTTCGGCCGCTGCGGTCTCCAGCTTCAGGAGTTTCCGCATGCTGAAGGACGCGAAGACCAGGCCCAAACCGACGGTCGATACCAGCGTGATCAGCAACCGTCCGCGAAATCCTTTGAAGGTCTGCTCGACTTTTGTCTTGCCGGCTTGGAGTTGAAGCTCGTTGACGGCTCCGATTCGATCGGCGATCCCGAGCATCGACGTGCGGCGCCGGAAAACCTCGTCGCGAAGAAAGGGATATCCCTCGCGCTGCCGTTGTTCCGGCGACCACCGAAACACCGGTTCGAGCACTTTCCAATATGACTCCAGCTCCGCAGTCAACACCTGGAATGGCGCCGCCTCCTGAACATTCAAGAGCTTTCGGTAATCACCGAGCGCTACATCCATGTCGTTGCGGGTTTCTATCAGGCTGTAACGGTTGCCTTCGGCTCTGCCGCTCTCTCGCTCCAACAAATAATCCCGCACATACGTTCCGGAGATGTAGAGATCGGCCCGGATTCGTTCCAGAACACGCGTGCGCAGAAGGAAGTCGTCCCGTATGGCGTCATTGGAGGTCTGGATTTGCTCGAGGGTATTGATGGCATCCACGCCGGCGAAGGCTATGAGCAGCAGCAGGCCTCCGAAGCCTACCAGCAGCACCAGACGGCTGTTCACGAACAATGCCACATTGCGGCGCGAATCAAACACATTGATCGGCTCAAAGCTCCGAGGCTGGAGAGGGTTCCGCTGTTTTTATCCTACCATTCGGGGCTGTGTCGGCCAGCGAAGGAGCGTATTGACAAGTGTTACCGACAATAGTTTATTTGCCCTATGGACAGAGCGCAGGAGAATCGTCGATGATCAGAGTTCGAGCCACGAGAGTCCAGCATCGATATGAGGGTTTTCAATCGAGGCCTGCGGCCCACGGCGGCACTTTGGCTGGCTGCGTGCCTGTCAGGACACGCTTATGCCCAGGTGAGCGTCCTGACCTGGCACAACGACCAAACCAGGACCGGGCAGAATCTGCAGGAGACGGTGCTGACGCCGGCGAACGTAAACTCGTCCACTTTTGGAAAGCTGTTTACTATCTCGGTGGACGGCCTAGTGGACGCTCAGCCGCTCTACGTGCCATCGGTTACCGTTCCAGGAAATGGCGTGCGCAACGTGCTCTACATCGTGACCGAGAACGACAGCGCCTACGCCTTCGATGCCGACAATGGCGCCCAATACTGGCAGGTTTCTCTGCTTGGCACGGATGAGACTCCTTCCGATGACCGCGGATGCGGCCAAGTGACGCCGACGATCGGCGCTACCGCAACGCCCGCCATCGATTTGTCCATAGGCCCTCACGGAACACTGTACACGGTCGCTATGACCAAGGACAGTTCCGCGAAATATCATCATCGGCTGCATGCGCTCGACTTGACCACCGGCGCGGAGCAGTTCAGCGGCCCCAAGGAAGTACAGGCAACCTATCCAGGCACGGGGGCCGGCAGTTCCAAGGGGACCGTGACGTTTAATCCGGCGCAGTATAAGGAGCGGCCCGGCCTGCTGATTCTGAATGGCGTGGTGTACACCAGTTGGGGCTCGCACTGCGATGCTGGTCCCTACACGGGTTGGCTGATGGGCTACAACGAGACTACTCTGGCCCAAGTCAGCGTCCTCGATCTGACACCCAATGGCAACGACGGTGGCATCTGGATGGCGGGCGCCGGCCCGGCCGCGGACGCTGGCGGCAACATTTATTTGCTCGTCGGCAACGGAACCTTTGACACGACTCTCTCCGGTGGATTTCCGTCTAAGAACGATTATGGAAATGCCTTCGTAAAGATTTCGACCAGCGGCCGTTTGTCCGTGGCGGATTACTTTACGATGGACAACACCGTCTCGGAATCGAACGGCGATACCGATTTTGGATCCGGTGGCATGATGCTACTTCCGGCGCTGACGGGCCAAGGCGGAAGCCCTGTATCTCTAGCGGTGTGCGCAGGGAAAGACGGCAATATCTACGTCGTGAATCAGGCCAATCTAGGCAAGTTCAGCTCAAGCGCAGATAATATTTACCAGCAAATGTCGGGCGTAATGCCGAGCGGCGTGTGGTCGAGCCCCGCCTGGTTCAACGGCTACCTGTACTATGGTGGCGTGTCGGACTACGTAAAAGCATTTGCCTTTACCAACGGCTCGTTCGATACGGTCCCCTCATCCCAATCGCCGACAACCTTTGGCTACCCGGGCGCGACGCCCTCGATCTCAGCCAACGGCTCCTCCAATGGAATCGTGTGGGCCGCGGAAAATACCGCGCCGGCGGTTCTGCACGCCTACGATGCGAGCAACCTGGCCACCGAGCTGTACAACAGCAACCAGGCGGCGAACGATCGCGATCAATTCGGTTCGGGAAACAAGTACATCGTTCCGACTATCGCCAATGGCAAGGTCTACGTCGGAACGACCAGTGGCGTGGGTGTTTTTGGGCTGTTCCCGCTTCCGAACAACAGGAGCTTTGTGGCTGAGAATGGCAACGACAACAATTACTGCACGGCAAACGCCTCTTGTCGCACTCTCGCCGCGGCGCTGGCGCTAACGAATCCTGGAGGAGAAATCGTTTTGGTGGATTCCGGCAGCTACGGGGCGGTCACGATCACTCAGCCGGTGGTGATTACCGCGATCGGCATTGATGCCTCTATCGCCGCGACCTCCGGCAACGCGCTCACTATAAACACATCCGGAAACGTGACCATCACAGGGCTCAACCTGGACGGGGGCGGGACCGGCAACGATGGAGTCTTGGTTCAATCGGTCGGCCATCTACGCCTGTACGATATGCAAATCCGAAACTTTGCAAACAACGGCATTGAATTCACGGCGAATGGCGACCTGTCCGTCTACGATTCCAAAGTAAACGATTCGGGTCACGACGGCCTTCTCTTGAATAGTGCATCGGCCAAGGCCTACGTGCATAACACCGACTTCGATCACAACACATTCGCCGGCGCGGACTCTGTTTCCGGAAACATGACCGTCGCAGACTCCTCCGCACATTACAACCAATATGCGTTCTATGCAGACAGCGGCACGGTGGCGCTCAATAACGACCGTGCTATGTTCAATACCAACGGCCTGGCGGCCAACAGCACCGGGACGCTGTACTTTGCAGACTGCCTCATATCCGACAACACCACGGCATGGAGCGTCGCGGCGGGCGGCACAATGGCGGACTCCAACCCGGGAACCAGCCTGATTACGCCCGGGCAGGGCACCGCCGGAACGCTCTCCATAGCAACCACCCTCCAGTAACACGCGGGCCGAGTTGTTGGACATCGCGGAAGCCGTTACAATCGGGTGGTTGCCAACTCGGGGAGGCACATCATGCGATACAAATATGTTCTAGCCACGGCGCTAGCGGTATCGGTAAACGCGATTGCTGTTTGGGCACAGGTTCAGCCGCCTCCGGCTCCGTGGCGCGGGGCGGGCGCGAGCCCATGCGTAGGTTCGGACGGCGGCGTCATGCAATGCCCGCCGGCTGCGCGAACAATCGCGATTCGCGCCGGACGCCTGTTCGATAGCAAGACCGGCCAGATGTTGATGGGTCAGGTGGTGATTCTTTCAGGCGAGCGCATCACCGAGGTCGGATCGCAATCCCAAGTCAAGATTCCGGCGGGAGCGCAACTGATCGACCTCAGCCAGGCCACCGTGCTGCCGGGCTTAATCGACGCACACACCCACATGTTCAATAACCGCGGACCAAAGGGAACCACCGAAAGCTCCATGCTGATTGCCGTTCAGAACGTGCAGGCGGACCTGCGCGCCGGCTTTACTGCCGCGCGAGATATGAGTTCCCACGGTAACGGATACGGTGACGTGGCCATTCGCGACGCCATCAATCAGGGGCGCATCGACGGCCCCCGGTATCAAGTGTCGACTAGGGGCATCGTGTGGGGAGCTGCTCCTCCGAACCCGGCGGCTCCGGACAACCCGTTGGCGAGCACGGTGGTCCGGTCCGTGGAGGAAGCGCGTGCAGCGGTCGACGACCAGATCGCACGCGGCGCGGATTGGATCAAACTGTTTCCAACCGGCGCCTATTCATTCACGGCCAGCGGGGTAGCCGAATACCAGCTCACGTATCCGATGCCCGTCTTGCAGGCGTTGATTGACGAGACACATCGCCTCGGCAAGAAGGCGGCATGCCACGTTTATGGAGGGGAAGGGCAAAAGAACGCCATCATCGCGGGCTGCAACACCATCGAGCACGCGTTCGGTTTGGATCAGGAACAAGCCAACATGATGGTACAGAAGGGACTCTATTACGATCCCACTTTTGTTCGATACATCGAGCCCTACATGGACGATAACGACGCCAAAAACACCGGTGGCAAATACCGCATGATTCCGATTTTCGAAGAGGCTGTAACCTTGGCCGTCGCTACCAAAGGACTGAAGGTCATGGTAGGCAGCGGAGCCGATGGATCGACGTTCGCCCACGGAACCCAGGCTCTGGAATTCGAAGCGTTGGTGAAGCGCGCGGAGATGAGTTCGGCGCGTGCCATTCAGGCGGGCACCATGGTCAACGCCGAAGTGCTGGGATGGCAGGACCGGATTGGATCGATCGACCAGGGTAAATTCGCAGACCTGATCGCGGTTTCCGGCGACCCGCTAGCCGACATCACCGAACTGCAGCGAGTCAAATTCGTGATGAAAGGCGGAAAAGTCATCCGGAACGACATCGAGCGAGGTTCTTCCAAATGAAAGCTCCGGAACGGTTTCAGGATCGACCGGGGCGCAGCCGTCGTGATTTCCTGGAACACGCGGGCACGGGCCTGATTGCCGGCGCGGTGTTGGAAAGCTTCCACGCTCAGGCGCAGCCTTCGCCCCCAGCGGCGCGCCGGCCTCAGCGCGTCGCGGTAATCGGGGCGGGCCACTACCATGCGACCTTGCCCCCGAATTATCTGCGGATTTTGCAGAACGAGAAGCTTGATATTGTCGGCGTCCACGATCCAGACCGTGCGGTGGCTGAAGATCGCGCCAAGCGCTGCGGCAGCACGGCGTACACCGACTATCGGGCCATGATCGACAAGACCAAGCCGGAGTTTGTGCTTTCCTTAAACCGCCACGTCGACATGCCAGGACCCTTCCGCTTTCTAGTCGATACCGGGATACCCTTTCTCGCTGAAAAGCCCTGGGGCATCGACGACAAGACCGTCAATGAGTTGGCGGATTACGCGGAAAAGAAGAAGGCCTGGGCCACCGCCCCCATGTCGTTTCGCTACAGCTGGTGGGCCCAGGTCGCGAGGAAAATGGTGCAGAGCGGCGAACTGGGAACCATCTCGCACATGTTGGTTCGGTTCAACCAGCCCGGCATTCAGCGCTACATCGACGAAGGCAGCTCGTGGATGCTGAACAAAGCCGAAGCAGGCGGCGGAGCTTTGCTCAACCTCGGAATTCACGGTTTCGATTTGTGCCGCTACATCACGGGCGAGGACCCCAAGGTCCTCTCCGCCGTTACCAGTCACTCCATCTGGAAGCGGGATATCGAGGATTACGCCTTCGTGACCTTGCGTACGCCGAGCGGCATTGTGTTCCTCAACGAAGCCAGCTACACCTTCCCCACCACGGGCTCTGACAGCGAGCGCAAGATCGCTGGGGAAAAGGCGCTGGTCCGGGCGACCAACACGGGCGACGGCGTCCAGATTATCGGTCCGGGCCGCGATGAGACGCTTAAGGCGCCTGCGGATTTCGTGGGAAGCTGGCCGGGCGCGGTGAAGGATTGCCTGGATCGTATCGGACGGGGTGAGCCGCCGCCTTCGAGCGTTCGCGACTGCGCTCGCGCGGTTACTCTGACGTTCGACGCCTATCGCATGGCTGGAGAAAAACGATAGAGCCGGCTACTTGTCGCTGACCGACTGCCGGTCCGGCCCATAGGTGGGACCGTGCACCGTGCGATGCGATACATACAGCCAGTGACCGTCACGTTTCTCATAGACCCGCTCGAACCACACTGAGAACCAGGATGGATCGGTCTTGCCGATTCGGTTCTGGGCAATGTAGCGGCCATACGTGATGGCGATATCGCCGTGCATTTCGACCTTGACGGAATCGAGATCGCGGACGTTGTATTGCCTGTCTGCGACCCGCTTCAGATAGGCCTTCCGATCGTCAACCAGTAGCGGCTGGCCGCCGTGTGTCCAGCCGTCCCCATGCGTAAAGCTGAGGTCAGGTGCGCTGACGCTGTCGACATAGGCGACGTCGCCCCTCACGACCGCTGCTTCCATCGCTCGCTCGAACGCCAGGACTTCCGCGGCAGCGCCGGCCGCCGCTGTCGAGACCGTCGCCAAAGCTGCCTTCGATGCGGCGCCTGGCGATTTGGGTTCTTGGCCGAATGCCGAAAACACCAGCACGGCAATGAGGAGAACACGCAGGTGGGATGGCCTATCCATGGCGGGAATTTTATCACAAGGGGCAATCGACGTCCGCTGCCTTCCCTGGCCTGTCGCCTACGGCTCGGTCCCTGCCGTATGCTATCCTTCCGACTACTCTTCTCAGCCGGAGGTCTATGTCAGATGCGAAGTTTCCCTCTAACCAGCCTTCTCCTAGCGGTTCCGATGGCCACCCTGCTCGCGCAGACGCCGCTACAAATGAACGTCGTTTACGAGTGTCAGGCACCCTTCAGCATAAAAGTCCTATCGTGTACGGGCACCGGCGCCAACGACCAGTGTGACGTGCAATCTTTCAATGCTGGCCGGCCATTTCAGAGGGGTAAATCGACCTATCCGCAGGTGATGGGCCTCCTTCCGAAGTGCCACCTCCAGACTCCCGCGGAGGCTCAGGCCGCAGCGCGCAATGCGGCGGCACCCGCTCCCAATCCAGCCGCAAATCAAAACGGGCCCGGGCCCGGCGGATTCAAGGTCGGCGACACGGTACGGGTTTTGATCGACGGCTGGCAGGAAGCCAAGGTCATCCAGGTGCATGGTCGTTCTTACGTGGTCCATCTGCCGAATGGGATTGACGTTTCCAAACTCTGGCCGTTCGAAGTGCGGCGAGTCGGAAAACTCACGGCGGAGGATCATGCGGCGGGGCAATACGATCTCCACGATCGCGTGCAAGTGCTGGTGAACGGCCGGTGGATGGAGGGTGAGATCCGTGGACAGAATCTCAATATGTACGACATAAAAGTGCCCGGAGTAGATACGGGCTTCGGCTCTGACATTGTAAACACGACCCCCGAGAATATCCGCATGTCGACCACGCCGGCGCCTCCTCCTCCCGCGCAACGGGCAGCCGGGCAGGTTCCCAAACCGGGGTTGGTCAGCTGTGCCGGCAAGTATGAAGGCCGGTGGGAGCACGTCTCGGGCATGGCCGGCATGCGGGTCGTTTTCCGTTCCGGCAAGGCAACCATCACCGAAGGATTGGGCGGTGAGATGCCGTTCGACTGCTTCACGGGCGGCGGCAAGGTCGTTTTTTACCAGGCCGGATCGTTCACGCCCTTCGCCTACGACTTCGACATTAACAACGACGGAACCCTGCAGACGCCGCTCGGTGCGATCAAGAAAATGGGCAACTGACGGAAATTACCGAGGGGCAGGGCCATGCCCTGCCTCTCTGGTGTTTGGCCATTTCGATTCACCGGCGGCGAAGACCGCCGGCGTTACGTAGCGCTGGCGATCTTGTCGCCGGCAGGACGACGCCCTGCCCTGAGCTAACCGCAAAAGCACAGCCGATCGTTTAGTCGGCGCCGCCTTAGAGCAGGCGGAAGTTCACTTCGATGGTCGCGGACACTGTGACCGGCTTGCCGTCTTTATATCCCGGCTTAAACTTCCACTTCTTCACAGCCTCAATGGCTTTCTCATCCAGGCCTAATCCCAGGCTGCGGACAACACGCGGGTTCTGCGCGCGCCCGCTCGGATCCACTTCCACATAGAGAACCACGGTCCCCTGATACTTGGCCTTGCGGGCTTCTTCGGAGTATTCCGGTTCCACCTTGTAGAGCAGGGCGGGAGCCGACACGCCGCCGCCTACCTTGAAGACGCCGCCGCCAAACGCGCCGCCCGACCCGGGGCCTACGCCGCCACCAGCGCCCGATCCGATACCAGCTCCAGAACCGGGCCCGTTCGAGGGCGGCCCCAGCTTCGCCAGCGGATCTCCATATTGATTCATGGCGACTTGCGGCAGCGGAACATCGGGAGGAGCGATGATGGACGGGTCCATCGTCAATTTAGGATTCAGGTTTTGCAGCACCACCACCGGCGGCGTGAACTGTTTCAACGACGCCTTGGGAAGCTTACCCTTGCTGGCCGGCAACGGAGAGCGATCGCCGCCGCCACCGCCGCCATGCATCGTGTCCTTCTTGGGCTTGAATTCGGAAATGTCCACCGGCGCGTAAATCTCGATGGCTTGCTTAACCATGTTCTGGACCGGCTTGCTCGACAGCACCGTAAACAGCAGGACAACGACGACGGTCTGAAAGCCCATCGACATCGCCCAGGATTTTTTCTGACGGCCGTATTGCCCCCAGATGTTTCGCACAGCCACCGGTTTGGAGGTGACTTCGAGCGCCGGAAGCTGCGGCGGGTGGATCAGTTCCTTGATGTTTGCCGCGAGAGTGCGATACCACGGAACATCCAGCGATGCCGGCAGGAGCAAATGATCGAGATGATGGTCCGGATTCCAGTACGCAAAGAGCGCTTCCGGGGTTTGCCGAATCGTCGCGGCCTGCTGGTTCGCCAAGCCGGCTTGATCGCTCCACTGCCGTACCGCGCCGCGAAAGATCGAAAGCGATGTTTCGAGCCTGGAGAGTTCCGCTCTGCATGCCGCACACTCCCGCTCGTGCTCACGTTCTTCCGCACTGACGTCGCCGATTAGATACATAGAAATTCCCCTCGAAGATAAGTGCTTGGTCATTTTTTTCCATCCACTCTGGCACGCACCGACTGGAGCGCCCGAAAGAGATGTGCCTTTACTGTCCCTTCCTTCATGCCGGTTACCTCGGCAATTTCCAGAAGGTCCATATCTTCCACAAATCGAAGTAGAAAGACGGTCCGTTGCCGGCTGGGTAAACGCGCCGCTGCGTTCCAGATTGCAGTTACCTGCTCCTTGGCCAAAGCTAAAGCCTCGGGAGACATTTGTCGATCGGGAATCGAATCGCCGACATCCGCCAGATCGACGCCTGCTTGCAGCGTGCGCCTCCAGAATTTCAAGCGGCTGTTTCCTTCGTGATCGCGAATCAGGTTGGCCGCAATTTGCATAAACCACGTTCCAATACTGCAGGCGCCTCGAAACTGGCCGCGAGCCTTGTATGCTTTTACCAAGCAGTCTTGCGTCAGATTCTCTGCCGTTTCTCTATCCCGCAGCGATGCGAGCATGAACCGAAAAATTCGCGGCCGATGCAGGCGGACCAGCGAATCGAAGTCTTCCAGCCCATCGGCGCAGTCCACCCCAGCCACTGACGCCAGCTTGGACGACAGACCTGTTTCCATCCGTATGTGTAGACCGATTTTGCGCCAATCGGGTTTACACGCTGTGGAGAAAAACTTTGAGCCGGTCGGCGGCGAAGCGGAGTGCGTTCGGTTGCTCTGGAGTTGCCTACTGCCTGGCTAAGTCCGGCGGAATCGGTATGGTCACCTTTCCCGTTGTGGCCCACTCGGCGCCCCGTGCGAAAGTAATCTTGAAGGCCGGATTTTCGGTATCGTCGGGGTCATGGCCTAGAGCTGTGACAAATACGCGGCCTTTCCCGAACTCGGTGGTCCACAGAATGGGCTCGTTGATGCCCGCGCCCGGCTTGGCCTGCTTATCTCGTTCGCCATAGAGCGAGTGGTCGTCATAGGCCGTCGCCAGGACATGATAGGTGCCCTCAGGCTGCCACCGCAGGTTGGCGAACAGCTCATCCATCTTGATCATGAGCGGGGATTTCAGGCCGGCCATGATGGGATGATCGGGGTCTTTGATCTCGACGGCGAAATCGTGGGCCGCGGAATGGTGCCCTTGATTGGGCCGCCAGTTCCCGCCGGACATCTTCTCATAGTCGGTCCATCCGTCGAAGGCGCCCAGGGCCAGATGATACAAGACGAGCCCCTTGCCGGAGCGAACAAAATCGGATAGCCCGGTCTCCGCGCGCTCGCCCCAGCGATTCTGTGGACGCCCGTCGTAATAATTGACTACCACGAGGTCGTAGGGTGCGAGAAGTTCGGCGTTACCGCCACGGAACTCTTCGTTCACGCGCACTTCAAACTTGCCGGTGTCGTCCAGTGTCTTCCTAAGCGATGGCGTTGTGGCGCGCCAATCGTGCGGGTTCTGTCCGGTAAGGATCAGGACCTGAAGCTTCTCTGGATGGTTCGCCCCAGGGGGACCCTTGGCCTTGCCCTGGCCTTTACCGGCAGCGGGTGGGTTTTGTCCTGACAAGCTTAGCGTATATAAGATGGCCGCGCCGCACAAAACGAGAGAGAGAGTTCTGGCGAGAGAAAGAGTTCTGGTAAGAACCATGGCCAATTCTGTTCGCCCCGAACGCGGTTGTCAAGCCAGCGTTCTCTAAATTCGCTGGTTATCGTTGACTTGTGCTGTTGGTGCGTACAGCTGTTTCGTCCTTGCTTCCGCCCGTTCTAACGAAGCGCGTGACTGCGCCCTTAGCATCTTTGACGAACTCAATGGACGCCTCGCTCACGCTGGATTGGAATTCGGTCTCCGAGCGGGCCACGAACAACTGATCCCGGGGATTTGCGCTGTCGTTAACAATCAACTGATCGCCGGAAATTGTGACCACAGCCTCCCTCCCCGGCAACGCATAGGTGCCTGCGTATTTGGAGAGGGTTTCCGGAGCCACCTTGAAGCCGCTCGTCAAATGCGAGCTATCGCGCTCGTTCTCGCACACGTCTTCGAAGATTTCCGTGTCGGCAGTGTAGGTCTTGTCCATGCGTAGAGTAAACGGTCGGTTAACGATCTTCGGATCGTCGAAGGTCATCTCCAATTGCAAGTGTCCGAAATCGGGGCGACGGAAGCGTTCGGTAATCCGTAGGGACTCCGTTTGTGGATTCCCGCCCACGTCGAGCCAGCCCCTGTCGCTGAAACCCGCGGAATTCACCACCAGGGTGTCCCCATCCCAATGGCCGACTGAATAGCCCAGCCACGTGGGATTCGGATCTTTGGGCAGCTCTCTGCCATCCATGAAGATGGTCCGATGAGGACTGTTCGGAGACTCATACAGAATCACGATCAGTCCAGGCGTTTGAACAATTCGGGACAAGCCGCGGAAATTAAGGAATGGGATGCTCATCGGCAGGCAGTGGGCCAGCGGACTGTCCTTCCTAAAATCCTGCACCCGCTCTCGCCGTACAGTTTGGGCCCATGGGGTAATGGCATTCGCCGGTAGGTTTTGGAGGACGTTGTAATCGTAGCCATACTGTCCCGCCGGGCCGGCTCGTCCCGCCTGCCAAATGCCGGTAAAGTCCGGCTTGCCGTCGGCGGTACGCGGCGCTGCTGCGGAAAGGTCGGGCTTGCCGCTCGCCAAGCGGGGAATCCCAGGGGTCTTAGCGTCGGTCCACTGCGCAAAGCTGGGAGCGGAGAACAGGGCGATTGCTGCGATCGGTAAAAAACCAGCTCTCATGTGAGCCTCCGGTTGCGATGATTATATATCAGCGCCTCATCGAACTGCCCACATCGAAAGGAGTTTCCGATTATTTAAGCAGGCCCCAACCGTGGAGAATACTCCGAGGACATGGGGGTCTCAAACCAGCGATGCCCAGCCGCAAGTTGTCGCGGGTCAGCGGCCGATTACCCGTGACAGGGCATCGCGTTCCGTCGCCAGACGGGCCGGGCTAGGCCGGCCCCGACACTTCGTTACAGGGCCATGAGCTTCTGGAAAAAGGTGCGGTATTTTCTTAGCGCGATACGCAGGTCTTCAGTGTTCACGTCGGTGTCGCGGGCCCACTGGCCTTCCAGGTTGTTCCTTGCATCGCCAAGGTTTTCCGCCAGCCGCTTAATGGTGGACGCTACCAGTTCGTCGGCCTGTCGCACCGACGAGCGGGGCTCATCCACGAAGGCTGCTTGAATTCCGTCCCAACGTTTGCGGAAGTCCTCCACAAATTCTTCCGGAAGAAGTGGGCCTGCCGCCTCCGTGTTAGCCGCGGGCTTCGCAGCTGGTTTTGGGCTAGTCTTCATAGCCGGCGGTTCGACCGTTTGGATAGGTTCATCTAGCACTGTTACTTCGCTCGCCTTCCGCAGAAACGACATTTGATTGCTCCGTCATACGAGGTTTGATTTCGCGACTCGTGGCCGCGGTTACTCGTACTGCTGGTAGTGTGCCACGCAAAAAGAGATTCGAAAAGGTCCGTAAGTTCCGTCGGTACTGGTCTACTAACTAAGGTTAACGGTTCAGACCTTGCGCCTCTTGCTCCCACTGTCCTGCGAGGATGTCCGCGCAATGCCTCCGTCGCGCGGTGATATATTCACGGAAGATGCGCTTGGAGGCCTGCCTGATGAGCCAGATTCCAGGGTCTGAGGCATAAGTTTGTCATGATCCGTTACTTCGCCACGCAGTCCTGCTGTCCGAGACCCGCGCTAACACTGCTGTTTCGCCTAGCCCTGCTATTGCTGGCCCCAATTGGCGTTGTGGCACAGGTGGATGTCTTAACACAGCACAACGATAACGCGCGCACCGGAGCCAACCTGCAGGAATAGAAACTGACTTCTGCCAAAGTCCGGAGTAGCTTTGGCAAGATTGGCGAGCTGGAGGTGGACGGCGACTTTTATGTTCAGCCGTTGTATGTTTCGAAGGCGCACGTTAAAGGGCTGAACCATAATCTGGTCATCGTTGCGCCATGCACAACACCGTTTATGCCTTCGACGCGGACAAATTCTACGACGAGAGAAAACAGGAGCTACCTCCGCTCTGGAAGAGATCGCTCGAGCCCTCCGTGCAGTTAGCGGAGATATTGACGACTGGATTGGTGACTGCGGCCAGGATGGCGCCCGGAACATCACTCTGAACCTAGGAAAAGAGGTTGGCACCGTCGGCACGGCTGTGATCTCGCTCGAAAGCCAGATTCTGTACGTGGTCACATTCACAGCGATCACAATCAACAAAGAGAGGGAGTACCAACATTTCCTCCACGCTCTCGATCTCCTTACGGGCATGGAGCGGACGCACGTCCCCGCAGTGAAGACTTCGGCGACCGGGTTCAACAGCCGTCTGCAGAATCAGCGAGCCGGGCTGCTACTAATCAGGCGCGATCGCGATAATGCTGATAGCGCAGTCTACGTGGCATTCGGCTCCTACGGTGATTGTGGCGGCTACCACGGCTGGGTCCCCAGTGGGCCGAGAACAGTTATAAGTGGCCCAACGAGGGCTGTCCGGAACCAGCTCCGGCGAAACACGCCGATGGCGGCTATCACCACCTTCATGGCTCGCCGGTCTACTGGAAGAGTCGGGACGGGGTATTTATCTACGTTTGGGGCGAAGCCGACACGCTGCGCAGGTTCAAATTCGTCGATGGCAAATTTAAGCCGGACGGCGCGAGCGAGGTAATCACGCCCACGCGGAGCATGCCTGGCGCCATGCTCTCGATTTCCGCCGACGGAGCCAAGAACGGGATCGTCTGGGCTACGCATCCTACCGGGTGCACATGCGATCCCCTCACGGCAGACTGCACGATGACCAAGTATTGGTGCGACGCCAATGAGAATGTCGTCCCTGGGACATTGCGCGCCATTGACGCATCCACGCCGAAGGACAAATCCACTCTGAAGGAGCTTTGGAACAGTGACCGAGATCCGAAGGACAGGCTTGGCAATGTCGCCAAGTTTACCCCTGTTACAGTCGCGAACGGGAAGGTGTACGTAGCCACATTCTCGAACAAACTTGTCGTGTACGGACCGACACCCTGGAAAGAACCTCGGCCATGAGTCACAACCCAGGCACAGTTCAACGCTCGTTGACGGTTTTTACGCCTCTGGTGCAAATTCAAGCTGACGGAGAGATCGGTCAGGGTCCGCAATCGACTGTTGGGCCCGCTTTGTCGACAGCGCAGTACAGGTACACCCGTTGTCCGTGAACCTTTATATAGGTGTCGTCCATCCTCCACGATCCGCCGACGGCTCGAGCGTACCGCCACCAGCGCTTTTCGCACCGGAGCCCTGCTGGGCATATACTTCCTGCTCTCGAGAAGCCGGAATTAGCCCGCAGACCGTCTCGATCACGAGTTCGAGAATCGAAGACGAAACCTCGTGGTCGGCAGTTCTTCTTCCAGTTGTACTGGTCTTGATAAGGACGGGCTCTAACGGCCGAGTTTCTTCGACAAACCGTCCGATCTCTGCGCAAAAGAGCCTGCGCAGCTTCGTCGAGGTCCGAATTGAGAACGTGACAACTCGATCAACGACATCCCGGAACAGATCGGAATCCACCTTCTCAGGGGAGTCAGGCCACACCCAGAGAGGATGCGCCGAACCGGGCGTGTCAGGAAGGTTCAAGTAACTAAGGCAGGTTCCAGACGAAGGAAGACTCTAGCTGCCCCCGTCCTTCAAAAAGAGGAGTGCGATGTCGCTCTGTCGAGCGGTCCCGAGTCTGTTCTCGATCCGCCATAACCAGCCTTTAACCGTGCGCAACATATGCTTCATAATCCTACGGCCGTCTTCCACTGGTTAATGACACCGTCCCGGCAGGTTGTCAACAATGGCGTCCGGCTCGCAGTCCCGAGGAGCGATGCCAAGTCGTTGAGGTTGCCGTCTTTGTGCGGCCATGCATCGGTGTCTCAGGGAAAGCACGTTTTGCCATGCTAGGAAACCCATCAATGGTGTGCTATTCATGGTGAAATGGCTGGCTCCCTCTGCCCTCAAACCATTGAAATCTCGGGTGATCGCTTACGCGCCCATGTGAAATTTCTGGCGAGCGATCTGCTCGAAGGCCGCGGAGTAGGAGCTCGGGGCGGCGAACTCGCCACAGAGTACGTCGCCGCACAGTTTGCGCTGTTGGGCGGGAAGCCTTTCGGCGACGACGGAACCTACTTCCAGAAGGTTGCCCTGGTAGGCGTTGAGCCGCAGCCTTCCGCTGAACTTTTCGCCGTTCCCGATGACGACAAGGCGATCTCATTTCGTTATCTGGAGGAGTTCGTTGGGGTGACGCTCCAGCAAAGGCTCGATGCCTGTTTTGATGCGCCCGTAGTGTTCGTTGGCCACGGCATCACCGCACCCGAATATCAATGGGACGACTACAACGATGTGGACGTGCAGGGCAAGGTGGTGTTGCTGTTCACGAATCAGCCGCCATCGGACGATCCCCAGTTCTTTAGCGGCAAGGCGCTGACTTATTATGGCCGCTGGACATACAAATTTGAAGAAGCCGCACGCCGCGGCGCTGTCGCGGCCATCATTATTCACACCACGCCCACGGCCAGCTACGGATGGGATGTGGTGCGCTCATCCTGGGGACGCGAGGCTCAGCAAGTGCAACTCGCTCCGGGCACTCACGATCTGGCCTTTGCAGGTTGGGTTACGTCGGAGGCCGGGGATAGAATCGCCGCCCTCGTAGGCAAGAACGTCCAGGAATTGTTGCAGGCCGCCGGCGCACGGAGTTTTCGCGCCATGGATTTACCCGTGCGCTTCCGGGGGCGAGCGCCCGCGAAGATCCGCCAGATTGAGACGCGCAATGTGGTGGCCAGGATCGAAGGCAGCGATCCTCAATTGAAATCCGAAGCCGTACTGTTTAATGCGCATTGGGATCACTTGGGCATCGGCGAGCCGGTCGACGGCGATCCGATCTACCACGGAGCCGTGGACAACGCCACGGGTCTGGCCATGATGCTGGAGATCGCGCGCGCCTGGACCCTGTTGCAGGAAAAACCTCGGCGATCGGCAATTTTCCTGGCGGTTACTTCGGAAGAGGCGGGTCTGCTCGGATCGCGCTTCTTCGGCGAGCATCCGCCCATTTCCGCGCGCAAAATCGCGCTCGCGCTTAACTACGATGGCTTCCAGCCCTGGGGCCGCACGCGCGACATCGTGGTGAACGGTTCCGAGCGCTTGACGATTTTCCCGTTTGTGGAAGAAGCCGCGCAGCAGTGCGATGTCACCCTTGCGCCCGATCCCCGACCGGAAGCGGGCCTTTACTACCGCTCGGATCATTTTTCTTTCGCGCGTGCAGGCATTCCGGCGTTTTCGATTAAACAAGGCCGCGACCTGATCGGCAAGCCTCCAGCAACTGGCGAGAAACTCTACTCCGATTACAACGAGCATCGCTATCATCGACCCGCGGACAAGTACTCCGAGGATTGGGATTTTTCGGGTATGGAAGAGTATTGCCGATTCGGCATGCTGATCGGCATAAACGTGGCCAACGATCCGAAACTTCCCACCTGGCGTTCCGGCGATGAATTCCTTCCGGTGCGCCAGAAGAGTGGAGTAGTGTGAAGATGAGCCGTTTCCTCATGACCCTAGAACTGCCATGGTAAGACTCCAAGACTACCGCCCCTCCAACTTCGCCATCGACGATGTAGAGCTTTCATTCCAGCTCGATCCGTCGGCGACGCGTGTTCGAGCTACCTATTCGGTCCGGCGAGTGAACGGCGAAGCTTGCCCTCTCGTTCTTGATGGTGTCGACCTGACTCTCGTGCGTGTGGCTCTCGACGGGATTCAGCTAGAGAGCGATGCCTATCATTTGGAGCCGGAACAGCTAGTCATTCACGCCACGCCGGTAACCTTCACTCTAGAGATAGAGACACTCATCCATCCTGAGGCCAATACGACACTCGACGGTCTATACGTTTCGGGCGGGCGTTTCTGCACGCAGTGTGAGGCTCAAGGATTCCGAAGGATTACCTTTGCCCTGGATCGACCCGACGTTCTCTCCCGGTTTACAGTACGTATGGAAGCCGATCAGCGGCAGTATCCGACGCTCTTGTCGAATGGCGATCTGATTGAGACAGGGTTGTCAGGGGAAGGGCTGCACTTTGCTGTGTGGCGCGATCCTTACCCTAAGCCATGCTACTTGTTTGCTCTGGTCGCGGGCTCGTTCGAGTCGATTAGGGACGAGTTCGTCACCGTCTCCGGGCGCAGGATTGCTCTGGCCATACATGCCGAGGAGGGTGACGGCCCCCGCGCAGTTTATGCGATGGATGCGCTCAAGCGGTCTATGGCATGGGACGAGCGTGTCTTTCAGCGCGAATATGATCTGTCGGAATTTCATATCGTGGCCGTACGCGACTTTAACGCCGGCGCGATGGAGAATAAAGGCCTAAATATATTTAACTCGTCCCGTGTACTCGCCGATTTCGAAACCGCAACTGACGCGGATTTCGAAGATATTGAGCGGGTAGTGGGTCATGAGTATTTTCACAACTGGACGGGGAATCGGATCACGCTGCGAGACTGGTTCCAACTCTGTCTGAAGGAAGGTTTAACCGTCTACCGCGACCAGGAGTTCTCCGCGGATCAAAGGTCTCGCCCGGTCAAGCGAATCAAAGAAGCGAAAGCACTTCGAGAGCTGCAATTCACCGAGGATAACGGCCCTCTGGCCCACCCCGTACGCCCCGAGCAATACGAAAAGATCGAAAACTTCTACACCGCGACAGTCTATCGGAAGGGAGCCGAGGTTGTGCGGGTACTCGAAGCACTGATAGGCCGCGAGACGTTCGATCGTGGGATGCAGCTCTATTTTCAGCGATGGGATGGCCATGCAGTAACAGTTGAAGACTTTCTGCAGTGCTTCGAAGAAGCGTCGGGCAGAGATCTAAGCGGATTTTTTCGTTGGTACACGCAGGCGGGAACACCTCGACTGGTATCTCGGGGAACCTATGAATCCAGCACGAAGACCTACCGATTGACAGTGTCACAGTCAACGCCCTCCACGCCCGGTCAAGATCGAAAGCTTCCCTTGACGATTCCACTTAGAGCCGGCCTCATCGACTACAACGGCGCGCCACTAACGGCACGGCTCAGCGCCGGAGAACCGGTGGAGACCGAGTGGAGTTTGGCGCTCGACAGCGGGTCGGAGACTTTTGTGTTCGAAGACGTCGCAAGGCCGCCCATCCCTGCGATTTTGCGCGGCTGCAGCGCCCCGGTGACGCTCAATGATGATCTCGGGCATCGAGAGCGCTTGGTGCAGATGGCCTCCGATCCCGATCCGTTCACCCGGTGGGAGGCAGGACAACAGCTCCTCGTAGCAGCCATCCTTTCCGACGCTCGCGGCACTCCTGAGTCGGGCCCGCCGGTCGATCAGATTGCCGCAGCTTTCGCGCGTGAGATTGACCGGCCCAGCTCGGATTCAGCTTTCGTGGCGATGGCGTTAGGTATTCCTGGCCTCAATGAGTTGATTCAGCACGGAGATATATCGGATGTGGAGAGGCTCTTCGATTGCCGCAACCATGTCCGCCGCAAGATTGCAAAAGCGCTTGAGAGATGCCTCACCACTCTGGCTGAGGATGGGAACGATCGAACAGTTTCTTTGAGTGCCGAGCAAGTAGGTCGACGGGCAGTCAAGACCGCGGCGATGGACTTGCTCGCTTCTTTGGGTTCGTCGCAGGGACGCTTTATCGCAGCCGCATTCGAGCAATCCAACAATATGACGGACACGATGGGAGCGCTGCAGGCATTAAGTCAAATCGAAGGCGACTGGTTTGACGCGGCTCTAAGTTCGTTCCTGGATCGATGGCGCGGTCAACCGAGGGTTATCGACAAGTGGTTTGCTGTCCAGGCGGGTTCTGTTCGCGAGGATGCCTACCTGCGTGTTCGGAGGCTTGCCCAACACGAGTCGTTCTCACTCAGGAATCCGAATCGAGTGCGCTCTCTGTATGGCGCATTTAGTTCAGCGAACCTGCGAGCTTTCCATGCAGCCGATGGGTCGGGATACGCATTCGTGGGCGAAGGGATCCAACTACTGGACCCGCTCAACCCAAGCGTTGCAGCCAAACTCGTCAAGTCGTTCGAGTCATGGCGGCGTTTAGACGCGAAACGTCAGGCCGAAGCTCGCACAGTGCTGGAAAGGCTTTTAGCAGGCACTGTCTCACGGAATGTAAGGGAGATGGTAGAGCGAGTTTTGGAGTAGAGCGCCTGACAGGCTGCTGAAAAAGGCCAGCCCCCGCTTGCTAACGCGCGCGGTTCAGAAACGCAGCAACGAGTTTGCAACCAGTTACCGAGCCGCGACCGTTAGGGAGCGGGGGCTGGGTGGCTTTTGTCGCTGGCAGCAGCCGCTACGCCGCGCGCGCCACGGTGCGGTACTCCTGTTCGGAGGCGGCGGGCAGCAGAACCCACAACGTGTAAATGCCAAGAGCCGTGCCGAAAGGCATGTGGAGCAGATTCAGGCACGCCATCACGATGGCCAAAGTGCGCGCCCAAGGCTCCCGCTGAAGAAGACCCCAGCCTATTACCAATCCCAGGATGCCGCTGGCCAGCAACACCCAGCCGATGACGCTGAAGATCCCATGCACGAAGCCCGGCACCCCCGGCGGCAGGAACCACATCCCGTGTCCGGCGAGGGACAGCAAAGTCAGACCCGGAAACAAATGGAGCGCCGATAGCGCCAGCCAGAAAATGCCCAGCAACCGGACATGCCCGGCGATCCGGCCCTGCACCGGCATCAATGGCGTCACCCCCGCCACTTTGCCACAGGTTGGACAGAACCTGGTTTGATCGGAAAGCCTGGTCCCGCAATGATCGCAGAACATTTTACGCCTCCTCGTTTCCACCGTAGATACGGCGGCGGGCCAGGGTTTGTTCCCGAAAAAAACGGGACCCTCCATGTTGTAATGACCACTGGATGACCCGTTCCGAGATGTATCGACGCCTACATGCCCACGCCGGCGCTTGGGACATCGTCGTGGTGGGCGGCGGGGCCACCGGGGTAGGCATCGCCATCGATGCGGCCACCCGCGGCTATGCCGTGCTGCTGCTGGAGCAGAGCGATTTCGGTAAAGGCACCTCCAGCCGCAGCACCAAGCTGGTCCATGGCGGCGTTCGCTACCTCGAGCAGGGTAACGTCGCCCTAGTCATGGAAGCGCTCCAGGAACGCGGCCTGCTGGCTCAAAACGCGCCGCACCTGGTTCGCAATCTGGGCTTCGTGGTGCCGAACTACGATTGGTGGGAAGCCCCGTTCTATGGAATCGGCCTGAAGCTTTACAACCTGCTCGCCGGAAAGTACGGCTTTGGCGCTTCGCGGATTCTTTCGCAGGAGGAAACGCTGCTGCGCCTTCCCACCATCAACCCTGAGGGTCTGCGCGGCGGCGTCATTTACTTCGACGGCCAGTTCGACGATTCGCGCCTTCTCATCAACCTGGCCGCTACGGCCTTCGAGCAGGGAGCGGTGCTGCTGAACTACGCCAAGGTCACCGGCGTCATCAAAGATGCAGAAGAGTTCGTGGATGGCGTTACCTTCCGCGACGCGGAGACCGGCGAGGAATTCGTGGCGAAAGCGAAAGTGGTCGTCAACGCCACGGGGCCGTTCACCGACGCGTTGCGCCGCATGGCCGATGCCACCGTGCAGCCGATGATCGCTCCCAGCCAGGGGATCCATCTGGTGTTCGACGGGACTTTTCTTCCCGGCGACAGCGCCATCATGGTTCCGCACACCAGCGACGGCCGCGTGCTGTTCGCCATTCCCTGGCACGGCCACACGGTGGTCGGCACCACCGACACCCCGGTTGCGGAGGCCACGCTGGAGCCGGTCGCCATGGAACAGGAGGTTGAGTTTATTCTCCAGACCGCGTCGCTCTATCTGGCCCGGAAGCCCACGCGCGCCGATGTGCTCAGCGTCTTCGCGGGCATCCGGCCGCTGGTACGGTCGGGCGAGTCCGGCAATACGGCCGCGCTCTCGCGTGACCACACCATCCGCATCGAAAACTCCGGCATGCTGACGATCTGCGGTGGGAAATGGACCACCTACCGGCACATGGCGGAAGACTGCGTCGATCAGGCGGCTACGCTGGCCCGCTTGCCGGACAAGCCCTGCGTCACTGCTCATCTGAACATCCATGGCTTCCACACGAACCCGGAACGCTTCGGTACGCTGGGCGTGTATGGCTCGGACGCGCCGGCGCTTCGCCAACTTTTGGCAGCCGATGCGTCACTCGCGCAGCCGCTCCATCCGGCGCTTCCCTACACGGCTGCCGAAGTAGTGTGGGCGGCCCGGGAAGAGATGGCATGTACGGTGGAAGATGTGCTGGCGCGGCGCACACGGACGCTGTTCCTGAACGCGCGCGCCGCCATCGACATGGCGCCGCTTGTGGCGGACTTGCTGGCGCGGGAGTTCCAACGCGACGATCAGTGGAAGGCCGGGCAAATCGAAGCGTTCCGCGAAATGGCGAAGAACTATAGGCTCGCTGATACATAGGCCAAAAGGACACACCCAGGGCACCGGCGAAGACCGCCGGCGTTACGTAGCGCTGGCGATCTTGTCGCCGGCAAGGCAACCGGAGGCCGCTTATTCCGTCCAATCGAACGACCGCGTCACCGCCTTCTTCCACAGAGCGTACATCTGCTCCCGGTGCGCCCGATCCATCGCCGGTTTCCACGCGTGATCCACGGACCACCGCGCGCGCAGGTCGTCGATGCTCTCAAAGAAGCCGGTGGCGAGGCCGGCGGCATAGGCCGCGCCCAAAGCGGTGGTCTCCTTCACCACCGGCCGAACCACTTCGCGGTCGAGAATGTCCGCCTGGAACTGCATCAGCAGATCGTTTTCCACCATGCCGCCATCGGTTCGCAAGATCGCCAGCGGGATGCCGGAATCCTGCTCCATAGCCTCCACCACTTCGCGTGTTTGGAATGCCGTGGCTTCGAGCACCGCGCGTGCCAGGTGCCCTTTGTTGGTGTAACGGGTCAGCCCGGCGATCACACCGCGGGCGTTGTGTTTCCAATACGGCGCATACAGGCCCGAGAACGCCGGCACGAAGTAGATCCCGCCATTATCCTGAACCGTTCGGGCCAGCGCTTCGATCTCCGCGCTATGGTGGATGAGCCCGAAATTGTCGCGGATCCATTGCACCAGCGCGCCGGTGATGGCAATGCTGCCTTCGAGGGCATAGTTGGCCGGTTGATCCTTCAGCCGGTACGCCACGGTAGTGAGCAGGCCGCAGCGCGAGGGAACGATCTCGCGCCCGGTATTCATAAGCAGGAAACATCCGGTGCCATAGGTATTCTTGGCTTCGCCGGCCTGAAAGCACGTCTGACCCACCAGGGCCGCCTGCTGGTCTCCCAGGATGCCGGCGATGGGAACGCCTTTCACCGCATCGAGCGTGGCCACGCCATAGCATTCGCTGCTGGAACAGATGCGTGGAAGAATCTGCGGCGGAATTTCGAAGGCGGCGAGTAGTTCCGGGTCCCAGTCCAGAGTTTCGAGATTCATCAACTGGGTGCGGCTGGCGTTGGTGCAATCGGTGAGGTGCAAGCCGCCCGTCAAACGCCACAGCAGAAACGTGTCGATGGTGCCGAAGAAAATGTCTCCCGCTTCGGCTTGTGCGCGAACGCCCGCAACGTGGTCGAGCAGCCAGCGAATTTTGAGACTGCTGAAGTAGGTGGAAAGGGGCAGCCCGGTTTTCGCGCGGAAGCGGTCGGGACCCCCGGCGCGCGCCAGCTCCGAGACCGCGTTACCTACGCGCGTGTCCTGCCAGACCAGGGCGTGGTGCACCGGGCGGCCGGTCTTACGGTTCCAAAGAACCGTGGTCTCGCGCTGGTTGGTGATGCCGATGCCCGCCAGGTCCCGGGGCTCTAGGCCGCCTTGGGCCATGGCCTGGGAAATCACTTCCTGAGTGCGGAACCAGATCTCCTCTGCGTCATGCTCCACCCATCCCGGTTGCGGATAAATCTGCCGGTGCTCCTTCTGCGCGGACGCGGCGATCTTACCGGAACGGTCGAAAACGATGAATCGCGTGCTAGTAGTGCCTTGATCCAAGGCGCCGATGAAATCGGGCATAAGACTAAAATACCGGGTCGTCTTGGGTAGCGGCCCGGTATTTGGATCTCAGCAATGAGAGGTGGTGTCGAAACACCGATTACCCTTGATTCCGTTCAGATACACGAATAGTTCAAATTTTCTTTCGAACCAATCACAAGCCCTTTTTGACCAAGAAAGCGATCAGGTCCACCACGCGGCAGGAGTAGCCCCACTCGTTGTCGTACCAGGCCACCACCTTGCAGAGGTTGCCATCCAGCACTTTCGTCAGGTCCGAATCCACGATGGAACTGTTCGGGTTGTGCAACATATCGGTGGAGACGACCGGGTCTTCCGTATATGCCAGGATCCCTTTCATCGGTCCTTCCGCAGCGGCTTTCAAGGCGGCGTTGACCTCTGCAGTGGTCGTCGATTTGTCGAGCACCACGACCAAATCCACCACCGATACATTGGGCGTAGGCACGCGCATGGCGTACCCATCGAGCTTGCCCTTGAGCTCGGGCATAACCAAGCCGATCGCTTTGGCTGCGCCGGTGGTGGTGGGGATCATGTTCAAGGCGGCGGCCCGGGAGCGGCGCAGGTCCTTGTGTGGGAAATCGAGCACGTTTTGATCGTTGGTATAGCTGTGGATCGTGGTCATGGACCCCTTCTGGATCCCGAATTTGTCATACAAGACCTTGACCACTGGCCCCAGGCAGTTGGTGGTGCATGAGGCGTTGGAAATAATGTTGTGCTTGGCGGGATCGTACATGGAGTCGTTCACGCCCAGCACCAGGGTGACATCTTCGTTCTTGGCCGGCGCCGAGATGATTACCTTCTTCACCGTCCCGCGGATATGTTTGCAGGCCTCTTTCGCGTCCGTGAACCGGCCGGTGGACTCCACCACGATCTGCGCGCCCACCGAGTTCCAATCAAGCAGCGCCGGATCTTTCTGGGCAAACACTTTGATCTTCTTGCCCGCCACGGTGATGGAGTCGGCGTCCGAGGTGATCGTCTCGTGCAACTGCCCCAGAACGGAGTCGTACTTCAGCAAGTGCGCCAGCGTGTGGGTGTCGGTCAGATCGTTGACCGCCACGAATTCAATGTCATTCCTGTGCAGACCTGCACGAACGACGTTTCGACCGATCCGGCCGAAGCCATTAATCCCGACTTTGACTGCCATATTTACTCCCCTTTTTTGTGAACAAAAAGAATAGCAGATTGCATGGTGGCACCGGCATTCTTGCCGGTGTCTGGTGTTGGGCCATTCCGGCTCAAATAGCCGGCCGCTCCCGCGACAAGTTTGCCAGGGTTGTGGGGCAGCGCCATGCGCTGCCCTTGCGCTGGCATTCTTGCCGGTGTCTGGTGTTGGGCCATTCCGGCTCAAATAGCCGGCCGCACCGGCGACAAGATCGCCAGCGTTACGGGAGGCGGAACTCCTGGCCGATGCGGTGAACGGCCACACGCTCGGGGTTGCGGCCGGCCGCTGCTAAGGCGCGCTCAATCGGCTGGAAGTAAGGCTCGCGGCTTAACGCGAAGGTCTGGTGGTGCACGGGGAGAAAGAACTCGCAGCCGGCGTCATGCGCCATTTGCCAGGCCTGCTCGGGAGTGCAGTGGTAGCGAATCCAGGGATCGTAGGCGCCCACCGGCATGATGGCCAGATCGAAGGGGCGCGACTTCCTGAGCGCGCGGAACGAAGTCGTCGCGGCGGTGTCGCCTCCGAACAGCAGACGGTAGCGCCCGGCTTCGATGGTATAGCCGTTGTATCCGCGATACGTGTCGCTGCGCACGCGCGCGCCCCAGTGGTTCACCTGGAACGCGCGGATCTCCAGCGGGCCGGCAGTGGCACGCTCACCCCAACCGATCTCCTCGACGCGCCGGTAGCGCCGTACACGCAGCAGGTCGCTGGTTTTGGGCGCCGTGATCACAGTTGTGCCGCGGTTCTCCAAACGGCGAAGCGTCGGCCGATCGAAGTGGTCCATGTGCGCGTGCGAGAGCAAGATCACGTCAATATGAGGGAGTTCGGACGCAACCAGCGCGGGTTCCACCAGTCGCCTCAAACCGAGAGTCACCGGTCCCAGACGGACGCCCACCCGCGCGTTGAGAACCGGGTCGGTAAGAACCGTGACGCCATCGATCTTCAACAGCACGGTGCTGTGGCCCAACCAGGCAGCGAACAGACCGCGATCGCTCCAGCTCGCGGGATCGGGACGATACGGCGCCGGCAGAATGCGGCGCTTTCGATCTTCGGAATATCGCTTCCAGTACTGCGGCGCGGCGCGGTAGGCCCAGGCGGCCCGGAGCAAAGCAGTTCGGGGCATCTGTCGGTTAGATGCGGTGCGGGCGGCGGTTGTTTCGAGTTTACAGGTTGGGTTTGCTTGAGCACCTCTAAACCGAGGATAATAAGAGTAAATCGGAACCTTCTAGTGTCACTGCCGAGACACAATGCAGTCCAGCACTCGGCGATTCGGCGGCAACTCGAAAAGATCCTGGTCCATGGTCTATTCATACGCTCCGAACGCATGGGGAGATTCTTGCGCTTCGCGGTGGAGCGGACTCTCGATGGCAAAGCCGACGAACTCAAAGAGTATCTCATCGGCGTGGAAGTCTTCGATCGCAAAGGCTCCTACGATCCGCGGGTGGATCCCATTGTGCGGGTGGAAGCGCGCCGCCTGCGCTCCAAGCTGAAGGCTTATTACGAAGGCGACGGCCGGGAAGATCCGATCATCTTCGAATTCATCACGGGAACCTACGCGCCGGCCATTCAAGAAAGGGACCCGGCTACGCCCATTGCCGAGCCGGGCGTCAGCACGGTGGCGGTTCTCCCCTTCACCAACCTCAGCGGCAGCGCGGACCACGATTACTTCAGCGACGGGCTCACCGAAGAGCTGATCCATGCGCTGACCAAATTGAGCGGGATGCGCGTGGTGGCCTGGAATTCAGCGGCGCGTCTGCGGGGCGTCGAGCAGGACCTGGTGGAAGTAAGGCGGCAGTTGCATGTGGGCACCGTCCTGACGGGCAGCGTGCGAATTTCCGGGACGAGCCTGCGAGTCCGCGCCCAACTGATCGACACACAAAGCGGCGTCTATCTCTGGTCGGAAACTTTCGACCGCCAGATGCAAGAGGTCTTCGCGATTCAGGAAGAGATCGCCCGCGCCATCGTGCGGACACTGCGCGTGCAACTGACGGGCAGCGCGGAAAAGCTGGTTTCGAAGAGCCGCACCACTGTCAGCGCGTATGACTACTACTTGAAGGGCCGGTACCACTGGCACCGCCGCACGGCCGACGATCTCAGACGCAGCTTGCAGTATTTCGAAGCTGCCATCGAAGCCGATGCTGAATCCGCCCTGGCTCACGCGGGGGTTGCCGACGCCTTCACACTGCTGCTCGAATATGGCCTGGTTCATCCAGCCGAGGGGATTCCGAAAGTGAAAGCCGCGGCCAGCCGCGCGATCGAGCTGGATGCCAACCTGGCGGAGGCTTATCCATCGCTGGCGCTAATCCGGTCGCACTCCGACTGGGAATGGGAAGACGCCGAACGGCTTTACCGCAAGGCCATCGCGCTAAATCCGGGCTACGCCACCGCTCATCACTGGCTGGGTCTCGATTGCCTGGCGCTTATGGGCCGCCTGGAAGAGGGTAAGGTCGAGATCGAGATTGCTCTGCAACTGGATCCGCTCTCCAGCATTCTTTACGAGGGCCGCGCTTTCCTCTACATCTTGAACCGCGACTATGAGGAAGCCATCCGCCTGTGCCGCGAGATGCAGCAGTTCGACCCTTCGTTCTACAAAGGCTACACATCCATGGGACGCGCTTTGGCGCTGGCAGGAAACTACCCCGAGGCGCTGGCGATGTTGGAAAAGGGCCGAGGGCTCTCAGGGGACGTGCCCAATGTTCTCGCGGCAATCGGACAGGTTTTTGCCCTCTCCGGCGACCGGACCAGCGCGCAGGGAGTCCTGGCGAAGCTCACGGCCCGTGCCAGCGAGGTTCACATTCCCTCGACCTGTTTCGCGGTGGTTCATATGGGCCTGGGAGAAAACGATCGTGCGCTCGATTGGCTGGAGAAGGCTTGCCATCAGCGTGAACTGACACTCGCTGTGTTGAAGGTTCATCCGCTTTACGACCCCTTGCGGACGAACCCACGATTCCAAGCCATTCTCCAAAGGCTGCGCCTGGTGTGACTAGGGCGTGGCGCGGAAGCCTTGAGACACCCCTTGAATTTGGGCCCGAAGAGCCGCGGCCTGCTTCGACCGCTTGGTGTCTTCCAGCAGCCGGGCGTAGTTCGTCAAGGCTCTGATCACTCGGGGGTCTTGCGGTCCGAGCGCGGTTTGGAGCGATGCCAGAGTGGGGCGGCCGAGTTTTTCCGATTCGGTGAACCGGCCCTGGGCGCGCAATACGTCGGCCAATTCGTTGCGGGCCACCAGGGTCACCGGATCACCGGGTCCATAAGCGGATTCGAAGATGCCGGTAACTCGGCGGTAGAGGTCTTCGGCTCCGGTTTCGCGGCCCCGCTGGTGGTAGAACGCGGCAAGGTTCGTGAGCGCCTTAGCGGTCTCGGGGTGTTGCCGGCCGAGCGAATCTTCCAGAATGGAGATCGCCTCCCGGTAGTATTTTTCCGCTTCCAGAAACCGGCCTTGGAAACGGCAGCTCTGCGCGAGATTGTTCAACGCCGCGGCGCGAACCGGATGGGCCGGGGGCAGCAGGCGTTTCGCAGTTTCCAGCGCCTGCAGCGCCAGCGACTCGGCATCGGCAAGTCGATTCTGGCGCAGTGCCGCGGCGGCCAGGTCGTTGTAGACGCCTGCCGTCAATCGCTCTTCCGGGCCTTTTAGGAGCGAGCGTAACAAGGCCTCCGCCCGATCGTAATGCCCCTGCTCTATGTAGATGGAGGCGAGTGTGCGGCGGTTGTTGACCCGGTCGGTTGCGGCCCCCGTTACATCCTGGTCAAGGATGGCATTGGCGCGCACCGCCAGCAATTCGGCCTCCGCCGGCTTTCCCCAAGCGTTATACAGCGCCGCCAGGCTGCTGGCAGCACGGCCGGCATCTAAGCTGTCCGGACCCGTTGCAGCTTCGGCTTGCCGCAGGCAATTCCGCAGAAGGGTCTCGGCCTCCGGAAACCGGCCCTCCGTTCGCAGCAGAGTGCCCAAGTTTAGCGCTACCTCAGGGCTGCGGCTGTCCCCAGCGGTTAGCGACCGTCGATAGAGCGACTCGGCGTCGCGGTAACGGGCCAAGTAATGAAACTGTAACCCCACGGCGTTGAGCTCGCCGGGAGTTAACCCCTCGGTCTCGGTGATAACCCGTTGGTAAATGACTTCGGCGGCAGCGGTCTGCCCGGCAGCTGCCAGGCGCTGCGCCTCATCGAGTTCGGTCTGCCATGAGGCAGCTCCCACCAAAGCAGTCATACTCAGAAGCAAAATGATCGGTTTCATGAGCACCCTCCGTGGTCTTTACAATGCGCCAGGTGCTTGGGGAAGAAGGAGTATAGAGGGGTTAGCTTACGGTAAAGCGTGTCAAACTGGTTTCGCCACCAGATTAGCAATCATGGGGAAGTGCCGAGGGTTCTCTGCCGCTACCTCAAGGCCGACGTTCAAAGCATTTGTTCCGATGAGCAGATCTTCCAACCGCAGGATACTGCCTCGTTCCGCTTCCTGGCCCGAGATCGAGCCTGCGGGCGTGCGATGTCCGCAGTAATCGAGACAACATTAGCCTTCCTTCGCAGAGACTGGGAATCGGATCCCGTGACTTTTGGCGACCATGCCGGTTTCTGGAGTGAACTCTGGGGCAAGGCGAGGGGATTAGTGAAGGGAATGATTTCCAGCGTTGGGTAGCATTACCTGTCAGGAGGCTCACGTTTGAGCATGAATGAGAGAATCGATTTCGGCATAGTTGGCGGCTACGGTGCCACCGGACCAGCGGTGGTTTCCGAACTTTCCAGGTGTGGCAAGGGCCGTATCCTGATTGGCGGACGCGACTTGGCCAAGGGAAAGGCCTTGGCAGCGGAATACGACAGCCAGGCATCAGCGGCCCGCCTCGACGTGCTGGACGCGCTTTTGCCGCCAATGTTCGATTGTCGTCAATTGTGCCGGGCCGGTGAAAACCTTGCAGGACCGGGTCGCCCAAGCGGCTTTTCGGCAGCATTGCCACTACATCGATCCGGCCGGCATGACGTTTGTAGCGGAACGGATGCGTGACAAAAGCAAAGAGATCGCAGATTTGGGGTTATCTTTTGTTGTCTCCGCCGGGTGGATGCCCGGCATCAGTGAAGTAGCATCGGTTTACGCCCACGCTCAGGCTACAAGGCAAATGGATACGGTCGATTCCGTGGCGGCTTATTGCGGTGACTCCGGGGAATGGTCGGTGAATGCGTTGCAAGATGCTGTCTGGTATATCCGGCAATTGGGGATCCGCAGTCCAGGTTACTTTCATAATGGTAAGTGGGCCCGCGTCAGTAGGTCAGCGGCTCTCTCCACGACCAATTTGGGGAATCCGATCGGTACCCGGCGTTTCGGCATTTTTTTCACCCCCGAACTGAACGAGATAGGCGGCCAACTCAATGACTGACGTTCTGGCTTATTCCTTCGTGTCTGGTTTCGGGCTATCCTGGCTTCAATTTTGATCGCCTTGCTGCCATTGCCCGAGGGTTTAGGCGTCCGGCTGCTCCGGAACGTCTTTCGCAGAAATCACCGGCTTCCTGTGGGTGGATTTGTCGTGGCCCAGGTGATTGGACGTTCCCAGGCACGCAGGCTGGCGGTGACGGTTCAAACGGTTTACGAGATAGGGCGTGATTACTGGATGCATGGACTTGCAATAGCGACTGCTGCTCGCATGGTTGCGGAAGGCAAGGGAGTGCAGAGAGGCGTGCACTTTCTGGCTGATGCGGTGGATTCTAAGGCCTTTCTGACACACTTGCGAGCAGCTGGAGTCAAGCAGACCGAGAGTGTCGAGCCGCGCGAATAAATATAAAAAGTATTACAGGATCGCAGGCCAGCATCTCCCTGCCAGATGGCACGACTCTTGAGAGGCGGGTTCCGCGATTGCGATGCTTTCGATCTTATGTCTGCTCAGGACAAGGAATGCTTACCGCTTATCGTGCCACGGCGCCGTGAAAATGTTGAACTCGTACGGAGTCTTCGCGTCCTTGTCGGATGCGAACACGATGGTCTTACCGTCAGGGGAGAATTCGGGGAATGCGGTGAAACCGCCGAACTTGGTCACTTGCTCGAGGCCGGTGCCATCCACGTTAACCAGGAATAACTCGAAGTGGCGGCTGTCGCACTCCTGTTTGTTGGAAGCGAACAGGATCTTCTTGTCGTCGGGGGTGAAGGTCGGGGCGAAGCTGGCACAGCCAAAATTGGTGATCTGTTGGGCGTGGCTGCCGTCGGCGTCGGCCACCATCAGTTCCATCTTCATCGGAGCGGTCAGATTCTCGGCCAGCAGCGACTTGTAACGCTCCATATCCTGGGGCGTCTTGGGATGGTGCGCGCGCCAAACCAGTTTCTTGCCATCGTGCGAGAATACCGGGCCGCCATCGTAACCGGTGGTCTTGGTGAGCTGTTTTTTCTGCGAACCGTCGGGGCGCATGGTCCATAATTCCAGGTCGCCCGAGGCCAGCGACGTGTAGACGATTTGCCCGGACTTGAAATTGATGGTGGCCTCGGCATCGTAGCCCGGCGTGTCGGTGAGGCGCTTCTCGATCTTGCCGTCGTCAGTCGCCAGGAAGATGTCGTAGCCGGGAAAAATACCCCACACATAGCCCTTGCTGCGATCCGGCGGCGCGGGGCAGGCGTCCCCTGCCAGGTGCGTCGAGGCGTAGACGATGTGCTTGTTGTCGGGCAGGAAGTAACCGCAGGTGGTGCGTCCCTTGCCGGTGGAGACCAGGTGCTGGTTGGAACCATCGGCGTTCATGATGAAAATCTGGTCGCAGCCGTACGGGGAGCGGGTGGATTGGAAAATGATACGCTTGCCGTCCGGCGCCCAATACGCCTCGGCGTTTTCCCCACCGTTGGTCAATTTACGCAGCTCCCCGAGATACGAGGACTGCGCCAGCGCGGCCGCCGCAGCAGCAAACGTGATAAAGATCGTCCGCGTCATTACAGGTTGAATCATCGCAGGTTGAATTTCTTCATTTTATACCGCAGCGTATCGCGTGTGATGCGCAAGAGCCGCGCGGCCTGGGTCTGGTTGCCACTGGTCTTCTCCAGCGCGCGGGCCAGCAGGCTGCGTTCGTTGTCTTCCAGAGAGAGCCCGTCTATTGGCTGGGCCGTTAGGGCGGCGCTGGCCGGGCCGGAGCCGTTGCTATCGGGATGGGAGATCGCGATCGGCAGACTGGGCGGAGTTATGAGCGCCGAATCCTCGAGTATCATGGCGCGCTCAATGGCATTGCGCAGCTCGCGGACATTGCCGGGCCAATCGTGCGAAAGCAGCAGCCGGGCAGCGCCGTCTGAAACCCCCTCAATATTCCGCTTGAACTTGCGGTTGTAGTGTTCCAGGAAGAAACGAGACAACGGCAAAATGTCATCGGTCCGTTCCCGGAGCGGCGGAATCGTAATCTGAATCACGTTGACGCGGAAGTACAAGTCCTGGCGGAAAGCGCCTTCCTTTACGGCCTCGCGCAGGTTCTTGTTAGTGGCCGCCACCACCCGCAGATCAAGGTTGATGTCCTTCAGGCCGCCCAGCCGGCGAAAGCTCTGTTCCTCCAGCACGCGCAGCAGCTTGGCCTGGAGCATCAGCGGGATCTCCCCGATCTCGTCGAGAAAGAGCGTGCCCTTATCGGCGAGCTCAAAAATACCGCGTTTCTGGGCACGCGCATCGGTGAACGCGCCCTTCTCATAGCCGAACAGCTCGCTTTCGAGCAGCGTCTCCGGAATGGCCGCGCAATTGATGGCGATGAACGGCTCCGCCTGGCGCAGGCTCTGGTAGTGCAGCGTCTTGGCGATCAAGTCTTTACCCGTTCCATTCTCGCCATCCAGGAGGATGGTGGTGGCTTCGCTCGCCGCTACGCGCCGCACAAAATTGAGAACCTCGACCATGGCCGTCGATTCGGCGATTACCTCGCGCTTCTGAGGCGCCGCCTCCTCGGTAATATCTTTGATAGTCGCCACCACACCGGAGAGCGTTCCTTCGTCGTCGAACATCTGGGTGGTGCGCATTACCACCAGGCGCTCCATGCCATTGCCGGTGTTGAGCTTCACCGTCGTGTTGGGCGACCCGGGACTCTGGTTCAACCCCACCAGCACACCACATCCGGGCTCGCAGACCGTGCACTTGAAGATTTCCTGGCAGTGCTTGCCCAGCATCTCCTCAGAGGACATCCCGAAGAGTCTTTCCGCCGCGTCGTTGACGCCGGTGATTCGGAACTCGGGGTCATAGAGAACCAGCGCATCGGAAAGCTGATTGAACACCGTTTCCAAGACGCTGCTCTTCTGCCAGCCTGGAGTGAGCTTGGACATTAATGACTTCGTGCTCAAATTATATCAGGGCTCTTTGGGTTAATTGGCCCAACAGGATTTGATTGCCGGGGCAATTGCGCCAGCGGCATGCCTCGGCGCGGCGCGGAAGCCGCTGAAAACCCAGCCCTAAGCCCCATGGTGATGCAATTGCAGTTCTCTAGCTGGAGTCTGCATGAAGCATCGAAAGGCGACCTTACCGGCCTGGCTTGTTTGCACAACGGGGAGTCATTGATGATGGCAACGGTTCAACTCTCGATCGCCGATCCCGTATACGCCGAAGACCTCCGGGCCGCTTTGTCCCGGAGCGGACCCTGGAACGTGGAGTTGGTAGACCGTCCGCACCAGTATGAGCCAAGCGTCCTGGTGCTGGATGAGGGCACCTTCGCGCAACTCCTCCACCGGGTGGAAAATCCGGAGCGAGTGGTGCTGATCACCCGCCAGGAGCCGGAACTGCTGGCGCAGGCTTGGGAGGCGGGCATTGTGTCTGTCATCTCGAGCGATGACCCTCTTGCGACTGTTCTGCTGGCGATTATGGCGGCCTCTCTGCGAATTGCCAAGGCCCCCACCATGCCCGTACCAAGTGTAATTTCCCCCAATCCAGCCGTCTCCCCTGCGCGATTATCCCCAGAGAATCAGATCTCCAGATCCAAACGTTGCAAAACACGATAGTTTCCTCTCCGTAAACGCGTGGACTCCGGCGTGCACTGTTTTCAACTCGAAATCGAGGTGCATGATGACTTACACACCGTTTGCCGTCCTGTGGGTACTACTCGCCGTAATCGTGCTGGTTCTGATCGGCTACCGGAAGCTCGTGAGCAACAAAGAGGATGAAACCCTTCACCTGGGAAGCGGCACAGAGGCCATACCCGCGCAACAAGTCGAGATCGCCCATAAGCTCGACGCGATCGACAAGTGGGGCAAGCTACTCACCGTGGTCGTCGTGATTTACGGACTGCTGCTGTTGGCCGCTTATACCTATCAGACGTGGCTTAGCCCGAACACGCGAATTGGGCTTTAGCGCCATGGCCCGCCGAGCAATCCTTCCGGTCCAGCTCGGTTTTGCCCTCGTGTGTGTTTTGCTCGGGGCGGCCGGAACCAGTCTATACGCCGAAAAGGCGCCGATGGCCTGCTCTTCCTGCCACGACCAGGCGCAGAAGCTGGCCAAGAGCGCCCACACCGGCCTGACTTGCGACACCTGCCACGAGCAGCACGAACAGTATCCCCATCCCGCGGGGATCCCCAAACCGGTGTGCACTACGTGTCATCAGGATCAGGCCGGCGAATATGCCAGCGGGGTGCACGGCCAGGCGCTCCAAAAGGGGAACGCAGCAGCGCCCGATTGCGCGGTTTGCCACGGCAGCGCGCATGAGCTGCTTCCTCCCAAGTCCCAGGCGTTTCGTATGGCGGTGCCGGATACTTGCGGCATGTGCCACGCCGAGGTCGCCGCCCAATTTCGTAACAGCGTGCATGGAAAGGCGCTGGCGCGCGGTGTCGAAGAGGCCCCGCTGTGCACGGATTGCCACGGCGAGCACAAAATCCTCAAGCATACCAACGAAGCTTCGCCCGCCAACCAGGCCAACATTCGCGAGACTTGCGGAAGCTGCCACGGCGACGTTCGGTTGACGCGAAAATTCGGGATGCCCTCGGACCGGCTGTTGAGCTTCGATGCTTCCTTTCATGGCCTGGCGGCCAAGTCCGGCGACCAGACCGTGGCGAATTGCGCCAGTTGCCACGGGGTTCACAATATTCTGCCGTCCTCGGACGCGAAGTCCACGGTGAATCCGAAGAATCTGCCACAGACCTGCGGCCAGTGCCATCCGGGGGCCGGGACGCGCTTCGCCATCAGCCAGGTTCACGTAGCGGAAGGCCGCGGCGAACCGGCCGCCACCCGTTGGGTACGCGAGCTCTATCTCGTCCTCATTCCCGTGACTCTTGGGCTCATGCTTTTGCATAACATCGGAGACTGGGTGCGCAAGACGGTCCGGCTGCGTTTCGGGGTGGGCCGCCCGCGCCGCACGGCAGTTCCAGCAGGTGCACATGCGGGCCCGCGGATGCTTCCGTTCGAGCGCCTGCAGCACGCCGTACTGGCGATCTCGTTCCTGGTGCTGGTGGGTACGGGTTTCGCTTTGAAATTCTCAGATCAGTGGTGGGCGCGTCCGGTGCTAATGATGGAAGGCAGCATTTCTATGCGTAGCCTGATCCATCGCATCGCCGCCGTGGTTTTCCTGACGGTGGCGTTCACACACCTGGTTTCGCTGATCGTCAATCGGAAACTCAGGGAGCACTGGAAGCAGATGCTGCCCAAGACCAAAGATGCCCGCGAGGCGCTTTCGGGTTTTGCCTACAATCTGGGTCTGGGTTCCGAACCGCCCGCCCGGTCACCCCACAGCTACATTGAAAAGGCGGAGTACTGGGCCCTGATTTGGGGAACGGCCGTGATGGCGGCGACGGGCCTGTTGCTTTGGGCCAATAACCTGGCGATGAGATTCCTGCCCAAGTTGTGGCTCGATGTGGCGACCTCAGTCCACTTCTACGAAGCCATACTGGCCGCCTCCGCGATTTTGATCTGGCACTTCTACTCCACCATCTTCGATCCCGACGTCTACCCGCTGGATACCAGCTTTCTCACCGGGCACCGTGCCGACGAGCCGGAGCAGTCTGCGCCGCCGGAGCGGGATCCGGAGCTGCAACCGGAGGCACAGCCGGACGAAGTATCCAGTGTGGGAGACTAAGACCGAAACATGACGTCCAACGATTCGCGCGGTTCCGGCGGGAGATGGCTGTCGCCGCTTATTCATTTGAGCAACAACTGGATCAGCCTGGCGGGGGTCGTGCTCACCACCACCGCCACCGTTTTCTGGCTCTTTCTGCTGCCCACCACATTGCGCGGCGACACGGACAATCCGTACATCGGCATTCTGGCGTTTCTGGCTCTGCCGGCGCCATTCTTCCTGGGCCTATTGATGATCCCGCTGGGAATGTGGATCAAGCGCAGACGAACGGGCGACGCGGGGATTTATCCCGTCGATTTTCCCGCGCTGGCCTGGAGCAATCCGGAACTGCGCAAGCTGGCGTACTTCATCGGCGTGACTACGGTCATCAACGTGGTAGTGGCCAGCCAGCTTTCCTATGGCGCGGTGAATTACATGGACTCGGTGACATTTTGCGGCAAGACGTGCCACAACGTGATGCAGCCCGAGTATACGGCGTACCAGAATTCGCCACACTCGCGCGTGGAATGCGTGAAGTGCCACATCGGTCCAGGTGCAGGGTGGTTCGTGCGCAGCAAGCTGTCGGGCGTCGGGCAGGTGATCGCGGTCACGTTTGACACCTACCCGCGGCCCATCCCCACGCCGGTTCGCAATCTGCGTCCGGCGCGTGAAACCTGCGAGGCCTGTCACTGGCCGCAAAAATATGGCGAAGACCGGGTGCGGATCATTTCCAAATTTGCGGACGATGAGCACAACACCCTGACCAAGACGGTGCTCCTAATGAAGGTTGGCGGCGGCAACGGCGGCATCGGCATTCATGGAACGCATCTCGGGCCGGGCGTGCATATTCGCTACGCCTCCGATGAGAGCCGCCAAACCATTCCGTGGGTCGAATACGACGGGCCGGGCGGAAAGAAGGTGTACGCCGTGGCGGACGCGAAAACTGCCGGCCTGCCAATGCGCGAAATGGATTGCATGGATTGCCACAACCGGCCGACGCACACCTACGAGCTGCCGGACCGCGGCCTCGACCGCGTGATGAACGCGGGTGAGCTCTCCGCGTCTCTACCGTTCGCCAAGAAGGAGGCGTTGGAGCTGATCAAGATGAACTACACGTCGCGTGAAGAAGCGCTGCAACGGATACCGGCCGCCTTCGCGAAGTATTACCAGGACCGTTATCCGGACGTATGGGCCGCGCGCCGCGGCGAGATTACAGCCGGCGGCAAGGCAGCGCTCGAGGTGTGGGACCGCAACGTCTTTCCGGCCATGAAGGTCACCTGGGGCGCTTATCCCAACAACCTGGGACACATGGATTTCCCGGGCTGCTTCCGGTGCCATGACGGCAGCCATTCTACCAAGGGCGGCGATTCGATCACACAAGACTGCAACGCCTGCCACAACCTGCTGGCCGTGGACGAAGCATCACCGAAGATCCTGGGCGATCTCGGGATTGTCGAGGCTAGGCACTAACAAGGCAGCCGGCCCACCGGCGGCGAAGACCTGCCGGCGTTACGTAGCGCTGGCGATCTTGTCGCCGGCACGGGCCGACAACTCACGGGCTGTTTCCACGAGCGGCGCGCCGGTGCGCTCCAGTTCCAGCAAAAGATGCTTGCGCCAGAGCCCTCCGCCATAACCACCCAATTTGCCATCCTGATTCACCACGCGGTGACAGGGAATGAGAATGGAGATGCGATTCATCCCGTTGGCATGGCCGACGGCTCGCGCCGCCCCAGGACGGCCCAGGGAACGCGCCAGTTCCTGGTAGGACCGAGTCTCGCCGCAAGGGATGCGGAGCAGCGCGTTCCAAACCTCCTCCTCAAAGGGAGTGCCGGGGTATACCAGCGGCATGCTGAAGGTGCGCCGTGTCCCCGAGAAATATTCGGCAAGCTCATCTTCCAACTGGCTCAGGTGGGCGTTTTCTCCGGGGATCAGCGGCGATCCGAACCGGCGGCGGATGGTCGCAAACTGCGCCTCGATCATGCGGCGCTCGGTGAACTCCAGCAGGCACAATCCCTTATCCGTGGCGCCGGCCACCATAGGCCCAATGGGTGTATCAACCCACGACACGCGCACGCAATCGGCCTGGCGCACTTGTCCTGGCGGCTTGCCGAAGAGATGCGCGAAGGCCGTGCGGAAGCCGCTGTGCGAGTCGAATCCGGAGTCGAGGATAGCGTCATCCAATGGGCTGCCGTTGCGGATCTGCTCGAACGCTTTACCCAGCCGGCGGGCGCGGCAGTATGCCTGAAAGGTCATGCCGTATTCACCCAGGAAATAGCGGCGCACGCGGGCGGGCTCCAGTCCGAGTTTGCGCAGATCGGCTTCGGCAATGCGCGCGTGCGGATCCGCTTCGAGCCGCGTGAGCAGATCGCGAACCCACTCGGGAGCCGAATTCTCGGTCGGCCGGCAGCGCTTGCAGGGCCGGTAGCCGGCGAATAGCGCGTCGCGGACGGTTCCGAAGAATTCCACGTTTTCCGGCTTCGGCTTCCTGGCGGTACACGATGGCAGGCAGAAGATGCCCGTGGTGCGCACGGCTATGAAGAAGAGGCCGTTGTAAGCCGCATCCGATTTCAGGAACGCGCGCTCCATCTCCGCTCGCGGTGGTAACAGATTCATGATCAAAGTGTACTGCCGGGTTGCGGCAGCCGCCACCGAAAAACCGACATGGAATTGAGCCTCCGCGGCGGCGGAAGACGAATCCGCCTGCTTCCCAAACCCGCCCGCTCACGGCAGGTTGTGCCACGGTCATCATTTTGTATGGTGGTCGCCGGAACCGGTTGGCGTAAACCTTATAAAGTGGATCTCCGTCCGATAAGAACGCTGATCGTGGATGACGAGCCGGTGGCTCGGCGTCTTCTGCGCGAAGGACTGGAGCCCCTGTCCGAAATCGCAATTGTGGGCGAGGCGGCGAATGGCAAGGATGCCTTGCAGAAGATCGAGAAGCTCAAACCCGACTTGGTGCTTCTCGACCTGCAGATGCCGTTGATGAGCGGGTTCGAAGTGGTTCGCGGCCTGAGTGGAAATTCTCCGCCCGTTATCGTCATCGTGACAGCGTTCGACCAGCATGCCATTCAGGCGTTCGAGGCCGGTGCCATCGACTACCTCTTGAAGCCGGTCAGTGAAACGCGTTTGTGGAAGGCCGTAGAACGCGCCAAGAAGTTATTGAACAAGCCAGGCGAGATCGCCGAGCAGGTCGCACGGATAGCGTCTGTGGCTACCCCGTCCAGTCCGGTAACGCACCGCAAAGTTGTGGGGCGTAGCGGCACCGATTATGTTCTCCTGGATGCCGATGAAGTACTGGCATTTCAAGCCGAGCACGAGCTGGTTTGGATCATTACATCCAGGCAGCGACTGCTGGCAACCCAATCCCTTCGCGGCATCGAACAACGCCTCAGCGAGCCCCAGTTTCAGCGGGTTCATCGCAATGCCATCGTAAACGTCAACCAGGTCCGGAAGATGACTGTGTTGAGTAGCCAACGATGGTGTATCACACTCAGCAATTCTCTGCAAATAATTGTCAGCAAACGGCAAGCCCACAAAATCCGCGAGATTCTGAAGTGGTAAGAGCCTTTCGGGCGTGCCCGCTCACGCGTGGTTTCAGCCCGCTTGTAAGAGATCCCGTCCGGTTGTGAGATTAGGCTAGGAGCGATCACTCTGCCGCTCCAATACTAAACACCATGAAGAGAACTCTCGCTCTGTGTGTCTTCAGTTTGCTCTTTGCTGTTATGACGCGTCCCGTGTTCGCCCAGGCGAACGCAGCAACGGTACGTGGCTCGGTTCTTGACGAGTCTGGAGCAGCGATCGTGGGCGGCACGGTCGCAATTCAGAACCCGGTATCTCATTACACTCAAAGCGCGACGACTGATGGCCAAGGGCATTTCGACCTCCAGAACGTGCCCTTCAACAACTATCATATGACCGCGAACGCGAAGGGATTTCAAACAGGTGTGCAGGACATCGATGTGCGATCCGCCGTGCCCATCGACACGAAATTCAGTTTGAAGGTCGGCGCCGCGACAACCAGTGTGACCGTGGAGAGTGCGTCGGATCTGCTCGAAACCGTTGCCACCAGCCACACGGACGTGGATCGCGCTCTATTTGACAAGCTTCCTCTTGAAAGTCAATCTTCCTCTCTCAGTTCGCTGGTGACCCTGGCTTCGCCAGGAGTCGCGGCCGACTCTAACGGCCTTTTTCATGGACTGGGCGATCATGCCGAGAACTCGTTCTCCGTTGATGGGCAACCGATTACCGACCAACAGAGCAAGGTGTTTTCCAATCAGCTTCCGGTCGATGCCGTACAGTCGCTCGAAGTCATCGACGGCGCTCCACCGGCGGAATTTGGCGGCAAGACCAGTCTGGTGATTGTGGCAACTACGCGGTCAGGCCTCGGTGTCTCTACCCCCCACGCCGATCTGACCGCCTCCTACGGTACGTTCGGATCTACGAACGGGGCATTTAACCTCAGCTACGGCGGCCCTCGTTGGGGCAACTTCATTGCCGTAAACGGATTGAACACGGGCCGCTTTCTGGATCCGCCCGAATTCGCCGTTTTGCACGACAAGGGCAACGAAGAGAACATCTTCGATCGCGTCGATCTGAAACCGTCGGATGCGGATAGCTTCGGTTTGAACCTGCAATTCACGCGCTCCTGGTTCCAAACCCCCAACACTTGGGACCAGCAACTTCAAGACTGCACGGTTCTATCCGCGATGTGCAGCGGCGCCCCGTATGCTTCAGGCTCGGTGGCTCTCAATCCTCTTACGGGCAATCCCCTCGGGCCGACCGATCAGCGCTCGCAAATCAGGACCTTTAACATTGCGCCGACATGGACCCGCCTGTTGAATCCCAATACCGTGTTTACCATCGGTGCATTCGTGCGGCATGACCAATATAACTATTATCCCAGCCCCGATCTTTTCAGCGACCTGGGGCCACTTCAGGACGAAACTTTCTCCCAGTTCAGGCTCCTGACCAATGCGGGCATTCGCTCCGATTTGACCTACGCGAAAGGAATAAACAACATTAAAGTGGGGGTCACGTTTCAACATACATTTCTTACGGAGAACGACACGTTTGGAATCGTGAATCCGGGGCTACTCGCAGGCTGCACCAGCGCCGCATGCGTGACTCTACAGCCGTACGACCTGACGAACCCAGCGACGGACCCAAATCAGGCCCAATTTCCTTATCACGCCCACACGGACATCAAGGAGGAAGCACTCTACGCGCAGGACACCATCACTAAGGGACCTTGGTCATTCAATGTCGGGCTCCGCGTAGATTTCTATAACGGCTTGCAAGCCAGTTCCAAACAAGTGGAGCCTCGCGCCGGCGTCGCCTACAACATAAAAAAAACAGGTACCGTGCTCCGCGTTTCCTATGCTCGCACCCTTGAAAGCCCATTCAATGAGAACCTAATTATTACGGGCACCGGGTGCACCGTCCCTGCCGTCGCCGCGGTTATGCAACTCGCCCAAGGCTTCCCCTGTGGTGAAGTTTCACCCTCCGGCGCAATCCTACCTCAAGCCCCGCTGAGTCCTGGCTTCCGCAACGAATTCCACGCGGGCCTTTCACAGGCCTTTGGGAAGCATTTCGTCTTGAGCGGCGAGTACATTTGGAAGTACACACACAACGGATATGACTTCAACATCCTTGGTACAAGTCCCATCACCCTCCCCATCGAATGGCACAATTCCAAGATTCCGGGATTTGCCGTACGCGGAAGTTTTCCAAACTGGTATGGTTTGAGTGCATTTATTGTGATGTCGCATGTCGCCGCACGCTTCTTCCCGCCGACGGTTAGCGGAATCGCACCCCCTCAGCCACCGGGGGTGTTCCGCATCGACCACGACGAGATTTTCAACCAAACGACGCACATCCAATATCAACCGTTTCCGCGCGGCCCTTGGCTGGGTTTCAACTGGAGGTACGACAGCGGACTTGTGAGTGGCCCGTTGCCCTGCCTTGCCACGACGGCAACGTGCTCATTTTCAACGGGCAGTGCCGATTCGCCAATTGCAGTCTACAGCTCCGTTCCCGTTCCACAGGGTGATGTACTGCTCCAGAATAACGCCACCGGATTGGCCCTTACCGCCGATCAGGAGTTCGAGGCCGGGCTCTCCTGCGGCGGCATGAAGGCTACCCCAACCACACCCATCGGGACGCCTGTAGCCGGATTTCCCGGCTTCTCCGTTTGCCCCGCGAACCAGCTCACCTCCAACCTGGTGAAAATACCGGCACCTGGGACCGAGAACGACGATCACAATCCACAGCGGATTCAGCCGCGCAACCTGTTTGACTTAGCGGTGGGACATGACAACATTTTTCACGGCGACAGGTTCAAATGGAGCGCTCGAATTTCGGTGATCAATCTGACGGACAAAGTGGCCGTCTACAACTTCCTCTCGACGTTTAGCGGAACGCATTATGTGACGCCACGGACTGTTACGGGATCGATCGGGTTCCACTTTTAGACTGAAAACACGCTGCCTCGAACCCTAGAAGCCCAAGTAGACTTTGTTCTCCTGAAGTGCCCCAGGGCTGCTTGGAATCCGCAGTTCGGCCCAATGTTGCCGTGAGAACTATTCACGCGAAGAAGAAAGCCGGCATCTCGATACGGCATGAGATTCGTTTCCTGGCCCTGCTGACCGCGGGCCTTTGTGTTCCAGTTCTCACCGCCTTGATAGCGATATTCTCGACGGCCGAGCCTGACATCTCTGATTTGACTCCCATCTCTCAAAAAGTAGGGGACTACGTAATCTTGAGTTGGTCAAACTTGGAGCGTGGCCGGCCGCACGCCCTCCTCGAAGACTCATCGGTGTTTGCTGGTGCAAGAGTGCAGGCCCTCGGATACATGATGGAAGGCGAACGGTCGACTCGTACGGGCGAGCAGGTTCACGACTTCTTCTTGCTCCCCGAGGCCGGCAACCTCCTGCACCCCGCGCATCGGTTTGGAGATCAGATGATTACCGTCCACTTGCGTTCAGACATGCCCGCACAGTTTTCACCGCGAAGCCTGGTCTGGGTCACGGGAACATTTCGAGCCTCCTCGGGCGACCCAGTGGGAGCCAGGCCGCTGTACGATCTGGACCAGGCCCGAGTCTCACCTGCAAGTAAGGCGGAGATCCGAAGGTACTTCAAGTGAACGCGCTAGGTCACCCCGCGGGAACTGACACATGCTACGGCTTTTCGAGCGGCAACCCGGATTCCTGCAGCGCGCGCCAGCCGCCATCGAGCGAGATCGCATTCGTGTAGCCCATGACTTGCAAGTTGTCGGCCACCAGCGCCGAACGGTAGCCGCCGCCGCAATACAGGACCAGCTTAGTGTGCTTGTTTGGCACCTTGGTTTCGATATCGCGTTCGATGATTCCCTTGCTTAAGTGAATCGCGCCCTTGGCATGCCCGGCCGTCCACTCACTCTCTTCCCGCGTGTCGACCAGGACGTGCGACTCTCCATTGGCAACCATCTTCTGGTAGCCCGCGATGTCGATTTCCTGGACGCGCGATTTGGCGTCATTCACCAGCTTGAGGAATCCCGGATTGTGTTTCATGCCGTCTGCATCCGAACGATTGTCGCACAGCGGTGGCGCGAATGAAGGCCGGCGACAAGATCGCCAGCGCTACGTAACGCCGGCGGTCTTCGCCGCCGGTGTGCTAGCCCAGGAATGTAAGCTTCGGCGAGGTGAAGTTGGCGAGATTCGGGAATACCGTGGCGAGCGCGGTAGCCGGAATGCCGAACCAGGAACAAAGAGTCGCTCCGTACTGATCGATCGACGTGGTCGGGATCCAGCGGCCCCGCACATCGGCATCGTCCGGACCGGCCAGTTCAAAGGTCGGGAACTTGCCGTAGACTTGCCCACCCTGCACGGCTCCGCCCAGCACCAGGTGATGGCCGCCCCATGCGTGGTCGCTGCCGTTTCCCGAAGTCGGCTGGAAGGTGCGGCTGAAATCGGACTCGGTGAACGTGGTGACGTTTTGCGCCATGCCGAGCTCCTGGGTGGCATCATAAAACGCAGCCACCGCCGGGCTCAGTTGCGGATACAGATTGTCGTGCGTGGCGATCTCATTGGTGTGTGTATCAAAGCCACCGAGCGAGCAGAAGAAAATCTGCCGGCGCATGCCGAGGATTCCCTGGACTCCAATGATCTGCGCCACCTGTTGTAACTGGGCGCCCAAGGAGGTCTTGGGGAACTGCGTCTTAAGGGGCGTGCCTTTGGATAGCGCATCGCCCAGCGCTTTGGCGTCGCCAATGCTATTGGCCAGAGTGTCGTTGGCGGCCTGCACCAGCGTCACGCCACTCTCGGTTCTTAACAGATTGTTGACCGCGTTCCAACGCGCCTGTGAGGCCGCCGAGTTGCTGAACCCGGTCAGTTGGAGCGATTGACCCGGCGAAAGAGCGACAGGCTGGGTTTGGGCGCCGGTGCCTTCCAGGCTGTTGCCGGCCACTGACAAGAATGTCGGGAACTGAGAGGAGTTGATGTTCTCGGAAGCGATGTAATCGGCCGCGCGGCCCGCCCAGCCAGTGGAGCTATGACCCTGGCCCACGGAAGTCTGCCACTGCAGTTGCTGATCGGAATGGGAAAACAGATTGAGAGGAATCGGCGCCTGCTGCGCCTGGTACACGGCGCGAGTCAACGGTTGGACTAGCGATCCGACATTGGCGACGACCGCCAGTTCCTTATTGGTGAACAGTGTGGCCACTTCCGGGAGCTTGGCGTGGAACGCATACGGCGCTCCCGACACGCTGGTCACCGGCGCGGTCAACGCGCTTCCGGTGAGTGCCAAGTTTCCACGAATCGACGTATATGCCTTGTAACTCGCGTCATCCATAGGAACGATCAGGTTATTGGAATCATTGCCCCCGAACAGAAAAACACAAACCAGCGCGCGGTAATCCGGGCCGCTCTGTGCCAGGCCCGGCAGCAACCCAAAAGGGCGCAGGGCCAAGGTTCCCACCGAAGCTGCCCCAATACGAATCAATCCACGGCGTGTAAGCATGTTCGATTCCCTCTGTCCTATTGGATTACTTGATACTCGCTTGAAGTCAGCACTATATAGAGCGCCTGCTGGACCCGAGCCAGCGCGGAGGCTGGTGTATTGGCCGCATCCATCGCAGTGATGGTCAAATTACTCGACATAGAATGATGCAGGAACACGTAAGAAATGTAGTCGAGCAATGAGTCGGTGTTATTGCCAAGCGCGAGGAAGGGCGTGAGGTCCAGTTTGACGGCTTTGTCGAAAACCCCGTACAGCGCCGTATTCACCATGTCCGCGCGAAAGGCCGCGGTTTGCGTGGAGTGAATCTGGAACTCCGGTCCAAGCAGCCCCTTCTCCGTCCGATACTGCGGCGAGAAATAGCTGAACACGCTAGCGGGATAGAAGAGGTTCTGACCGAGTTCATTGGCGTACCGGTTCAGCGTATTCGCGGCGCTGAAGGTGGCATTCAACCCGCGCGCGAGATTGGCGGTGAATAATACGGGCTCGCGTAAATGGCCGAAGGAAGCAGTTTCTACCGCGGAGGGCGAATCATCCGCGCGCGCCTCCGAATCTGTCAGGATCGCCGTGATCACGGCCTTCAGGTCGCCGCGCACGCCATTGCCATTATTCAGAAACACGTTCGAGACGCGCTGGATGTACGCCGGGCTCGGATTGCTGGTCACCAGGTGCTGAATCAACTGCTCGGAAACAAACGGCGCCATGGTGTCCTGGGCCATGAGAGCATCGAGGAGCGATTCGAGATCCTGCTCCGCGGTCTGGCCGGCGGGGATCGTGATGTTTCCGAAGATCTGCTTGGCTGTGGTGTCGTGGTTGTTCTCCACGGCAAACATTTGGCCTAAGTAGTACTGGGGATTGTTGCTTTTGGCGGTGGCGCCGGGCGCGGTTGGATATGTCCACCCCGTAAATACGCGGGCCATGTTAGTGACGATCGCCTGATTGTAAGTCGCCACCGGCTGTTGGTTCGCATCGAGCACCGGAGTGCCGTCCGCATGGAGCTCAGTCAGCCCCAGCGTGAATAACTGCATCAACTCGCGGGCATAGTTCTCATTGGCGGCTGTGCCTTTCACGGGGTTGCCTCTATTGTTATTCGCCATGCTCAGGTAATTCCCCATGGCGGGGCTGAGCGTCACGGCTTTGACGATGTCGCGATAATTGCCAAACGCGTTATCGCGGAAGATGCGCCAATACGGAGGGAACGCATATGCGTAATTGGTTTGGACCGCCGAGACTACCCAGATCTCGGAAAGGGCAAAGGCTACGCGTTGGCGGAGCTGGTCCTGCCCGGTCACTGCGTTCTGGAAAAAGGCGCTCTGCACGGGCGTCAGGTCGCGATTGGGATTGCCGTCGGTCCCCAGGATCGGCTGGTCTGGCAAATCAGAAGTATTCAAAGAGAACTGCCAGCTCAGCCAATCGTTTATGCCCATGGTCTGAACCTTAACGATGTCGGCGGGAGTGGGTCCCCAGGTGGCCTGATCCAGCAGGCGGGCGGCGGTCCTATCAGTCGCCACGAAAGATGCTTGCGAAACCGCGAGACGTGACAACCAGGCCGCAGCGAGCACGACGAAAAGGAAACGCTTCTTCATCGAAGTCCCCCAGAGAGCGTACGTTAGGTAGGAACCCCGATCATCTCAGAAAGTGTCGCGCGGAGGCCGGAAAACTTCGTCCGGAAAGTTACCGATAACGAGAGAAAGACTGTCCGGGCGAATGCGCGGCCCCGCCCACGGGGTTTGGACATTTTCGATTCGAGTAGCTGCGCCGGCGGCGAAGACCGCCGGCGTTACGTAACGCTGGCGATCTTGTCGCGGGCTCCGCAGGCTGGGCAGCGCATGGCGCTGTCCCACACAGGAAGGAATGCCTGTGCTCCGCAGGGCATGCCCTGCACCACCGGGAATTTCACTCCACGCGCCGGATTTTGGCGCCGACCTCTGCCAGTTTCGCCTCGATCTTTTCATAGCCGCGGTCGATGTGGTAGACGCGGTCGATCACGGTCTCGCCTCTGGCGACGAGCGCCGCCAATACCAGGGAAGCGCTGGCGCGCAGATCGGAAGCGATGACTCCGGCCCCGGTCAGTTCGCGTGGCCCGGCCACGATCGCCTGCCTGCCATCGAGGCGGATATCGGCGCCCATGCGCGCCAGTTCCTGCGCGTGCATGAAACGGTTCTCGAAAATGGTCTCCACAACGATGGAAATGCCTTCGGCCTGCGTCATGAGCGCCATGTATTGAGCCTGCAAGTCGGTGGCGAATCCGGGATACTCTTCCGTAGTCATGTCCACCGAGCGGAGCTTGCCGCCGCCGCGGACGCGCAGCGTGGTCTGGTCCGGCTGCGTCACATCCACGCCGGCCTGTTGCAGCTTGGACACGAGCGCGCCCACGTGCTCGGGGTTGCAACCCGTGATGGCCAGGTCCCCGCCGGTAATGGCACCGGCGATCAGGAAGGTACCCGCCTCGATGCGGTCCGGAATGATGGTGTGTTCGGCGCCGCCCAGTTTCTCCACGCCCTGAATCCGAATGGTGGTGGTACCGGCCCCATCGATCTTCGCGCCCATCTTGGTGAGCAGCTCCGCCAGATCGACAACCTCCGGCTCGCGCGCGGCATTGCGCAGAGTGGTTTCGCCCTTCGCCAGCACTGCGGCCATCATGAGGTCTTCGGTGCCCGTGACCGTGATGCGGTCGAAATGGACCACCGCGCCGCGCAAGCCGTCCGCGGCTTCGGCCTCAAGGTACCCATGGGACTGGTGGATACGTGCCCCTAACTGTTCCAGGCCGAAGATATGCAGATTGATGGGCCTTCCGCCGATGGCGCAGCCGCCCGGCAGGGAAACGCGCGCCCGTCCGCTGCGCGCCACCAGAGGCCCCAGCACCAGGCTCGAGGCGCGCATGGTCTTCACCAGTTCGTAAGGCGCTTCGGGGCAAACGATTTGCGGCGTGTGCAGATGCACGGTCTCGCCATCCACTTCGGCCCTCGATCCAATATCCACCAGCAGCCGCTGCATGGTGCGGATATCGCGCACGCGGGGAATGCGTTTCAACGTCACCGGTTCATCGGTGAGCAGCGCCGCGGCCAACGCCGGCAGCGCCGAATTCTTGGAACCGTTGGTAGGAATCTCACCCCGCAACGCGGTTCCGCCCAGGATCACAAATTTATCCATGCAAAGCCTTCGTAATGCTCCCGCCGGCGGCGGAAAGCCTGCGTTCCGCCTCTTCACGGCCAATTCCGCTTCGCGACATCAGGATCGCGATGCGCACCTGATTCCCCGCGGCAGCCAGCAGTTCGGCAGCACGCCCGTCGGACACACCGGCTGCCTGGACCACGATGCGGCGCGCCCGATCCACTAGCTTCGCGTTGCGCGGCTCGACATTCACCATCAGGTTGCCATATACGTAACCCAGCCGAATGAACGCCGTGGTAGTGAGCATGTTGAGCACCAGTTTCTGCGCTGTCCCAGCCTTCATGCGGGTAGAGCCGGTGACCACCTCGGGGCCCGCCAGCGGCGTGATCGCGATCTCGGCGGCGCGCGCCAGCTCCGATTCGGGCGTGCAACTGATTCCCACGGTGACTGCGCCCAGCCGGCGGGCTGCGGCGACGGCTCCCAGTACGTAAGGTGTGCGCCCGCTGGCGGCGATCCCCACCAGCACATCGCGCCCGGTGAAGCCGCGCGCCAAAAGATCGCTTGCGCCGCTAGCGGGATCATCTTCACTTGCCTCGGTAGCGCGGCTGAGCGCCGGCTCGCCCCCGGCGATGATTGCCTGGACCAGTTCCGGCGGAACACTGAAGGTGGGCGGACACTCCGCGGCATCGAGCACCCCCAGGCGGCCGCTCGACCCAGCGCCGATATAGAACAACCGGCCGCCGCGTTGGAACGCAGCCACGATCGCATCCACCGCGCGGGCGATGGCGGGAATCTCGCGCTCGACTGCGGCCGCCACCTTCTGGTCCTCGGCATTGATGACGCCGAGGACCTGCTCGGTGGGCAAGGCGTCGATCGAGGCGGACGCGGGATTGGGCTGTTCGGTGAGAAGCTTTTCGAGCACGCTATCTTACAGGATAGTGCCAACGGGCGGAGTGGTCACCAGCGGTCGAATCCCGCGTAAGCGGTCCCGCGCGGCCGCACACGAACTATGAGGGTGCTTCTTCGCTTGAAGAACACGCGGTAAATCACGCGCCAGCGATTTTTGCAGACATAGAAGCGATAGTGGTCGCGCGTTTTCTTCAGGAGGATGGCATCGGGAGGTGTGGGGTCTTCCCGCAGATCCGCGATGCGGTCCACGGCTTCGGCGTAACAACGTTCTCCCTCGATATCCAAAAGCGTATCTAACTGCGCCTGCACGTCAGAGGGAAGGTTAACGGTCCAGGCTGCGGCCACGTTTCTTCAGATACTCTTCCACGGGAATGGCGCTATTTCCCTGGGAGCGTTCCACACGCAATGCCATGATGCGGTCGGCTTCATCTTCGTCGATCCAATCGGGATCGGAGAGGAGTTCGCGTTCCTCGTCTGTGAGTTTGACGGCCGCGGAAGAGATGCGCTCCCGCGTGGAGTCAACGTGCTCCAGTTGCACTGGATTGTCGTGGCTGGCGGCTGGTTTGTGCTTGCGGTTGAGGGCCATCTCTTCGCTCTTATGTTAGCAATGTTACCGAGCTGAACTCGATTGGGCGAGCTTCCTCGGTCGGCGAAGCGTCAGTGAGAAGCCTTTCGAGCACGCTATATTCAAAATAGTGCGATACGTCCTAAGGCGCGGGAATCCGCCTGTCCATGCCATTTTGCTGGTGGAAAGCGGATCGCGGCGCCTCCTGGAACGCATTCTTCCGAACCTGCGCCAGAATTGGGGCAACGATATCTTCATCGACCTGGTCACCTGCTACTCCGGGCTTCCCGAGGGATTCCGTCCCGAGACCACGCGCGTTTATCGCGTCAGCGACTACCGCGGCCGCGCGTTGCGCCGGCAGTTGTACCGGCAGCTCCGCCAGAACGGCTATGCGTTTACCGGGATCATCTGTTCCGGTGAATCGCTAATGACAAAATGGAAATGGGCGCTGGCGCTGCGAGTGCCGGCAAAAGTATTCGTCATCAACGAAAACGCGGACTATTTCTGGTTCGACCGGCACAACTGGCGCGCCATGCGAATCCTGGCCTTGCACCGTTCCGGGTTGGCCGGCGCGGGAGCCGTAAGAATGCTGGCGCAGATGGCCGCGTTTCCGTTCACTTTGCTGTATCTGTTACTCTATGCAACGGTCGTTCATACCCGCAGGGCCCTGCGCAGGAGCTGATTGATGAAAACCATTCACGTGAAAGAACCCGGCGGAGCCGAGAAGATGCAACTGGTGGACGTTCCCACTCCATCGCCAAGTCCCAAGCAGGCGCTGATCCGGATGGCGGCGATCGGCGTGAATTTCATCGACGTCTACTTCCGCAAAGGATTGTACAAAGCCGACATACCGATCGTGCTCGGCAATGAAGGTTCGGGCACGGTGGAAGCCATCGGCCCCGAAGTGACCGAAGTGGCCGTTGGGGATCGCGTGGCCTGGGCCATGCAGCGCGGCTCCTATGCGGAATACGCGTTGGTGCCGGACGCAATGCTCGTCAAGATTCCGGACGGCGTCGATTTCCAGATGGCCGCGGCCGCCATGCTGCAAGGCATGACGGCACACTACCTGACGCATTCCACGCATCTGCTCCAGGCCGGCGAGACATGTCTGGTCCACGCGGCGGCGGGCGGCACAGGCAGCCTGGTCGTGCAAATGGCGAAGATGCTCGGAGCGCGGGTATTCGGCACCGTTTCCACCGAAGAGAAGGCGCAGGTGGCGCGCCAGGCCGGGGCGGATGAAACCATTCTCTACACGCAGCAGGATTTCGAAGCCGAGGTGAAACGCCTTACCGGCGGCCGCGGAGTGGACGTGGTTTACGATTCGGTCGGCCAATCCACCTTCGACAAGAGCCTGAATTCGCTGCGCCCGCGCGGCTTGCTGGCGCTGTTTGGGCAAGCCAGCGGTCCCGTGCCGCCGTTTGATCCGAACATTCTCAACGGCAAGGGCTCGCTCTATCTGAGTCGCCCCAGCCTGGCGCACTATCTGCAGACCCGCGAGGAATTGCTGTGGCGCGCCGGCGACGTCCTCAAGTGGATTGCGGCGGGCAAGCTCAAGCTGCGCATCGATCGCACTTACCCTCTGGCGGACGCGGCCGCGGCGCACCGCGATCTGGAAGGGCGCCACACGGCCGGCAAACTACTTCTCATGCCGCAGTGATTCATGACCCTGCAGGCCAAGCTGACGCTGGGATCGGTGGTGCTGGCGAGCCTTATGGTCGGGGTGGTCTCGGCCGTCGATCTCGCCAACGAAATGCAGCGTCAGTTTGAATCCACCCAGGAACGGGCGGACACGCTGAAGACCGTCGCTTCGCGAATGATCAAGCAGTCGATCAACCGGCAGCGCACGCTGTCCCTGCGCGAGGCATTGCGCGACCCCGATCTGCAGAGTCTGATGATCGATATCATCCTCGCCTCGCATGCCATCCTGGAGGTGGCCGCGGTCGATCCGGAGACTAACGAGATTCTGCTCGACAGCGACCCCGGCCAACTCGGAATGAAGTCTCTCCCGTACGCCGACTTCACGCCGCTGGTGGTCTCCAGTTCGTGGTGGACCAAGCTCCAGGTATTGCTAAAAGGCGAAAGACGGTACTACCAGTTGGAGGAAAAGCTCGGAACGACCGAGGGGAAGACGCTGCTGAAGGTTCGCGTAATTATCGCGCCAGTCCTGATCCGCAGGGATATCAATCCCGTCATGCAAAAAGACGCACGCGTGGCGCTGCTCTCGGTCATCGGAGCGGTATGCCTGACTTTTGTGTTTTCGGCGCTGGCTTTCCGCCCGTTGGGACGGTTGGGTCACCTGCTCGATCAGGTGGCGCGGGGCGAGTACGATCCGGAGAAGCTGGCCGTCGCCCAGCCTGCCGGAGATGAGCTCGCGGTCATGGCCTCCAAGGTCAGCCTGCTGGGCCAACGGTTGCGCGGCGCGCAGTACGAAGTCTCCGATCTGCGCGGCAATATCGATCGGTTGCTGCAGGATCTGGAAGACGCCGTTTTCATCTTCAACCGCGAGCTGCGGCTGGTGTTCGCCTCCGGATCCGTGGAAAAGTTTCTGGGCACGGAGCGCTCTGGGCTGGTGGGCAAGACGATCGCCGATGTGTTTTTGTCGAATCCCAGTCTGAGCCTGCTGATTGCGCAAGCTTCGCAAACGGGGCGGCCGATCCGCAACCGGCGCGTGCCGGTTCCTGTGCCCGTGGATGGCTCCGGCCCAGCCATGGTGTTGCTCTCCGTCGACATCCTGGAAAGCCTTCCAGGGACGGCTTTGGCTGGCGCCGGCCTGCTGGTGCGGCTGCGCGATCCGGAGGCGCAGCGTAAGATCGGACGCGAATTGCAAACGGCCGATCGGCTGTCGGCTATCAGCCGCGTGAGCGGCGGGGTTGCTCACGAAGTGAAGAATCCGCTGAACGCCATCCTGCTGCACGTGGAGGTGGCGCGCGCCAAACTGGCCAACGGCGACACCGAGGTCGGCCCCGAAATGGAGATTATTTCCCGTGAAATCCTGCGGCTCGATCGGGTGGTGAAAACTTTCCTCGATTTCACGCGCCCCGTCGAGCTGAACCTGACCACGGTTCCGGTGCAGGAATTAGTGGCAGAGATTCTGGATCTGGCGCGGCCGCAAGCGGAAAGTTCCCAAATCCGGATCAGCGTGAAGCAGGAAGGAGAGACTGCGGAAGTGCGTGTGGACCGGGACCTCCTCAAGCAGGCATTCCTCAACATCGTAGTGAACGCCATCGAGGCGATGCCCGAGGGCGGCGAACTGGGAGTGCAATCGTCTGTGAATGAAGAGACTGCCGAGATTCGAATTTCCGACACCGGGCCGGGAATCCCCGCAGAGTTGCGGGATAAGATCTTTCGCCTGTACTTCACCACGAAGAAGGAGGGGTCGGGCATCGGACTGGCGATGGCGTTTCGGATCGTACAATTGCACGATGGTACAATCGATTTCACGAGCGAGCCCGGCAAGGGAACGACCTTTTTTATCCGCCTACCCTTAGCAGTAATCTGAATGAAGGATCCGGGATGAGACGCGCACAAACAATTCTGGCGGCATGGATGGCGCTGTCGTCGGCCGGATGCGTGCTGCGGGGAAAGCAGCAGGCCAAAGCGAATCCGACCCCTCCGACGCCTGCGCCCGCCGTAAAGCCGACTCCCGCACCGCGCCCACAGCCGCTCTCGATTCCGCAGACACAAGCGCAATTGCCGCCTCTCCAGCCGATCAGCCCTGAGGCGCTAGCCACCCTGGATCCCGCACCACCGCCCGTGGAAAGCCCGGCGGAACCGCGAGCGCCGCGCCGCCCGGTACCCGTGGCCGCTCCCGCCCGCGTGGAAACGCCATCCGTGCAGGCGCAAACGCCGCCCGCGCCTGTACCCGAAGCCGAGCCGCGTCCTGCGGTGCAGGAGATCGTCTCCCCCGTCGAGTTGAAGCGGTTGCAGGATTCTGCCGACGCCCGCAAGCAGGAGATCCGCAAAGTGCTCGAGCAGGCCCAGCCGAAGGGTCTTAGCCGCGAGCAGCGTGAGATCGTCACGCGCATCCAGTCGTTCGTGCAACTCTCTGACGAAGCCGAGAAGCGCGGCGACATGCGCCAAGCGGACGCCCTGGCCGAACGCGGACAGCTTTTGGCGAGGGAGTTGCAGAGTGGCGGCCGGTAGCGACTTCGAGCGCCGCCGGGAAGCCGTGGGCGCGGGGCTGGCGGCGCGTAAATTGGACGCGCTGCTGGTTTCGTTCTCCGCCAACCTGCGCTACCTTTCGGGATTCACCGGCAGCAACGGGAATCTGCTGGTGTTGCCCGGCCGGGCGATCCTGTTTACCGATCCGCGCTATCAGATTCAAGCCCCTCAGGAAGTGACGTGCGAGGTCCGGATCGCCAAGGGGCCACTGGTTGCGGATGTGGCTGCGGCTATTGCCAAATTCGGGGTGCGGCGCATTGGGTACGAGCCGCCGCGTATGACGTGCGATTGGTTCGCGTCGCTGAACGCACGGCTTCCGATGAAGGCGACCCTGACGCCCGTAACCGGGTGGATTGAAGAGTTGCGCACCATCAAGTCCGCTTTGGAGATCGAGCTGATTCGCCGGTCGGTGGAGACTAACTCCCAGGCGTTTGAGCAAGCGGTGTCGCGGGTCCGCGCCGGTATGAAAGAGCAGGATCTCGCGGCGGAATTGGAATACCGGATGCGGCGCCTGGGCGCGGAGAAGCCCGCCTTCGAAACGATTGTGGCCGGTGGAACACGCAGCGCCTTGCCGCACGCGCAGCCCACAGCGGCGCGGCTGGAAACGGGCGGCCTGGTGGTGGTGGACATGGGCGCGCTGCAGGAGGGCTACTGCAGCGATATGACCCGCATGCTTTTCCTGGGACGTCCCACAGCCAAAGTGAAGCGCATGTATCGGGCGGTTTGGGAAGCGCAGCAGGCGGCCATCGACGCAGTGCGCCCCGGCGTCTCCACGGCGCACGTCGACCGGCAGGCGCGCCGGGTGTTGAAGGGCTACGGGTTGGAACAGGCGTTCATACACTCCACTGGCCATGGGCTCGGACTCGAAATTCACGAACCGCCGCGCATCGGCAGACGTGACAAGCAGCGGCTCCAGGCTGGCATGGCGATTACTATCGAGCCAGGCGTGTACCTGGAAGGGTTCGGCGGCATGCGGATTGAAGACACTGTCATGGTGACTCCGTCCGGCTGCGAGATTTTGACACCGACTGGCAAACAGCTGCGGGTTATCTGACCAACCCCCGCTCCCTTACTGTCGCGGTTCGGTAAACCAACTAATCGCGCGCGGATGCGTTTCTGAGATGGAATGAGAAGGCCGGTCTCCCGGCGGGATAGCGTTAAGCTTCCCAATAGGTAACGCACTCGAGGTGCAAAAAGGAGACCGGCATGAAGAAGAATAGCAAGAACTCAAAGAGTCCGAC